>Ga0163144_10000508_pt1 | contig 90159 bp, 63 predicted proteins | sample OliLak19BULKMAT1_FD_123175 | JGI IMG/M metagenome (GOLD analysis project Ga0163144, IMG submission 123175) | Freshwater microbial mat bacterial communities from Lake Vanda, McMurdo Dry Valleys, Antarctica - Oligotrophic Lake LV.19.BULKMAT1 | ecosystem: Environmental > Aquatic > Freshwater >...
CGCCTGCCAGAAGATCTGACAACCCGAGTCGCTCAACTACTTGGACTATTGGCCCAAGCCAAGGCCATCCTGATCCCCATTACTACCGCCCATCAAAAGCCCGTTAGATCAACGGGCTGCTAGTCTCTTGTGCGTCGTATAAATCGCAAGTCGGGCTCATGATTGTTGCATCCATGGTTGTTGGCACGAGCGTGAACGCTATCGCGCGCAACGGCATGCTTCGGAATCGTCGGGCGGTTGATGTCGCACAGTTGTACAGTCTCGACCGCGTCTTTCCCGAGGTGACTACCGCTGAGGTTGCGGACCTGATTCAGAATGATGCCGCCACAGTGGTCGACGTGCGGAAGTCAGAAGCGTTTGAAGCGGGGAGCATCCCCGGTGCGATTAACATTCCGCCCATCGCGAGTGCGCACGAACGTCGGAGTCGACTTTCTGAGGTCAAAAAACAACAGCGGATCGTTGTGTTTTGTGAATCGTGGCGATGCCGCTGGGCCGATCGAGTCGCCGATTCATTGATTCTTGATGGGTATCGTCAAGTGGCGGTGTACCGCGCAGGTTGGGAGGAGTGGAAAAACAGAGGTGAGCAGTAATGTCGTGGTTGACCATTGTTAATGATGCGCGCGAACGGTTCCGATGTGCGCCGCTTGCCAAGCATTTTAAAACGTTGCGAGCGATCTCAATCGTTGCATTGGCTGCGTGTGTCATCGTCATGTTTCTAAGAAGTGCGCTTGCGCATATTGCGAATCCGTACTACTTTTTATCGGCGATCAATTCTTACCGACTGGTGCCGCCTTACGCAGGACTCGCGGTTGCAATGGGCGTACCATATCTCCAACTCGCCGTAGTTGCCTGCCTGGTCACTCGACAATTCGTGCCCGCCGCGTTTGCTGTCTCAGCAATCCTATTCCTTGCGTTTTGGCTTGCCCAAGTGAGCGCAATGCTGCGCGGTCTGGAAATCGACTGTGGTTGCTTCGGAGCCCAAAGCGTTGCTGTTGGGGCGGGCACCGTATCCGCTGTTGGAGTCCTCGCTATCGGAAGTGCCATCGCGAGCGTGTCCACGGCGCGAATATCGTGGACTAACGCCGCTCTTCCACCGGCCGGACGTCGACGCTGACCCGCATGCTGTGGCGGCCGCCGCCGACGAACACTCCCTTAATCGGGCAGACGTCGCTGTAGTCGCGGCCCCAGGCTACCGTGATGTGCTCGAGCGAAGGCATCACGTCGTTGGTCGGGTCAAATTCGACCCAGCCCAACTCGGGGCACCAGGCCGCAATCCAGGCGTGCGAGGCGTCGGCCCCCACCAGCCGCGGCTGACCCGGCGGCGGCTGGGTCAGCAGGTAGCCGCTGACGTAACGGGCCGGCAGGCCCATGGCGCGGAGGCAACCGATCTGCAGGTGGGCAAAATCCTGGCAGACGCCGCGCCGCATCGCCATCACCTTGGCCAATGGTGTGCTAATGTTGGTGGCCGTGGGGTCGTAGGTGAAATCTGCGTGAATCCGCGCAGTCAGGTCCACCATGGCCTCCAACCACGGCCGACCTGGTGAAAATGACGGCTCGGCATACTCGCCCAGCTCGGCGCAGGGCTTGATCGACGGCGAGTCGTAAAGAAACTGCGATGCCTCAAACGTGCTGGGCTCACTGGCGGCGCGGGCCGCTTGCGACACGGCTTCCCAGGCCTGGGTCTTCTCGCTGGCGGATACCGTCGAGGCCGCGCGGCGGACGTCGCTGCGGGCGGTGATTGAAAACTCCAGGTGCGGCTCGCCGATCGTGAACCAGCGGACCTGATTGCCGAAGTAGTCCACGGCCTCCTCGATCTTGGCGGCCGGCGGGCGGATCGAGAGCAGGTGCACCAGGCAGGTCTGGGTGGGCGTGTTGCGCGGCGTGAGGTGCAGCTCGTTATGGCACAATGCCACCGGCTCGCTATAGAAATAACTGGTCGTGTGCACGACCTGAAATCTCATGCTCGACGGTCGGGGCTGGTGCATCGGCGACTCTTGCCGCGGCTAGCGTGGGTGGATGTTGGCCATCTGATGGGCCGGGCCCGCATGCACAAGATACTTGTGCGAGATGCCGTTGGCTAGCTCCCGCAATTGACCTGCCAGTCGATCCAACAAACGGTCCAGCCCGCTACGCACGCCATGCTCGTCCACTTCGCCCAGCGCGGCCACGTCGGCCAGCCGCACTGCCGAGACCAGCGCGATCGACAGCCGCTGCTCGGCGCTCAAGAGCGGGTCGGACTGCTGCCGGGGCAGCCGCTCTACGTGATCGGCCAAGGCCGCCAGCTGAAACCCGACTGAGCGCGGGTTGGTCTCGTCGGTCATGAGCAGGTCCAGTACCGTGCCGAGTTGTAAAACCGTGGCGTAACGATTGCGATAAGTCATGCTGCTATCGGCGATTTCTAACAGCGCGTCCAACACGCCATGTTCAAACGGCGTGGGCACGGTCACCGAATTTCGCAACAGACCGATCATCACCAGGGCTCGTTCGACGCGCCGGCCCACGTCCAGAAACTGCCAACCCGGCCCGCGGGTCATGTTCTCGGCGACCACGCCGCTGTAGGCCGTGAGGTTCAGAATCAACTGGTTGAGCATGGTCAGCACGTCGGCCAGTGAGACCACCCCCAGCGGATAGTTGGGGTGAAAGTCGTCGTCCAGGCGGCTCAGAATGCGCCAGCTATCCAGCGAAATACGGTCGCGGACGATCGACGCTACACGCGACAGCGCGTCGACGATTGACCGCAGGCTGCCGACCTGCTTGGCATCATACAGGCAGGCCAGGGCCATCGTCTCGGTGACGCCGCCGTCCAACGCCTCGGGCTTGGTGGAGGGGGACGACCATTGGGCCACCAGTGCTCGATACAACGTGGTCAGCTCCGGCGATCCGCCGGGCGACGATTCGCTGACCAACCGGGTGAAAATGCTGCGCAGCAGCCGCGCGGCGCCCTCGGCCCGTTCGACGTGCCGACCCAGCCAAAATAGGTTGTCGGCCACGCGGCTGGGCAGGTCGTTGCCGCTGCGCCGTGGCAGGATCGGCGTGCCGGGCGGGCTCAGCAGAGTCACGGGAGCCACAGGTCCTTCAGACAAGACCCAGACGTCCTTGCTGCCGTGACCGACAAACATGCTCTCGCCCACGACCTGGCTGGTCGCGCTGACGTGCGCCAGAGCACCCGGCATGACGCGATAGGAATTGCCCGAGGCCACGGTGAACACACGCAAGCCAATGTGACCGGGCTTGAGCGTGCCGTCGCTCCAGATCGGCGCGGTCGAGCGCGTGATCAGTTCCTGGGCGAGATATTTCTCCGGCCGCGCCTTGATCCGTTCGACCAGTTCGCGGCGCTGCTCGCTACTGAGCGCCGCGCCGGGAATCAGCGGCATTTGCTCGTCGTTCGACGCCGCGCGGATGACCAGGTTTTCCAGGTGGTCCAGGACATACTGCAACGAGTCGTGTTGCCCACACCACCAGGTGGGCACCGAGGGCAGCAGCAGGTCCTCGCCGAACAGCCGCCGCGCAATGGCCGGCAGCAGGGCCATCAGGGCCGGCGATTCGACCAGGCCGCTGCCCAGCGCGTTGGCCAGGTGCACGTTGCCGCGCCGCGCGGCCTGCGTCAGGCCCGGCACACCCAAGTTCGACGCGCCATCAAGTTCCAGGGGATCGCAGTCGGCGTCGCGCACGCGGCGCAAGATGACGTCGACGTTGATCAGGCCGCCTAGCGTCTTCAGGTAGGCGCGGTTGTCGCGGACCGTCAGGTCTTCACCCTCGACCAACGTATAGCCGAGGTAGCGGGCCAGGTAGGCGTCTTCAAAGTAGCGCGGACTGGGGGGGCCCGGGCTCAGCAACACGGTGTGCGGCGTATTGCGGCGATCGTTAGTCAATCCTTCCAGCGTGTCGCGCAGGGTCATGAAGAACCCAGCCAGGCGCTGCACGCGGCAATGATGAAACACGTGCGGCAGCATTCGCGAGATCACGATGCGGTTCTCGACCGCGTAGCCGGTGCCCACCGGCGATTGCGCGCGATCGGCCACGACCCACCACTGGCCGTCGGGCGCGCGGGCCACGTGCGCGGCCGAAGTGTGCAAGTAGCAATCGTTCGGCACGTGCAGGCCGTGGCACGGTCGCAGAAAGCCGGACTGGCTAAAGACGAACTCGCCGGGCAGCAACCCTTCTCGCACCAGGTACTGCGGCCCGTAGACGTCCGCCAGGATGGCGTTTAAAAGCCGCGCACGCTGCTCGACGCCGGCAGACAACGTGGTCCAGTCGTCGGATTGCACCACCAACGGCAGCGCGTCCAGCTCCCAGCGGCGGTTGTGACCCTGCGGATCGGCATGGGCGTTGTAGGTCACGCCGTTTTCTTGAATCAATCGCTGGGCCTGCAGCCAGCGGCGCCCAAGCTCGGGCGCGCCGATGGCATCGACCAGTTCGGCAAACTGCCGCCAGTGCTCGCGCAGCGTGCCGTCAGGCGCGATCATCTCGTCGTACACGCCCTCAGGCGGGCGATACTGACGAAACAAGCCGTCGCTTGTGCTCTTTCGCGTGGCTACGTTGGTCACGTTCATCGAGTATCCGGCATCGTGTATACGATTGTGCGGGGTTGCACGCGGTCGTGCGGGCGCTCGGCGGGCGAAGTGTGTCCCGCGGTTTCGCCCAGGCGCCGCCCCGCATTGTGCCGGGGCGCGCAAGCCGGGAGTCGTCGCGGCGACTACTGTTGCCCCATCGCCATTTTGCCCGCTAAGGGGCGCAGGGCAAAGAACGTTTCATGGATCGCTTCACCCGCCTGGTTTACCTGGACCTGAAACGCGTCGATGAATTCGTGCAGTCCTTTTTCAATGATTTCGCCGATTTGCGTGTAGTCAAGCTCCGAGCGGAGCCGTCCCAATCGCTTTTCGGCCAGCGTGTGAAAGCGTCCCCGCTCGCCGCCGGTAATGGACAATAGTGATTCCTCGGCTTTGATCAGGCAAAAGTGAATGGCCCGGGGAAATTCGCGATCCAAAATCAGGAAGTCGGCCACGTTGACCGGCAAAATCCGCCCGAACCGCTTGCGATACATTTCCAGAGCGCTCGCACTTTCCAGCAAAGCCGACCATTGGACCGTGTCCAGCGGCGTGCCTACCTCGGCCAAGGTCGGCAACAGCACGTAATACTTTACGTCCAGGATGCGCGAGGTCTTGTCAGCCCGCTCCAGCAGCCGCCCCATGCGGGCAAAGTGCCAGGCCTCGCCGTGAGACATCGTGGCCACGGTGATGCCTTCGAGCAGATGGCTGGAGAGCTTCACCTCGCCGAAGAAATCGTAGGCCGAGTCGATCAGATTGACCGACCCCTTGGCCGAGCGAACCATCAGGAAGAACTTATTGAGCTCCTCCCACATGGCCGACGAGATCATCTCGCGCACGCAGCGGGCGTTTTCTCGCGCGAACCGCAGGCAAGAGAGAATCGAGTTGGGATTGCGCTCGTCGAATGTGAGAAATTCGATCGTCTTGGCCTGATCCGGCTGGCCGTATAGCTCGATGAACCGCTCGTAGTCGCCGGTGGTCGTGACCAGGGGCGCCCATTGCTCGGCCGGACTCATGCCCTCGCTGCCCAGGTCGAGCGCCAGATGCATGTTGACATCGATGAACCGCGCCACGTTCTCGGCGCGCTCGATGTACCGGCTCATCCAAAAAATCGAATCCGCCACTCGACTCAGCATGGTTCGCCGCTAGCTCAGGACGCCGTTGCGCAACACCCAGGTATCTTTACTGCCGCCGCCTTGCGACGAGTTGACCACGAGCGAGCCTTTCGTCAAGGCCACGCGGGTCAGGCCGCCAGGCAGCACGTAGATGTCCTTGCCATACAGGATATACGGTCGCAGGTCCACGTGTCGCCCCTCCAATTGGTCCTGCACGACCGTCGGCACCTGCGACAACGACAGCATCGGCTGGGCCACGTAGTTGCGCGGGTTGGCGCGAATCAGCTCGCGATACCTCTGATGCTCTTCGCTCGAGGCCTTCGGCCCCAGCATAATGCCGTAGCCGCCCGACTCATTCGTCGGCTTGACCACCAGCTTGTCGATGTTCACCAGCACGTGCTCGCATTGCTGCGGGTCGCCGCAGACGAACGTGGGTACGTTGGGCAACGCCATCTCTTCGCCCAGGTAGTACTTGATCATTTGCGGCACGTAGGCATAAACGGCCTTATCGTCGGCGATGCCCGTGCCCGGCGCGTTGGCCAGGGCCACGCGTCCGGCTCGATAAACGTCCATCAGCCCGGGCACGCCAAGCGTGGAGTCGGCGCGGAAAGTGTGCGGGTCCAGAAAATCGTCATCGATCCGCCGGTAGATCACGTCTACCCGCTCAAAGCCGCCGGTGGTCCGCATGAACACATAGCCGTCGGACACAACTAGATCGGAACCCTGCACCAGCTCCACGCCCATCTGCTGGGCCAAAAAGCAATGTTCGAAATAGGCCGAGTTGTAGATGCCGGGCGTAAGCACGACCACGTTCGGATCGTCAACCGTCGGCGGCGCGATATGTTGCAGCATCCGCAGCAATTGCTCGGGATAGTCTTCCACCGGCAGGATCGACAGGCCGTCAAAGATTTGAGCGAAGGTGCGCTTCATCACTTCGCGATTCTCCAGCACGTACGACACGCCGGAGGGGCAGCGAAGGTTGTCTTCCAGGACGTAAAACTGGCCGTCCGCGTCGCGCACCAGGTCGGTGCCCGTGATGTGGCACCAGATGCCGTGCGGCGGCTTGAGACCGGCGCACTTTTGCATATGGCACTTGCCCGAGGAGATCAGCCACTCGGGCACGATGCCGTCTTTGATGATTCGCTGTTCGTTGTAAACGTCGTCGATGAACATGTTCAGCGCGTGGATGCGCTGCTTGAGTCCGCGTTCGACGTAGCTCCACTCCTTTGAGTCGAGAATCCGCGGCACGATGTCAAACGGCCAGACCTTTTCGGTGCCGGCCTCGTGACCGTAAACGTTGAACGTGATGCCCATGTTCAACAGCGCCAGGTCGGCCGCCTTTTGTCGCCGCTGCAGCTCGCCGTCTGAGAGGCCCATCAGCCGCTTGGCCAACAGCTCGGCCCGCGGACGAGGTCGGCCGTCGGCCTCGAACATCTCGTCGTAAAAGCCGCCGGTCTGGTACGTGTCAAATCGCATTTTCGCCTCGGGATTTTTCGTCGCCGCGATGGCTGCCGGCGTCTCGGATTTTACTGTTGCCTCAGTAGTGCCTGCCGCGGCTGCGCGGGCAGCGGCGGCACCTCGAGCGGCTGGGGACGGCGCTAGGCCTTCTGGCGCGGCAGGTGCAGTCAGGTTTCCAACAGCCATTAATGGGTTCCCAGGGGCGTTCAAGGATTCGAGCCCGGGAGTATCCGGGCAGGAGCCTGAAACGCCGAGTCCAGTTTCGACCGCGCCATCGACATTCGCTCCCGGCCACGCCCAAAGGACGTATTATCGGCTGCCCGCCAATCAGGCAGGCCCCGACGAACAAATAGGCACCGGCAGGGTCGAAAGTCCCATTTCGCAATGGTTTGCGTCCGCTAGCGTCCAGATCGCAAACGGTATGCCTAAGATCGTGAGTGAGAAGCTGCGCAGTATGGGCTAAGGTGCGTGGATCCGGGGCACCGGCGGGAATCCGGGCGCGGCGGGAGATGACACCACTCGTCTGGGTGAATAGACTATGCCCAGTCGAAGTCGTCCAGGTTGTCAGGCAAAACCGGGTGATGAGCGCGCCATGTCTCGTTCTTCCACTCTGATCGGACAACACGGGGTCGTGATAGCCGTGGTCGCGATCGTGATTTGCGCCAGCCTCGGTGAATCAGCCTCGGCCACGAGCTATCAATTCGAATCGAAGTACGTCAGTGTTTCCGGGCCGCCGAGCACGACCTTTCGCTACGAATTCTTTTTCGGTGATGCGCCCGCGATCAACAACGCGGGCCAGGTCGCCTTCGGCGCCCAGCGCAGCGGCATGCAGCAGCCCACCGTACAGGGACTGTGGCGAGGCGATGGCGGACCGCTCACGTACCTGACCGACGGATTCGATCCCTACTTGTTTGCCATGAACAACCTCGGTGAGGTTGCTTACTCTCGCGGCGGAGAGATTTTCAAGACCTTGGACGGGACGCCGACGCCGATCGCCACCGTCAGCGATTTTCACAATATCAACGATACTCCGGTCGGCGAATCTCCGGTTCAAATCAACGACGCGGGGATGGTGGTCTTCAACGCCATACCCAATGTCGGTCCGCAGCAGCAAATGGCGTTTATCAGCAATGGCGGGCCGGCCATTGCCATAGCGCCCTCGGAGGTTGCCCAGGCGATCAACAATCTCGGCGTTGTCGCGGTTTCCACCGCCAACGCCGACCAGATCATCGGCATCCCGCCGGTCGGTCCGACGACAGTATTGGCGACCTTGCCGCCCCATTACGCGGCAATTGGCTTTCCGGAAATGAATGACTCGGGCGATCTCATCGCCGCCGTTTATGACGGCAGCTTTGCCATTTACAAGTTCGAACAAGGAGTGGCGCAGTTTCTTACTCGATCCAGTGGTTACACCTACGACATTAACAACGCCGGCAACGTCGCTTTTGCGGCTGGCTTCGGCGGCGTCGGTGGGATCTATACCGGCACCAATCCGGCCACCGACTTTGTCATCCGCGTCGGCGACCCGTTGTTCGGTTCGACGCTGACGGGCTATAGGTTTGGGTCGGACGGGGTGAACGACCTCGGCCAGGTCGCCTTCTTTTACTCATTGGCCAACGGGCGCTCGGGCATTGCCATCGCCACACCGGTGCCCGAGCCGGGGTCGGTCGCGCTGGCGGCCACCGGGCTGGTGGCGCTAGGTGTTCTATCGCGGCGGCAGACGCGCAGGTCGCATTGGTCGCGCCCTGGTGTAGAATAGCCGTCGCGCTCGCCTGCCGAATCCAGCGTCCCCGTCGGAGGTCGATCCATGGTTCGCATCGCCTTGGTGTCATGCCTGCTGGCCTGCTCGGCCACCGTGCTCTTGGCTGACGACCCGGCAGCGGCCATCGCCGGGCCTCAGGTCGAACAAACGGTCGAGCGGGCGATCGGATATCTGCAAACCGAAAGCGCGGCCTGGCTGAATACGCGGAAGTGCGCCGCCTGCCACCATGCTCCGCTGCCGCTCTGGGCACTGGGCGAAGCAAATCGCCTCGGCTATCCGATCGACCGAAAGTTCGTCGAGGACACGACCGAAGCGGTCTTGGGCAGCCGCGAGAATCTGATCGCTCGCGGCGTCTTTGCCGACCCGGCCAAGCCCGATCCGCGACCGCGGGGCCGCGGACTGAACGTCGCCACGGCATTCTTGACTATCGCCGCCCGCTCGTCGCCGTCGTTGACCGAGGCGCAAAAGCAAACGCTACGGCTGGTGGCCGAAGAGATCATCAGCAAGCAGCAGCCCGACGGCTCGTGGGAGTTCTTCGAAGATCGGACGCCGATCCACGAAAGCCAGACCACCGACGCAGCATGGATCATCTTGGCCTTGCAGGATGATTCAGGCGCCGACGTCTCCGAGGCGCAACGCACAGCGTTAACCAAGGCCAGGTCCTGGCTTGAGGTCGCGGGCTTGCCCGACACGCACCAGGGCAAGGCCCTCAAGCTCTTGTTGACTGTGAAGGGCGACTCGACTAACGGCGACCCACAACCCTTGATCGCCGACTTGCTCGCCCTGCAGCGCCCTGACGGCGGCTGGGCCCAGACGCCGGACCGCACCAGCGACGCCTACGCGACGGGCCAATCGCTCTATGTTCTGGCGCTGGCTGGTCTCACGGCCGAGCGACCCGAGATCAAGCGCGCTTTCGACTTTCTGATCTCCACGCAAGCGCCCGAGGGCAGTTGGCCGATGACCTCGCGCTCGTCAAACAACGGCCAGCCCACCAAGCTGCTGACGCCGATCACTTGCGCGGCCGCTTCCTGGGCGACCCTGGGTCTGACGCGGTTGGCGCCGAAAGGTGTGCGGTGAGCTGCGATTCGCTTATGGTCGTTCCTCGTGTGAAAAATGCATCATGAACAAAGTCAACCTTGCCGAGCAATTCGCTCGCTTTTCCGACCACTGGAGTCCCAAGGTCGTGGGCGAGCTCAATGGTCAGCAAGTCAAGCTGGTCAAGGTCGAGGGAGAGTTCGTCTGGCATCACCACGAGCATGAAGACGAGCTGTTTCTGGTCGTCCAAGGCGAGCTGACCATCCACTTTCGCGACCGCGCGATCACGCTGGGCGAGGGTGAGTTTCTCATCGTGCCCCGAGGCGTGGAGCACAAACCGGTCGCCGAACGCGAGGCGCACGTCTTGTTGCTGGAGCCCGCCAGCACGCTCAACACGGGCAATGTCCGCAACGAGCGTACGGTCAAAGCATTGGACCGGCTGAGCTGACAGACACCGCGCAGCCGCACGCGGCAATGCGAACCAAGAGGACTACTTCTCCCGCGCCAGCGAGATTTGCAGCCAGCCGTCGTCGACTTGCGACTTGTCGATCCGCATCTTGACCGGCTCGCCCGAGCCCAACGGCAGCTTAGGAGCCGGCCAGGTGAAGGTCGAGGCAAAGGCCTTGTTCAACTTGCGCTGCGCCGCGAGCCGCAAGGTCTGCTGGCGACCGCTGAGCGCCGGCTGCTCGCCCTCGTGCGTGGCCAGCGGACGGACTCGCAGGCTGCCGTCGCGCACCAGGGCCAAGTCACCGCCGCGCTGTTCGACGTTGTAGCGGGCGTCGACCGTCATGGCCGGGTAGGCGACGTCGTCGGAATGGAACGAGGTAATATAGAATTTGGCGCGAAACTGTCCGGCCGTGAACTCGACGTCGCAGGGGCGGTCGGCGAACGTGGCTCTAAAATTCTGCGCGGCTCGATCAGTCGCCGGTGCGTCGCCTAGCATCTCGGCCATCACCTCTGCGAGCTTCTCGCCCGTCAGTTCCTTGCCGGCAAGTCCGGCGTGGCACTCTTCCTCGAGCGCGCTGGCCGCCAGCGAGACCGTCAGGTCCGCCCCGGGAGCAAACTCGGGGGGCGGCGACGGCGCCGCGAACAGCCCCGGACTCTCCAACAGACATTCCCAGCGCAGCATTCCGTTGGCGGCCCGGACGCGAATCTCGGGCGCGTTGCGGTCGCGGTCGATCAAACGGTCGCGCAATCCGTCGCGATATCCGCGGTTGAAGCTGGCCGTCAATTCCGTGCCGCTGGTGTTCATCTGCTCGACGATCGACCGCCGCGTGGCCGCCGCGGCGTCGGCCTCGGCCTGCGGTCGGCGGGCTTGGGTTTGTCGCGTGGCCTCGGCCTGGCGGCGCCGCAGGCCGGGCGAATCGATGCTGTCGTAGACGACGCTGGTCCGGGCGGTCGCAGTCGCCGGCGAGGCCGTCAGTCCGCGGCCGTCCAGCGTAAACCGCTTCTGTCCGTGCAGCTCTGTGGTCGCCCGGCTGGACACGGTCACCCGGTCGGACGATCCCGTCGTGCGCGCATTGGCCGTGCCGTCGAGCTTAAAAATCGCCTGACCCACGGCCGTCGATGGCAGGATTTCGCACGACATTCGACCGCTGATCGTGCCCGAGCCGACCGACCGCGCGCCGCCAAAGACGTCGTTGACCGCGTAGCGATCTTCAACCTTGTCGGCAAGTTGTGCTTGCAGCCATTCGGTGCGGGCTTGCACCAGGATGTTGGGGCGCGAAAGGTCGCGGCGAATCGAAGCGGTCAGCCCAGAGGCCTGATTTAACTGCTCGCGCTCGGCGACCAGGGCGGCAATCTGTCGCGCGCGATCGATGGCACCGTCGCCCGACGATTCCAGCAGCGTGGCCAACTTTTCCCAGGCGGCGGCCTGGTCCGCGGGCGTTTCATGCGCCAACCAACCGCGCAACAGGCACAGGTATTCCCGCACGGCAAACGACGCGTCGACCAGTTGCTCGGCGTCCCAGACCTGCATGGCAGACCGCCAACGCGTCGCCAACAACTCGGACGTGGCCGGGGCAATCTCCTGCGACGTCAGTAGCGCCTGGGTTTGTGGCCAGTGCAGAAACGAGTGCCACGGTTCCTGCGGACTTGCCAGTCTGGGCAACCGCCGCTCGAGCGATTGCAGCCGGGCGGCCAACTGCTGGCGGCCGGCCTCGACCTGCTCGGGAAGGATTTCGACGGGGTGCTTCGCGCGCTCGCGACAGGCCGCGGGCCACTCGGCGCGGGGGATCGCCAACAGCTCCGCGGCTCGCCAGTCAAGCAGTGCGGCGAGGCGCACGAATCGCGGCTCGCGATAGGCGGCGACCTTGGCCGCGCGGATTTGTGCGGCCGCCAGCACCAGTGCCGCTGGCTCGGCGCGCTCGCCGGCGCGCAGCTCATACATCAGGTCGTCCAGCGGCAGCGCTCGCAAAGCCCGACCGCGCTCGGTCGTCGCGACTTCGCGCTCCAACTCAGCGACGATCGCCCGGGCCTCGCGAGCCGCCGGCGTGTCGACCTGGCCGGTAGCCTGTCCGGCCGACGCCGCGATGAAAAGGATGACCAACGCAGAGGTCAAGAGTCTGCGAACCCCCGTTTGCCGGGTGCCACTGCCGGCTCGTCCCGCAGTGCTGCCTGCCGGCAGGGTGAACATGGGTTTGAACTTCATGAAACGGCCGCCGGTTCGTTAAGGTTAATTGCCGGCGTCCGGACCGAGAGCGCCCATACGGACGCGCCAACCCGACGGCGTTTGCGAGACGTTCACGCCAGCGCGGGGCAGCGCCGCGCGGAAAGCATCGAGCTTGGGCGCCGAGGCATAGGGCAGGTCGGCGGCGGGCTCGGCATTGCCAAAGAGCAACCAGCGAAACAGCCTCGCGCCCAGCGATTCGGCTACCGCTCCCTCGTTGTCGGTTTCCGTCTTGTCGACCGGGGGTGGCGGGGTCACGGCCGCTTCAAATGCCGGACCGATCCGCCGATCTAACCGCACAAGACTTTCGAGCACCGTCTGCTCGCCGCGCGCGGCGGCGTTCCATTCGACCAGTCGGCGCCAGGCGGGGTCGTCGCGGAGCGCCGGACCCGCGACCGATGCCTTGAGCGCCGCGCGGAGCTGCGTGACGTCGGTGCCGAACAGCAATTGGTCTTTGGCCAGCGCGAGACCGCGAACCGTGACCAGCGAGTCGCTTTCGCCTTCGACGAATAGTGACGCGCCGTCGCCGACGGTCCAGACGTCATACTCGCCGATCCGCTCGCGGCTCACGCGGTCGTCGTTCTTGTAGAATCGCACCAGTGCGTCGCGGACCTTGGCGGCGTCCCGCACCGTGGCCAAATATAGCCAGCGCTCGGGATCGGCCCCTTGGCCGTCATGATCCGTGATCTGCATCAGGTCGCCGGCCAACTGACCGAACAAATCTTTGCGGAGGTCGACCTGCACCCCCTCGGGATCGTCGCGCAACCCGTCGAGCAGATCCTCAAACAGGCCGGCGCCGTCGGGCCCCGGTTCGTTGGCCTGGTCGTAGAGATTGCCAAAACCCTGGATCGCCGAGTTAAAATCCCAACGCCAGCGGTCGACCGCGGTCACGCCGGCGCCGACCCAGGCTGGCAACGTCGGCAGCGCGCCTGGTCGCAGCTCAAGGATCCGCAGCGCGCCGGAATAGGGCTGGTCGACGACGAGGGTCGCATCGAATGTCCATTCGCACGGGTCGTTCTTGGCAAAGCGAAGCTGTCCGGCGGCCGACCGCACACCGCTCCAGCCCAGTCGTCGCGCCGCGGCGAGTGCCGTCTCCTTGGGCTCAGCGTCGTCGGCATCCTTTTTTCCGGACGCGACCTGGGGCTTGTTCGAACGCTCCAGCAATTCCCACAGCTCGAACGGCTGGCAGAACCAGGTCACGTCGCCGACGTTGGAGGTGTCTGGGACCGAAGCGGCCACGTACGCCTGGGCGGTCGCCAGCGAATTGCCGGGAGCAACGCCAGCGAGCGCTTCGACCGCCGCCAGTGAGTTGGCGATGCCGTGCAGCGTGGCCGATTGAAAGATCACGCGCGGTGTGGCCTGCGGCTTGTCGCTCTGCATCTTGTCGACCTTGGGCGGCGTGAGCGTAATGATCGTCATGCCGCCGCGCGTGCTTGACGTTTCGCGATATCCCTGCGCTTTGAAATAGGCGCTGGCCGCGGCCAACGGCGCGGGCGCTTGCTCGGTGAGGAACAGCCAGGCGGAGCCCAGCGACCCATCGGCAAGCGGAAAGACGATTGCTCCGCCCGGGGCGTGGACCTCGTTCAGGTCGCTCCAGTCAAAACCGAACAGCGGTCGCAGCCGCAGGAGGCTGCCGAGATCTTGCTTGGCGAGCGCCGCGCGCAGCGGCGCAAACACGGGACCCGCGAGCGCGGCGCCCAGACGCGTCTTTTGGAAAGCCGCGCAGGTCGCGGCCAGGTCGTCCGACGAAACCGCCAGGCACGTTGTCGCCGGAGCGTGCTTAGCGACGCCCCGTTCGCCGCTGGCGAAGGTGGGAGCGACCAACAGCGCCAGGATCAACCCGGCGGATACGAGTGGCGATGCGTTCACAGGCGAGCTATGACTGGCAGGAGGAATTCTCGGACGTCCAAGCCGGCAACCTCGCCTGGAGCGTGGCAGAATCCTTCCGGCGCACAGCAGTCGCCCCCGCGGGGCTTCGTTGTGAGCGCGCAACCACTCCGCTCGATTATGAACCGTCCAGGCGGTGGTCGCAAGCGCGCCCAGTGCGCGATACCCGGCTCCGCGCTGTCGTTTCTGCGGCAATATCGCAGTAATTCACCAGGCATCCCCCACGTCGGGCGGGCGTGTGTGCGTGGCAGGTCAGCACCTGTCGAACTATGATGAATGGTTTGCGAGCGTGTGGGTTTGATGGCGCGGCAAGCGGCCGCCGCCGCGAGCCAGGGGTTGGGGGCGCGATGGCTGTTCTGGAAGCGATTCAAATCAGCAAAGACTACGGCGCTGGGCCGAGCGTCCGCGTGCATGCCCTGCGCGGCGTCGACGCGCGGGTCGACGTCGGCGAGTTTCTAGCCGTGATGGGCCCCTCGGGCTGTGGTAAGAGCACGCTGCTGCACGTGCTGGGCGGCATCGACACGCCGACCTCGGGGCGCGTGCTGCTCGACGGCGCGGACCTGGGGCGCCTGAGCGACGCCGACCGCAGCATCGTCCGCCGCCGCCGGCTGGGGTTTGTCTTCCAGAAGATGAACCTGCTGCCGACCCTGTCGGCCCTGGAAAACGTAGCCCTGCCGCTGCGCATCGACGGCATCTCGCGCAAGGTCGCCGACGAGCGAGCCTGCGACGAACTGGCACGGGTTGAACTGGCCGCCCGGGCGAAACATTATCCGCACGAACTTTCCGGCGGCGAGCAGCAGCGGGTGGCGATTGCCCGGGCGCTCGTGATCCACCCCGCCGTAGTGCTGGCCGATGAACCGACCGGCGCGTTGGATAGCGCCAACGCGGCCGGCATTCTGCGGCTCTTGCGGAGTTGCGTGGACCAGGGGCAGACCGTGGTGATGGTCACGCACGACGTCACGATGTCGCGGCTGGCCGACCGGGTCATCGCGATGCGCGACGGCCAGATCGTCGACCCGCGCGACCTCGCCGACGGCGTCGACCACCCCACCGACGTGGCAGAGATGAAGCGCGACCAATGAATCTGGCCTATCTGATCGCGCGACAATGGCGAATGCGACCCGGCCGCACGGCGCTGTCGATCGCAGCGGTAGCGATCGCGACCGCCGCGGTCTTGGGCGTGGCCCTGGCGCAATCCGCCGTCCGCCTGGGTTATCAGGAACTGCTGACCACGGCCGAGGGCAAGCCGGCGCTCGAGATCGTCGCCGGCGAAGGGGGACGTTTCGAAGCAGCCGAGTTGCCCAAACTCGCCGACGTGCCGGGGGTCGCCAGCGCCACGCCGCTGGTAACCCGAGCGACGATGGCCCGCGCGGGCGGCAAGCGTTTTCGCGGCGTGCTGTTGGGCATCGACGTCAACGACGAACGCGCGCAGACATTGCCGCTGGTGTCTGGTCGAAGCTGTCGCAAGAACGACGAAGTGATCTTGTCGGCCGACCTGGCCGAGGTTCTGAAGATCAAGCTGGGTGACCGCGTGACCGTGCTGGCCCTGCGTGGACCCAGATCGACCAAGGTCGTCGGCCTGGCGCGCGCCGCGGTGCTCTCCGAGTATGCTCCGGCCGCGACGCTGGTGATGCCGCTGGCGGCCGTGCAACAGCTTTATGAGTTGGGCGATCGCATAGATCGGGTCCGCGTGCTGGTGGATTCGCGCGCTGGTCGCGAAGACGCTCGAACCGCCGTGGCCGTGCGGCTGCCGCAGGGCCTGGTCGTGCAGGTTCCCGTCGAGCAGCGCGAGCTGGCTGGCACGATCCTGCGTTCGACCGAGTTGGCGCTGCGTTTCGCCGGCGCGCTGTCGCTGGCGATGGCCGGTTTTATCGTGCTCAACACGCTGCGCATGAGCTTTGGCGAGCGGCGCCGCGACATGGCGATCTTGCGAGTGCTGGGGGTCACGGCGCCCGAATTGGTCCGGCTGCAATTGGTCGAAGGCGTGCTCTTGGGTCTGGGCGGCGCGGTGCTGGGGATACCGCTGGGAGTCGTGCTGGGGCGCGGGCTGGGCAGCGTCATGCAAAGCCTGGCCGGCACCGAGGCGCCCACGGCCCAGACACCTTACGGTCTCGTGCTGGCGGCGTTGGTCGTCGGGCCGCTGGTTGCGGCACTGGCCGCATTGGTTCCGGCGCTGCAAACGCGGGGGATCACGCCCGCCGAGGCGCTGGGCGACGTCGAGGCCCGCCGTGGCGAGCGGTTTCCGCGGTGGAGCATCGTCGCCGGCCTGGTCGTGTGGAGCATCGCTGTGGTGCTGCTGGTGATGGTCGGCCGCGAGGCGTTGCCTGCCGAAGCCGCGATCCCCGCGGGCGTGTTGATGCTGGTCGGTTTCATCGCAGTGATTCCGGCTCTCTTGGCCCCCTTGGTCCGCTCCATCAGCCGGGCAATTTCGCCTTGGTCGGGCGCCGAAGGAGGATTTGCCGCGGAGCAGCTCTTGCATCGGCCGACGCGGACCGGGTTGACCATCGGCGTGCTGGTCGTGGCGCTGAGTACGGGCGTGGGCCTTGGCAATGCCATTACGAATAATGTGAACGACGTGCGGGCCTGGTACCGGCGGATGACGGCCGGCGACATCATGCTGGTCGGGCCGTCGGCCGCGCACGGCTCCGTCGAAGGTCGCGATGCGCAGGCAGTCAGCGAGCGCATCGGGTCGACGCCCGGTGTCGACTACGTAGTCGAGAGCCGTTATTTTCCGGTCCGCGCCGCGGGTGTGCCCACGACTTGCGTGGTCCACGACTTCGACCGTCGCCTGGAACTGCCCTGGGGGGTCACCGGCGCGGAAGATCGAGCGATCCGCGCTGGCCTGGCGGCCGGCGGCGTCGTGATCGGCGGCAACCTGGCAAAGCGGCTGCAGGTCGCAGCGGGCGACGAGTTGCGGATGGAAGTGCAAGGTCGCGTGCTGTCGTTGCGGATCGCGGCTGTGGTGCGCGACTACACGCTGGGTGGATTGGCCGTGTTCTATGATTTGGCACCGGCGAGAAAGCAGCTCGAGCTGGGAACGGCCGAGATTTTTACCGTGGCCGTGAAAAGCGATGCCGAGGTCGACGAGGTCGTTCAACAGCTTAAGTCGCGCCTCGGCGACTCAGGTCTCGTGGTCGAATCTTTTGCGGACGTTCGTCAACAGTTGGACCGATTGATCGCGGGCATCGTGGGCGCCCTGTGGGCCCTGTTGGCCGTGGGCTTCGTGATCGGCGGAGTGGCGGTGGGCAATACGCTGTCGATGAGCGTGCTGGAACAAACGCGCGAGCTGGGCTTGCTGCGGATTATCGGCATGACCCGGGGCCAAGTGCGCAAACTCGTGCTCTGGGAATCGCTGCTCTTGGGCATCCTGGGCACGCTCTTGGGTACGTTGGCCGGATTGACCACGGCCTGGATCATTCATCTCTGCAACGAGCCGCTCCTGGGACACGCGTTGCCCTTTGCGTTCCATGGTTGGTTGTTGGCCGCCAATGCCGGCGCATGCCTGGTCATCACGCTGTTAGCCGCGTGGCTGCCGGGCGAGCGCGCCGCGCGGCTCGACCTGCTAACGGCGATCGCTTACGAATAGCGCCGCATTGCCGTCCAAATAGACGGCCGCGGGCTATTGGCGGCGCGCGACGACGTAGATCCGCCGCATCTTGTCGATGATCGACAGTTCGAGCGTCGCGCCGTTGATCCAGAAACGGGCCGCGTCCAGACCCATCTCGGCGATGATCTGATCTCGCTCGGCCAGAATCCGCTCGTGAACGCCCTGTTGCCGGCGCCGCCAATCGGGGCTTTCCTCGTAGGTCTCGACGGCGAAATCGAATCGCTCGAGCAGCGGCCGGTAATCCCTGACGCGGTTCGGCTCGTCGACCTCCCAAGTCGTGAAGCAGAATCGCGCGCCCGGCCTGAGGATGCGGCCGGCTTCGCGAATGGCGCCAACTTTGTCGGGCACCAGGAACAGCGAGTCGATGCTCATCGCGCCGTCAAAACTGGCGTCGGGAAATCCAGTGGCTGCGATATCAGCGGCGCGAAATTGCGCGCGGCCCTCAAGGCCAAAGCTGCCGATCCGCGCCGTGCCCTGCGCCGCCGCGACGTCGGAAATGTCGATGCCGACCAGCGCGGCGCCGGTAGCGCGGGCGACCCACAGTCCACCGCCGCCGCGACCGCAAGCCAGATCGGCAAACGTCTTGCCGGGACCCAGCCGCAAGTCGCGGACCAAGTTATTCAGGTCGGTCATCGTCAAGAATCCACAGGGGTCGGCTTCTTCGGCAAACTCGGGGCCGAAGACTTCGCGGTAGATATTGCGAAACGTCTCGCTGGCCGGCTGGCCTTCGTAGAGCGCATTGAAGACGCCGTTGACGCCCCACTTGCCCATCGTGGTCCGCCAATAGACGCTCGATACGAGCGAGTTCCAGGTGCGCGAGATTCTTGCCAACAACAGATCACTCCCCCAGGAGATAGAAGCACAAGCAGCAAGCCCCGGCGAGCGCGACGTGCCACGGATAAGATTCTGCTTAGTCCGCAGACGTTTTGCCAGATGCTTGTTCGATGGAAAACCGCCAATTAGAATCGCTAAGACGCGAAAATGCCGGGCGCTTTACGGCCGCGTACTAGTTTCCTACCCCACCGTTGCGGCACTGCCGCGCTTTGATACGAGCACTTCCCAACCATGGCCACCGCCTCTCCCCAGCCGACTTCCATGGTCGCGTCACACGTGGTTGACGGCGTGGCGACGATCACGATCAATCGGCCCGAGGCGCTCAACAACATCAACCCGCTGGTGTTGCACCAACTGCAGCAGGCGTTTGACGGCGCGATTGCCGACCCGGCGGTCCGCGGCATCGTGCTGAGTGGCGAGGGCAAGGTGTTCATCGTCGGCGCGGACATCGAGTTCTTCATTCGCAACATCAAGAACGACGACATCCCCAGGATCATCAAATTTACCGAGGCCGGCCATCGGCTGTTCGACACGATCGACCGCAGCCCCAAGCCGGTGGTGGCCAGGGTCCAAGGCGCGGCCTTGGGGGGCGGCACCGAGATCACGCTGGCCTGCGACTATGTGATCGCCGCGCCGGGCGCCAACTTTGGTTTTCCGGAAACCGGACTGGGAATCTATCCGGGCTTCGGCGGCACGCAGCGCACGCAGCGCAAAATCGGCATCGGCCTGGCCAAGTATCTGATCTTTACCGGCAAGACCCTCTCGGCCAACGAGGCCTGTAAGCTGGGACTGGTCAACCAGATCGTGCCGGCCGATCGGCTGGACGAGGTCTGCCGCGCGGTGGCGCTGGGGCAGTTCCAGCTCGATCCGCCCCAGGCGAAAACGCCCGAGATCCTGGCGCTCGAACAGTTCTTTGCCCGCAGCCGTGCCGAGGATCTGCGGCGGGGAGTAGCCGACACGGGCGGCGACCCAGGACTGGTCCGCGCGATGAAGCTGGCGGCGTCGAAAGGTCCGGTGGCGCTGCGGATCGCCGAGACCATCATCGACCAGGGCAGCCAGCGCACACTCGCCGAAGGCTTGCAGCTTGAGGTCGACTACTGCAATGAAATCTTTCGCACGGCCGACGCGTTGACGGGGCTGACCTTTCGCACGCTCAAACAGCTCGGTCAGCCAGCATTCGCAGGACGGTAGGACTCTTCGTCCTGTAGCCGGGGTCTGTGACCCCGGTGCCTTGCGTCAGGGCTCCGGCCTCACAGAGGCCGGCCACAGAGGAGGTCTGTTAAGACACTCATAATCGATCGCGGCGTACGACTCTTCGTTCTGTAGCCGGGGTCTGGGACCCCGGTGCCTTGCGTCAGGTCTCCGGCCTCACAGAGGCCGGCCACAGAGGAGGTTTGTTAAGACACTCACAATCGCTCGCGGCGTACGACTCTTCGTTCTGTAGCCGGGGTCTGTGGCCCCGGTGCCTCGCGTCAGGGCTCCGACCTCACAGAGGTCGGCTACAGAGGAGGTCTGCTAGGGTACTCACAACCGCTCGCGGCGGTCGATCACTTCAAATCCACGCTTTGCGTGCCGCTGCATGCGGCCCACCGGCGTCTTCCAATCGTGTGGCCAGACGACCCACCAGCCGCCGTCGGCCGCTTCGCCCAGCAGTTCGAGTTTCACGCGCCGGGTGACCAATGGGTAGGTGTCGTACGACAGGTTCCACATGCGGTGCAGATGCAGGGTCGTGGCGCAGACGTCGCCGATGAAGAACGCGGTTTGACCCTGCGATTGAAACGACAACGCCAGGTGCCCGCGGGTGTGACCGCCGGTGAGCCGCGCGGTCAGGCCCGGCACGATTTCGGCGCCGTCGTCGATCAGGTCAACGACACCGGCCTCGGCCAAGGGTCTGATGTTTTCCAAGGGGTAGGCGGTTTCCAGCTCGGGTACACCGGACAGGGCGTCTTCCCATTCCAGCCGACCGACCACGTAACGGGCCTTCGGAAAGGTCGGCACGAGGATGCGGTCGGCGGTGCGACTGGTGGCGCCGCCGGCGTGGTCCCAGTGCAAATGGCTCAAAACCACGGTGTCGACGTCCTCGGGCGACACGCCCAGCGCCGCCAGGCTGGCCACCGCCGGGTTGCCCTCTTCGAGCCCCCAGAAGCCGCGGTCCAGCCGCGAGTACTTGTCGCCAAAGCCGCAGTCGATGAGCACCGTGTGCCGACCATCGCGGGCCAGCATGCAATTGGCGCCCAATCGCACGCGGTTGTTCTCGTCGGTGGGAACCAGCGCGCCCCACAAACTCTTGGGCACGACGCCAAAGGCCACGCCGCCATCGATCGAGAAGGCGCCGCCGTGAACCGAGTCGAGTTGCCAGTTGCCCAGGTTCATATTCGTCGGCCGACGCGCGTAGCAGGGAGGAGGAGGCCGCGCCGCGCACCAGAAACCGGCGCGCGTCGTGAGAGCTGCAGACAAGTTTAACTCACGGCAACTGGTCGCGGGCGACTTTGCCGTTGGGTGAGCGGGGCAGGGCGTCGAGCATCGTGATCCGCGCAGGACGCTTGTAATAGACCAGTTGTTCTTCGCAATGAGCCTTGATGCGCGCCAGGTCCACGCCCGATTCGGCAGCCACGGCAGCCCGCACTTGCAGCGAGCCGTGGCGAGTCTTGCCGGGATAGACCTTTACCTCGACCACGCCGGGAATTGCGCCGATCACTTCCTCGACCTCGCTGGGCAACACCTTCATGCCCGAGAGATTGATCACTTCGGCCTGGCGGCCGCAAAGCCGCAGCGCGCCGTCGTCACCGATCCGCCCCAGGTCGCCGGTGTTGAACCAGCCGTCAGAGAGCAGCGAGTCGTCGAGTTTTTCGTCGACCAGATAACCGGCCATCACAGACTGCGAGCGAACGTGAACCAGCCCGATGCCCTCGCCCAAATCTTCGGGGTCAACCGGCGGGCGAATTTCGATTTCAACGCCGTGAAATGGCGGACCCACGTAACCTCCGACGGCCATCGGGCCGTCGGCGCGGGCAACGGCGATCGCGCCGGTCTCGGTCGTGCCATAGAGGGGGCAAACGCGAGTGCCGGCCAGCCGCTCAAATTGTTTGGCGGTCCGCTCGGACAGCGGTGCGCCGCCGGTGATGATCTTGCGCTCGGGCGAATACAGCCGCTTGCCGGCGCCAAACAGCAGCGTGTCCAGCATCGAGGCCACGGCCGGCAGTACGGTGATGCGATGATCGCGGCAGGCTTCAAACACGTTCTTCGCCCTCGCGCGGCGCATCGTGACCAGGTTGCAGCCGGTGATGATCGGCGTGATCACGCACCAGCCGTGGGAGTAGGCGTGGCTCATGGGCGAGAGCGCCAACAGCGTGTCGTCGCGGTCGATGCCGATCGTGGCCACATAGCTGGTCACCTCGGCGATCGCCGTGGAGACGGGCCGAATGGCCACCTTGTGCTCGCCCGTGGTGCCGGAGGTCGGGTGCAGTGGCACGCCCGGCAGGTGCAATCGCCCGGCGGTGTCCACCGAGGTGAACTCGCCCCAGACGACCTCGGCCCAGTCGGCGCCGGCAAACGTCGAGGCCTGAATGCCGGCCCCTTCCAGCGCACTTTCGTTCTGTTCGTCGGTGACGACGAAGCGGGCGCGAAAACGTTTGGCAATCCGGGCCAGTTCGGCGGGCGGAGTGTCGACGTGGACATACAGCGGCACGCCCTCGCCGGCCAGGATGGCGCCCCAGACCGCGATAAACAGAGGACCGTTGCCCACGGCCATGATCACGCGCTCGCCGGGCGCCAGGCCGCATTCGGTCATTCGGCGCGCCAGGCCGCGCCAGCCGGCGGCCAATCGCGTCGGCGTGATCACCTGGCCGGCATCCAGGTCGATGATCGAGCCCTGGTAGTCGGCCAGCGCCGAGAGCATCGGCTCGCTGGAATAGGCAGCTTCACGGACTGGAGTTTGACGCAGCATCGAACGAGTGCGGGCGTGAGGAGTACGTGCTGAGCGAGAGCGGGTCGGTCGGTTTTCGGAGCCCCGCGCGTTGCCGAGGGGCCGAGGGGCCGGATCTGCCACCGTCGTTATTGCACGGGGACCTTGTGCCCAACGAGCTTCTCGGTGATGGTCTCGATGTCGTCGGTCAACACGCGATCTTCATCGAGCGGCGGCACCCATTGGCGGATCCGCGCGTAGGTTTCTTCGATTCGCGGCGCGGCCAGGGTGGGCCGCGTCAGGTACAGCGCCTGCGAAGCGGTCAGCAGTTCGATGGCCAGGACGCGGCGAAGGTTGTCGATCACGCGCAAGGCCTTAAGACCCGCGACCGGTCCCATCGAGACGTGATCTTCCTGCGTGACGTTGGTGGGAATCGAGTCGACGCTGGCCGGGAACGACAGGCTCTTGGCCTCGCTCACCAGCGCCGCGGCCGAGACGTGGGCCATCATGAAGCCTGAGTTCAGGCCGCCGTCTTTGACCAGAAATGTCGGCAGGTGGCCGCGCGGGGCCCGCATCGATTGGCTGATCCGCCGCTCAGAAATATTGGACAAGGTCGCCATGGCGCTGGCCAGGCGGTCGCTGACGCGGGCCGGATAGATCGCATGAAAGTTGCCGCAATATCGCACCATTTGCTCGTCGGGGAACAACAGCGGATTGTCGGTCACGGCGTTGATCTCACGCTCAAGCACCGTGGCGCTGGTGTGCAGCTCGTCCCAGACCGCTCCGTGCACCTGTGGGACGCAGCGGAGCGAGTAAGGATCTTGTATCCAGTGGGTCGCGCGGTGTTTGGCGGAGAGCTGCGACGAATCGCCCAGCCAGTAGCGCAGCTCGGCGCCGCACTCGATCGTGCCGGGGTGCCCGTGCGCTTGCATGGTTGGGGCAGCGCAGGTCATGCGGTCGCCACCCAGCGCGTCGAGCGTCATGGCGGCTGCCAGGTTAGCGACCTTGAGCAGATAGGTCCCCTCGTACCAGGCCTTCACTGCCAGGGCCGTACTCAGGTGCGTGCCGTTGATCAGGCTCAGACCTTCCTTGGGACCCAGCTCCAGCGGTTGAACTCCCAACCGCGCCAACGCCGTGCGCGCCTCGACCCGTTCAAAGCGACCGCCGATCGGCATTGTGCACTGGCCCTCTCCCAGGAAGGCCAAGGCAACGTGGGCGCCCGGAGCCAGGTCGCCCGAGGCGCCGACGCTGCCCTGACAAGGGACAATGCCCAAGATGCCCGACTCGACCAGGTGGGTCACGGCACGCAGTGTCTCGACGCGGACGCCGCTATTTCCACGGCAAATCGTGTTCAGGCCGATCAGGCACATGGCCATGACCAGGTCGCGAGGCAGCGGCTCTCCCACGCCCGCGCAGTGCGACCGCACGATGTTCTTTTGCAGGGCGATGATTTTTTCAGGCGCGATCGCCACATTGGCAAAATGGCCAAACCCGGTATTCACCCCGTAGACCGGCTCTTCGGCGGCGACCATTTTCTCAAGCAGTTCGGCCGCCTCGCGAACCCGCGAGAGCGTCTGGCCCGAGTAGTCGATGCGGAAGCGCTTGCGGGCATTGAGCGCCGTCAGCGAAAACCGCCAAAGAGTGTCTGGCGTCAGCGCCTCGTCGCCCAAGACCAAGGGCTCGTCGTGGTGGCCAAGCTCAAGGTTGGCGTGCGACGGCTCCTTTGCCGCATTGCCATTGGACGTGGTGCCATTGGACGTCGAGGTCGGCTGGTACATCAGGAGCTCGGGGTGTGGTAGCGAGGTGCCGTTTGCAGCATGGGTCGACGAGTCGGCGGGACGCTGCCACAACGCAAACTCATCGCAGTTTATCCATTCTGTTCAAAGCTCAGCCATGTTACCAGTCCGGAAAATCTTCGTCAAACTGCCACATCAGGTCGCGACTGGCCTCTACAAAAACAACCAAGTGCGCCTGATCTACGTGTTGATATGGGATAGATGGGAATCGTGCGAGTAATCTCGTAGTAGGGGACTTCGAACGCATGGAGTCGGAGAAATCACGAAGATTAGTCGAGAAAACTGGGCGATTCGCAAGCGGGAAGCAAGTGCGAAAGGGAATTCCTCGGCAAATCACGGGGTTTCATTTCTTCAGCATGTCGAAAATGGACCACGAGGATCGCCGTAAGTCCAATCAGGTAACGCATATTGCGCAATCGCTACAGGTTGACGAATGTCACACTCCAAAGTATCATCGTGATTTTACCGGACCGGCTGATTTAGCCCTTTCGACCCAGACTGTTGCTGGCCGAGTCCGCCCAGCCTACCTTCGGCCGTCACACCACGAACTTTATTCGTCATGCAATACCTGCTTCTGACTGGCGCGACCGGATTGGTTGGCCGCTACCTGCTCCGCGACTTGCTAGCAGCCGACGTGCCTGTGGCGGTCGTTTGCCGTTCGACCAAGTTCGAGACAGCGGCCCAGCGTGTCGAAGCTCTGATGCGCCGTTGGGATTCGCTCGCCGGGCGGAGCCTGCCGCGACCGGTGGTGCTGGAAGCCGATCTGCGCGAGCCCATGATTGGTCTGAGCGCGGTTGATCAGGCCTGGGTCGCTGCGAACTGCGATCGCATCCTGCACAACGCGGCCAGCATGACCTTTCGCGAAGATAAGTATGGAGAACCGTTTCGCACCAACAACGACGGCATGCGAAACGTCCTGGAAATGTGCCGCCAGGCCGGCATCCGCCAGTTTCACCACGTCTCGACCGCCTACATTTGCGGGCTGCGCACCGGCCGGGTCTTTGAACATGAGGGAGACCTGGGGCAAGAGAACGGCAACGTCTATGAGGTCAGCAAGTTGCGGGCGGAAAAGATGCTCCGCGCGGCCGACTTTCTTGACCAGATCACGGTCTATCGCCCGGCCAGCGTCGTGGGCGACTCGCAGACCGGCTACACGGTCTCGTCGCATGGCTTTTACCTGCCGCTGCAATTGGCCTACGTGATCGCCGACAAGATTCCCACGCACCTGATGGGTGAGCGGTTTTTTCGGCTCTTGGGTCTGCGGGGTGACGAGGGCAAGAACCTGGTGCCGGTCGATTGGCTCAGCGCTGCGATCGTCGAATTGACGCTCAATGCCCAGCACCACGGCCAGACGTACCACATGACCAATCCCCGCCCGGTCACCGTGCGGCTGATTCAGGAAGTGGTGCAAGAAGCCATTGAGAAGTACTCGACGCGTCGGTTTGCCGGTGAGCTGACCGAGGCCGAGATCGTGGCCTTCGAGGCCGAGTTTCAGCGTCACATGGAGATCTACCGTTCGCACTGGCGAGACGATCCCGTCTTTGACCGGGCCAACACCGACCGGGCGCTGCCGCACCTGCCCTGTCCCGAGGTGGACGACGAAATGATGCTGCGGATCGCCAGTTATCCGGTCAAAGAAAACTTCGTACTGAAGCGGATGGAGCCGCTGGAACCCGGCTTCCAACCCGGTGCTCATCTGGAGCAATTGGTTTCTCGGGCGACGCAAATCGCGGCGCCCGGCGAGCCGGCCGACACCGTGGGCCTGCAGGTCAATGGCCGATGCGGTGGTCAATGGCGACTCTTGGTGCAAGGCGGTCAAGTGGTTGGGCTGGAGCCCGGCCTGGGCCCGGCCGACCGGGTGCGCTACTACTTGAACTCGCACACGTTTTCATCGCTGGTCGAGGGGCGCTGTTCCGTCGAGCAATCGATCCGCGCCGGGCACGTGCTGGTTGAGGAAGACGAGAGCGGCACGAGCGACAATCACGACTTCGTCAATCACGACTATGTCAGGTTCCTTCAAACGGTCGTCGCTCCGGCCTGAGTGGTCGGGGAAACGTCGGAGTCCATTTGCAAGTGCCGCTCAGGCCGTCGGCGCAACAGGCGACTTCGTCGCGGCGTTTCATCCAGCGTCCGTGAGAGGTTATTCAAGGTCATAACACCATGGAAACCCAGTTCGAACATACCGCCATTCCGGTGGCGATCGTCGGCATGGCGTGCCGGATTCCCGGGGCCGACAACCTGGACCAGTTCTGGAGCCTGCTGGAGCGGGGCGGCAGCGCCATTGGCGAGCTGCCTCACGACCGGCTGAACCAGGAGCTGTACTACGACCCCCGCCGCGGCCAGCGCGGCAAGACCTACTCCAAGCTGGGAGCGATCATCTCCAGCCGGCAGTTCGATCGCCAGGCTTGCCCGATCCCGCCGGAGCTGGAAAAACGGGTCGACAACGCCCATCTGCTGATGTGCGAGACCGCGGCCGCCGCCTGCCGCCACGCGGGAATGGACCCCTTCAACCTGGCCGTGCGCAACACGGGCGTCTACATCGGCCATGCTCAGGGGAGCGACCTGGCGGGCGACTTCACCTATGGCACCTGCATTGAGGAAGCCGCGCAGTTCCTCCGCGAGGTTCCGCAGTTTCAACAACTGCCGCCGGCCGAGCAGGAAGCAATCGTCCGCGAGCTGGTCGAAAGCGTGCGGGCCAAGACTCCACAGCGCACTGCCGACTCACCTGACGTGGCCATCAACATGGTCGCCGGCACGATCACCAAGGCGTTCGGCTTGAATGGTCCCTTCATGGGGGTCAACTCGGCTTGCGCCTCGTCGCTGCAATCGGTCATGCTGGGCGTCCGCGCCTTGCAGCTCGGGCGGATCGACATGGCCATTGTCGGCGGAGCATCCGACTGTAAGTCCGACTCGCTGGTGCTGTTCTCGCACGCGCAGTCGATGAGCGAGTCGGGCACGCGACCGTTCGACGCCAGCGCCGACGGCTTGATCTGTTCCGAAGGTTACGTCTGCCTGGTGCTAAAGACCCTGCCGCGAGCCTTGGCCGACGGCGACCGCATTCAGGCCATCGTGATGGGACTGGGCATGTCCAGCGACGGCCGCGGCAAGAGCCTGTGGGCGCCACGCAAGGAAGGCCAGGTCAAGGCCATGGAGCGAGCTTATCGCCATGGCCTGGACATGAGCACGCTGCAGTACATCGAGGCCCATGCCACGTCGACCAACCTGGGCGATGCCACCGAGCTGAACGCCTTGACCGAGGTGCTCGGCGCGAAGTTCCCCCCGGGCAAGAAGATTCCGATCACCAGCGTCAAGGCGAATATCGGCCACGCGCTAGAAGCGGCCGGCGTGTCGAGCGTGATCAAGGCCGTGCTCTGCATGCAGCACAAGACCTTCGTGCCGGCGATCAATATCCAATCGCTCAACGCCAAGATCAACTGGGAGACGGCGCCGTTCTATATCCCGCGTGAGTTGACCGCCTGGCCCGAGCAACCCAACGGTTTGCCCCGCCGCGCCGCGGTTAATGCGTTTGGCATCGGCGGTTTGAACCTGCACATCGTGCTGGAAGAATTCAACGAGGCCCGTCGTGCCGAGTTGACCGCCAAGTATGCGCCCCGCGCCCAGCAGAAGGTCGTCCCCCGCGCTGCCGATGGCGAGCGCGAGGCCGTGGCCGTGATCGGCATGGGCTGCTTTTTCCCGGGCGCCAACCACCCGACCAAGTTTTGGGAGCTGCTGACCAGCGGCCGCGACCCCAAGGGAACCGCGCCGGCCGGTCGTTGGCGAGCCGACCTGGCGCTCGAGCCCGGCAGCAAGCGGCCTTATCACACGCCCACGACCCTGGGCGGGTACATCACTGACTTTGCCTACGACTGGCGGCGTCACAAGGAACCGCCCAAGCAGGTGCAGCAGGCCGATCCTTTGCAGTTCATGCTGCTCGAGGCTGCCGATCAGGCGCTGGTTGACTCGGGCTACGACAAGAAGGAATTTGACCGCACCCGGGTGGGCGTGCTGGTTGGCACCGAGTTTGGCGGCGACTTTTCCACCCAGTTGGAAGTCGGCCTGCGGTTGCCAGAGCTGGAGCAAATGTTGCGCGGCTCGTTGGCCCGTCGCGGGCTGAGCGCCGAACAGGCCGCCGGACTTGCCTCCGGCTACAGCGAGACGGTGCTCAAGCATTGGCCGGCGCTGGTCGACGAGAGCGGCAGCTTCAGCACCAGCACTTTGGCCTCGCGCATCACCAAGACCATGAATCTGATGGGGGGCGCCGCGGCGATTGACTCTAGCGACACCTCCAGCGCCGCGGTGCTTAGCGCCTGCGTTGACGCGCTGTTGTCCGGCGATTGCGACATGATGATCTGCGCCGGCGGCCAGCGCTGCATGAACCTGCCGCAGTTTGAAGGCATGGCGGCCACCGGCGTCCTTTCGACGAGCGAGCGACCAGCGAGCCCATTTGACGCCGCTGCCAATGGCATCGTGCCAGGCGAGGGCGTGGGCGTGCTGTTGCTCAAGCGCCTGTCTGAAGCGCGCCGCGACGGCGACCGTATTCACGCGATCATTCGCGGAGTAGGCGCCGCCCATGCAGAGACCGTAGGTGATTCGCTGCAGTTGGCCATCGAGCGCGGCCTGGAGACCGCGGGCGTCGAGGCCGATGACGTGGCGGTCCTGGAAATGGATGGCACCGGTCTGCCGCCCAGCGATCAGGAGCAATTACGGGCCGTCATGGCCGCCTATGGTAAGGGTCAGCGCAGCGAGCCGCTGCTGCTTTCGAGTGTCACGGCGCAGATCGGTCATACCGTGGGCGCGTCGGCCATGGCATCGCTCTTCAAGGCCACACTGGAAGTGGAACACGGTCAAGTGCCGGCCACCTTTGGGCTCACACAGCCGCTGCAACTGATCAACGACAACCCCAAGTTGCTACGCACGTCCACGCAATCGCTGCCGATTCTGCACACGACGCGCGACGGCCGACGGCTGGCCGCGGTGAGCTCGTGGGGCAAGGGGCAGGCCTTCCACATCGTGTTGGAGCGGGGCGAAAAAGTGCCCGTCAGCCAGCCGAAGATCGCGCCGGCCGCAGCGCAAAAGCCGCAGGTCACGCAGCGCGTCGCTACTGCGCCGGTGGCCGCCAGCGTCCCGGTCTCCAGTGACGTCTGGATTTTCCGCTGCGGAGCCGCCACGGCAGAGGAATTCGCTGCCAAGCTCAACGCCGCGGCCGCCGACCCGGCGGGCGCATTTGCCGCGGCCGCGACCAGCGCTTTTGCGGACAGCGATACCTTCCGCCTGGCGATCGTTGCCAACGGCGCGGACGCCTTGGCCCGCAAACTCACGATGGCCGCCCGTCAATACAACAATGCCGATGCCGCCACGGTGCTCGAGCAGCAAGGCTGCTTCTACCGCCAGGTGCCCGCACAGCCTCCGCGCGTAGCGTTATTGTTCCCCGGCCAAGGCTCGCAATATGCCGGCATGCTTCGCGACCTGGTGCGCGATGTGCCCGCCGCGGCCGCGCGGATGCGCGAGATCGACGACGTGATGCGGCAGCATGGCTTTCAGTCATTTGCCCAGATGGCTTGGGACAATCCCGCGCAGCTCGGCACCGACGTCTGGGTAACCCAGATCGTGATGCTGCTGTCGGACCTGATCGTGCATGCGGCGATTACGGACCTGGGCGTGCAAGCCGACCTGGTCGCCGGACACAGCTATGGCGAGTTCGCCGCCCTGACGGCCGCCGGCGTCTGGGACCTGGAGGGCGTGGTCACCGCGGCCCGCGCTCGTTTCGATGCCATCGAGGCTACGCCGACCGCGCGCGGCACGCTCTTGGCCACGACGGCGCCGCCGGCCCTGATCGAGCAACTCGCCGCCACGCTGGTCGAGCGAACTTATATCGCCAATTACAACGCGCCAGATCAGAACGTCGTGGGCGGCAGCCCCCAGACGCTCAAGCAACTGGCCGACCTGCTAGGCGCTCAGGGTCATAAGGCCCAGCTGCTCAACGTGCCCTGCCCGTACCACACGCCGCTGATGGCCGGCTCGGGGCCAATCCTGAAGCGCAGGCTCGACGCGCTGCGGCTGCGCACGCCGCGGGTTTCGCTGCTTTCAAGCGTCACCAATCGCTATGTCGCAGAGCCCGAGGAGATTCGCGAAAACCTGGCCGCCCAGCTCACGACTCCGGTGCGATATGTGGAGTTGGTTGAGCGGTTGGCCGACGAGCAGAGCACCGTATTCATCGAGGTTGGCCCGCAGCAAGCGCTGACCAAGCTGACGCGTCGCATTTTAGAAGGTCGCTCGCCCGCGGGCATCGTGGCCAGCGACAACCCAAAGCTCGGCGGCGCCGAGCAACTGGCGCACGTCCGCGCCTTGTTGGAGTGTCTGGGCGTGCTCGGCTCGCAGCCGGTCGCCGTGGGCGCGCCGACATCCGCCGTTTCTACCAGGAGTGTGCAACCGGTCATGACGAAACCTGCCAAGGGAAACATCACGCACATCGACGCCACGCAGCGCCGCATTGAGAAGATGCGCAGCAAGGCGACCGACGGCGGCGCCAAGGGCAACGGCCACGCGCCGGTGACGCCCGCCCACCCGCACGCCAATGGGACGAACGGCTCGAATGGGTCGAACGGATCCAATGGAGCCCATGCCGCGTCGCCGCCGGTGCGCAATGGCGAGGCTGCCGCTCATCACGCCGCGCCCACCCGATCCACTGTCGCAGCGCAGGTCGCGCCGGTCCGCGCCGCCGCGCCAAAGGTTGTGGCGCCCAGGCCGGCGCCCGCCCCGCAGCCCGTTGCGTCTCAGTCGGCGTCGCAAGTCGCCGCTGCGCCGCAGGCCGCCGCCACCAGCGCGCTCAATCCGGCGGAGCTCGAGAAGTTCCTGGTCAATTTCGTAGTCGAGCAGACCGGCTATCCGCCCGAGGTAGTGGAACTCGACGCCGATCTGGAAGCCGACCTGGGCATCGACAGCATTAAGAAGGCCCAATTGTTTGGCGAGCTGGCCGAGTACTTTGACGTGCAGCCGAACGAGAACATGACGTTGGACGACTTTCCAACGTTGCGTCACGTGATGAACTTTCTGGCCGCTGCGTCAGTCAAAGGCGACCTGGCGTCAGGTGCCGTCGCCGCCGCACCATTCGTAGCGCCAGCCACTGCGCCGGTTGCCTCAACCGCGGCAATTGCTCCTGTCGCCGCACCTGCTCCGCAAGCGTCGCCCGTCGGCCCGAGCCTCGACCCTGCTGAGCTCGAAAAATTCCTGGTCAACTTCGTGGTCGAGCAGACCGGCTATCCGCCCGAGGTGGTGGAGCTCGATGCCGACCTGGAGGCCGACCTGGGCATCGACAGCATCAAGAAGGCTCAACTTTTCGGCGAGTTGGCCGAATACTTTGACGTGCAGCCGAACGAGAATATGACGCTCGACGATTTTCCGACACTGCGTCACGTGCTGAACTTTCTGGCCGCCGCGCCGGTCAAGGGCACGCTCACGGCGACCACCGCTCCGTCCGCCGCCGCGGCGCCAGTTGCCGCTGTTCCGCCGCAACCCGCGGCGCCGGTCGCCCCCGCAGCGGTCGCTCCGGTAGCAGTTGCCCCGGCAGCCCAGCCTGCTCCGGAAGAGCGTCCCGCAAGTCCCAGCCTCGACCCGGTGGAGCTCGAAAAGTTCCTGGTCAACTTTGTGGTCGAGCAGACGGGTTACCCACCCGAGGTGGTGGAGCTCGACGCCGATCTGGAAGCCGACCTGGGCATCGACAGCATTAAGAAGGCGCAGCTGTTTGGCGAGCTGGCCGAATACTTTGACGTGCAGCCGAACGAGAACATGACGCTCGACGATTTCCCGACGTTGCGTCACGTGCTGAACTTTCTGGCGGCCGCGCCGGTCAAAGGCAGCCTTACTGGCAGCGCTTCGCAGCCGGCGGCTCCGGCACCTGCTTATGCTGCCGCGCCGGCGTCGCCCGCCCCCGCACCCGCTTATGCGTCGGCAGTGGCGCAGGCCGCGCCTGCGGCCGCTGCGCCGCAAGCAGCGCCGGCCGGCCCGGGCCTCGACCCGGTGGAGCTCGAAAAATTTCTGGTCAACTTCGTGGTTGAGCAGACCGGTTATCCGCCCGAGGTGGTCGAGTTGGACGCCGATCTGGAAGCCGACCTGGGCATCGACAGCATTAAGAAGGCCCAGCTCTTCGGCGAGCTGGCTGAGTATTTTGACGTGCAGCCGAACGAGAACATGACGCTCGACGATTTCCCGACGTTGCGTCACGTGCTCAACTTCTTGGCCGACACCGGCGCAAAAAAAAAACTAGCGCCTGACGCGCCGTCTGCGGAGACGCCATCGGCCCCGCCCGAGGTCAAACAACCGCCGAGCGTGGCGTCACCTGCCGCGGAACCGGCGAGCAGTCCGGCCTTTGAGCTCGGCCTGACCCATGGCCGGGCCAACAAGCGGTCGATTCGCCACATGCTCCGCCGCTATGCGGACCTGGCCAGCGGGGAGGTTGACCCCACGTCGATCGACGCCACGAGTGAGCAGCTCACGGCCGATGAGCTGGAGATTTTGCGAGGCATCGCGGCAGGCGTGCAGGTTCCCGTCGACACGATCGCCGCTCACGCGCTGGAATTGTTGCCCGACGTTGGCGTCGCCAGCAAGCCGTCGGCCCGCCCCGCGCCGGCTCCGGTCAATCCCGCGCCGTTCGTGCCTGGCCCCAGCTACGATCTGGGCGAAGAGACGCACGAGTCATCGCACCGCTTCTATCTCCGCGAGCTGATGCTGCCGTTTGCCGAGGACGCGCCGGCGATGCCAACTTGGAACGGCGCGGCCTTGATCGTTGGCGACAATCCGCTCAGCGACGCTTTGCAGCGGCAGCTATCAGGCGCCGGGGTGAAAGTCTGCCGTTTGAAGGTTCGCGAGACGATCGAAGAGACTTTGGCCGACTTCGACCGCATCTGGGCCCAACAGCCGACGCCGCACGTGTTCATCACCACCAGCCGCGACGGTGCGGCGGCCGACCCGCGGAACGAGCCGATGTGGAATCGCCGCTGGAACCGAGTCGCTCTGCTGCCGTTCTACCTTTGCCAGCGGTTCGTGCAGTTGGCCGGACCGGCGAATCTGTTGGATCGTTCGTCGATCGTGACCGTGACCAATATGGGCGGCAACTTTGGCTTTACCGGCCAGGTGACGGCGCCGGAGTGTGGCGCGGTGACCGGGTTGATGAAGGCGATCTACCTGGAAATCGCCGTCATGCGTAACCAGCGCAACCTGCGCGCCAAGGCGATCGACGCTCCCGTGGGCGAACCGGTCGACTCGCTGGCTGCCAACATCTGCCGCGAGCTGGCCTCTAAAGAGGTCGACTACGAAGTGGCGTTTGTCGGCGGCGAGCGCTACGTGCAATGTGCCTATCCGCAACCAGCGCCGGTTTCGCCGATCGCGCCCTTGCGGACCGGCGGCGCCTGGGTGGTCACCGGCGGCTCGCGCGGAATCACGGCCGAGTGTGCGCTGGAGCTCGGCAAGCGGTTTCAACTGAAGCTGCACCTGCTGGGCACGACGCCGCGGACGCCGATCGACCCGGCCTGGCGCGAGCTCAATGCCGAAGCCCTCAAGCAATTGCGCACCGACGTGATGCGGCAGGCCAAAGCCGCGGGCCGCTCGATGGAAGGGGAGTGGTCTCGCATTCAGAAAAACATCGAGATCGACCGCGTGCTCCGCACGTTTGCCACGGCCGGAGTCGAGGCGACCTACCACGCTTGCGACGTCGGTGATCGCGACTCGCTGGCTGCCGTGCTCGACACGATTCGCCGCACGTCGGGGCCCATCGAAGGCATCCTGCACGGCGCAGGCGTCGAACGGTCGGGAGGATACGAGAAAAAGAGCCGCGAAAACGTCGACGCCACGCTCCGCAGCAAAGTCGACGGCGCGCTCAATCTGGCGCGGCTCACCGCTCGGGATCCGCTGGAGTGGTTTATCGGCTTCGGTTCGGTCAGCGGACGATTGGGCTCCAACGGTCAAACCGACTATTGCCTGGCCAGCGACGCGCTGGCCAAGCTCGCCGGTTGGTATCGCACCCAGCGGCCGGGCGTCCGCGCCGTGACCTTCCATTGGCATCCCTGGGATGAAGTTGGAATGGCGGCGCGGCCCGAGAGCGCCGCGATGCTCAAGATCGCCGACGGTCCGAGTCGCATGCCGAAGGACGAAGGCATTCGCCACTTCCTCCGCGAGTTGTATGCCGGGGCGCCCGAAAGCGAAGTGATGATCACGAGCTGGGAGTATCACAGTCGCTACTACGGCACCGAACACCATCCCGCGAGTGCCGGCGCGACCGCGCCACCGGTTCAAACACCGACTGCTCAACCGCCCGCTGCCAAGGCTTCGTCACCCGTCGCTGCTCCCGAGACCGCGGGCAGCTGGGAGCCGCTGCCGTTCACGCCCTTGGTCGGTCGCCACGAACTGCTGATGGTCGACGCGCCGCTGCCCCCCGGTTCACCGGCTGAGCCTGATTGGCAAGGTCCGGCCGTCATTCTGGGCGCCAACGCGTCCGCACTGGCTCTCGGCGATCGTTTGACGACGGCCGGCGTCGTGGTCCACATGCTGCCCGTGACGACCTCCACCGCAGAATCGATGGCCGCGATCGAAGCGATCTACTCTGCGCACAAACCGAAGTATCTGTTCCTGATGTCGGGTCGCGACGATGCGGCGCCGGCGATCGGCGACCGAGCTGCCTGGCAGCGCCGCCGTGCTTTGGGGCTGAACGTGCCGTTCTTGACCGCGCAGCATTGGTTCCGTCTGCGGATTAAGGCCAAGGACAAATCGCCCGTGACCGTCGTCGCGGCGACTTCGCTGGGCGGTGACTTCGGCCTTTCGCATCAGGTCGCGCATGCCGACGGCGGCGCGATGACCGGAATGCTCAAAGCGATCTACGTCGAGGACACTCGCAATGCCATGAGCGAGGTGCGAGTCAAGGCGATCGACGCGCCGGCCAATGAACCGCCGGCTGCGCTGGCTGATGCGATTGTGCGCGAGCTGGCAGCGAACGATCCCAATATCGAAGTGGCCTATCGCGGCGGTCACCGCAGCGTCCTGCGGTCAAATCCGCGACCTGTGGAGTCGCTGCCCAAGCGGTCCGCGCCGCGGGGCGGCAGCTGGGTGGTCACCGGCGGCGCGCGGGGTATTACGGCGGCCGTGGCCTTTGAGTTGGGCAAGCGATTCGGCATGACGCTGCACCTGGTCGGCCGCAGCCCCGCGCCGCGCGAAGATTCGCAGTGGCGAGGCGCCAGCGACGAGCAGTTGACCGAGATCAAGGCCCAGATCGTGCGCCAGGCCGTGGCCGAAGGCTGCTCGCCCGAGAAGGACTGGGAGCGGATCAAGAATGACATGGAGGTCCACGACACGCTCAAGAAGTTTGCGGCGGCCGGAGTTCACGCGACGTATCACGCCTGCGACCTGGCCGATTGGGACCAGGTGGCCAAGGTCCTGGACGACGTCCGCCGGCAGGACGGTCCGATCACGGGCATCGTGCATGGCGCCGGCTGGGCCAACTCGGGCCGCTTCGGCCTGCGCAATCCCGACTACTTCGAACGCACGGTCGGCGGCAAGCTCGACGGAGCCGCGGCGCTAATGACGCTGACCGAGCAGGACCCCGTGCACTACTTCATCGGATTTGGATCGATCGGCGGTCGCTTTGGCGCTAACGGCCTGAGCGACTACTCCGCCGCCAACGAAATGCTGGCCAAGCTGTGCGACGCCTACCAGGCCCGGCGACCCGAAACGGCCGTCTGCTGCTTTCACTGGCAATCGTGGGACGAGGTGGGCATGGCCATGCTGGGCGATAGCGCCGTGGGGACCAAGGGCATCTTGAAGATGGCCTTCATCCCGCCGCGTGAAGGTGTGGAGCACCTGTGCCGCGAGTTGGAAGCCGGCTTGCCCAACAGCGAGGTGCTCATCTCCGACCTGTTCTTCCAGCGGCAGTTCTATCCGTTCCTGGATGAAGCGGCGAGTGTGGCCGCGCCTGCCGCTGCAAAGTCGGAGCTGCACCTGCCGCTGGTCGAAAAGATCACTTCGACCGCCGCAGGTTGCACCGGCGAGATTCGCTTTGACCCCAATGCCGATCCCTTTCTGCTCCACCATCAGTTCCGCGGACGGCCCCTCTTGCCCGCGGTGATCGGGTTGGAGAGCGTGGCCGAGACCGCCCGCCTGCACACCGGCAAACCAGTGCGGGTGATTCGCAACGTCGAGTTGATCGACGGTCTGCTGTTTCACACCGAGCGGGTGCTCGACGTCCGGGTGCGCGGCACGGCCGAGCCAGATGGCACGCTGACCTGCGAGTTGTTGAGCGATTTCTACAATCGCAAGGGCAAGCTGATGCGCAAAGACCGCGTGCATCTGCGAGCCGTGGCCGAGGTGGCTGACGCGGCGCCGACTTTGGACCTGCCGATGCCCGAGCCAGCGACCGAGTTTTATCCGTTTGAGTTTCAGAACACGGGTCCGCTGTATCACGGTCCGACGTTGCACGGCGTCAAGGGCACGACCTTTGACGCGGCCGGCGGTTGGGGCCAACTGGTCGCGCTGCCGATGTCCGACCTCGGCGGCAAACGCCCAGGCCGCGACTGGATCGTGCCGGGCACGCTCTTGGACGCCGGGTTCTATGTCTGCGGCATACACGCCTGGTTCAATGCCAATCAGGCCTTCTCGCTGCCGGCAGGCATCGAGGCCGTGTTCCTCGGTCGCACGCCGCGCGACCATGAGAAGTGCCTGCTGGCTTTCGTCTGCCGCGAGATCAACCTCAAGCAGGCGATCTACGACTTCACCGTGTTCGGCGACGATCGCCAGGCCGTCTTGCACGTGCAGGGGCACCGCATCGCGATGGTCCGCTCATAGCCGCCTAGCCACGCGTGATTAACCAAACTATGCCCACGACCGCTAAGACATTGCCGACGACCTCGCCGTACCGAGAACTGTTCTCGGTCGCCGCGCACGCGTTGCCGCGCGCCGTGGTGCGCTATGCGCCGCTGGACGTGGCTCGCGACCTGACTGTGGAGGCAAACGCCGATTGGCTGAGCGCTCGCGAACTGGCCGAGCTGGCAGCTTGGCGCGAGCCGGGGCGACGTCGCACGTGGCTCGCCGGTCGCCGCCTGGCCAAGCAACTGGTCGCGTCGCACCTTTGCTTTGACGATCCGCTGTCGTCGATCGAGATTCTTTCGCGCGATTCGCTGGGTCGGGTAAATCGACCGAAGGTCTGGCGCGGGGAGATCGAGCAATCGTGCTCATTGTCGATCTCACATTCGGCGCGTGGTGTGCTGGTAGCTATCGTCGCCGGTGACGAGGCCACGCTCGGCATCGACCTGTCGGACGCGGCGGAGCTGTCGCCTGGGCTGGTGAACTTGTGGTTTACCGCCGACGAGCGCGCCTGGCTGGACGATAGCGGCAACCCAGACCTGGCTCGCTACATCTGGTGCGCCAAAGAGGCACTCTACAAAGCGTTGAGTCAGGGCGAGAGCTTCGACCCGCGGCGCGTCGAGGTGCTCTCGGGCGGGCAATGCCGCTACCACGACGCACAACTGAATCACTTTGGTCTGAGGTCATGGACGATCGACGGCCAACTGGCGGTCCTGGCCACGGTCGCGACCGCAAGTTCCCCCGTTTCCGTCACGTCTTCTTCTTGCAGGTGATTTCCATGATCGATCTTACGGGACAAGTAGCGCTGATAACCGGCGGCTCGCGGGGCATTGGCCGGGCATGCGCTCTGCGACTGGCCGAGGCCGGCGCCGACATTGCGGTGAACTATGTGGTCAACCGGCAGGCCGCCATGGCCGTGGCCGAGGAAGTCGCCGAGCTGGGCCGTCGCGTGCTGGTGGTGAAGGCCGACGTCAGCGAAGAGGATGACGTCCGCAGCATGCTCGACGCGGTGAAGCAGGAGTACGGCAAGCTCGACATCCTGTTGTCGAACGCCGCCACCGGCGGATTCCGACCGTTGTTGGCCGCGACGGGTCGCAATTTTCATGCCGCTTACCAGACCAACGTGCTGGCGCTCTTGTACCTGGTGCAGGCGTCGGTGCCGCTGATGGAACGCAAGGAAGGCGAGCACCGCTCGAAGATCATCACGCTGTCGAGCCACGGCTCGGGCATCGCGCTGCCGTACTACGGTCTGATCGGCAGCAGCAAGGCGGCGCTAGAGAGCCTGGTGCGGCACCTGACGCTGGAGATCGGCGACCGGGGCATCAACATCAATGTGGTCAAGAGCGGCCTGGTCGACACCGATTCCACGCGGCGTCTGCCCAATGCCGAGGCGATTTTCGAAGGTCGTAAGTCGAAAGCCATGATGGGCGACCGGATGCTCACCGCCGCCGACGTCGCCGATGCCGTCCTGTTCCTGGCCAGCCCGCTGAGCGACCTGGTGCAGGGCGAAGTGCTGACGGTCGACGGCGGCGCGGCGATTCATCCTTAGGGTCACATTCTCCCTCGCCCGCAGAGCGGGAGAGGGATGGCTCGCGGCGAGGCGAGCCAGGTGAGGGTGTGTTAGATGGCGGCGCAATCTCACGCTTTGGGTTGGCGCGCGGGTTGCGTTTGCACGATGACCGTGCGGTCGGTTGGCGCTGCTGCCCTCACCCGGCTTGCTTCGCAAGCCACCCTCTCCCACGAGTGGGCGAGGGTGTTTAGATGGCCAGTGTTTCTCGCAGTCGCGCCGCGTACGTCTCCAACAGCGACCGCGTATCGTCGGCCGTGAAGTGATGCGGGTCGCAGCGCAAGATGATCGTCGTGCGTCCGGCGTATTCGATCACGGCGATCGATCCATGGGTCAATGGCCGAACCGGGGGCACGCCCGTGATCCGCAGGAGCTTCATTCCGCCGGCAAGCAACAGGTCATCTTCGCGCGGCAGCGGCGTGCGGGCAAACGTGCGCCCCAGGTTGCTGAGCACCAGCGTGGCGAACGGCTTTCGGCGATTGAGCATCCAGGGAATCAGCGGCTTGACGCTGCCGGCCGCGGCCAGGCCTCCCAGGAAGTACAGGGCCAGTTTCCAGTTCTTGATTTGTTCCATCTGCTCGTGGACTTCCATCATCAGCGCGCGGCGGTCGTCGATGGTGGACGTCGGCACGGCGACAAAGGCAAAGCCGATGCCATTAGAAGCCGGAATGTCTAGTTGCGCCCTTGAGCGGACATAGACTGGCACCATGATCCGCAGAGGCTGGTCGCGTTGCTGGCTGTTCGCCTTGCGCCAGTCGTCGAGCGCTGTGAACATGTCCGCGAGCAGCAGGTCGTTGACGGTCATGCCACGCGAACGGGCCGCTTCGGCGAGTCGCGCCGTCTGCTGGCGGTCCAGTTCGATGTATTCGTAACCTAGGAAACATTGCCGCGACGCTGGCGATTTGGTGCGCGACGGTCCTTCCAGCACGGCGCACGAACGAAACAGGATGCGGCCAAACACTCGAGCCGCCACGACCAGGTCGGCGAGGCCAGACCACCACCGCCGCGGCGCTGATCCGACGTCGAACCCGGCTCGGTCGCGCAGCCGTTCACCGTTCGCCGGAGCGGGGGCTGCCACGGAGTCGCCGGCCGCCAGCGCGTATTGGACGAGCAGGTCTTCCAGGAACTGAAAGCCGGCGATGCCGTCGCAGGCGGCGTGATGAAACTCGCAAACCAGCCGCGTGGAGTTTTCGCCGACGCGCACCCAGACGCGCAGTCCGGCGCTGCGGCGCAGGTCGATGCCCTCGCCGTCGGCGTGGTCGATGAGCGTAGGTTCCTCGGCCCAGTCGATGGTCGGAATGCGGGGCTCGGCAGCGACCCATTGCGGTCCGCCGCGAGTGTCGACGACCTTGGCTGCCAGCAGCGGATGTCGGGCGATCGCCGCTGACAACGCACGATCGAATGTCGCGCTGTCGGCGCGGCCGTCCAACTCCAACTGGATCGGAAAGACGGTCGGATAGTCCGGCCGATCGTCCGCCAGATAGTAACGCTCAAACGGCGTGAGCGGCAGCGGAAAGAGCGCGCTGGTCATAGGGCCGAAGGCGGGTGCCGCGAGTTGGAGAGTTCAGTCGATCTACCCTAATTGTCCGCGTCAACAGTGTCAAACCGGGGGGACACGTCGCGACGCCTTCCGTTCAGAGGTCGTCAAGACGCCGCGGCCAATCGTCCTTCAGCAGCCGCGACAGCGAGCGGTCGGCCAGGATCTTTCCGCCGGTTTGGCAGCGGGGGCAATAGTTGGTCTCGTTGTCCGCGTAACGAATCCGTTGCACCGGCGCACCGCAGACGGGGCAGGGCTGGCGAAAACGCCCATGCACGGCCATCTCCTTGCGAAACGCCGTGACATGCTCGGGGAAGGCATCGCCGGCCTGGTTGCGCAATCGTTCAATCCATTCCCGCATTACCTCTTGTGTGGCGGCGTGCAGCCGTGCGACGTCGTCGTCGGCCAGCTTTTGCGTCAGTGCCAAGGGCGAGAGTCTTGCGCGGTGCAGGATCTCATCCGAGTAAGCGTTGCCGATGCCGCTGAACAACCGCGGATCGGCCAGCGACCGTTTGAGCGTGTGGTTTTCGCGCAAGAGCGCCGCGCGAAAGTCGGTGAGTGAGGCACTCAACACGTCAACGCCGCCGCGGTCGTGCTCGGCCAGTCCGGCTTCACCCTGGACAACGTAAAGTGCCGCTCGGCGTTTGGCGCCGACCTCGGTCAGCACCAGCGAGCCATTGGTGAAATCCAACGCGGCCAACTGTTGCTTGCCGGCGAGCTTGGCGCCCGGCGCCTTCCAATGCAACCTGCCAGCAATCATCAAGTGCAAGACCAGCCACAGGTCTCCTTCAAGGCCAATCGCGATTCGCTTGCCCAACCGGCGCAGCGCAACGACTTGCCGTCCGCGGGCCTCGTCGATGGGCGGGGCGAACGAGCGCAGCAGGAAGGGGCTGGCCACGCGCACCTGCTCCAGCCGCGCGCCGACGATGCGACGCTCTAGCGCTTCAAGATAGACCGTGATATCAGGTAGCTCTGGCATGTTTCGGAAGGCTGCGGTCGGGCCTGGCGGACACCGGCGACGGTCTGGCTGCGGCGATCGTTAACCTATCACGTCGGCGCAGTGGACGTCGGCCCAGAGCGGTCGTATCGCCTGGATCGGCTGGGACAAATGTTCGAGCGCTAGCGGCGAGCTGACCCCCGGCCCCCTGGTCGTGGCGCGATCAGATGGCAAAAAATGGCGGATTTACGTGCTAGTTTTGAGCGGTTTCCCACCGGTGCGTTTCCCCCAAATAACCCCCGACGCCGCCACCGCGGTTTCTTAATTATATGACGTCAAGAATCTCGACCCGGCTGATGATGTTCACTTACGCGTTGACGACCTTGGTCAGTGCGCTCTTGTTGTTTGAGGTGCAGCCGATCATCAGCAAGTTTATCCTGCCCTGGTTCGGCGGCAGTCCGGCGGTCTGGACCACCTGCATGGTGTTTTTTCAGACCCTGCTATTTGCCGGCTATGCCTACGCCCATTTCAGCGAGAAGTACCTGCGGCCGCGCTGGCAGGCGGCGTTGCACCTCACGCTGTTGGCGGTGGCGGTGTGCATGCTGCCGATCGCGCCGGACGAGAGCTGGAAGCTCACGGCCGACAGTGCGCCGACTTGGAGCATCTTGTGCTTGTTGGCGGCATCGGTCGGACTGCCCTACTTCGTGTTGTCGGCCACGGGCCCGCTGGTGCAGGCCTGGTTCTGCCGCTCATGCGGAAGGTCGCCCTATCGGCTGTATGCGCTGTCGAACGTCGGTTCGTTGGTCGGCTTGCTCGGTTATCCGTTCTTCGTCGAGCCGCGGTTTGCCCTGGCTCAGCAGACCTGGTACTGGGCGAGCGGGTTTGCGGCGTTTGCCGCCTTGTGCGGACTCGGCGCATTGTGCGCGTCGTGGGCGCGGCATCCCGAGTTGGAAGAGACGGTCGACATGCCGCACGCTGCGGGATTGGCGCCAACGGCCCGGCTGCGAGCCGCCTGGTTGCTGTTGCCGGCACTGGCCTCGATGATGCTTTTGGCCACCACCAATCACGTCTGCCAGGATGTCGCGGTGATGCCCTTCCTGTGGGTTGCCCCGCTGAGCTTATATTTGCTGTCGTTTATCATCTGTTTCGACCATTCGCGCTGGTATCACCGGCAGGGCTTTGCCGCGGCCGCGCTGGTTTCGCTGGGCCTGGTGACCTGCCTGGATCAGTTGATCACCGGCGGAGCGGGCATTGCCTTTACCTTCACTCAGGAGCTCATGCTGCACTTCGCCGCATTGTTCTGCCTGTGCATGGTCTGCCACGGAGAGCTGGTCCGCCTGCGGCCGCATCCGCGCTACCTGACCAGTTTTTACCTGATGATCAGCGCCGGCGGGGCCCTGGGCGGCTTGTTCGTCAGCCTGCTGGCGCCGCGGCTGTTCTCGACCTACGTCGAGTGGCGGCTGGGCCTGGTTGTGGGTTGCCTGCTGGCGGTGTACGTGCTGTTTGACAGTAAGCCCGAGTCGTACTTTCGCAAGCATTTTGTCGGCATCGCCGCCGGGCTGCTCTTGGCCTTTGTGGGCATCAAGGGCGTCGGCCGGATGCAGGCCGCCGTGGACCACGAGGTCTATACCTCGGCGCGAAACTTCTACGGCGTGATCTCGGTCGTGGAACGCAATGCCGACAACCCCGAGCGGCACGTTTTCAATTTCTACAGCGGCCGCATTGTGCACGGACTGCAATTTGTCGACCCCGACAAGCGCCACGAACCGACCGCCTACTTCGGCCGTGAGACCGGCGTGGGCCGGACACTTGCCGCACTGCGGAACCGCCGTGAGGCGCGCGTGGGCGTGGTCGGACTCGGCGTGGGTACATTGGCTGCCTATGCCGAACCGGGTCAGTATTTCCGCTTTTACGAATTGAACGACGACGTGCTGCGGTTTGCCGACGAATACTTTAGCTACCTGGACGATTGTCGCGGCCAGCACGACGTGGTGCTGGGAGACGGCCGCTTGTCGCTGGAGCGCGAGGCGCCGCAGAATTTCGACCTGTTGATCCTGGACGCCTTCAGCGGCGACGCAGTGCCGACGCACTTGCTCACCCAAGAGGCCTTTGCCATCTATCGCCGTCATCTCAACGAGGGCGCGAAGGTGGCGGTGAACATCTCCAATCGCTATCTCGACCTGGCGCCCGTCGTCGCCGGTCTGGCCGACTGCTATGGCTACACGCTGGCCCGAGTGAAGTCGCCGGCCGATCCCGCACTGGGGCAGTTTCCCGCCGATTGGATCGTGCTGACCCCCCGCCGTCAGGGACGCGTGTTCGAGGTGCGAACCGCCGCGGACGAATCGTTGGAATGTCCGCCGCGCGCGATCCTGTGGACCGACGACCACAGCAATCTCTTCGAGATCCTGAAGTAGCGGCGCGGATCGCGATATTCTTGCGGATTTGTCGCGGTCCGGTCGTGCTGTCGAATAAAAGTTCGGCCTGCGCGCGACTTTATTCTTGCTGAAACGCGCGAATCAGACGAACTGGTCTGACGCGCTGCGCGAGTTCCAACTACTATGGAACTCAGGCCCACGAGCGCGTGGCAGTGAGCATGACTGTGAAGAGGACATGTCTCACCGCCGATGGAATCTGCGCTCTTTGGCCGATGAGTCCACGAATGCGAAGGGACGTATTTCGCGTTCGTCGGGCGAGCTAGGAACCGAGAATCTCCAGAGGTAACGCTCGTGAGTTTTGTGAATCTGCGTGGTATTCTGCGCGCCGCGATGGCCGGCGCATTGTCCTTCTCTTTCGCCGCGGTAGCCCAGGCCAGCTATTTCAACCTCGGGCCGGCCGGAGACTTCAACGTCTTTGTCTTTGGCGATAACAACCAGACTAGCAGCGACGCCGAAGGGCGCGTGGCGGTCGGCGGAAATGTCAACTTCGGCAGCGGTTACACCGTGGCTGCGTTGGCTCCCGGTAACAACTACAATCTCATCGTCGGCGGCAACCTCACCACGCAATCGAACTCACTCAATGGTGGGCTCTGGGTCGGCGGCAACGTGAACTGGGTCAATCCGTCGATCAGCGGCCCGCTCTCCGTGCAGGGCGACGCCAACTTCCTGGGCGGTGGCGGCAACATCGCCGGCCCGGTCAACGTGCTGGGCACGTATAGTGCGCCGAACTGGTACCCGGCAAACGCCGCGTCGCCGGTAGTACCCGCGCTGCCCTTCAGTTTTTCGGCGGTGCAGGCCTACCTGCAAAGCGAATCGCTCTATCTGTCCAACCTGCCGACCAACGGGTCGACCACGTTGTACTACAGCCAGGTCCTGCTGGAAGCGACCGGTCCGGCGAGCAGCCTGTACGTGTTCGACGTCACCGGCGCCGACCTGGCGGCCGCCGCCGGTCATGGCATGAGCATCACCGCGCCTGCCGGCTCGACCGTGGTGGTCAACGTCGACGGCCTGGCCGATTCGCTCGCCAGCATGGCGATCAACCTGGTGGGCGTCGACCGTCAGCACGTGCTGTACAACTTTCACCAGGCCACGACCCTTTCGATCAACTCGATCGCTGTCCAGGGTTCGGTGCTCGCACCCTGGGCCAACGTCAACTTTATCGGCGGTCAGCTCAACGGCACGCTCATCAGCCAAAGCGTCATGGGCATCGGCCAGGCGAACCTGGCCTTGTTTCAGGGCAACCTGCCGGTGCAACCGACCCCCGAGCCGGCGACCTGGGCCCTGGCAGCTAGCGGCGCGGTGGCGATCCTCGTGATCCGGCGCAGCCGCCGTCCACGGTAGGGAAGGCCTTCGTCCGGAGTTCGGCATCGTGACCCTTGCACGCGGGGTCCGTTCCGGGGATAAGTGGAGCTTTTCCACGTTCGCAAACGCTTGTGCAAGGCGGCTCCAAGTGCGCTGCCGAACGCTCTCGCGCTGCGACGACCCCCGGCGGAAGCACGATGTACGTCCTGGCAATCGACCTGGGCAGCAGCGGACCCAAGGTGGCGCTGTTTTCCGATCGCTGCCAGATCGCGGCCCGCACTTCCGCGCGGATCGCGACCTACTTCACGGCCGACGGCGGCGGCGAACAGGACCCCGACGAGTGGTGGCGGTCTACGACCGACTGCGTTTGCCGCGTGCTGGCCGAGGCCAATGTGCCCGCCGGCCAGATCGCCGCGGTTAGCGTCGCCAGCCAGTGGTCGGTCACCGTGCCGGTGGATCGTGAAGGCCGGCCCCTGATGAACGCGGTGCATTGGTCCGACTCGCGCGGTGCGCCCTACACTCGCGAGATCACCGGTGGACTGATTAAGGTCGCCGGTTACGGTCTGCGGCGGATGCTCAGCTGGGTACGGTTGACCGGTGGCGTGCCGACTCATTCCGGCGCCGATGCGCTCGCTCACATCTTGTATATCCGCCACGCGAGGCCCGAGGTCTACGCGCGGACCCACCTGTTTCTGGAGCCGGCGGACTACTTGAACCTCAGGCTCACCGGCCGGGCGGTTGCGTCCTATGCCTCGGTCTTTCCCTACCTGCTCACCGACAACCGCGACAACATGCGGATCACCTATTCGCAAAAACTGATCGATTGGTGCGGGCTGGATCGTGAGAAGCTGCCCGAGCTGGTGCCAGTGGGCACGGTACTGGGCAACCTATTGCCGGCGGCAGCAGAAGAGTGGGGGCTGTCGCCGACGACCAAGGTCATCGCTGGAACGCCCGACAGTCAGGCCGCGGCATTAGGATCGGGCGCGACCGACGACTATGCGGCGCACCTCTGCCTGGGCACGACCGCCTGGTTGAGCTGTCACGTGCCGTTTAAAAAGACCAACCTGCTGGACTATCTGGCCACGATGCCCTCGGCCATTCACGGTCGCAACATGGTCTCGGCAGAGCAGGGGGCGGCCGGCAAATGTTTGGAGACCTTTGCCGAAACCTGGCTGGTGCCCGCCGACGAACTGACCCCGGCGGGCAAGCCCGACGACCTGTACGAGCGAATCGAGCGCATCGCCAGCGAGGCACCGCCGGGTAGCGACGGACTGTTGTTCATGCCGTGGCTCAATGGCGCCGGTCCTCCCAGCGGCGACAGCACGCTCCGAGGCGGATTCTTGAACCAGTCGCTGCGCACCGGCCGGCCCGAGGCCTTAAGGGCAGTCATCGAAGGGGTGGCGTTCAACCTCCGTTGGCTGCGGGCCGGGGTTGAGCGTTTCGTCGGCCGGAAATTTGGCGAGCTCAACTACATCGGCCGCACGGCACAAAGCGACCTCTGGTGTCAGACCCTGGCCGACGTGCTGGACCGACCGATTCACCGGATGACCGACGCGGACATGGCCACCTCGCGGGGCGCGGCATTGGCGGCGTTTGTGGCTTTAGAGCAGATTTCGGTGGCGGACATTCCCTCGTTGGTCGGCGTGGAAGCCACGTTCCGGCCCAATCCGCGCCATGTTTCACTCTATGCGGACCTGTTCGCCGAGTGGCTGGCAAGTTATAAAGCCAACAGGCCCATCTTCCGCCGTCTGGCGAAGATTAAACGCGACGGACCCCCAGACCGCGCGTAGCCGCTTCTAAATAAACGCACCCATCGCTAGTCACTCGACGTCTGGAGGATCACGACCGTGTCGACCGAAACCGAATCCGAATTGGGCATGTTGGCGCCGCTGGACGCGATGATGCATCCGTATCGCGAGCGGTTTGAGACCAACGCCCGCTTGCCGGCCGCCGGCCGCGACCGAGCCGATATCCTCCGCGAGTTGGAAGAGCTGCGGGCCACCGAACAAGCCAAATGGAAAGAAGGCTTCGCGTCGGGCTCGGTCTACCACGGCGACGACGAGCACATCGCCTTTGTGAACAAAGCCTACAACTTGCAATCGCAGTCGAACCCCTTGCACCCCGACCTCTGGCCCAGCGCCGCCAAGTTCGAGGGCGAGATCGTGGCCATGACCGCGCACATGCTGGGCGCCGGCCAGATCGCCGCACCCTTTGGCAGCGAGCAGGGCATCTGCGGGTCGGTCACCTCGGGCGGCTCAGAGAGCATCCTGCTGGCGATCAAGACCTATCGCGACTGGGCCCGGGCCACGCGAGGCATCACGGCGCCCGAGCTGGTGCTGCCGACTTCGGCCCACGCCGCGTTTCACAAGGCGGGGCAATACTTCAACATCGAGCTCAAGCAGGTGCCGCTGGACTCGGAGTATCGCGCCGACATGGCTGCGGTCGAGGCCGCGATCACGCCCAACACGGTCGCGCTGGTTGGCTCGGCGATCAATTTCCCCTATGGCACGATCGACCCCATCGATCGGCTGGGCGCATTGGCCGAAAAACATAAGATCGGCCTGCATGTCGACGGTTGCCTGGGCGGATATTTCTTGCCTTGGGCCGAGAAACTGGGCGCGCCGGTGCCGCCGTTTGATTTCCGCGTGCCGGGCGTGACCTCGATGTCGTGCGACACGCACAAGTATGGCTATGCGCCCAAGGGCACCTCGGTTGTGCTCTATCGTGGGGCCGAGCTGCGACACTTTCAGTATTTCACCACTTCTGACTGGCCGGGCGGGCTGTACTACTCGCCGACCTTCTCCGGTAGCCGGCCGGGCGGATTGAGCGCCGCCTGCTGGGCCGCGCTGATGTCGATGGGCGAGAGTGGATATCTCGAGGCCACGAAGCGGATCCTGGCGGCTTTGAAAATCGTGCACCAGGGAATCGCCGAGATTCCGGAGCTGCGAGTGCTCGGTCAGCCGATCGGCGCGTTTGCCATCGCGAGCGACAGCGTCAACATGTACCTGGTGCTCGACCAGATGTCGGGCCGCGGCTGGGCGCTGACCGGGCTGCTCAAGCCCTGCGCCATCCACGTCAGCCCGACCTTGCGCCACGCGCAGCCGGGCGTAGCCGAACGGTTTGTCGCGGACCTGAAGGCCTCGGTCGCCTACGTGCGCGACACGCCCGATATCGAAGGGGGCATGGCCCCGATCTACGGCCTGGCCGCCAGCATTCCCGACCGTACGGTCGTGCACGAGATGCTCAAGCTGCTGATGGACGTGTACTACCGGCTGTAATCGTTGACGGGCGCCCGCGCCGTCCGGGAGGGCGAGGCTCCCGCCGAGCCAGGTTCTACCTGAGGGTTGGGCAATCGTGCGGCGGATCATGCTTCAGCAGGAGCTTCGCCCTCCCGCCTTCGTTTTACGCACAGCTTCACTCACAGCCAGAAGGATCAAAGCATGCTGTGGTATGAGGTCGAGATTGCGGTCGGCCTGTTTGGCGGATTGCTCTTGGTGTTGGAGATCACGTTCCAATTGGGCCGACTGGTCAAGCGGCATACGCGCGACGACGAGGCCCAGCTCGGTACGATCCAGGCCGCGACCTTGGGTCTGCTAGGGCTGCTCTTGGGCTTTAGCTTCAGCGGTGCCGCGGACCGCTTTGTGGATCATCAAGAACTGATCGTGCAAGAGGCGAACGCCATCGGCACGGCCTACCTTCGCGCAGACCTGCTGGCCGAGCCGTATCGCGGGCAGTTGCAGGGCGCGCTCAAGCAATACATCGAGACGCGAATCGGCCTGTTTGAAGATCCGGTCGCGCCGCGTGAAAGCGAAACACGCCGCCAGAGCGAGGAGCTGCACGATCGGATTTGGCAAGCCGCGATGACGGGAGTCAAAGAATCGCCGCAGTTCAATGAGGTCGTGCTGCCGCCGGTCAACGAGGTGATTGACCTGCACGCGGCGCGATTGGCCGCCTTGGACCGCCACCTCCCTTCGCTGGTCCTGGTCACGCTCTTGATCGCGGCCGCGGTCGGCGTGGCCTCGCTCGGTTACGGCTGCGGCCTGTCAGGCAAGCGGAACCTCACGCTTACCACGGCCCTGTCGCTGTTGGTGTCGCTGGCCCTCTGGGTCACGATCGACCTCGATTATCCCCGTCTGGGACTGGTGCGCGTGGATCAACAGGCGCTTGTCGATCTGCGCGAGAGCCTGCACTAGAAAGGTCCCCGGGAACCTATCGTTCACCCGTCCTGCGTCCGGTTGACGATGGGATCAATTTGCGCGCCGCGCGTGCAACCTGCGCGGAGCACGGGCAGCTCGGTTGACCCGGATAATCGTCAAGTCCTGCACTCCGTAAGTTTCATATCGTCGCAACGCCCTGCCTGTCGGGCCGGTTCGCGGGGCGGCGGGGCCCTCCGACGTAGACTTGCTCACGTGGATCGCCCGCTGCGCCGCGCTTTCGCGGTGGATCGGGATCACGGCCATGTTTCCGACCAATTCCAAAGGCAAGGGAAACCTATCATGATGGTGTCTCGAATCGATTCAAAGTTTCGCGCGGGCCGCGTGGCCTTGGGCGTGATGTTCAGTGCGTCGTTGGTCTGCGGTCTCGTTTGGATGCTCCAGACCACCAGCCCGCGCACCGCGATGGCGTTCCTGCCGGTTGCCAAGCCCGAGGCGCAAAGCGGTGAGACGGCCAGAGCGAAGCCGGCGATCTCGGCCGCCGAGATTCAGGCCCGCTTCCCCAGCGAGAAGCACGAGGAGTTCATGCGCCGCGCGATTGCCAATTCGCGTAAGGCGGGCGTGGAATACAAGACCGGCGGCGCTTTCGGCGCGGTCATCGTCGATCGCAATGGAGAGGTGATCGCCGACGGCCTGAACCACGTCATTGCTCAGAACGATCCGACCTGGCACGGTGAGATGCACGCCATCCGGCAGGCCTGCGCGCTGCTGAAGAAGCCCAAGCTGGACGGCTGCGTGCTGTATACCTCGTCCGAGCCCTGTCCGATGTGTCTGGCCACGGCGTATTGGGCCGGCCTCGACGGCATCGTGTACGGCGCCACGGTCGAAGACTCGAAGAAGTACGGCAACTTCGACGACGACTTCATCTATGCCCAACTCAGCAAGCCGATCCAGGACCGGGCAATCTCGGAGCAGAGCATGCTGCGGCCCGAGGCCGTCCAAGTCTGGAAGGAGTACGAAGCTCGCACGGACAAGATTGATTACTAGTCGTCGGTGTTGGCAGGACGCCTGACTCGGAACAAACTTAGACCACGGCCGGCCGGGGCGCCTTCAGGTTCCCCGGCCGGTTTTGCGCGCGGGACGTCAACTTGCGGCTAGTTGTCCTGCTTCTCCTGGCGCATGGCCCGGGCCACGCTTTCCATCTGCCGCATGGCCCGCAGCAGGTTACCGCCCAGGATTTTGTGGATGTCGACTTCGTTGTAGCCGCGGTCCAGCAGGCACTGCGTGATCTTGGGATACGTGCTGACGTCCTCCAGTTCGGCCGGCACGGCGTCGATGCCGTCGTAGTCCGAGCCCAGGCCCACGTGGTCGATGCCGGCCATCTTGGCGATGTGGTCGATGTGGTCGACCACCACGTGGATCGAACCGGGGTCGATCGGATTTTGCTTGGCCCAGTGGCGCATCTCGGCGCGGATCTTGTCAGAGTCTTTGCCGTGCTTCTTGATCAGCTCTCGCATCACGGGGATCGCCCGCTTGCCGCGCTCGGCCGCGCTGGGCACGACGAAGCCGGAGTAGAAATTGACCATTACCACGCCCCCGTTTTCGGCGGTCAAGCGCAGCACCTCGTCGGGCACGTTCCGCGGATGGTCGGCAATGGCGCGGGCTGAGGAATGCGAGAAGATCACTGGCGCCCGGCTGAGCTTGATGGCCTGACGCATCGTGGGCACCGAGACATGCGAGATGTCGACGAACATGCCCAGGCGGTTCATCTCGCGAATGACTTCCTCTCCAAAAGTAGTGATGCCGCCGTTGCGCTCTTCGTCGGTCGCCGAGTCGGCCCAGTCTAAGGTGTCGGAATGGGTCAGGGTCATGTAGCGCGCGCCCTGCTGGTACAATTGGCGCAGCACGGCCAACGAGTTCTCGATGGAGTGGCCACCTTCCACGCCGATCAGCGAGGCGATTTTGCCCGCCCGGCAGGCTCGCTCGATATCGTCGACCGAACCGACGAGCTCAAAGGTCTCGGGATACTGTTTGACCATGTCCTTCACCAGCGCGATTTGCTCGAGCGTGGTCGCCAGCGCTTTGCCGTCGTGCCGGGTGCCTGACGGGACATACACGCTCCAGAACTGCACCTTTACGCCGCCGGCCCGCAATCGTGGGATGTCGGTGTGCATGTGTGGCTGCGGCTTCGCGATGTCGAGTTTGTCAAACGACGGCATCCCCTGCTCGCGGATCTTCCAAGGCAGGTCGTTGTGGCCATCGACCAGCGTGGCGGCGGCATGGATGGCTCGAGCTCGGTCGCTGACCGTGATTGGCGCGCGGCCCGTCGGTTTGGCCGGCGCGGCGTCCTCAGCTTGAGCGGCTGCGAGCAGCAGGACCGCGGTGAGAATAAAAGTGCTTCCGGTCACGACGCGGCGGATTGGCGAGGTAGTCATCGGCGAGAGCCCTTGAGGCTGGCAGGAAATGGAGGATTAAACGCCGCATGCCGCCGCGCGGCACGCTAGTATAGTAGTCATCCGCGGCGCGACGCAACGAACTCGCGATGGCGGTCACGACAGCCAGGCCCAATCACGAGCGACACCATGCACCGTGACCTCCCGCGCACATTGAGCTTGCGGAATCGCAGGCAGTCGAGCCTGTCGCGAATCCTCTGGTCGTTCCTCATCGCCGCGCTCGCCTGGGGTTTCGGCGTGCCGGAGTTGTTGTCCGCCGAGACATTGCCGCTTCGGGTGATCATCGAGACCGACGCCGGCGGCGACCCGGACGACGAGCAGTCGCTGGTGCGGTTTCTTCTCTGTGCCAACGAATGGGACGTGGTCGGCATCATCGCCAACCGGCCCGAGGCCCGAGCGGGCGAGAACGAGAACCCCGAGCGGACCGGGCTGGGCATCGTGCGCCGCCAACTGACGGCCTACGGTCAGTGCTGGCCCAACCTGGTTAAGCACGACCCTCGCTATCCGCCGCTGGACCAGCTCTGGCGGCGCACCGTGGCGGGCTACGAAGAAAACGCCGAGGCGGTGCAGTTGATTATCGCGGCCGTCGACCATCCCGACCCGCGCCCCGTCTGGTACAGCGACTGGGGAACCGACGTCGGCGGCGCAACCAACAATCTGCGCCGAGCTCTCGACAAGGTCCTGAAGGAGCGGGGACCCGAAGGCTATGCCAAGTTCAAGTCACGACTGCGGCTGGCCTCGGCCAATGCATTTGCCGAACACACCGACCGGATCGAGCCGCCGTTTCCGCTCTGGGTGGACACCTTTCGGCCTGAGCTCGACCGCCGCCGCTGGTACCATCGCTTTTCGGCGATCACGGCCAAGGCCGGCGGGTTCGACGTCGAGCGCGACCTGCGCCGCGACCACGGTCCGCTGGGCCCGATGTATCCGCTCAACACGACCCATCCTCAGAAGGAAGGGGACTCGATGACCTTCCTGTATCTGTTACCCAGCGGACTGAGCGATCCGCAGGAGCCGACCTGGGGCGGTTGGGCCGGCCGGCACGGATTGAATCCGACGTTTCCTGGGCGGCCGTACTTTTGGGCCAATCAGGTCGACGCGTGGCATGGCACGACCAACCGCGACAACACCCTGGCTCGCTGGGCGGCGGCGATCCAACACGACCTGGCGGCACGAGCCGATTGGTGCGTCGCAGACGCCTATTCCAAGGCCAACCATCATCCCCTGGCCGTGCTCGGCGGTGACCGGTCGCGAGCGATCCTGCGGCAGACGGTAAATTCCGGCGATATGGTCGAACTATCGTCGGCCTCTTCGAGCGACCCCGACGGCGATCGCCTCTCGACCACGTGGATCGTTTATCCCGAGGCGGGAACCTGCCGCGAAGTGGTGACCCTCAGCTCGCCGGATGGCGAGAGCACAAGCTTCGTTGCGCCAAAGGTCAAATCTCCGCAAACCGTGCACGTGATCCTGCAACTGGAGGATGACGGCAGTCCGACCTTGACCTCCTATCGTCGCGCGGTCATCGAAGTGCGACCTTGAGCCGACCTCGTGCGGGGGCCTATCATGGAGGATTAACTCTTTGCCGACCGCAGCGCGTGATCCATGCCACTCGTCATTCTCGAACAGCTCTCGCCGCGGGTCGGTAAGGCGGATCTGCTGCGGCTGCTCGACGAAGTCGGCGGACTGCCCGGCAATCGTGTTGGCAAGATCGAGCTTTCCGGTGGTCGGGCGACGCTCGAAGTGCCCGCCGGTTGGGACGCTCGGCTGGCCAGGTCGCTCGATGGCGCGACCTTGCACGGTCGCCGGATCGTGGCCTGGGCCGGCGACAGCGGCGCCACCGGTTCGTCCAGCGTCGGCGATCATTTGCCGCGCCTCGCGCGGCTGGTCGAGTTGGAGCGCGACGCCGAGGCCCAACGCGCGGTTGAGCTTTCACGCCGGCTTTCGCCCGCCGAGGCCGAGCGCGCGGGACATGCGCTGGTCGACCTCGTCATTTTGGACGAGGAAGCCGGACTCGGCGGTCGTTATCTGGTGACCCTGGCCAAGCGCAGCCGCGGACCACTGCCGTGGACGCGGCTTGGCGTGGGCAGCCCGGTCGTATTGGCCTCCACGAGCGATCCGCCGCTAACCGTGCGCGGCGTCGTCTACGATCGTCGTCAGCAGGCAATTTCAATCGCCGTCGGCCAAATGCCCGACGAGGCGGCCGACGTCGATGTCTGGCGGCTCGACCTGTCCAGCGACGAGATTTCGAGCCAGCGACAACGGGCGGCGCTCGAGCGCGCCCAGCGGGCGCGGGGTGATCGGCTGGCTCAGCTGCGCGACGTCTTGCTGGGCGCTCGGCAACCGGAATTCGACGAACTGCAGGACGAAGCGGCCCTCGATTCGGCTCTGAACGAGCACCAGCAACGGACGGTGGACTTCGCCTTGTCGGCGCGCGACCTCGCGCTTGTCCATGGTCCCCCGGGAACCGGCAAGACCACCACGGTGGTCGAGCTGATCCGCCGTGCCGTTCGGCGCGGGCAGCGCGTGTTGGCCTGCGGCCCCAGCAACATGGCGGTCGACAATTTGTTTGCCCGGTTGCTGGCGCACGGCGAGCGGGTGGTGCGGCTGGGGCATCCGGCGCGCGTGATGCCCGAGCTGCGCGAGCACACTCTGGACATGCTGGTCGCTCGGCATGACGACGTGCGCGTGGCGCGCAAGCTGGTCAAAGACGCGTTGGCATTGTTTCGCCGCGCGGGGCGGTTCACTCGTGCCAGGCCCGAGCCGGGTGCGAAGCGCGACATGCGGTCTGAGGCCAAATTACTCTTGGCCGACGCGCGGCGGTTGGAGGCCCAGGCGGTCGAACATATCCTCGACACGGCGGACATTCTTTGCGCGACCACCACCGGCTTGAACGACGACCTGCTGGGCGATCGGCGATTTGATCTGGTCGTGATCGACGAGGCCTGCCAGAGCACCGAGCCCGGTTGTTGGATTGCAATCGCGCGGGGCGACCGTGTGGTGCTGGCCGGCGACCATCGGCAGTTGCCTCCCACGGTACTCAGCCAGGACGCCGCGCGGCAGGGCTATGGCGTGAGCTTGTTTGAGCGATTGGCAGACTCGCTCGGCCCTGAGGTGCTGCGCCGGCTGGACGTGCAGTACCGGATGCACACGGCGATCATGGAATTCTCATCGCTCGAATTTTACGAGGCCGAACTCGTGGCCGCTGCCAGTGTGGAATCGCACCTGCTAAGGGAGTTACCGGGCGTGAGTGGCGATGCGCCGGCGGACGCGGCGCTTGAGTTTATCGACACCGCTGGCGCGGGTTACGAGGAAGAAGTCGAGCCTGACGGTCAGAGCCGCATGAACCGCCGCGAGGCCGACCTGGCAGCGGCCAAGGTGCGAGCGCTGCTGGCCGCCGGCGTGGCCGCCAGCGACATTGGCGTGATCACGCCCTATGCGGCCCAGGCCCGGCTGCTGGCCGAGAAGTTGCCGATCGAAGGGCTGGAGATCGACACGGTCGACGGGTTTCAGGGGCGCGAGAAGGAGGCGATCGTGATCTCGCTCGTCCGTTCGAACGAGTCGGGCGAGATTGGCTTTTTGTCGGACCTGCGGCGCACCAACGTGGCCATGACCCGAGCGCGGCGGAAGCTGATCATGATCGGCGACAGTGCCACGCTCTCGGCCGATCCGTTCTACGCACGGCTGATCGCCCATTTCGAAACCCACGGCGCTTACCACACTGTTTGGGAAGAAGATGGTGCGGTGTGATTCGCCGCGAGGGATCGCTGCTGATACGCGGGTCACATTACGAGCGCCGGCTCGGTCGAGTGCGATGACCGATCGCTATTCGGTTCCAGGCGTTCATCGTGGCCACGATCAGCGTCAGGTCGACGATCTGCTGTTCGGTAAAGTGGGGCGCGAGGGCCTCATAGGTCGCGTCGGGCGCCCGGGAATGAGCAATATCGGTCAGGGCCTCGGCCCAGGCCAGCGCGGCGCGCTCGGCCGCGTCAAAGAAGTCACTCTCCCACCACGCACACAGGCAGTCCAGCCTCTGCTGGGTTTCGCCCAGGTCGCGGGCCTGCGTCGAGTGCATGTTGACGCAGTACAGGCAGCCGTTGATTTGCGAGACCCGCAGCTCAATGAGCGCCCTCAGCTTGGGGTCAATTGAGGCGACGAGCTTGCCGACCCCGGACAATGCGTCGATCACCGGACGGTTGAGGTGATAGTAGTTGGCCCGGGTCGTCATGAAAGTCTCCTGCAAGAGCGCGCGGCGGCTGCGGCGAATAAATTGCTGGCTGTGAAATCCCCAGGATACGCAATGGATGTGCGTCTTTCAATTTGCGCGATGCTCACAACGGGACGCCAGACGGTCGAAACGTCAACGGCTTGATTCTGTCGACCGGGTCGCTTATATCTGGGCGGCGGGAACCATTGCCTTGAGCGAAAGTGGAAACAAATATCGCCGCGCGGCACGGCGGCTGCGTGAGCTGCACCGCCAGGCGCAGAACGCGGCCCATCGCCGGAGACAGCGCGCTGGCGCTCCGCCCCATGGCCTGGCGCACCATCGGCGCGGGATTGGCAGACGATTTGCCAGCATTCGTGCGGCGGGGTTGGGCGCTTGGGCGTCGTTCTGGGCCGTGTTGGGCCCCGGCATGTTGGCCGGCCTCTCTGACGACGACCCGGCCGGCATTACGACCTATTCGCTCCTGGGCGCGAATCATGGGTATCGACTGCTATGGGTCATTCCGGCCTCGACGGTGCTCTTGGTTTATTTCCATTTGCTGGCAGTACGATTGGGCGCGGCCAGTGGGCGAGGTTTCGTCGGGTTGGTCCGCCACCGCTGGGGCAATGCCGCGGGTTATTTCGCGGTCATCGCACTGCTATTCGCAAACTTCGGCACGATCTGCGCCGAGTACGCTGGGATCACCGCGGCCGGATCGTTGATAGACATTCCGCCATGGATTAGTGCTCCGGCGGCCGGTGTGCTGATTTCGGTGCTGGTCGTGTTGGGTTCGTTCCATCGCGTCGAGCGGGTGCTGTTGGTTGTTTCAGCCACGCTGGCCCTGTACATCGTTGACGGCGTGCTTGCCGGTCCGGACTGGTCGCAGACTTGGCGCGGCTCGTTGGTGCCAAGTATGCCACTGGATCAGGCGGGTTGGATTGCCGTGGCCGCCGCGATGGGCACCACGCTGGCGCCTTGGGGCCTGGCGTTCATTCAGTCGTATGCGGTCGATAAGAAGATCACGGTCGAGCAATTGCGCTGGGAGCGGGTGGACGTGGTGATTGGCTCGGTGCTGACCGGCGTCATCGGATTGGCGATCGCCGTGGCGTGCGCTGCGACACTGCACCGCGAGGGCATTGCGATCCAGGACGCGCGCGACGCGGCCATCGCCCTGCGGCCCCTGGCAGGTTCCTTTGCCACGACCCTGTTTGGGGCGGGGCTGCTGGGCGCCTCGCTGCTGGCGGCGGCGATCGTCCCATTGGCGACAGCCTATTCGATGGCCGAAGGCATCGGTGCCCCCGCCTCGCTGGACCTCGACTCGCGACATTACCAGTTTTTTTATGGCGCGTTTGTCGTCTTGACGGTTGCCGCCGTCAGCGTGGTGTCACTGCCCGGCATTCCCGTCATCGCGCTTATCTATTCGAGCCAAGTCGTCAATGCGGTGCTCTTGCCGCTGCATGTCGTGGCCCTGATGCGATTGATGGGTGACCGTGGTTTGGCTGGCGGCGCCAAGGTCGGCCCCATTTCGATGGCGTTCGGCTGGTTGGGCGTCCTGGTCATCGTAGCCTGCGTCGCGGCGCTGGGGGCAAGCTGGTTCGAATATTAGCGCAGCGTGAAACGGCGGGCATAAACTGGTGAGAATGCCAAGGCTGGACGCGCCGAGCCAAGCCCCGGCTGGAATTGACAACCTTCCAGAATTATGCGACGAAAGCTGCACACCTATCCCGGAGAAAACCTCATGCGCTACTGCCAGTTTGGCTATCTGTTGATTGTGGGCGGAGTCGTTTCGTTGGCGACCGTAGGCTGCGCTCGGCCCGCCGGCGAGAAGGCCGACGCCAAGGCCGCACACGATCATGACCACGAGGGGCACGATCACGAAGGACATGACCATGCCGGCCACGATCATGGCCACGAAGGCCACGACCATGCCGGGCACGATCATGGCCATGGCGAACAGCCCAAGACCTATGCCGAGGCGGTTGAAAAGGTCGAGGAATTGCGCAATACAATTCGCGATTCGCTAGCCGCCAAGGACAACGACAAGGCGGACGTGGCGGTGCACGCCATCGGACACGTTCTGGAGGCCCTGCCCAAATTGGCCGAGGAAGCGTCGCTGGCCGATGCCGAAAAAGGCGAGGTCAAGGCGGCCAGCGAGAAATTGCTGGACGAGTTTGGTAAAATAGACGAAGAGCTGCACGGCGAAAAGCCGTCGACCTATAGCGAGCGCTCCGAGCCGATCGACGCGGCGGTCGAGCAATTGCACAAGCTCGTCAAGAAATAGTCCGATTACCAAACCGGGGACTGCCACGACATGGTCCGCACAACAAGCCCCTGTGCCGCGGCCTGCCTATTGCTGGTCGGCCTGAGCCTGATCAGTCTCAGCCTGGGTTGCGGCGCGGGTGCGACCGACCCCAAGGTCGCGAAGCTGCGCGGACAATATGTTCTGCCCGATGAACCGGCCGACGCGCGGACCATTGCCGAGTCGCAGGAAGCGGTCGGCTCGGGTGGCGACGTCGTTGTGCTCGGCCGGATCGAAACCTCGACGATCGACCCCTGGGCCAAAGATCAGGCCGCCTTTGTACTGTCCGAAGCGCCCCTCGATGCGACCAGCCACGGCGATCGTCCCGGTCACGACGCCGCGAATTGTCCCTTCTGCAAACGTCGCGCGGCCAAGGCCGATGCGACGGCGCTCGTGCAGTTTCGCGATGACCAGGGCGGCGTGCTGCCGATCGACGCCCGGACGCTGCTGGGACTGAGCGATAACCAGGTGGTCGTGGTGCGCGGCCAGGGGCAGGTCAACGAGCAAGGCGTGCTGGTGATCTCGGCCACGGGCCTGCACGTCCGCAAGTAGTCGCTCGGAGAGCCTGCCGATCGGTCTCAGAGCGGGCCCAATATCCTGGCATCCCTTGGCCAATATCTCGTCGTCGCAAACGAAATACCCGAGATCGATCTGGTCGGATGGTATTTTGGGGGTGAGATATGAAGCGCGCTTGGATTTTCGCGGCGGCCGCACCGAGTCTGTTCGTGGCGATCTGTTGCGCCGGGGCCCATTCACATGCTGCCTCCCCGCCTGACGGCGACGCGCGGCTAACGGCGCTGCAGGCCCGCTTTCAGACCGGTCTCGATACGATCCGCGAGAAGTACGAGCTGCCGGGAATCACGGCGGCTTATGCTCTGCCGGATGGCCGGGTCGTGGCCTTTGCCACGGGCCTCTCCGACAAGGAATCCGGGGCTAAGATGACCCCCGACACGCGGATGCCCGCCGGCAGCATCGGCAAGACCTTTGTCTCGGCAATGACGCTGGCCCTGGTGCAGGACGGCAAGCTCGCGCTCGACGACAAGCTGGAAAAATGGCTGGGCGACGAACCGTGGTTCGCCGAGCTGCCCAACGGTCCGCAGATCACGGTGCGTCACCTGCTCATGCACCGCGCGGGATTGGCTGATCACATTTACGATCCGCAATTCGGCGCTGCGGTGCAACAGATGGTGCGCGCGCTGGATACCGACCCTGACTATTTCTTCAAGCCCCAGGACCTGGTCGGGTACATCCTTCGCCGCAAACCGCTGGCGCCGGCAGGCCAGCAGTACAAGTACACTGACACCGGTTACATCCTATTGGGCCTGGTTATCGAACGGGCCGGCGGCGCGCCGTACTATACGCAGGTCCGCGCACGATTCCTGGAGCCGCTCGGCCTCAAGCTCACCGAGCCCGCAGATCGTCGCGGCATCGCCAATCTGGCCGCAGGCTACCTGGCGGTCAAGAACCCCTTTGGACTGCCGCAGAAGATCACCGCCGACGGCAAGCTGGTTTACAATCCGCTGACGGAGTGGACCGGCGGCGGGCTGGTGAGCAATCCGCAAGACCTGGCCCGCTGGGCCAAGGCGCTGTTTGAGGGCCGGGCGTTGCCGAAACCTTATCTGGATGACCTGTTGTCGACCGATCCGCAAGACGCCAAGAAGGCGAGCAAGTACGCGCTCGGCGTCTACCTCACGCAAAGTGAGCTTGGCACAAGCTACGGCCACGGCGGATGGTCGGTGGGATACCTGTCGCACGTCGATTACTACCCGGCAGAACGCGTGGCGTTAGCAGTGCAGGTCAACACGGATGTGCGCGACGACATGCTCGCCGAACTGTTGGCGCTGTTCAAGGACGTGTTACAGACGGTTGGCAAGAGCGAATGAGCGTTTAGGTCAGCAGTAGGTCAGGCACTCCCTGCCCGACCTACCAGCAGTCGATCTAGGCGCTTAAGACGCTTTCCTCGACCTCTTCGATCACTACGTCTTTCGCCGATCGCTGCATCCGTGGCACAAACATGCCGACCCGCTGGCGATACTCGGTGTAGACCCTGCCAAAATGGTTGACCAGGTCGCGCTCTTCGACCACGGCGGCCAGGCCCATGTAGACGGTCATGGTACCGGCGAATATCAGATGGCCGACCGTCATGGTGGGAATGGCCCAAAAGGCGATCGCCCAACCGATGTAGAGCGGATGGCGGACGAACCTGTAGAACAGTGGGGTGCGGAAGGGCAAGGACGAGTACTGCTCGCCCCGCAGGTGCAGCCAAACTTGGCGCGTGCCGAACAGATCGAAGTGATGGATCAGCAGGCTGACCAGCGGCACCAGCAGCCAGCCGGCAACGAACAAAGTCCAGAGTGTCGCGCGACCGAGCGGTTGTCGCACGTCCCAGACGATCGCATCGATCCCGCGCCATTGCCACATCAGCAACGCGGTCACCAGGCACGAGGCCAGCACATAGGTGCTCCGCTCGATGGGCTGGGGCACAAACCGGGTCCAGACGCGTTTGAACGCCGGACGGGCCATGATCGAATGCTGCGCCGCGAAGATGGCCACCAGTGCCAGGTTGACCATTAGCGCTGTGCCGAGCGAACCGACCGCCGGCGTATCGACGGTCTTCGGCAGACCAAAGTCACCGACGAAGCCGGCCAGGGCGGCAAACGTGACCAGAAACAGCAGATGACACGTTGCTCCGTAAACAAAAAACAACCAGCGTTGCATGGGTAAATCTCCTATGTTTGCTGAGGCTATGACTCGCCAGGCATCTGCCGGGTTCGCGACATTTCACGCCTGGCGACTGAGCTGAGTATCGCCTGAGACTTGGCCGCGCAAAGTTGACTTGTGGTACACTGGGCGGTTGACTAGCGGTCAACCCTCGCGATGAAAATGGCACGGCTGTCGTCATGAAAACCCCCACGCCACAACGACTTGTCGAGGCGGCGATTCGCCGCTTTTATCGCGACGGTTTTCGCAGCGTCGGGTTGGACCAGATCTTGAGCGACGTCGACATCAGCAAGACCGCCTTCTACAAGCACTTCGAGAGCAAGGAAGACCTGATGCTGGCGGCGCTGGAAAGCCAGAACGCCTGGCTGCAGGACAAGTTTCGCACGATGATCCGCGAGCGGGGCGGACCGGAACCGCAGGCGCAGTTGCATGCCGTGCTGGACGTGGTCGACGAGATCCTCGAGAGCGACGATTTTCAGGGCTGCATCTTCGTCAATGCGGCGATGGAATTTCCTCTGCCCCACGAGCCGGCGCACATCGCGGCCTCGCAGAACAAGCATGCCATCGAAGCGATTATCCACGACCTGGCCGTGGCGGCCGGCGCCGCCGGTCCGCGCGACTTGGCGCAGGAGTTGTGCCTGATTATTGAAGGCGCCTACGTCACGCGACAGGTTACCGGCAATCGGCAGACGATCGACATCGCCCGCCGGCTGGCACGACGAACGCTTGCGGCGCATGGTTGTGCCTCGTCCGACGGCGCTGAATCAAGGGGCGACAATTCAGCGGCCGACGTGCCGAGGTCGTGAGGGGCGTGACGCCAGCCAATATGAGTCAAGATCCCCACGAACAGGTCCGCCGGACGGTGGACGAGGTGTATCAGCAGGACTCGCGGCGGGTGTTTGCCACGCTCGTCAAGCTGCTCGGCGATTTTGACCTGGCCGAAGAGGCGATGCACGAGGCGTTTGCGTCAGCACTCGTCCAGTGGTCGCGCGACGGCGTGCCCGAGAACCCACGTGCCTGGCTGGTCTCGACCGGGCGTTTCAAGGCGATCGACGCCATTCGACGCCGTGCCCGACTGGACGCCTCGATGGAATCGGTGGCGTCGCGGTTAGAGGCCACGGCCACGGCCAACGCGGCGCAGCAAGCCCTGGATATCGAGGACGATCGCCTGCGGCTGATCTTTACCTGCTGCCACCCGGCCCTGGCGCACAGCACTCAGGTCGCGCTCACGCTGCGCGAGGTCTGCGGCCTCACGACCGAGGAGATTGCCAGCGCCTTCCTGACCGTGCCCCCGACGATTGCGCAACGGATCGTGCGCGGCAAGGCAAAGATCCGTGACGCGGGTATTCCCTATGAGGTGCCCTCGATCGCCGAACTGCCCGATCGCTTGGACTCGGTGCTGTCGGTGGTCTATCTGGTTTTCAACGAAGGCTACTCGGCACACTCGGGCGATTCGGTGACGCGCGGTGATTTGTCGGAAGAGGCGATTCGCCTGGGTCGACTGATCCTGAACCTGCTCGCCGACGCCGAGGCGATGGGACTATTGGCGTTGATGCTGTTGCAAGAGTCGCGCCGCGCGGCGCGCTCAGGCCCCGATGGTGATTTGATCCTGTTGGAGAACCAGGACCGTGATCTGTGGGACCAGGGACGCATTGCCGAGGGACGGGCATTGGTCAGCCAGGCGCTCTCGACGCAGCCGATCGGCGTCTACACGATTCAGGCGGCAATCGCGGCGGTTCACTCCGAGGCGACCAATGCCGCTGCGACCGATTGGCCGCAGATCGTCGCGCTCTACGACCTGCTGCTGCGTGCTATGCCCTCGCCCGTGGTCGCGCTGAATCGGGCGGTCGCAGTGGCCATGCGTGACGGTCCCCAGGCCGGTTTGGACGAGATCGACGCGATCATGGTCAAGGGCGACCTGGCGACCTATCACCTCGCGCACGCCGCCCGGGCCGACCTTTATCGCCGGTTGGGGCGAGCCCAAGAGGCGCGCGCGGCCTATGAGCAGGCCCTGGCCCTGTCCCGTCAGGAGCCGGAACGGCGGTTTCTCGAACGGCGGATCCGCGAGTTGGAGTCCACCCGATGACGACTTTTTTAGGTCCACTATGATGTTGCAGTTAAAGGTCCAGGTGGACTTGCCTTACGGCCGGGGGTCTGCCCGCGGCGCCGTGCCATTCTGGCTGCTAAAAAAGAAATCCGAACGAATTGTCGATTGGCCTGGGTGCCGAGCGATTAGTAGATGAAGTGGAAGTGCCAAGACTTCCGGTGGTCATGTGACGAACTGAGCCAGAAGCGAGCGACCCATGTTTGAAAAACCACAATCCGAGCATCACTGGTTCGAGGACCTACTGGGCGACTGGACCGCCGAGGGCGAATGCGTGATGGGACCCGACCAGCCGCCGCTGAAAACCGCCAGCCGCGCCACGGTTCGCTCCGTCGGCGGACTGTGGTTTATCACCGAGACCGAAGGGGACGGCCCCGACGGCAAATCGTACCAAACCGTGGCCACGCTGGGATACGACGTCAAGCGGGGTAAATACGTCGGCACGTTCATCGGTTCGATGGGGTCGTACCAGTGGGTCTACGAAGGTTCGCTGGACTCCAGCGGCAAGCAACTGGTTTTGGATTGTGACGGACCCGGCTTCGACGGCGCCGCCATGGCCCACTACCAGGACATCGTGGAGAAGGTCAGCCCCGACCATTGGGTGTTGCGGTCGCGCGTGCAACTCGAAGATGGAAGCTGGAATTCGTTCATGCAGTCGCATCATCACCGGGTTAAATAGCAGCGCCGGCATTTGCGATTGCCAGCGCTATAGCAGCCCCACGATCAGTCGACAGAACCTCGGCTCACACCGGAGAATTGCCATGAAGTACATGTTGCTCATCTACAGTCAGGAAAACGTCTGGGCCGATGGGGAACGCGAGCAGTGCATGGCCGATTCGGCCGCGCTCTGTCACGAGCTCGATGCCAAGGGGCAGTATCTCGGCGCTTCGCCGCTGCATTTGGTGGCCACCGCTACCAGCGTGCGGGTCCGCGACGGCAAACGGCAGGTCACCGACGGGCCATTTGCCGAGACGACCGAGCAGTTGGGCGGCTATTGGCTGGTCGACGTGGCCAACCTGGACGAGGCGATCGCCATCGCGGCCCGGATTCCCGCCGCCCGCAAAGGCACGGTCGAGGTCCGCCCGATTTTTGAGTTGCCTGAGTTGCCCGGCGGCGGGCTGTCGCGACAAACGGCGGAAGCCGCGCGATAACCATTTGTTAACCAGCGGATGATCCGCGCCATTGCGCGCGCACTTCCCGACTTGCCACCCGGAATCAGGAGACGCAGCGATGAAGGTCATGGTCATCATCAAAGCCAACAAGGCTTCGGAAGCCGGCGAAATGCCCAGCGAGCAGCTGTTGACCGAGATGGGCAACTTCAACCAGGAGCTGGTCAACAGCGGCCTGATGCTGGCCGGCGAAGGTCTGCATCCCAGCAGCAAGGGCAAACGTGTGCGCTTCTCGGGCAAGGATCGCACGGTCATCGACGGGCCGTTCGCCGAGACCAAAGAACTGCTGGCCGGGTTCTGGTTGTGGAACGTCGCTTCGATGGAAGAGGCCGTGGCCTGGGTTAAGCGTTGTCCGAATCCGATGAATGAAGAGTGCGAGATCGAGATTCGCCAGGTCTTTAGCGCCGATGACTTTGGCGAGGCACTGACGCCGCAGGTGCGTGAGCAGGAGGCCGCCATGCGAGCGCCCGGCGCCGGCCTGAAGGCTCCGCGATTTGCGGACGCACCAGAACTGTTGGTCGGCGGCTTGAACGAGACCTATACGTTTGAATCACGCGTCGGCATTCCCGCACATTGGCAGCGGTTCGCGCCCCACCTGGGCAAGGTCCCCACGCAGGTCGGTCGCAAGACCTACGGCGTCTGCTGGAACTATCAGCCTGGCGTCGGGTTTGACTATTTGACCGGTGTGGAAGTGCAGGACGGCAGCAAGTTGCCGCAGGAGTTTACCTCGGTGCGGTTGCCCGCTGGGCGCTACGTGGTGTTCACCCACGAAGGGCACGTGTCGTCTTTGCCGGCGACGCTCGACGCGATCTGGACCAAGTGGCTACCCGACTCGGGCATCCGCCCCAGTGGCTCTCCCAGTTTTGAGCGCTACACCGAGGAGTTTGATCCGCAGTCGGGTCGCGGCGGCATTGAGATCTGGATGCCAATTGAGCGTTAGGCCGCACGGGCTCGGACGCGGTCACCTTCGCGAACCTTGGTCGACCCGGCGGCGTCTATTTGCCGCCGGGAAGGCTAGGGTCAAAGTATCGCGGAGCCATGCCCATGGAAGAACTCAACGCCGAGCTGGCCGCATTGCACACACTGCATCAGGGGCTGGAGCGCCAAGGACCGGGCGACGCCGCATTCACGCGGCAGATGCTGGCGCTATTGGCGCGCTTGCCGGACAACCCGCGCATTGCCGACCTCGGTTGCGGTTCCGGCGCGGCGACCTTGGAGTTGGCTCAGTGGTGTCGGGCGCCCGTCACCGCCGTGGACCTGTCGGGCGGTTTTCTGGAAACGTTGCGAACACGCGCGCGAGCACTTGGCCTGGAAGCATGGGTGCGGACGGTCGAGGCGGACATGGGCAAGCTTGACTGGCCAAGTGGGTCGCTCGACCTGCTGTGGTCGGAAGGCGCGGCCTACAACCTGACGTTCGCCGGCGCGCTGGCAACCTGGCGCCGTTTGCTGGCCCCGCAAAGTCTGGCGGTCATTTCAGAGTTGACCTGGTTCGCTCAGCATCCGCCCGCCGCGGCCCGCGAATTCTGGGACACCGGCTATCCGACCATGGCGAGCGAGCAGGAAAACTCGGCGATGGCCCTGGCCGCCGGCTACGAAGTGCTGGGCGTACACCGCCTGCCGTCCCGGGCCTGGTGGGACAACTACTACGGCCCACTCCTGGAGCGAATGGCAAGATTGCGGCTGAGCGCAAACGCGGCCATGCAAAGTGTGTTGGCCGCAACCGAGGCCGAGATCGACCTGTTTCGCCATTGCTCGGACGCCTACGGCTATTCGTTCTATTTGCTCCAGGCCCGCTAGCGGCAATGCCAATCGGCGCTGGAACTTCCTAGTGACCGCGGCGCGAATAGCTTACTCGCGCCGAGACTCATGCCCACGATTCTCATTGAGGTGGCCATGGATGTGCTATAAATTGCCCATCGCTTCTTGACCTGGAGATATCTTGCGATGCAACAAACGGTCGTCGACGCACTATTCGAATGCGCGCGGATGTCTGGCGCGGGGGAAATCGATTTTCCGGAAGTGGTGCGCCGGCTGTCCGCCCTGGCAATCGAGCGATACCACGCGGACTACAGTCGCCAGGAGCTGACGTATTATCTGACGGACGGGGATTCGTGCGTCGTCCCTTCGCCGCATGAGGCGACCCCCGTCGCGACCGACTTCTCGGCAGCCGGCGTGGCCGCTGCGGTCGGTCAGAGTCAGCGCGGCGAGCACACATACCGCGACTTCGTCCGCAAGACGATGGCCGCGGGTTGCGTCGGCTATTTTGTGCAGATCACCGGCCGTCGCGCGATATATTTTGGCCGCAACGGCGACCATCACGTGGAACATTTCCCGCCGGCGAGCCCGTAGGCGAAGGCCCCGGCGCCTGGAATCCGCGCGGCGGCCGAGTTATAACGGGGTTTCCCTGGAAAAACCCGCAGGACGACACTTGCGCACGAGCGTCGAGCTGCTCGTCCGAGAATGCCCGCCTGAGTCTTCATCAAGGAATCGACAGCATGGTCGTTGAGGAGCTTCGTTGCGCACAGTCGCGAGCCGCGGCGCTGGCGCGTGTTGCGCTGATCGTTCTGCTAATGTCCGGAGCGAGTGTTCACGCGGCCGATCGGCGTGTGATCGCCGCGGGCATGGAGAATCCTGAGTCGGTTGTCATCGGCCGCGACGGACGGTTGTATATGACCGTGATTGGCAAGTCGGACGTCGATGGCGATGGCACCGTGGCGGTGATCGTCGGCGGCAAGCCGCAGGTGTTTGCCAAGGGACTGGACGATCCCAAGGGGCTGGTGACGCGGGGAACAGACCTGTTCGTGGCCGACAAGGCGCGAGTCTGGAAGATCGACTCCGATGGCAAAGCCGGCGTCTATGCGGCCGCGGAAGATTTTCCCAGCAAGCCAAAGTTCTTGAACGATATTGAAGTCAGTCCGGCGGGTGACGTCTTTGTCTCCGATTGCGGCACCTTCGTCGCCGACGCTGCCGTGTTTCGCATCACGCCCGACCGAAAGGTGAGCGTGCTGGTGGATCAAAAGAGCTTTCCCGCGCTCAAGGCCGCCAACGGGCTATTGATGGACGGCAAGGACCACCTGCTAGTGGCCGACTTTACCGCCGGACGTCTCTATCGATGTAGTTTGGCCGACGGGTCCATGGTCGAGGTGGCCAGCGGACTGGGTGGGGCCGACGGGCTGGCGCGTGACGCCAAGGGCCGCATCTACGTGAGCGACTGGAAAGGGGGCAAGGTCTTTGTCCTTGAGCCGGGCAGCACGACGCCCACGCTCTATGCCGACAAGTTTCAGGCCGCCGCCGATATTCTGTACAGCGCCAAGGGCGGAGCGCTGTTGGTGCCCGACATGAAAGCCGGCACACTCTCGGCAGTCACCGTCGACCAGTAGCGACGGACACCATCCTGGCGGCCAACATCACCACGAATCACTGCATCGCAACGCTTGAGGAGAGTTTCATGATTTGCCGTCCCACCGCGCTCGCCTGCGCGACGCTTTTGTGCTGCACCGGGGCCCTGCTGTCTGCGCGCGCGGTCCGTGCGGCCGACATCGATACCAGCCCCTTGCCGCTGAAGGCCGCGGTGGCATTTGCCGACGTGAAGTGGCCCGGTTGGGAAACGGCCGAAGAGTCTGGCGTGAGCAATCCGCTGCGGCCGATCCTGGTCACCCATGCCGGCGACGGCACCAACCGCGTGTTTGCTCCCACACAGCAGGGCGTCATCTACGTGTTGCCAAACGACCCTCAGGCCACCGCGGCAAAGGTGTTTCTGGATCTTCAGTCCAAGGTCTCTTACAACGACAAGTCCAACGAAGAGGGTTTCCTGGGCCTGGCGTTTCATCCCAAGTTTCGCTCGAACGGTGAGTTCTTTGTCTACTACACCAACACTCACAAGCCGCACCAGAACGTCATTGCGCGCTACCACGTGAGCAAGGACGATCCGAACAAGGCCGATCCGGCCTCAGAGGAGATCCTGCTGACCTTGGACAAACCGTTCTGGAATCACGACGGCGGCACGCTGGCCTTTGGTCCGGACGGTTACTTGTACATCGCGGTCGGCGACGGCGGCCTGGCCAACGACCCCTTTGGCAATGGGCAAAAACTCTCCACGCTCTTGGGCAAGATCCTGCGAATCGACGTCGACCACAAGGATGGCAAGCAGCGCTATGCGATTCCGGCCGACAACCCCTTTGTGAAGCAGAACGATGCTAAGCCCGAGATCTGGGCCTATGGTTTGCGAAACGTCTGGCGGTTAGCGTTTGACCCCAAGACCGGCGTGCTCTGGGCCGGCGACGTCGGCCAGGACGCCTGGGAAGAGATCGATCTGATCGTGAAGGGGGGCAACTACGGCTGGAACATTCGCGAAGGCTTGCACCCGTTCGTGAAGAAGGGTGGCAAACAGCCGGCGACCGACAACAAGCCCGCGGGCATGATCGACCCGATCTGGGAATATGACCACGAGACCGGCAAGTCGATCACCGGTGGCGTGGTCTATCGCGGCAAGAAGATCCCCGAGCTCGACGGCGCCTATGTGTATGCCGACTACGTCTCGGGCAAGCTCTGGGCCCTGTGGTACGACCCCCAGCAGATGAAGGTCACCGCGAATCGCGAGATCCCGCTGGCGACAAGCGTGCCGATCATGTCCTTTGGCGAGGACGAGCAGGGCGAGATCTACTTCACGACCTACTCCCCCGAAGGGCAGGGGATCTACGGGCTCTATCCCGCGAAATGATCGGCGGGTCGTGAAACGACGTCGCTCAGAGCAGGACCACCGCGGTCCAGGCGATGGCGCAGACCGCTACGGCGCCGCCGAGCACGTAGAGCGCTACCTCGCCGAGGCCTTTGAGCAGTCGAACGGAGTCACTGTTGCCGCAATGGGCGCAATTGCTCGCCAGCAGTGGCGTCATCTGAAAACATTTGCGGCAGTGCACGCGTCTCATAGGCCTTCTCGCTCAGGTACTTCCTGGTGACTTGCCGCAGGTTTCTCGGCCGACCATTAGACGCTCGGCAGGGGAATCAGACCTAGCATTGCCAGGCCGCCCAGGGCGAACCAGGCCGCCGCGATCGCTCCCCAGAAGCCGACGTTCGAAAGAAAATAACCGCGGTGCTCGCTGCGCCGCCAATGGCCCCAGTTGCTGCTAGTCTCGCCGCGCCGCAGGTCGATAAACAGCCGCGACATGGTCAGTGCACCAAACAGGAACGCGCCACCACCGAGCACGATGGGGCTGCGGCCAACCAGGCCCAGGCCCATCATCACCAAGGCCACGATGCCTAGCAGCAGTTTTAGTCCGTGCTCGGCAGGCCGCTGATCGACGACAAGTGGCTGTGAGTTGCGGCGGCTCAATCGCGTCGCTCCTCGCCCATGGGCGCGCGAGCATTCCAAGTCCAAGCATTGCCAGGCTCTGCCGACGACGCCGCGGCGAATGGCGATGGCGTTCCACCAGCAGTCGGCCAACGCGGCGCCGGCTCGGCGCGATCCGAATCGCTCGACTTCTCCACGGGGCCTGACTCTCGGTCGGTGACGTCAAGCAGGGGCCCATTCCGCGGCGGCCCGGCTTGAACGAACCAGCCGCGGACGACACCGATCACCGCCAGTCCCACGGCCAGCACCAACATCAGTTCCAAAACCGCGGTCAACGCGGACGGTCTATACTTTGTGGACATCGAGTCTTTCAAGCGTTGTGATCCGCACCGCGGCGACGCGCCAGGATGGTTTGCTTGGGCTCCGGCATTTGGATAATCAGGACCGGACCGCAAGGTGAAATGCCGCGCGGTTAGTGAACCCGATGAACGATCGGCGCCCCTGGGCCCGTCGGCACGTGAGCAAAGGTGTGACCACAATCGCAGACGATTCGCCGGGCGGGAATCTGCCGCTTGCATTTCGGGCACGGCTTGGACCAAGACTTGCGCGGCGTCTTGACGGTTTCGATTCCGGCGGCCTTGCGCGCGGCGCGGGCCAGCGTGTCGGCCTTGGCGGCGGAACATTGCGGGTGCGTGCCGTTTCGCGAGTACGATGCCTTGCCGCAGACCGGACAGAGGCCGGGTGTGGGCAGTTCGCGCGTGACGACAGGTTTTTTTTCGCTCATGATGCTTTCTCCGAAAGGGTCCCACGAATCCTAGTCACACCGCTCAGCATGCACCCACCGCGTTGCGCTCGGCACAGGTCGAGCCCGACGGCAACCGGCACGACGATCGCCAATATCAAAGTGCCACGCCGGCCGAGCTGACCTTGATGACCCAGCTTGAGGTCAAGTTCACAAAAAGATAAACACCGCGACGCGAAAACCACGCGGCACGATGGGTTAAGCCGCGTTCAACCTGCCGCCGGCTTGCGCAACGGAACCATCTTCAATTCGTTGCGCCGAGCGCGCACCGTTTGATAGGGCATGCCGTCGGCATGCTCGTATCGCTCGGCGCGCAGAAACCAGAATGCCAGTCCGCCCGTGTTATGGCGAGCGCTGGGTTTTGATTTACGGGCAGGCCCAACGGCGCGGACCCCCAACGACCCCTTCTTGCCGGTCTTCCGCCAGCCGCGGCGCTCCATGATCATGCGCACGACGACGCCGACAGCCTGCCGCAAGCGCTTGCTGCGGCCTGGGGGCTCCGTAGCGAGAAAGCGATCGACCGCGGCGTCGGCCTCCAACTCGCGGACGACGCCGGCCAAAGGGGGGCGATTGTGATGAATTTCGGATTCTTCCATCCGCCGCTGGCGGTCCGTGTCGTTGAAGAACGCCAACACCAACTCGAAAACCTGCCGGGCATCGTTCGCAACGTCGGCGAAAGTGCGACCCTGGCGGTCTTCGAGGAAAAGCTCGCGGGTAATCAAGACACTGGCCATTCAGCAAGGCACCCGGGCGGAAGTCGCGGCGTCTTTGCACATGCAAAAAGAGCACCTACAACTATTGTATGTCAAGCTGTAAGGTATTGCAATCCAATAATTTACGGTTCTTGAGGCGCGGAAGTTCCCTCTGCCTGGAAGCCATCGGAGGCAGCTTCCACCTCAGGACCGATCGGGAATTGGCAAATGTGCGTTCCAACGGTCCACGTTGCTATCGGAGAATTGGGCTGATTGCAGTACCGTGTGCCCCGACCAGCGCGCCTGATCGCTCGCTGGGCAATCTCGATCGACCATCTCTGATTTCCCAGCTGGAGAAACCGCATGATTGCGGCCAAATGAAAACCGACTTATTGCCGGTTCTAGATAACCCCCCACTGGTTCGAGAGCGCGGTCGCAAGCTGTCGATCTGCTTGATCAATCCGCGGTTTGAGCCCTCGTACTGGGGCTTTGACTTCGCCTTGCCGCTCTATCCCGGCGACAAGCGCAGCACGATGATCTCTGGCTCGCTGACGGCCGTCGCCGGTTTGTGCGGCGACTATCACGACGTGCGGCTGATCGACGAAAACGTCGAGGAGATCGACTGGGAGTCGTTGCGGAGTTACGACATTGTCGGCGTGACCGGCATGAACGTGCAGAAGGCGCGGACCCGGCAGATCCTGCTGAAGCTGCAAGAGCTGCAAGTCTTCACGGTCGTCGGCGGCCCCTTCGTTTCGGTGCAGGAGGAATTCTTCGCCGGACTTTGCGACGTCGCGTTCGTCGGCGAGGCCGAAACCACCTGGCCGCAGTTTCTCGAAGACTTTGCCAGCGGCAAGCCGACGCAGCCCCGTTACGAGCAATCGCAGCGCACCAACATGCTCACCGTTCCGCGGCCCCGCTTTGACCTGCTCAAGGTCGACCGTTATGCCTCGGGCGCACTGCAATATTCGCGCGGATGTCCGTTTCAGTGCGAGTTTTGCGACATCATCGTGATTTACGGCCGGCGTCCGCGGGTCAAGGATCCCGACCAACTGGTGGCTGAACTAGACGACATGCGCCGGGCAGGCTTTCACTCGGCCTTCATCGTTGACGACAACTTCATCGGCGATAAGAAGAAGGCCAAGGCCCTGCTGGAAAAACTCATCCCCTGGATGGAAGAGCATAACTATCCGCTGCGCCTGACGACCGAAGCGAGCATCGACCTGGCCGAGGACGCCGAACTGCTCGACATGATGTACCGGGCCAACTTTCGCAGCGTGTTTATCGGCATCGAAACGCCCCGACTGGATTCGTTGACCGAGACCAAGAAATTTCAAAACGTCCGCGGCGACTCGCTGGGCGCCAAGCTGGCCCGCATTCAAAAAGCCGGATTGGACATCAACGCCGGCTTTATCGTCGGGTTTGACAGCGACGATAAGGGGATTTTCGAGGACCAGTATCGCTTTATCCAGGAGAACGGCATCACGCTCGCCATGGTGGGCATGTTGCAGGCGATTCCCAAGACACCGCTTTACGAACGGTTGAAGAAGGACGGGCGCCTGGTCGAGGAGGACCCCTCCTGCAACCTCGTTCCCAAGCAAATGACCCGCGACGAGCTGCGCAACGGCTATTGGGAGCTGGTGCGGCGGCTGTACACGCCCGAGGCCTACCTGGAGCGGTACTTCAAAGTCTATGAATCGCCCGAGTATCTGGAGCGTCGAGCCGAGATCTGCCGCAAGGCGGGCGAGGGCAAGCGGCTGCCCACGCTATGGTATGGACTGAAGCTGACCTGGGCCCTGTTTTGGGCCCTGTTGATGGACGGCTCGCTGTTCAGCGTGGGTAGCGTTTACCTGAAGTACTTCTTCACGCAGAATCTGCGACATCGCCGCGACATCGTCGGCTTCGCGCAGTTCGTAAATCGCTGCGTGACGCACTGGCACTTCTATAAGTTCACGCGTGAACTCACGGCCGGCCGTCTGCGAGCTTACAACACGCTGTGAGGCGTTGCCATCCGGAAGAGCTCCGGACGCGCGACCCTACTTCAGCTTGCGGTTGAGCTCGAGCATTTCCTTGCGCAGGGCGGCCCATTCGGCGGTGGGCGAGAGCACGGTCGCGCCGGTGGCTCGCAGCTTGGCCCGCACGATTTCCAGTTGCTCGCTGACGAGCTTGCGCTGATCTTCTTTGACGTTTTGCATGGTGAATCTCAGGGTGGGGGTAACGGGCGGCGCAGGAGTGGCTAACGGGAAACTCAAGCGTGGCTAGCGGGAGATCCGGGCGTGACTCGTGGAAGATCAGGCGTGATTAGCGGGAGACACTAACGACGCCTGCCGAGTTGCCGCGCAGCAACTCAAGACGCTGTTCGAGCGACGATCGTTCTCGCGACAGCCGCGCCCCGCGCAGCACCACCTCGGCCATGGCAGGATCGTGACTGCGCAGATTCTTGAGATCAGCCCGCGTTCGCCGCAGCTCGTTTTCAAGCTCTTCCAGGCGGCGAAGCATCAGGTTGTGGGACTGTGAGGCAACCGGCATACGCCCATTGTAACACGCCCATTTGCAGTCAGCGACCGTGAACGACGATTTTATCCGGCTCTGGCAGAGCGATTCTGGCCAGCTTTTTCCGCCTGTAAAGCGTGCCGGCGAACGAATTGGGGGGCAGGGCGATTCGTGCCGGCTGTATCGACCAAAACCGAGCCGCCTCGACGACGAATGACGAACGCTACTGTCAGCACGTCGCGGTTCGATTGGAAAAAAACGCGCCCCGACCTGTCGAAAACACCTCCGCTCGCTCGACCAGATCGTGTTGCGAGGGATGCTGTGAATGCCCGATATGGGACGGAGAACCGCCATGAATCAATTGCTGGACACGTTTCGTTTGCAGGTCGCCGGCGGACGGCAGATTGTAATCACGCGAGATTTTGACGCGTCACGGCGGGCGGTCTTCGGCGGCCTTACCCGGCCGGAACTGGTGCGACGTTGGCTGCTGGGCCCACCAGGCTGGTCGATGGTCGAATGCCAAATCGACCTGCAAGTCGGCGGCGCGTACCGTTACGTCTGGCGACACGTCGATGGTCGGGAGTTGGGCATGGGCGGGGTCTATCGCGAGATTGCGTCGCCCACGCGCCTGGTGCACACCGAGCGATTCGACATGACCTGGTACGTCGGCGAGGCGCTGGTGACAACCGAGCTGGCGGAGCGCAACTGCCGGACCTCGTTCACAGGCACCATCGAATACGAGTCGGCCGAGGCCCGCGATGCTGTGCTCGCCTCCGGTATGGAAGCGGGCGTAGTGGCTAGCTACGACAGGTTGGAAGCTCTGTTGAGCATCTGGCCCGAATGCTGCTGAGCTGCGACTCAAACTCGACTGCCCGCCCGCCGCTCATTTCTCCACAAACGCTTTCAGCCGTGCCAGCGCGTCATCCCATTGCTGCGAGATCGTGCGCAGCGCCTCGCTGGCCTCTTCGAGCGGTTTGGGGCGCAATTGAAACAGGCTCTCGCGGCCGCGCCGTACCCCGCGCACCAGTCCGCTGTCGGCCAGTACGCGCAGATGCTTGGTGATCGCCTGGCGGGTGATCTTGGAGCCGGCTGACAACTCGGTGATCGACCGCTCGGCGCCGTCTCCGAGCCTGGTCAATAAGGTCAGGCGGACCTCGTCGCCCAAGGCGGCAAAGAGCGGGGCGCTGGCGCGCAAGCGGCGCAACGCCTTATTGCGGGTTATCGTTGACGTATTGCTCAATGTTCTGCACCTGGATGGTCCAACCGCCGTCGTTCATGCGAAACGCCTCGTCGCGCCGGCCAGCTGGAATGGCGTCGAAGCCCGACTCGGTCACCACCAAGAGCGTGCCCGTCGGGGTCGGCGTCAGCGTGAATGTGACCAACGTCGGCGGCTCCTGCGAGTAGTCCATCTGCGGATCGACGGCATACGGATGCCAGTGGAACGAGAAGACCCGCTCGGGCTCCATTTTCTGGGTGACCACTTCCATGATCAAGTGCTCATAGCCCGGGTAGGTGATGTTGCCGCGCGTGACCTCACCCGGCACAAACGGTCCTTGCAAGTTGACGCGAAACCAGGCGCCAAACTGCCGGTAGTCCGTCAACGCCGGCCAGACCCGCGCGACCGGCGCGTTGAGTTCGATCCGTTTTTCGATGCGGTCCGTGGACGATGAAGACATGGCGAGCCTCCGCGGTGCGAAAGAAAATATGCAACCGTATGGTTGCATGATAGCGGTCGCTGCAACTTTTGGCAAGGCGCTGGTTGCAACCGAGAGCGAAGACCGCGGGGACGGGGGATCTTGACGGCAGGTCTTATTGCATTGCCGCGAGCTGCTCTTGCAGGCGGTCAAAATTCTGCTCGTTGGCCGCCGGTACGTAGGGCCTGATCCGCTCGACCTCCTCGGCCGAGTCGAACAGCATCCGCCAGGTCAGCCGGGTCTGGCCGGCTTCGTCGGCAAAGGTCATGGTCAACTCAAAGCGGTGCATCGGCCGCAGGTGTACCAGCACGATCCGCTCGGTCGGCACGACCTCGACGAACTCGGATTCATTGGGGTAACGAGTTCCGTCGGGCCCCTGCATGACAAACCGCCAGGCCCCGCCCGGCCGCGGCTCGCAAATCTCAAAGACATTGGTGAAGCCCGCCGGCCCCCACCACCTGGCCAGGACGTTTGGATCGGTGACCGCGCGAAACACGACCTCGCACGGATAGTCGAACACGCGAGAGGAAAATGAGCTCTCGGTCGCGGTGAGGAAACCTCGGATCGTCTGCATTTGTGGACATTGCTTCGCAACTTGCTTTGAGTTAGGTCATGGTGCGCGTCGCTGCACGGTATGAACAAGCAATCGGACACGCTGTCTAAGTATCGTCCTCAAACAGCGCCGCAATCCGCCCATCACGCTCCGCTTTGACGAGCGCGGCGTAGTCTTGCTCGTTCTGGTTGGCATAGGCCAGCGAGAATGCTCCCATAGCGTCATCAAACTGGTCGCCTTTGCCCAGATAACCACTGATGGTCGCAGCGTCGCCGGATTTGGCGTGGGCTCGGGCCAGTGTCCAGCCGCAGAGTTCGGCGTAGAGTTTGATTTGCGCGGGCGTCACGCCCTCGATGGGCGCTGTCATTTTCATGTCGCGCAATTGACGGACGTAGAAATCGAAGCCAAGCCGGCTGCGGACCCAACCCAGAAATATGTCGCTGGACGACTGCATCAGCCGCTGACCAACGACGACCCGCTGCCCCTGGTTCTCATATCGGGAAGGTTTTGCGTAGGGCTCCAGGACCGAGTTGCGGGCCTCTTTGACCTGCAGGATCAAGGGGTGGTTCTCCTCTGAGAACAACAGCAGGATGAAACAACGCGTGCCGACGCTGCCGATGCCCACCGCCTTCACCGCGTAGTCGTCCAGTTGATAGCGGTCCAGTAGCACACGGAGTTCATCGGGCAGCGTCACTCGGTAGTCCTCCAGGCCTTCCCGGATTCGCTCTTCGGCGTCGGGTTCCGAGCTGTGGTAAAGAATTGGCGGCTGGTCGACGAACCGGTATCGCCCGCCGACCTGGCTGACGATCTTTGGGAAAAGGTATTCAACGATGCGCTGCTGGGCTTTCTCGGCCAATTGCTCTCGCCGCTTTCGCGTCTCTTCGTCGGGGGCCATCTCGATGAGGGTCTCCGCATCGAGCCGCGTATACCAGACTTCCAGTGGGCTCAATCTCGAGTATTCTCGCAGGTGCTCGCGGTAGGCGCGGGAACACTCTACGGCTGCCTCCCGGCATTCGTCGTCGGATAGACCCTGGTCACGCGCGGCGACGACGAAGCTCGCCGCCAGCCGCTTCAGGTCCCATTCCCAAGGTGCCGGCAGCGTCTCATCAAAATCGTTAAGGTCAAAGACCAGATGGCGCTCGGGCGTGGCGAATAGTCCGAAATTCAGCAGATGGCAGTCGCCACAGGCCTGCACTTCGATGTCCGTAGCGGGCATGGACGCCAGGTCGTAGGCCATCAGCGCGGCCGATCCACGAAAAAAAGTAAACGGACTGCGCAGCATCCGGCCATAGCGCACGGGAATCAGGTTCGGCAGGCGTAACCGGTTCGACTCTTCCAGAACTTCGATCGGATCGCGCCGGTTGGCCGGCGGTTTCCAATCGGCGTGCGACGTGCGAGGAAGCGTAGCGCGCAGTGCTTTTCCGGTTTCAATCCTTGCCTCCCTGGATCGAAACTGCGACGAGGAGGTCGAAGAACGGGATGATTTTGGGTTGGTCGTCATCACGTTACCGCAGGTTGTGGCGAGTTACCGCAGGAGTCGGTGAGCTGTGGGGGGGCATCCGATCATGGCTGAGGTCTTACGGCGGCCCGGTCGTATTCGTCCAGGGAATCTTTCAGGTCGATCATCGAACGCTGACCCACGCGCAGCATGCCTTCCTGTGGGCGGTCGAGATCCGCGACCAGCAACATTACCGCCGAGAAGGTCAATGCCAGCGCCAGCACTGCGAGCGAGCGCCGTGAGCCGGCCAGCCCTTCCTGGTATCCCAGCGTCGACATCGAGACTATGGTGATGAAATAGAGTGCTATCCAGACCAATTCAGGCACTCGATTGCGCAGGGCCAGCATGACCCGTTTGGAGTGCAGGTCAATTACCTCATTGAGTGATTGCACAAACATGCCGGTGACAATGGAGCGGGAGTCCTGGTCGGATACCGCCGTCGCCTGCGACCACAAATCACGTTGCAGGTCAGCGGACATCACGATCGCCTGCGCCGTGTTCCCAGGCTGGATTGCCAGCAGCCGCGAGTCAACATACTCACGCAGCAGTTTTCGAATTTGCGCGCCATGGGGTTGTGGAAGCAGGCCTGCCCGAAGGTAGGTGGTTCCGATAGCGTTGGCCTCTTCGACCACGACCATGCGACGGGCGTCGAAGCGGGTCGCCGACAGGCTGAACGTGAACGCGAGCATGAAGGCCAACAGCCCCAGCGTGGAGGCGACGATCGCCCCGACGGGTGCGTCCTTCTCCTGGTCGGATCGTCGACGACGATATCCGCCGAGTCGGTACCCTGCCTCAACGCTCAACACGACAATCGCAACCGTGGCGAGAAACAGGCTCCACAGCGGCAGCGCGTCCAGCAGCCTCGTGGTATCCATACGCCGATGTGCTCCAAGTAATTGCCACTTACGCGGCGGCGCCCGGTCGGCCGGTCCACGAACGGCCGCCGCTCGCGCTTCGTTTCCAGACTTCGCAGAGTTTTGGCCGGGTCGCGGAACTCACTCGCCGCAGGCCTGGCATGCGGGCTATTGTAGGCAAATCATTGCAAAAACTGGAATGCGAATAGTTTGGCTCGCTTCAGGTTGAAGCGCAAGCGGACCGTCTTGCCGGCCAGGAAAGAGACGTCGCTCTTGCCTTTCCAGTAGACCCGCTGGTCGATGAAGTTGCCGCCGATCTCTTCGCAGTCGGCCAGTGTGAAGCCCGGGATCGGCTGGCCCGCTTCGTCCTGAATCTCGACGTAGGCGGTGCCCATCGACCCAGTGTCGATATTGAGCCGCAGGTTGTTTCCTTTGAAGGTGATGGGCGGCGTCCGCAGCGTGCCGCCCTTGAAGTCGGCATCGGCCGAGACGAAGCCATCGAGCCGCTGCCGCACGATGCCGACGCCACCGAGCACTTTGGCGGAGTCGGCGTATTCTTGCCGCACCACGGCCGAGTCGTGCAGCCGACCGCTGGAGTTGTAGTACTGATACAGGTAGTTGCCGCGGCGGACGATGCCGGGCGCCATCACGGCGTACCAGCGGTCCCATTCGTCGGCCAGTCCGGTGGGAAAGTAGGGTTCGCGGCTCGGGCGCTCCCAGCGCACGCCGTCGCGGCTGACGGCCAGTTGCACTTCCAGCATGCCGAAATCCTCCCACCTGTCCGGAGTCGGCGGTTGGATGAAGGGATGACGTTTGGGGTCGAAGTGTCGAAACTGGGATGTGAACATCAGCTGCACATCGGCCGCCCAGGGGTAGATCGTGGAGGCGCTATAGTAAATGTCGGAATGCGGATCGTCCTCGCCGTCGGCCGACAGCACGACGTCGACGTTGTCGATGCCGAGAAACATCTTATCGTGGTCCGTTTTTCGATAGGGCCACGGCTTCAGCGGGTCGTCGGTCACGATGCGGCCGATGCGGCGCTGGTTCTCGGAGGTGTAGTCGAAGGCTCGGGTGTTGATGATGTACTTGCCGAGCCGTGGATCCCATTGCACGATCGTGGGATTGTCGGTGAAGAACGGCAGCACGCGTCCGACTTCGGTAAAGTTGACGCCGTCGGCCGAGTAGCTGGCAAACACGCCATGCTTCTCCGGGTCGAACGGCGGCGAGAAGGCCAGGTGGAACCGCTTGTACCGCCGCGCGGGGTCGGGATCGTGCGGATCGAGAAAAAGCGTGGTGAACCCGCCGCCGGAAATATGCGTGCCGGTTCGCTTGAAACGCAGCCCGTCCTGGCTTTCATAGACCTCGACGCTGTCGGCGCCCAGATAGAGCCGCACCGTGCCCTGGTCGTCAATGACGCGACTGACATGACCTTGCAGACGATTGCCGTCTTGATCCTCGATCGCGCCAAGCTTCTGAGACTGATTGGTCAACAACTCGATGCGATCGCTGTCGGCGATAAACTTGCGGTCGATGAAGAGCTGCTTCTGGTCGGAAACGTCCAGCGGAGCGGCGGCGAGGTACAAAGCGCAGAGCCAAAGCATGGGGTGGGATCCTTGAGGGATTCGATTGGGGCAGGTGCGCCACCGCCGCCTCAGCCGGTGGTCGCCACTGAAATGATATCAGATCGCGGCCGCCGCTGGATCCGTCATCATTGCGCTGTTCAGCGATTGGCCACGTTGTCGTCATCCTCATCGCGCGAAGTAAACGGCAGCGTGCCGACGGTTAAAGAGGCCGAAAACTCGGCTGATGGCGCAACCTCGGCCTGCTACTGCCAGCCGGCCCGCAGATCCGCGGGGGAGTGACCCGCGGCGCGCAAAGCGCTCAGCGCGAGCGACCCTGATCGCTTGGCAAGTCGCCGGCCGCTTTCGTCGCGCACTAGCGGGCAATGATAAAACGACGGCGGCTCCCAGCCCAGTGCGCGGTAGATCAACAATTGCCGCGCGGTTGACGTGAGCAGGTCCTCACCGCGAACGACCTCGCTGATCTGCATGACGTGATCGTCCTCGACCACCGCCAGCTCGTAGCTGGGATAACCGTCGCGCCGCCATACTAAGAAATCGCCAAAATCGACGCCGGCCACGCGGTTCGTCTCGCCGCAACGAGTGTCGACGAAGCGAATCACCTCGCCGTCAGGCACGCGGAATCGCCAATTGATGCCGCCGGGATCGGTCAAGCCGTCAAGCGGGTTCGGCATCTCCGCCGGTCGGAGGCTCGCTGGAAAAATCGGATCTCGGACTTCTTCGACGGCGGCATCTGCTGCGGCGTTGCCGATGTGATCGTTGTTGCGCGGCGGTCCATCGTGAGGGGCCAGCAATGCCAGGTCGACGTCCTTCCGCGAATGGGAGCTGGGATAAATGACGCCCGCCGCGCACAGGCGCTGCCAGGTGTGCAGGTAGCGCGGCAGGCGCTCGCTCTGCACATAAGGGCCGTCCGCTCCGCCTGCCTTGAAACCCTCCTGCCAGGCGATGCCGAACCAGCGCAGGTCGTCGAGCATGGCCGCGACAAATTCTGGACGGCAGCGATGGGGGTCGAGATCCTCCACACGCAGCAACAGAGTGCCGCCAGCCGCCCGAGCACGCTGCTGCGCGGTCCAAAATGTCCGGGCGTGCCCCAAGTGCATCAACCCCGTGGGCGTGGGAGCAAGCCGTCCGCGGTAGGCGCTAGATTCAGACACGGCGGCTGAAAGGCAGTTCTTTGGGAATCGACGCCGGAACCACGATGAATCCGGTTGCCCGCACGACGCAGCGTACGTTCATCCACGACGAGGGCAGGCATCGGGTATCTTGGACGCGCGGGGCACCGACTGTCAATCCACGGCTGCCGTTAGCGATTCAAGCTCGCGGTCAACGTGGCTGCGGTGCGGCGGGCGGCCTGGATCGCTCGCACGCGGGCGGTGGCTGTGGCCGCGTTGACGTACTCGTCCGAGAGGTTGGGTATCAGCGACACGTCGGCCTGGCGGTCGGCGTGGCAGGGTCGCAACGCGCCGTCGAGATAGACCTGAGTGCGCACCAGCGCCATTCCCTCGGTTGCCCAATCAGCAGCCGTGGTCGCATCGTGCACTTTGCCGGTGGCGAACCGCGGGTCGGTCGTTTCCAACTGCTGCAATTGGTTCACCTTGCCAAGGATCGAGGGCAGGTCCGACTCGGCGCCCAGCAGTGCATCCCAGGCGAAATGCAATCGCACTGGTTCGCCACCGGCCAGTCGCACGATCGAGAGATTTCCCCCCTGGTCGCCGGTCGGAAACTCTTCGGTCAGCAATGACCCGCAGTGCAATGGCTGGTGGATATCACCGATCAGGTGCAACAGCCAGCAAAGCGCGATCGGACGTTCGGCGGATGTGCCCGAGCGCAGCTTTTCCGCGTTGGCCGCAATCTGGGTCACCACGTTGGGCTCTTGCCGCGGCATGTCGGCGGCGTTGAGCTGCGAGTAGGGGGGCACGTAAGCCACGGTGACATAGTGCCACGTCGGACGGTTGAAATCGTCCGAATGATTGCTTCGCACCCAGTCCGGCCAGTACGAGGCGCGCATGAACACCCACTCATCGAGAGCGATTCCCTCCGGCTTGTCGGCAGCGAGGTACTCCGCGTAGTGCGGATGCGTGCGGAGGATTGCCGTGCACTCCTGGCGCTGGCACTCGCCGAGCTTCAGCCAGGCCAGCCGGGCGATGGCCAGGTGTCCACGCTCATTCCAACCCCAGGCCTTGGCCGGCAGGAGCAGGCAGGCCAGCAACACAACAAGTTTCCAACGCATCCGGGTCCTCAATAGTCTCGGCGGAGTGGAGCGGTCAAAAGCAAACACCTACTTGCGGATCTTGCGGCCTCGAACGTAAGCACCAAAGAGCGCCGCCAGACCCAGCGAAGCGAACACAATGCTGGCCGGCTCCGGCACGACGACCGTGCCCGTCACGTTCAAGGCCAGCGTGTCGCCGGCGCCGCCATAAATGCCGGCCTGATCCGCGACGTTCAGCAGGTAGTGTGCGCTAAACGTGCCGAGTTGGTCGATGGCAAAGATTGCATGGAACAAGCTGCTGGCTGACCCGGCCGAAAGATTGAAGAACGGCGAGAGATCGGTGGCGAAGCGATTGGCGGCATCGCCTGTTTCGCTGAAGGAGTTGAAGTCCAAATCAGCGCGGTACAGACCTGACAGGTTGGTGAGCTGAAAGTCCTCCTGTACTGTGCCGGCGCCAATCAGCAACGTGCCAAAATCGATCGTCAGCGATTGCGGCCCTGTGGCACCGAAGAAGTCGCCGGCGGCGTGGTCCAACACGGTGTAGTCGACCGTGCTATTGAAAAGCGGGTTGGCGGCCTGGGCGCTGGTGGCGGTGGCGTTGATGCCGCCGGACTGTGGCCCCAGCGTGGCGGTGTTCAGCGAGATGGCGTGCAAGTTGCCTGCCGCCAAGGGCAGGGCGGTGCTGCCACCGGCGCCCGAGGCGCTGCCGCTGGTGGAGAAAGTGTAATCCAACTCATCGGCGCCGATGGCCACGGCTACGGGCGCTGTGTTGGCCACGTTCAGGCTGGTCGCCAGCGGCGTGTCCTTGATGACCAGTGGCGGCACGGCAGCCACTGTGGCGCCCATCTTGGCGGGAAGTTGGTAGTCGGCCACCACGGGCAAATGGTCGCTGGCCGTGGTCAACGCGTTGAGCACGTCCGCGCGCGAGGGTTGCCCCGGGGCGGGGTTGTACTCCGAGACCGGCAACGCGGTGTTGCTGGCCTGATTGATGTTGCCGTCAAACGTCGTGCCGTTATTGCCAAACGCGTTATAAGAATGCTGCGTCGCGGCGATGGCCGTGTTGGGCACGCCCGTGCCGATGTAACTCAGGCCTTCGCCATCCAAGAGCGGGGAGGTCACGAGTTGGAAGTCGAAACGGTCGTCCATGCCGCCGCCGATCAGGCCGTTGACGTTGTTGGGCACCGTCGGCGCCTGGGTGTGCACCGGGGCAAAGCTGGCATTGGCGTGCCAACTGCCGGGCGTGCTCAGCGGATCGAAGGCCCGGCCGTCGTTGTCGGCCTGGCTGCCGGTAAGAATTTGGTACATCGTCTCGCTACTGGACTGAATGTTGTAGTCACCAGCGAAAATGGCGTTCGTGTTGGCGCCGGTCGGCAGTGCGTTGGCATCGTTGCGGATCGTCGCCGCTTCGACAGAGCGGCGCGATTGGTCGGACGAGGCCGTGCCCGCCTTGTAGTGGCTGGAGTAGAGGTAGAAGTTCGAATTGCTGTCGTAGCCCTCTGGTTGAAATTCGTAGCGCGTGGGCGCCCTCGCCGCGCCCGAGGTGCTGGCTGTGCCCACTGCCGTCTGGCTCACCAGCGACACCGTGTGGGTGTTGTAGATGACTGCCTGCGTGGTGCCATCGGTGCTGCCGCCCACGACGGTGCTGCGGGCATAGGTTCCGGCGCCGTAGAGGCCGTTGAGAATGCCCAGGATTGAGTTGGCGCCCGCCATGCCTGAGTCCACTTCTTGCAGCGTTAAGATGTCGATGGGCCTTTGGATGCCGTTTCTGGAGTCGATGCCGATGGCCTGCAAGACGGTCGAGGTGCCGGCACGCGCGACGTCGCCGGCCGGATTGGTGTCGGTCGCCGCGTTCCAGTCGACGATGCGCAGCTGAGCCATCGCCGGCCGCGCGCCTGCGGTCAGTGTTGCGAGAAGAAGGGTCGAAACCCAGGCGGTCAATTGTGTTGGTCGAATCATTAGCGGGCCCATTTCGGTTTCAGAAGGTTGGTTGGTTCGGTAAAGTTGCGTTTACTCGGCCAGGTCGCCCGGCAGGATCTCACCACCTGCCCGCGAGGCCAGTCCGGTCAACAGGGTCAGGTCGGTAGCCTCGGGCAGGAAGTGCACCGAGGCGTCGCAGTACAGCATGTTCACGCCGCCCGGATGGTCGGAGTAGAACTGGGTCGGATCGCTCCAGCCGGCAGGTCGGCCGTAGTTGTCCAGACGGTTGATGCCGTTTTGCACGGCCAGCACATTGGTTCCATAAGACCAGCCGCCGTTGGGAACGTCGCGACCGACGCCCTCGGGGGTTTTCTCCCAGGCACGCCCCGTCAGCTCGCCGACGATCAGCGTATGCGAGAGCCCGTCTGTGATTTGTCGCGGGCGGATGCGCGGGGCGGACAGCAGTTGCACCTTGCCCTCGACGATCAGGGGCCCGATGGACAACAGCACGCCTTCATTTTCCTTGTAATAGGCGTTGGTTTTGACGTTTCGTTGCGACTTATGCGGCCCCGCTACGCCGGCGTAGTCGATCAAGGCCATCTGGTCGCCCGGATCCCAGCGGCCATTGCCATTCACGTCGATCGTGCGATCGTCGCCGCCGCGAAACCGATCGCGCAGCCCCGTGCTTGGGCAAAGATAGATGGAGATTTGCCTGGCCACCGCGTCTTTGTTTTGCGCGGCTAGCGGCGTGAACTCGAAGCGGAGCTGACTCTTTGTGTTGGCCTCTTCCAGGTAGTCCAGCATCAGGGCGCTCCAGGCCCAGGTGTAGCCCCTGTAGGAGAACTGCTGTTGTCCGGCCGGAAACATGCCGGTGGCCGCAACATAATTCTGCATGCCGATGCCGATCTGTCGCAGATTGTTCGCGCAGCTGGAGCGGCGAGCGCTTTCGCGCGCTGCCTGGATCGCTGGCAACAAGAGCGCCACCAGGACGCCGATGATGGCGATCACCACCAGCAGCTCTACCAGCGTAAAACCCATGATCCTGCGGCGTTTGCCCGACGTCGGCATTGGCATTCTCGGTATCGTTCCGTGACTGAATAGGTCTTCCGGCCTTCAGGTGCCCGCGCGGTGCGGACCGGCAGCCTGAGGCGAGCCGCGATTTTAGCGCTCGACTGCAAGGGCCTGATGAGCGCCGCGCCAGATCGGGGCAAGCCTTGCGCATGGATTGCGTCAGCGAAATGTGAGCGGAAGACATTGCAGCGCAGGTGCCAGCCGTCACCAAACTCTCGCCGCGTTTTAGCGCGTTGCGCATCAATGCTGAACAATCGCCAGTTAGGATCGCCGCCAAAGTTGCCGCCTGTCTTCTACGCGTCACCACCGGCACGGAGAAACCAGAACTTCGGCACTTGCTTCCTGAAACGTCACAACTTCTGGCACTCGGTTACCTGGGCAAAAGGAATTCACCGCTATGGGTCTCGCACCACACTTCGGATTCGCCGGCAAGGGAACTCGCCGCACGCTCAAGTCTCGATTCGCTCCTACGCTTGAGCCGCTGGAGCAACGGGCCATGATGGCCGCATTTCAGCCAGGCGATATCGCCGTCGTGCGGATCGGCACGGGAGCGTCGACCCTGACGGCCCATCCAACCGAGGTCTACATCGACGAGTACGACCCCTCGGGCACGCTGGTGCAATCGATCGCCATGCCCACCAGCGGGGCGAATGCGTTCACCGTCGGCGGCACCGGTTTCACCGATGGCGGCTTGAGCCGTTCGGACAACGGTCAATACCTCGTCGCGGCTGGGTATCGCAAGGACGTCTCGGCTTTGACCACGCTGCCCGCCACGGACCTCTCGGCGGCGACGCCCCGCGTTGTTGGCCGCCTGGCCGTCAACGGTTCGGTCGACACCACGACTGCCCTGGGTGACGCCTATAGCGGCAATACATTCCGCGGCGCGGCCAGCTCAGACGGCACGAGCTTCTATCTGTCGGGCGCCAACGTGAACCCCAGCGGCGGCGTTCGCTATGTCGCCAACCTGGGCGCAACCAGCTCGACAGCCCTGAGCAACGACGTCAACGACGGCTTTCGCCAGGTGCTGGTCGTTGACGGCCAGCTGTACATCGCTTCGGGGCAGGGTACCCCGGGCAGCGCGGTTTACTCAGTCGGCGCCGGGCTGCCGACCAGCGGGTCGCAGACTTACGCTCCGCTGAACCAGGCCAACAACCTGCAGCAATACAATTCCTTCGTGCTGGCCGACCTGGACGTGAACGTGCCCGGGTTCGACACCATTTATGCCGTGGATTCGCGGGCCACGTCGCTCGGCGGATTGGAAAAGTGGACCAAGACTGCCAACGACGGCCTCTGGCACTTCAACAACAAGATGCAGGTGCCGACCGGCAGCATGTTTGGCCTGACCGGATTTCAACAGGGCTCGACCGTGACGATGTACGTCACCAGCACCAGCGGCGGCACCGGCGCCAGCAGCTTGTACTCAATCGTCGATACCGCGGGCTATAACGCGAACATGAACGGCTCGCTCACCGACCTGGTGCCCGGCGGCATCGGCAGCTCGGTGTTCAAGAACATCGCCATGGTACCCAGCTTCGCGACCACGGTGACCACCAGCGGCGGCGCGGCCGCTTATACCGAGAACGCGGCCGCGACGGCGATCGACGCGGGCCTGACGCTGAACGATGGCGACAGCGCGCAGCTTTACAGCGCCACCGTGTCGATCACGGGCAACTTTGTCTCGTCGCAGGACGTCCTTTCGTTCACGCCGCAGGGTGGCATCACCGGCACGTACAGCGCGGTCGACGGCGTGCTGCGACTCTCTGGCACGGCCTCGGTGGCCGACTACCAGTCCGTGTTGCGGTCGGTGAAGTATCAGAACTCGAGCGACAATCCCAATCCGCTGTCGCGCACCATTTCGTTCTCGGTCCGCGATAATTCGGACGTGAAGAGCAACGTGGCAACCCGGGCATTGAACATCACAGCCACCAACGACGCGCCGGTCAACACTGTGCCCGGGGGGCAGGTTGTCGGCACCAGCCACACTTTGGCGTTTTCGTCGCTCAACGGCAATCAAATCAGCATTGCCGACGTCGATGCTCAATCAGGCAGTCTGCTGCTCAGCCTAACGGTCAACGCGGGAACGCTCAGCCTGTCGACCTTGAGCGGATTGACGGGCACCGGCAACGGCACCAGCTCGCTGTCCTACAGCGGTACCTTGGCTGCCCTGAATACCGCGCTCAACGGACTCGTGTACTCCGCGCCGGGATCGCCGCAGGCCGTCTCGCTGACCGTTGGCATCAATGACCAGGGCAATACCGGCACAGGTGGCGCCCAGAGCGATAGCGATATCATCGGCATCACGGTCAGCGACATTGCCAACTCGCCGCCAGTGGTGACCGTCAACGTCAGCCCGCTGGGTTACACCGAGAACGCGGTCGCTACCGCGGTCGACTCTGGCCTGACAATTACCGACTCGGACGATGCCAACCTGATCGCGGCCACAGTCTCGATCACCGGCAATTTCGTCACCGGACAGGACATTTTGGCTTTCACGAACCAGTTGGGCATCACCGGCTCCTACGATTCCCTGACCGGCGTGTTGACCCTGTCGGGCAGCAGCTCGGTCGCCAACTACCAGACGGCGCTGCGCAGCGTCACCTACTTCAATAGCAGCGACAACCCCAGCGCGTTGTCGCGGACCGTCACGTTCCTGGTCAGCGACGGGAAGGACCCGAGTGTCGCCAAGAATCGCACCATCAACGTCACCGCGGTCAACGACGCTCCGGTGAACATCGTTCCGGGAGGGCAGGGCTTCGCCAAGAACAACTCGCGACAGTTCTCCACGCTGCATGGCAATGCACTTTCGATCTCCGACGTTGACGTCAACGCTGGCAACGAGCAAATCATGCTGTCGTCAGCCAATGGGACCATCACGCTGGCCACGCTGGCGGGCCTGACCGGCTCAGGCAATGGCAGCGGCAATCTGACTTACACCGGGACCGTCGCCGCGATCAATGCCGCATTGAACAGCATGATCTTTAATCCGACGCTGAACTTTACCGGCTCGACCAGCATCTCGCTGACCACCAACGACCTGGGCAACACCGGTTCCGGCGGAGCTCAGGCGACGATGAGCAGCGTGCCGATCACGGTCAATGATCCGGCGCCGCTAGTGATCAACGAAATCCTGCTGCGTGCGCCCGCGTTCAATTCCACCAATCAGTATGTCGAGCTACGCAGCACGAGCGGCGGCAACTACGCGATTCCCGCGGGCACCTATCTGGTTGGCATCGAAGGTCACGAGCCCTTTAACGCCGGCGAGATCCACGACGTGTTCAACCTGAACGGCGCTGGCATGAGCACGGGCAGTAATGGCTACCTGGCAATTCTGCCTTCGAGCAACCTGTATCAGATTCCCACCGACGTGACCGATCCGGCCGGCAACAAGTACGAGCAGGGGCCGATCAGCCCGGGCTTCGGCAATCCGCTGGCAGGCTTTCCCACCACGGTCGGCCACACCTCAGACGGTGCTTTCACGAGCCTTGAGAGCGCGAACCCCGTGACCTTCTTCCTTGTTCAATCTTCGACGCCGCCGGCCGTGGGCGACGACATCGACTCGAACGACGACGGCATTGCCGACGGCAGCACGTTTAACAACTGGACCATTCTCGATTCGATCGGCATGGGCAACTCGTTGGACAACTCGGCCGACTACCTGTACGGGGCGATCAACTTCCTCGATCCGACCGGCAGTACCGCGGCGCTGTCTGGCAACAACATCAACACCAACTTCACGCCGGCCTGGGTCGGCCGCAGCGGCACGACCACCGGCTCGGCCGCCAGCGACTGGGTCGCCGCCAAGCTGCAAGGCACTGGACCCTTCTGGGAAGTCAGCCAGACCAAGGTCTCGCAACCGGGCTATGGTGGCTTACCCTTGGATACCAGCGCCACCGGTGGCCACATTGCCGGACCGAACTTCCCGGGCGTGCAGGCCTTTCCTGTCGTCGACCTGAATGGTCCCCTGGATGGTCGCGACAGCCTGAGTTCCTTCATCGCCGGCGGCGGAGCGGTCAATATCTTCAGCAGTACGGCGACCACCACCGACTTCGACAGTCCCAATCTAACCCAGTTGACTGTGACAATCGGCAACCTGCTCGACGGCGCGAACGAGACCTTGGCGGCCGTCACCACGGGAACCAGCATCACGGCCTTGTATTCAAGCGGCACGTTGACCCTTTCGGGCACCGATACGCTGGCCCATTACCAGCAGGTGCTGCGAACGGTCACTTACAACAACGCCGCAACCAACCCGAATCGCACGACTCGCACCCTCACCGCGACAGCGAGCGACGGCGTGAACTCCAGCCTGGTATCCAAGGCCCAGGTAGGCATCTTCACCAACACCTTCTCGGCCAGGATCAACGAGATCGACCTCGACCCGCCAGGTAACGACAATCCCTACGAGTACATCGAGTTGCGGGGCACCCCCGGCTCGAGCCTGAGCAACATGTACCTGGTGGCCTTTGAAAGCGTCTACGTGTTCGGCAATCCGGGCGATCCCGGCGTCGGCCAGACCGGCAAGGCCAACTTCGTGCAAGCGCTCAGCGGCACTTTCCCGGCCAATGGCCTGGTGATCATCAAAAGTCCTTCCGGCGGTTTCACGCCCCCGGGTGGGACGACCGTCTTCACCAATGCCGACCTGGATACCATCGGCGGCGGGCTGAAGAACGGGTCGAACTCGTTCTTCCTGATTAACTCGGCCACGCCGATCGTCAAAGGCACGGACTACGACGGCAACGACGACGGCACGCTGGAAGGTCTGCCCGGCAGCTTCGAAGTGGTCGACAGCATTGCCTGGGAAGACCGAAACTTCGAGACCGACATTGCCTACGGCACCAACCAGGTCACGCAGTTCGACAGCTCTCCCGATGCCGTGACCCGGTTTCCGAGCAACACTAAGCAAACGGTAGCGGCCTGGTACAACGGGGCCCTGGTTCAGACCGGGCAAGTGCCCGCGACGCTTGCCTACGATCCGGCGAACGCCAGTCCGAACTTTCCCGCGGGCGGCGTCATCACTCCGGGAGCGACCAACTATCCCAATAGCTCGACCATTGTCGGCAAGTTCCTCTTCTACAACCAGAGTTCTTTTGACGGGGCCACGAATGCCCTCCAAAGCACCAATGACGATCTGGCGATCGCCCCCGACAAGACGGCCTATCTGGCGAACAACTCGC
>Ga0163144_10000509_pt1 | contig 90151 bp, 81 predicted proteins | sample OliLak19BULKMAT1_FD_123175 | JGI IMG/M metagenome (GOLD analysis project Ga0163144, IMG submission 123175) | Freshwater microbial mat bacterial communities from Lake Vanda, McMurdo Dry Valleys, Antarctica - Oligotrophic Lake LV.19.BULKMAT1 | ecosystem: Environmental > Aquatic > Freshwater >...
ATGTCCCATATTCCGTGAAGAGAACGAAATCCCCTATCCGCGACCAAACCCACTTATCTGGGATCGCAAACGGGATCTCAGGCTCTGAAACCGCCATTAACTGCTTCTCTCGTCGAATCCGCTTTCGTCCAACTAGATCCGTACGCTCCGCAGCAATCGCCCTTAGCAACTCCGACGCCGGCTCATCGTTCGGATCTTGGGGCAGGAGCTTGCCTCGCACGGCAAGATTGAGGATCGCCTGGCGAAGTTGCTTGATTTGATCGGGCCGCGCAGTGATTTTCGGCAGCGCTTCGATCGCAAAGCGCGCGTCGTCGCAAAAGGTCTCCGAATCGAGATCGTTGATACGCGCGAGGCTCGCGAACGCCAGCCGGTCTCGCGTTGCCTCCCTCGCAGTCCGCGCGGCCTCCAGGCGATCGCAGAGCGCCATCAGATCATCGACCTTGGCGACGATGCGGTGCTGTTCGGTGAGGGGCGGGAGTGGGATCAAAATGTTTGAGATTGAATCGCGATTAAGAGTCGCGCCCTTAATTGCACCCTTGGTATCGCCCTGTCGTGCGAACTGCGGGAGAACCTTGAACAGATAGGCGTCCAACCCCGCGAGAATCGGACGAAGTGAGATGATCGCTTCGTTATGGAACGCCGGAATCCCAAGCCGCGCGATCTTCCCGATCGTGAGTTTAAAACTCATAATGATCGTGCCCGGAGCCTCTGGTTCCGATGCGAAAACTTTTTCTCTAGCCTTACTGGTGACAGTCTCCTTCGTCGCCGTCAGGACTTGGCTATCGTTCATGTCGGCGATACTCACCCAGGCATGGTCCCCGTTGTTCCAGAACGTCGAGTCGTTCCGTGAGGGTGTTCGACCTGCAGAAAAATCAGCGATATTGGCAAATCGGACCCAGCGCCATGACGCAGGAATACCGAACGGCATTTCTTTGTCGGAGACTGTCGGGAGCGCGGGCTTATCCCGCACTTCTCCCGCTTTCACCAGCCGCGCCTTCTCCTTCGCGATCTGCTTCAACAGCTCCGACGCCGGTTCGTCGCTCGGGTGCTGTCGTACGAGCTTTCCGCGCACGGCGAGGTCCAGCACGAATTTCCGAAGACTCGCAATCGAATCGGGCGCATCAGCAACCTTCTCGTAGTGCATCAGCAGGCGCCCGGCGTTCATCGAGTGAGCGCCTCAGTGAGGATCGTTTTCAACTCGTCGCGCATATTCGCCGTTTGGGCCTCGGCGGCATCCAATTGCGCGAGCAGTGTCTCCGGGTCGCCATGAGCGTCCGCCACAGTGTTCGGGTTCTTGATGTCGAGATTGAACCCTCTCGCCTTCACCTCGTCCGCCGAGACCTTCCACGCTTGTGGGCCTTCCTCACGACCCTTGCGCTTCGCCCCGCCCCACCAATCGATGCAGCCCTGCAGATGCTCAAGGCGGATCGGCTTGGTCATCGAGTAGGCCTTCTGGCCTTCGGGTATGAGATGCTCGTAGAACCAGATGTCCTGAGTCGGCGGGCCCTTCTCGAAGAACAGCAGATTGGTCCCGATCGAGGCGTAGGGCTTGAACACGGAGTTGGGTAGTCGCACGATCGTATGGAGGTTGCACTCCTCCATCAGATGCTCCTTCAGCCGCGTCTTGACCCCCTCGCCAAAAAGGGAGCCGTCCGGAAGCACGACGGCCGCACGCCCTCCGGGCTTCAGCAGGCGGATGATGAGAGCGAGGAATAGATCGGCCGTCTCACGCGCGCGGAAATGCGCGGGGAAATTCGACTCGATGCCGTCTTCTTCGCGACCGCCGAATGGTGGATTGGTCAGCACGATGTCCACGCGGTCGGATTGCGTGTAGCTGATGTAGGGCCGCGCCAGGGTATTGTCGTGGCGCACGAAGCTCGGGTCCTCGACGCCGTGAAGCAGCATGTTCGTCACGCAGAGCATGTGCGGGAGCTGCTTCTTCTCGACGGCGCGCAAGGCAGCCTGCATCGACTTCTCGTGCTCAGGCTTCTTGACGTATCGCTCGCGCATGTGGCGAAGCGCGCAGGTCAAGAAGCCGCCAGTTCCGCAGGCAGGATCGAGCAGGATCTCGCCGGGATGCGGATCAATTCGGTCGACCATGAACGCCGTGACGGCGCGCGGCGTGTAGTACTCGCCTGCATTGCCGGCTGATTGGAGGTCGTTGAGGATCTGCTCGTAGATGTCGCCGAAGTGCTGGCGCTCAGCCAGGTTGTTGAAATCGACGCCGTTAATCTTGTTGACGACCTGCCGCATCAGCTGGCCGGACTTCATGTAGTTGTAGGCGTCCTCGAAGACATCCTTGACGACCCGGCGCCGATCCCCCGGCTTGGTCGAGGTCGGCAGGCTCTTGAGCGCCGGAAAAAGATCGCCGTTGACGAAGGCGAGCAGCTCCTCACCCGTGATGCCCTCCGGGTCCGCCGCCCAGGCGCGCCATTGAAGCTTCTTCGGGATGGGTGAGCGGTAGGCAGCGTTCAGGAGTTCGAGTTCCTGGTCCTGGTCGTCGATGATCTTCAGAAAGAACATCCAGCACAATTGGCTGATGCGCTGGGCGTCGCCATCGACCCCCGTGTCCTGGCGCATGATGTCCTGAATTGATTTGACGATGGTGCGGACGGACATGGTCTATGCGATTTCCTGGTAGAGAGCAGATTGAAGCTCGTGAACGGCGCGCTCGAAGCCTTCGCGGTCGCCGAACGCCTTGATGAGCTGAACAACCGTCCCCATCGCAGTGAAGGGCTCGATCTTGAGCACGTTGGCGTCGTCGAGGTTGAGCACGCCCTCGTCGGCGTACTTGGTGAGTAATGCGTCGAGCACGGCACGGGCCTGGCCGCCGTACTTGGTGAACACGTCGCGCTTCTTGACATTCTCGGCCCGCTCGCAACGGGTCAATGGTTTCTTGCCGAAGGCGACATGGCAGATCAGATCAAAGGGATCGAGGTCCTTGCCCAATTCCTCGGCGATGGGTTCGAGCGGAAGCCCCTCGGCGGCCAGCTCGTCGACGATTGCCTGCTTCCGTTCCGCGGCCTTCCAGCGCCTTAGGAAGTCATCGAGGCTGGCAAATCGCTTCTTCAACGCCGCCTTCGTGAAGTCGCGCAGGGACTCAGTAACCAGCTTGCCGTTCTCGTCTAGGTACTCAATGCGCTCGGCGATGATGCGAACATTGACGCCATCGACATAGACCTTGCGCGCCTTCCCATCCGGAAACGGTAGAAAGGGATCGGAGCCCCCGTCGACGATGATCTCCCCATCGCCGGGCGTGTCGGGGAGCCTCTCGCCGTCCTCGCCGAGCGGCGGAACATCCTCGGGCGGTGAGATCGGGTCCCCCGCACCGGGCTCGTAGATCTGGACCGGCTCGCCGTCGAAGTCGGGATCGGCGAAATGGCTGGTGGCTCCTCGGAAATCGATCAAGGTGAAGTAGAACTTCTTGGTGTCCTCATGGACGCGGGTGCCGCGCCCGACGATCTGCTTGAACTCCGTCATCGAGCCGACCTCGCGATCGAGCACGATCAGCCGACAGGTCTGCGCATCTACGCCGGTCGAGAGAAGACGCGAAGTGGTGACCAGCACGGGATACTTGGCTTCCGGGTCGATGAAGTTGCCGAGCTGTTCCTGGCCTTCTTTGTCGTTTCCCGTGATGCGCATGACGTAGCGGTGGTTCTCAGCCACCAGGTCGGCATTCTCGTTGACGAGTGCCTGACGCATCCGCGCCGCGTGTTCCTGGTCGACGCAGAACACGATTGTCTTCTGGAATCGGTCGCCGCTCTCCTTGAGAAACTCCGTCACTTTCTTGGCGACCAGCTTGGTGCGGTCATCCAGGACCAGCGTGCGATCGAAATCCTTCGTGTTGTAGATCCGGTCCTCGACTGGCTCGCCGACACGATCGACCTGCCCCTTTTCCGGCCGGTAGCCCTCCACGTCACGATCGATGTGGACCTTCACGACCTTGTACGGAGCCAGGAAGCCGTCGCTGATGCCTTGCTTCAGCGAGTAGGAGAACACAGGATCGCCGAAGTACGCGATGTTGGAGACGTACTTGGTCTCCTTCGGAGTGGCCGTGAGGCCGATTTGGGTCGCGGAGGAGAAGTAGTCGAGGATCTCGCGCCAGGCTGAATCCTCGGCCGCGCTGCCCCGATGACATTCATCGATCACGATCAGGTCGAAGAAGTCCTCCGAGAATTCGCGGTAGAGCTTTTGGCGATCCTCGGGACCCGTGATCGCCTGATAGAGCCCGAGATAGACCTCGTACGACTTGTTGATCTCGCGACCCGAATCAATTGCGGTCTCGAGTTCCTCGACCGATCCATCGAACTTCTCGATCGTGTTCGATCGGGCACTCAGCTTGGCCATGACACCGCCGAATGGCCGGAAGTCATTAACCATTGTCTGGTCGATCAAGACGTTGCGGTCGGCGAGGTAGAGGATTCGCTTCTTGCGACCGGCCTTCCAGAGTCGCCAGATGATCTGGAAGGCCGTGTAGGTTTTCCCGGTCCCGGTCGCCATGACGAGAAGGATGCGGTCTCGCCCCTTGGCGATGGCCTCGATTGCGGCGTTGATGGCGTTGACTTGGTAGTAGCGCGGGGCCTTGCCGCTTCCATCGTCGAAGTAATCTTGAAGGACGACCGCCTCGGCCGTGCCATCCAGACCCTTCCAGGCGCGATTCCGCTCCCAGAGATCGCCTGGGGACGGGAAGGCATCGAGGGCAAGGGTCGTCTCGGTAGCGCCGCCGGCGCCGGTGCGGTCGTGAAACACGAAGCCATCGCCATTGGACGAGAACACGAAGGGGATGTCGAGCGTTGCAGCGTATTCGAGCCCCTGCTGCAATCCATCGCCAACGCTATGGGAGTTGTCCTTGGCCTCGATGAGGGCGAGTGGAATGTTCGGCTTGAAGTAGAGGACGTAATCCGCGCGCTTGGCCTTACCCCGACTGACGAGCTTGCCGCGCACAATTATGCGGCCCTTTGTGAAGCTCACCTCCTCGCGGATCTGAAGCATCTCGTCCCAGCCAGCATTGCGTAGGGCCGGGGTGATGAACTTGGTGCAGATGTCGCGTTCGCTGAGGGCGCGCTTGTTCATTCCCGCCAGCCGCCTCTCGCTGTCGATCTTCTTGTCATGCTCTGGCCATCGCTGATCTACTTTACTCTGCGAAGGTATTGCGGAGAATCGTCCAAAATCAGAGCATTCGGCGCGTACATGGATTGAAATTCTGTTTCGCTCAAACGCAGCAGATCAGCCAACTCAGCGTCGGAATATCCAAGCCGCTTTCGATGAAAATCGACCATCCGTTGCAATAGTTTTGGCGCTTCTTTAGGCGGCGGGTTGGGCTCGCGCTTTCGGTAGCCGAGCTTCCCCATCTCAATCCAAAACATTTTGCTTTGATGTGGCGTGATGAGTCCGAGCCGACTCGCCCGGGTCGCGATCGCCTGCATCGAGACCTTCCAGTGAGCCTTCATATTCGCGAGTCGATGTAAATCGAATCTTCGTAGTTGAACCCGGATCTCTTGCTCGGGCAGCAGGAAGGCACCCGCAAATTGATCCGCCTCATCCTCCATGTCTTCGTCATCTTTGAGCGTAGCGGTATGGAGGATCATATGCGCCAACTCGTGAGCAAGTGTGTATCGAACGCGATCGGTAGGCGAATTCGTGTTCACAAAGAACAGAACTGGCATTCCATCAATTCTTTGGCTCATGGCGTCAAGTAAGTCGGTTCCAAATTCGCAAGGAATGACGATGCCGCCCGATCGTTCGATCAACTCAACCATGTTCTCAATTGGCCCATTTGGAAGCATCCACGCCTCCCGGACGGAACGGGCATAGTCATCCATCGAGGCGGCCCGAAGGGATCGCCCCTGGTATTCGTCCAGGTCGATTTCAGGGATCGTAAAGCCCTCAGCGAACTTATATGCGACAGCGAGCCTTGAGACATGCATCCGCCGAATATTCATTTCCGCGACTATGCGCCCCAGGGCCTTCGCCGAGAGTTTCTTCCGCCTTCTGTAGTGGAACGGTGGAAAACCGTATGCCTGTCCTTGCTGATGAAAGAACGACACCGGATAACCGAGCGCACGCGAAAGCTCTGATACGAAACTGTCAGGCGGTTCGCTGATTCCGTTTTCGTATTTGGAGACGGTTCCTTGCCCGACGTTCACAAGATCAGACAGTGCGCCCTGGGTAAGCCCGCGAGACTCGCGCGCAAGGGTCAGCATGTAGTGATTGAATTTGTCCAACTCTCTTTCCGTGGCATCCTACCGATCGCCGAGCGAGCGCTGCTTAGTGACGTCTTGCCAGCGGAGTTGACCGGCGACGGAGTTCTCGGTAGGCACGATCGCGGCGCACCATGCGACCCGTTTCCCGTTAGGTCGTGATACCTGCACGCGACGTACAGTCGTGCCCATTTCGTCGAGCAAGTACCCGACCGTGAGTCTTGCTGCCGGCGGCGGGAGACCGGGTAGCAATTCGCCTCGGTCGTAACTCCTTGCCTGTTTCGTTGGATAGGTGCGAGATCGCCCATCCTCGTCTGTTTTCTTGAATCTGATCACGGCCGCATCACCGACCAGCCAGACTTTGAGACCCCTGACATCGACCGGCGTGATTCCGGGTTGTCGGTCGAGACGGCGTGCCGCCTCAGCGAGCATATGCGAGTAGATGCAGCAGGCGGCCGCGCGGTCGTCATGATCGACGAGAAAAGCCGGGTCGTATCGGCGATACGTTTCTACGCCAAAACGTCCGATGCGGTCAAAGTCATCGAGCAAGTGCTCAATACCCGACATCAACTGATCAACCGTGCGGCCATCATCCATCTGATTCATCGCAATTACCTCGCGGCCATGGTGAGTTCGAAGTCACCGAGATAATTGACCGGCGTCGGAAGGAAATCAAGAGGAATATTCCAATTTTTATTCCATAGACCTCCATTTGGCCCGGTGTGGCCGACCGGACCGCCCCGCCTGCGATCAAGCTGTTCCATGTCGCTGGGGTTCCCGACCAAGCTGTCCCGAAACGCCCCAGTCGGCCAGAGGGCAGCTTTGCAGGCAGGATTCGATGCCAGGCCGGACCCCACAAACTTGAGACGGGCCGAAGTAACCGCGTCCGGTGATATTGCGAAACGGATCAGCCCGGGAGCGTTCCCTGCCGCAGATCCTTCAGGCGCAGCAGCATGGCCAACATCCGTTCGAGCTTACGGTCGAGGTGAACCTCGTAGCGGCCAAGCCGCTCCAGCTTGTTGGGGTCTAGAGCCTCGCCGAATGCCTGCTCCCGAATCAGTGGACGGTGGCCCAGCGCCTTCGCGCGCCGTTCAAACCACGGGAGAATTTCAGTCTCCAGGAAGCGACGCAGGCCGTCAGCATCGGGGGTCGCTGGCGCCTCGCCCTCGTCTAGGTCGTCTGGTCCCTGAGAGAGCGTGTCGGCCCACCAGTCCCGCGTGTCTTCGCGCAACGCTTCAAGTGCGACCTTGTAGCAATCATCGCGACGCGATTCGAGCAGTTCGAGGGCACGATGGGTCATCGACTCGTCCTCCTTCATCTCGCTGAGTTCCTCCTCGGTAGCGTCATCTGTCGCCCGAACAGCCTCGACCACCCCCTCGGATCGGTCAGCACCGCAGAGATGGGCGAGCGCGACCTTCGAAGTCTCGCGATGAGATGACAATGCGGCGTCCAGGCCGCGCCGATGGGCCGCAGCCTCGGCGAGGCGCAGCCGACGCTTCCGCCACAGGATGCCGGCCAGCTCTTCGACGAGATGCTCTTCGGTCGGTCCTTGCGGCGCGTGCTCTGCCACCAGCGCAGAGACGAGCGCTCCGTACTGGTCCGGATCCTCCCAAGGCAGCACGGTGTATCGCGACAGAATGCCGTGGCGAAGCGCATTGAAGCGGGTGATCTCCGTTCCGCATGCGTTGGCCGATAGGGCGGGCGTTACATCTTTCATCTCCAGAATCCTCCCCTCTGCTTCAACGTTTCGATCCGCGCCAGTAAATGCAGAGCCTGAAGCTCGAACGCTTCGTCTGCGCGTATCTCGGCATCGACGGCTTGCTCACGTAGCCGACGGTAGGTTCGCCACCACATCCCCTTCGGCTTCTGCGGAAAGGGCGCTGGCGCGCCTAGATTCTCGCCCAGTCGCAGCCTGATCTTGCTCGCGCGGCGTCGAGCGCGGTCCAACGCGTCCTCGCTCTGGCTGGCGTGCGCGAGGCGATAGCAATGCCGACAGAGGAAGTAGCGACCTGGGCCATGCAGCTTGGCGACGCGCCGTCGACACGCGATCCCGTTCACGACGCCAGGACAGACGAAAAAAGGTCGCGTCCCACCGAGGTGGCATTCGACTCGAACGATTCGCACGTTCTCGGCCACGTCCTCCCATGCGCCGGCCCCGATGCGATAGCGATAGGAGAGATGCAGCCAATCGCGCTCAGCACGAAGACTGATCGAGGCGACCTTCTCCCCGTCGCGCGACCATTGCCAACCACCCACCCGCCCGGCACGTAGGCAGCCCTCACGATGTAGCCGGTTGACGTCGATCGACCGACACGCTTCGACGGTGTCGCGCCCGGATCCGCTCGGCCGTCCCGATCCGTAGCCGCCCATCATGCGCCTCCGATTTTTCCGAAATCATTTGGAGACCGCGGGTTGAACCGAATCCCCAGCGCATCGAGCGCCTCCGCGGCCCCAAGGAGTGCAGACTCGCACCTGCTATCCCAAGACTTCGCTGGATGCCCTTCATAGTCCCGCGTTGGACCCATTATTAAATCAAGGGGGTCAATCGATACGATCTGTTGGATAAAGGCGAGCGCTATGGGATCACAGCCGTTTCGCGCCATCCACTCCGCTAGGCAAAGGACGAAGGCAAGTTCCTCGGCATCGCGCGGGGCCAGACCGCGTGCGCGCTGCGCCACCTCCACTTGCTCATTGTAGAAGTCCCTCCAGTCCCCGGCGGACCAGCCTTCCCCATCAGGTCGCAACAGCGTCACAATGGCGACCTTATTCAGGGACAAGAGGTCGAGGACGGCGGCAGGCGGCGGCACGACTGCCGTCAGCACCAGACCATCGCGAACGAGACGGATCTTGATCCCGGCCTCCCGAGCTGCTTTCAGGGCTTTTGCAGCGCTCATAGCCGTCCGGTCCACCCTGATTCCTCCGGCGCGGATTGAGGCGGGCAGATTGCGTCCGCACCGTCCGCAACGGTCCCGGCTTTGGATTTCATCGAGTTGTCGCGGCCGGTGGGGGCGGATCCGCGCCCGCTACCGTCCGCGTCGTTACCGACCGTCCGCTGCTCGGGCGACGCGAATCCGTTGACCGGATTGGATTTCGTGGGCGGCGTGGACGATGCGGACCGTGCGGACGGTTGCGCCCCGGCCTGTTCTGGCTCAGGGCGGTTCGGCGTGGTCATGATTCGGATGACCCGGGTCCGCGCGCGGCCCTCGCGATCGAAGCCTATTTCGATGCCGATCTTGCGCAGGAATGTCGCTGCTCGGCGCAGACGGCCGGCCAGAGCCCTCGGGCTATCGGGCCATGTCTTGGACTTTACGATGCGCTCACCAGCCATTTCGCCAAGGGCGCCCAGAAGATCCGAGGCCGTTCCCGTCCACTCCGTCCGCGAGGCCATGAAGACACGCACTGCGGATGCGATCGGATCAGCATCGATGACGCCCTCGACCGCCTCATCACGATTCCCGCAGTAGGCCGCCCAGAACGTGCCACTTGTCCACAGGGCGGTCTCGCAAGCGGTCGCCCACAATGCAAAGTCGGCCATGCGCGGCAGCTTCGATAAATGGGTCTCGGGCAGACGCCTCAGGCCCTCGACCACCGCGTCGAGCAGGACGCCCAGGATACGCGGGCGCTCGACCTCGAACGCCGCCCAGAGTTCATCCTCCGGCCGGCGGCGCTCCTCCGGGATCGCCTCCAGTGTGAGGAACACGGCCCGATCGGCCAGGTCCGGCCGGGTCACGATGTCCTCGATGCCGTTCAGGATCACTGGCCGCGCAGCGTCGAACAGAACCTCGTCCTGATCGGTGTAAAGCTGACGCACGGCAAATCCGCCGCCCGTGGCCAATCGGCACAGCGTGTCGGAAATCCACCCCGGAAGGCCCGACACGTTGTCGAACACGAGCACATGACCATTGCTTGCGGCGATGAACAGATCACGATCCTCGCGCGGAAGGGCACGCAAGGGCGCGGTGTTGGGATCGAGCAGCGACCGCAGAATTTTCGAGAACGTCGACTTCGCCGACCCCTGCTCGCCCGAAAGCACGATCACTGGATAGGGACCGTGATCTCGCAAACACGCCAGCAGCCAGGCGACCACAAGCACGAAGTCCGATTCGGAACGGACATTGAGAAACGACCGCAGCGCCCCGACCGTCCCGCCCGACTCCGGTATCGCCAAGGGCTGCATCCCTGATGCTCGACGAAAGCGCACCGGGGGGTTTTTGATGACGCGCCAACCGGCGACGTCAATCTCGACCGCTCGCCAAGTCTCGTCGCCGAGATCGAGGTAGAGCCGGCCGTCCAGGCCCCCGACGCGGACATGGACAACGCGCTCGGGCGCATCGTACGCGGCCTTTGCTTCGATCACGTTCAGCGCCGATTGCAGCGCCTCCGAGTTCGGGGCGCCCTCAGTTGCCTCGTAGTAACGCCGCGTCAACCAGCGGCGGAAGCCCTTTGCCCGAATCGGCCAGGTCTCTCGGTGACCGCGCACTTCGAGATCCGCGAAGCCGGTTCCGTCCGGGGCGTGGAAGAGTTCGGCGGACTGCGCCAGTTCGAGCAGGATTTCGGCCTGCGTAGGTCCGTGACCTCCCTTGTCTCCGCTTGCCTCGGCAATGGCCTCGTCGAGGGCCGTGACGCGGCAGCCCGCCTTCTTGAGTTTCGACCGCAGCAGCTCGAATGCCGCTCGATCCTCGCTTCGCAGTGCCGCAAGCCGCTCCAGCACGTCAGGTACGAAGGGCGCGCCGGGATCGGTAGCTGACATCTCGACCAATCCGTCCAACGGGTCGGAGACTTCTTCGGCGGCGCCGATCACTTCGACGATCAGGTTCTCGTGCTCGTCGTTCATTGCGCACCTTCCCCGGCGCTCGAGGCTCGGCCGAGCAGCAGGTCGTTGAAATCCATTCCCCGTGGCGGCCGGGCGATGCGCACGCGCCGTCCTTGGCGCTTCCAGGACCGGGCGCAATGCTGAGCCGCTGCCTCGCCGGCCTCGTCCGCATCCGCCAACACGATCACGTCGCGTACGTTTTCCGGCAGTTCGAGGGAGCGCAGGCCGGAGGTCGAGAGGGCCGCCCAAGCGGGATGGCCGGTCGCCAGCATGGCGGCAAGGCAGGTCTCGATGCCCTCCCCGACCATGAGGACATCAACCGGATCGGCGAGGCGCACCGCTCCACCACGGCACGGACCGAGCATCATCTTTTGCGGATCGACGGGCGCTTTTCCGCCGCCATCGCGAGCCAAGAAGGTGCGGTGGATCGCGAGCGGGACTCCGTTCGCGCCGTTCTCCACCAGTGCGACCATCGACGGCCAGAAGCCGCCCGATGGATGTTTCAGTCCGGCATGGAAGCGCAGCGTGCCCGGCAGCCGCAGACGAATCCCGCGCGAGGCGAGATAGGCCTCGACCAGGGTCCCGCTTGCTGGCTTGGACGATTTCCAGATGCCGCGTGCGATGTCGCTGCGCTTGCCCTCATCTACATCGGGCTTGCGCGCGCCAACAGCGCGGCGTGCCAACCGCGACGACGGTTGCGAGCCGTTCTCGGACCACAGGCCCAGCGCACGAAGCGCCACGATGACCCGGTCCTGCTCGCAGCCGGCGTGACAGCGCACGAGCACCTTATTGTCACCGGTCTGGCAGATCGAGAGACTCGGTGTCCGGTCGTCATGCGCTGGGCACTTGGCCACCCAGCCGCCGCCCACTTTTCGCCCACTCAGAGCGAAGGCAATGCGTTCAGCGGTCATGACACACCTCCTTCATTTCGAAGGCGTCCATTTTTACGGTGCCGTTCGCGGGAGATCTCGTCTCCGCTCGCGCCCATTCGGCGAGGAGCGCGAAGAAGCCCGTCGTGTTCTGGATGATCTGCCTTGCGTCCTCGCCGCTGAGATCACGTCCGAGGCGGGGTTGCCAGACCTGGCGGGTGAAGGGAAGGAGGCTGTCGCTTTCTGTGGGCGATGCTTTCACCGAAGACCTCACGAAGCGCGCGACCGCGCTTCATGCTTCTGGCCTCCGGTCTCGGAATCCCACCGATGACTTCGGACCTCGACGTGATTTTCATTTTTGGCGTCCCCGTCGCAGGGATCGCCGAATTGAGTTCCGCGTCAGCGCGGCAGGTCTTCTTCGGGAATGGTGAACTTGTGCGACTTACCGGCGCGGATCACGAGTTGACGCTTTCCCCCGTTTCCAATCTCGCAGGAAATGGAGCAGTCGAAGAATCCGTGGCGCAGTCCTTCCACGACGACTTTTTCGAGATGCGCGAGCGCCTCGGCGAGCTGGCCGCGACGCACTCGCGCAATAGGGGAAGTTGAAGCGTCAGGCATTGTGCAGCAGCGCCTTCATGTCTCTGATGGTTGTCGAGAACGCCAGCGGCGGGACGGCTGCACTTTGGCCATAGAAGGCCAGTACGTCGTCGCGACGCGTCGGACGATCACGAAAAACAAAAATTCTGTGTCGGACCTCGGATCGGAGATCGATGAGGTCATAGCCCGAACAACGCAGGAAGCAGGCGAGATAGAAGTCGCGCGTTTCGAACACGAACGCTTCGTCGACGCTTCTCTTTTCCTGTCTAGTTGACACTGAACGATCTCCTCAAAAAAAGGGGCTACTCGCGGCCAGCAAGAAGGCGCTGGTTCGGGACTACGCGATGGAGAAGACCGAGCTTTTCCAATCGAATTCGCATCGCGATCGGCGATACGAGAAATTGCTCCGCCAACGGGCGGGCAAAACCGTCAAGCGCCTCGTCGTCAGTGTCGGTCCAGGGGATGCCGCCGATGCGGCACTCGAATCGCGAGATCTCGACAAACGGATGGTCGATCGGGGTGGACGGTTTCAGCACGCGCGGCATGCGATCCGGGAACAGCTCGTCCCAGGCCGCCATCACAAGTTTGCGCGGCATCAAGAGACAGGACGCATAGAAATCCGCCTGCCACTCGACGGGTTCTTTCGCCTGGCTCGAACGGCAAACGACGGCGGGAGGGCGAACCTCATTGAATAGAGAAGCCTGTGCCGGATCCTTGGCGAACAAGTGGCGATGAAGGCGCCAATGCCCGCCTCCTTCATGCGCCAGTGTAAATCGATACCGGCCTTCTAATCGCGGCTTCTCCTCCGGGTCGAGGCTCTCGTCGATGACGATGCGGCGCTCATCGAAGAACATCGCCCCGAGGATGTCGGCCTCGGAATCGGGGCTGAAACGCGGATGATCGAAAAGGCTGTGCAGGTCATCGAACTCGATACGAAGCTTTAGGTGCTTTTCGACGATGTCCTCTATTGGAACTGGGGCCACGACGGTCGCGCCGTGGGCCTTCCCATACTCCGCCAGCAGATCTATCGAATCGCGCTCGATTCTTTCCTCGGTCAGATAGGGAACCCGCTTTGTCATCAGCCATCGTCCTCATTTGCATCGGTAAATTCGCCAATTCAGCATATCAGTCGGCTTTCGCCTTCTTGGCCATCTGGGCCAGCTGATCTATGTCCTTGGCCGTGAGGCCCTTCGTGGTCCTTAGGAGAGCAGCGAGTTCGACTGGCCGCTTCTTGATGATTTCGGAAAGGTCTGATGACACACGCCCTGCCCGCGCGAGTAGCTCGTCGGCGTCGCATCCGATGATCTCGGCGATGGCTCGAACTTTGGCCTCCACTGGCGGCGGGAACTCGTCCCGCTCCACTTTGGATAGGTAAGTCGGACTTACCCCAATCATTTTCGCCATCTCACGCAGTCCGATTTCCTTCTCCTCGCGATGCGCTCGAACAAAGGCTCCAAATCTGACGATCACCATATTACGACTCCGTGCTCTGTAACCAAAACACTAAACGATAATCAAAAGCATTTCAACCGCCTGCGATGGCATCGTGCGCTGCCACCAATCCTCAGCGCCGCGGGCTTCGCGCCCACCCGGCGATGGCGGGCCAGTCGTCGGAGCCCCAAGGCTTTCCGGCCCGGCTCAGGCACAGCCAATCCATTGGGTTGCTTGTGCGGACGATTCTCGTTGGACCATAGAAGCCCTCAGAATCCGTCGACCTCTTCGGCGAACCCCGGGGACCACCGATTTAGCTTGCCAACTCTCGTCGGGGTATGATGATCTTTGCAGGCCAAATCGCTCGCAGCACAGAACGGAGGGTTGCACGCTCTGACCCCCCCGGCCGATCCCTCGATCTACCACATCACCCATGCCTCTAACCTTGGTGGAATTATCCGCGAGGGTGGTATTTGGTGCGATCACGAGCGGATAGCCCGTGGCCTTGCAACCACAAATATTGGTCACAATCACATCAAGGAACGTCGACGGTCCCGCTGCGTGCCGACCTGCGGCGGCGGTGCGCTCGGCGATTACGTCCCGTTCAACTTCTGTCCTCGATCCGTCATGCTCTTCGCCGTCCACAAAGGGCACCAAGACTATTCGGGCGGCCAGTCGGACGTAGTACATCTGGTCAGCTCGGTGAATCAGGCAATTGGTATTGGGCAGCCCTGGGCATTTACTGATCGACACGCAGAGCTTGCGCATGCCCTCTACTTCGAGGACCTCGCGGCCCTCCCGGAGGTCCCGTGGGCAGTCATGACGCAGCGCTATTGGTCCGAAGTAAAGGAGGAGCGACAAGCGGAGTTTCTCGTGCGAAAGTTCTATCCTTGGTCGGCCATTACGATGGTTGGCGTGATGTCCCAGGAAGTAGCCGACGGCGTTGAAGCTTTATTGAAGAATGCCCCCATCAGACCAGTGGTCCGCGTTGAAACGAATTGGTACTACTAGGAAGCGACCCATGCCCATTGAACACGGACGCGGGAATCTGCTGGCGGCCGACGTCGACGCCCTCGTCAACACAGTGAATACCGAAGGTGTAATGGGGAAGGGATTGGCTCTTCAATTCAAGAAGGCCTTCCCCGACGCATTCAACGACTACGAGCGCGCGTGCCGAAAAGGCGAAGTCCAGATTGGACGAATTCACGTCGTATACAGGCTGGTCTCCCCCCGCTTCATTTTTAATTTCCCAACGAAGAAACATTGGCGACACCCGTCGAAGCTCGAGTACATCCAAGACGGACTTCGGGACCTCGTCGCCCAAATCCAATCGCTCGACGTCAATTCGATAGCTATCCCTCCTCTTGGCTGCGGAAACGGCGGGCTGGCGTGGTCCGCGGTTCGGCGACTGATCGAGGAGGCTTTCCAGGCCGTCCCCAACGTCCGAGTTCTTCTGTACGCGCCCACGGAAGCTCCTCCGCCGGACGAGATCATCGATCGTCGGGATAGGCCGCGAATGACGCCGTCCAGGGCGGCCGTGATCGCCCTCATGGGCCAATACGTTGAGACTGGCTACGACTACCGCCTCTCACTGCTGGAAGTCCAGAAGCTGACCTACTTCCTTCAAGCAGCAGGGGAGAATTTGCGGCTTACGTTCAAGCCCCATCACTACGGCCCATACGCTGACGACCTCCGCAAAAGTCTGCGGAACATCGAGGGTCACTATACGAGAGGAGTTGGCGACGGCGTCAACAAGCCAGAGACACCCATCGAACTGTTACCTGGGGCTGTCGAAGAAGCGCGTACCTTCCTGCATGGCGATCCGGCAACTCGGGCTCGACTCGATCGCGTCGCATCCCTGATCGAAGGCTTCGAAACGCCATTCGGCATGGAACTTTTAAGCACAGTCCACTGGGTGATGCACGAACTGGCGAATCCGAGCTGCATCGCCGACATCATCTCTGGGGTCCACGCATGGAGCGATCGCAAGCGCTCTACATTCAAAGACGGGCACATCCGAGCTGCTTGGGCACGACTATGCGAGCGCGACTTGACCACGGTTTCAGCCTTTCTCCCCGCGTAACCGCATTGCAGCATTGCCTGACTACTGATTACACACTGCGTCACACCGAGTCCTGAAAGCCCCGGACGTCTTCAAGAACCCGCCGGAAGTCGTCCCGCGGGGCCAAGCACATGGTTCGATATTCGGACACGAAGGGGAGCCAGCTCGAATTCGGCAATCGGCTGCCGGATCCCCGCGCCGCGTTTTCGCGTCCACAGGCACGCTGGGCAGATCCTCCCAACGCGACCCCGACCCTGGTCCTTCCCCCTGTCTCCGATAGGTAAGTGGTGTCGGACTACTCCACTTGCCGGGTCACTCTCAACTGTGCTCGCGTTCCCGCTTACGTGTCAGTCTGTGGTTCCGGAAAATTCGGATCGCGCGCAGGTCGGCGTTTCGATGCCGTATCGAGCGAGTTGCCTGGAGAGCTGCTCACACGCGCTTGGCGACGCAAATCGATCAGATCCTTCACAGTCGAGCGTTTCGCAGTAGGCGTGACAGAGGGCGCGCGACGCGCCCTCGAGCGCGAGCGCTTCGCAAGGCTGCTGGTACTCGATCAGCAGCTGGGGCACTTCAGCAGGGTCATCGGCTTCTCTCGACGCGAAGCGCTTCGAGGTCGTCGGAGCGCTCTCGCCACCGAGCAAGACCCACCCATAATTGTGGTCCGGTAGATCGAGCCAGGTCTGCACGTCCTCCACCGCTTCCGGGGTCGAGTCGAAGGTGACCACGCCCGCATCGCCTACCTCCCGGATCATACTTGCGCTTGCGACGAAGTCGCCGCCCGCCTCGGACCAGAACCATTCATCGTAGAAGGTATGGATCCAGGTCGCGTCGCCCGGCGCAGCAAGGGCCCCCGACCCGCCGGCCGCCGAAGACGCGCCCTCACCCCAGGCCGAGAGCGCGCGGTGCACGCCGATCAGGGCCGGCTGCGGATTGGACGGCGTGGACACAAAGCTGAGCTCGGCTCGTGTGATGATCATGCCGGCTGGCATCGCGGCGGCCACATCGAAGTAGACAAGACCCCGTCGGATGGATTCTCGAGCCTGACTCGTGCGGCCGACGAAGATCGCGGGACCGGCACCGTTGCTCCGTTCACCAGTCACGCTCTCGATCAGCGTGTTGTCCGCGCTCGCGATCAAGCGGACCGTCTCCGCCGATGTGGACGTCACGAGCAGCCCCAGACAGAGCGCGTGGATGAAGAAGAGCCCCCAGGGATCTGGCGCCAACCTTGTCCATCGCATTGAAGTGACCTCCCCGTCGATTCAGCTTGACACGAACCGGGGTCCGAGGGCAAGAAAAGAGTGGATCGGAGGCGAATGGCCGACTCCATATTAGGCCGCACGGCGGACTCCAGGATGACTCCGGACGCCATCGCGTGAAGTTATGCCTCACAGGTCGAACCGCTCGGTCCGGTCCGATCGGTATCGTGGCGGCACGCGACTTGCTATTACTCATCATTCTGAATACGAGAAGAAGCGGGAGGTTCCTCATGCGCCAGGCGCTCGCCGTGATCACGTTGGCTTACGTGGTTCTCTTGCCCGGTCTGGGGCGTGGCGACGTCGTCACGCTCGCCCCCATGAAGGACAACACGCTGTACGAGCCGATCGCACAGGATGCATACGCCGATGTCAGTGACGGCGCGGGCCCGACGATGTTCACAGGCAAGACCAAGGATGCGACGAATCTGGCGGGGCAGGTCGCGGTCCGGCGAGCGGTGATCGAGTTCGACATCGCCGGCAGCCTTCCGCCTGGCGCCACAATCGACAGTGTCCAGCTCACGCTCTACGCGGACAAGGTCAAGCTGAATACCAACTTCACCGTGAGCCTGAACCGACTGTTCTCGGAGTGGGGCGAAGGAACGTCGAACACGGGAAACTCGCCGCAGGGGCGCGGCGAGCCGGCGACGACGAACGACGCGACCTGGCGGCACAAATTCTATCCGGCGCAGCTCTGGACCACGACGGGCGGCGACTTCGCAACGGCCGCGAGCGCCTCGCGTTCGGTCGGTGCGACGGGAAGCTATGTATGGGGCTCGACTTCGGGAATGGTGGCCGACGTACAGGCGTGGCTCGACGATCCGACCCAGAACCACGGTTGGATCGTGCGCGGCGCCGAATCCCAGGGCGAGTCTGCAAAGCGCTTCGCCACGCGCGAGAACGCAACCGTCAACAACCGGCCGAGGCTCGTGGTGCAGTACACGCCGTCCTCCACGACGGGGGCGTGCTGTGGCGGTGAGATCTGCTCGCTGACGGCGCCCGATGCATGTGCAGGCGTGTACCAGGGCGATGGAACGAGTTGCACGCCGAATCCGTGCTATGTGCCGATCGGCGCCTGCTGCACTTCCGGGGGAACCTGCAGCGAGGACACGCAGACGACCTGCGAGGGCGCGGGAGGCACCTATCACGGTGACGAGACGCTCTGCTCCGAGGCCGAGTGCCCGATCGTTCTCACGAAGTTCCTCGATCCGCTGCCGATCCCGCCGGTCGCGACGCCGGTCGCGGGGAGCGGCTCGCCGGGAGGTTCGGCGACCTATGACATGGCGATGCGAGAATCGAAGGTCTCCATGCATAGCGAGCTGCCGCAGACGACTGTATGGGGCTTCGACGACGGTACGGGGGCGGGGTACCTCGGCCCGATCATCGAGGCGCGCTCGAGCCAACCGGTCACCGTCAACTGGATCAACGACCTGCGCGAATTCGACACCCAGACCCTGCGCACCTCGCACTATCTCACGGTCGACACCTGTGTTGCCCATGCGGTGGCCGACGCAAGGACCGTCGTCCACCTCCACGGCGGGCACGTGCCGCCGGAGGTCGATGGCTACCCGGAGGCCACCTTCCCACCCGGAGCACCACCGGTCCCCTACGTCTATCCCAACAACCAGCAGGCGGGGAATCTCTGGTTCCACGACCACGCGATCGGCATGACCCGGCTCAACGTCTACATGGGACTTGCAGGCTTGTATTACATCCGCGACAGCGTCGAGGATGCGCTTGGACTTCCGGCCGGAGAGTTCGAGCTTCCACTCATCCTGCAGGATCGGAAGTTCAATCCCGACGGCTCGTTCCAGTATCCAGCCGAATGGCAGGATCACTTCCTCGGCGACAAGGTCCTGGTCAATGGAAAGGTGTGGCCGCACCTCGACGTGAAGCGGGGCCGCTACCGCTTCCGGCTCTACAACGGCTCGGGCTCCCGCGTCTACACTCTTTCGCTGTCACCGCCGAACGGCGTCCTGACCTTCACGGTGATCGGCAACGACCTCGGCCTGCTCGCGGCACCGGTCAACGGCGTTGGCCAGCTCACCATCGGTCCCGGCGAGCGGTACGACGTGGTCGTCAACTTCGCCGGGCTGGCGGCGGGGGAGGAGGTCCTGCTCGTGAACTCGGCCGGCGCACCCTTCCCGAACGGACCGGTCGACCTCAGCGACGTGATGAAGTTCCGTGTCACTGCACCGGCCGGCGATACGGATCCGCTCCCGAGTGCGCTGCGGCCCGTCGAGCCCATCGACCCCGCCACCGCCGCTGTCACCCGCGACTTCGTGCTCAAGCGCTCGGGGGTGGACAGCTGCGGGCGGCAGTCCTGGATGATCAATGACAAGGGCTGGGACGACGAAATCACCGAGTTTCCCGTTCTCGGAACCACCGAGATCTGGCGATTCATCAACGACTCGGGCGTGTCGCACCCGATGCACATGCATCTCGTGGCTTTCCAGGTTCTCGACCGGGAAGGATTCAGCACCGGACCGAACAACGAGACCGTTCCGGACGGCAACCCGCAGCCTCCTCCTGCCGAAGAGCGAGGCTGGAAAGACACGGCCATGGTCGCACCGAACCAGATCCTCAGGGTGATTGCCCGGTTCGAGGACTACGAGGGCACCTATCCCTACCACTGTCACATCCTCGAGCACGAGGACAATGACATGATGCGAAAGTTCCAGGTGTTGCCGGAACCGGAACGCGCGTGGATGCTCGGAACGGGAATCGTGTTCCTGGCGTGGATGAACCTCCGGCGCACGACGCAGCGGAAGGCGAGCGGATGGGCCTGATCGACTGGCGGAATTCGCGTCGTCCACACACCGCCGGCCAACCGCTCTGAATACCGGTACCGACCTGGCGGCTCGTCGGGTAGCCACTCGTCGAGGTCTGTATCCCGCTCGGATCGCCTTGCCCTTTGACATGCAATGCCAGGAGCGCGCAAGGCATTTCAAGACTCATTTTCCGCGCGACGAATCAGGGTGATATCGACGAGCCGCCCGACCCCAGCGCGATCTCGAGCCGAAGGCGGACTATCGCGAACGGGCGACACCGCGAGCCAAGCCGGCGAATACCCGCCCAACCGCGCGATGTGTCACGACGCACGCTCGCCGCCCGGGCTGCCTTCACTCCTCCGGCAGGAAGCCGTCCGAGAGCGTCCTGAGAAAGGCGACGATGGCCGCTTCCTCGGCACGCGTCAGACCGAGGTTGCCGAGCTCGCTTGTGTTCACGTTGTCGGCGACCTCGGGAGCGGGCCAGCAGACCTCTCCCCAGTCCGCCCGGCTGGCCGAGCTATCTCATTGGGGCAGGACGTCGCGCGTATTGTAGAAGCGCACGACGTCCTCGAGGCTCTTGCAGACGCCGTTGTGCATGTACGCCTTGACTGATTGCGGAGTGGGCCGCAGGTCGGGGGGCCATGACGTGCAGTCTGCTCCCGGCTGGGTCAGCCGATCGATCGTCGTCGCTTCGCCAAAACCCGCTAGCTCCTTCTACGCGCCCCGACGCGTTCAGAAGGGGTCCGCGTCTGGCAGATCTGCGAGCGCTTCGCTGCACGCTAGATCCTGATACGCGGTCAACAATCGAATGTGGTTGTTCACGCAGATATCCCAGCCGTAGTTCATGATCGGCGTGGTCAGCCAGCCTATGTAGACGCCCCAGATGGCCGCGCGGCGATACTCGAGCCAGAGTTCTCCGAGCGAGGGGGCATCGGCGATCCCTTGCTCTACCAGTTGCGCGCGGTAGTAGGCGAGCAGCTCCTTCTGATTGCGGCGCCGCGCGCCGACGCTCAAGCCGGTCATGAGCAGATACGTGACGTCGTGGAGGCAATAGCCGCGCGCCATCAGCTGCCAGTCGACGAGACCGGCCGCTCCGTCGGGCAAGAGATAGGTATTGCCGACGTGGGTGTCCCCGTGGCAGAGCGTCTGCGGCAGGGTCGCCTGATGCTTCTGCAGCTTGCGAAATTCCAGGTAGAGGCCCTCGGCCGTCTGCCCCGCCGCCTCCACGAGCTCCTTCTTGAACTGATTCTGCTCGATCTGCTCCGCGATCATCGCCGGGATCATGTTGGGGTGATTGAACATGGTGTAGATCGCGCCGGAGGTGTGCGGCTCGATCCAGGCAAGATCCGTTTCGAATCTCGGCGACTCCCAGTAGCGCGCATGCAGCGCGGCAAGCGAGCAGAGCAGGGATTCGATCTGGGCGAGCGAGACGTCGCTCTTGACGTTGGCAAAGTGGACGTCCCGGAGACGAAGGTCTTCTAGGGCGATCGCGAATCCCTCTGCGCCCCGCTCGTAGAGCCCGCCGAAGCAGGTCGGAGCTTCGATCTCGATCTCCGGACGCAGCCGCGTATAGAAAGCGACCTCGTTCTCGTAGAGCGGAATGTCGCCGAGATCAGGGCGGCAGACCTTGACCATCCATCGCCGATCGAGCGATTCGCTGCCTTCGCCCGCCAGGACGACATCGATATAGATGCGCCCGGCGGTAGACACCTCGTCCGTGCCGGCGGCAAAGGTCTTGCTCTCCAGCACGTCGAAATCGACCACCTCGACGCCTGGATGGAGGGACCGAACGAGCCGCGTCAGGTCCCCACACTCGAGCTGAGTCGCGTCATGAGGAAATGTCGCAACCAAGTCATTCTCCTTCCGTCGTGCCGGGAACGGTCTCGAGTGCGGCGACGATCCAACGTCCTCGCAGTGGTGCCGAGCTGGATCCGATTGCCAGGCGATCTCCCCGCCGAAAGGACCCCGGGGTGCGAATTGCCTGTCACGCTCAATCTAATACGATTGAGTTATAAATACAATTCATTCGAGGTATTCTAGGCGCGTGAATGGAGAAAACCTGCGACCCGGACGGCTGGCCCTCCTAGACGCTGCTGAACGGCTGATCGCCGAAGAAGGTCCCGCGGTTTCGCTCCGCCAAGTGGTGACGGCAGCCGGTCAACGCAACAGCTCTGCAATCCGGTACCACTTCGGCACCCGCGAACAGCTCATCGGCGCGGTCGTCGACGACCGCCAGAGCGTCTTCGAGCCCAAGCGGCTCGAGCGCCTGGCCGAGTTGGAAGCTGCGGGCGGGGTCACCGCGCGCGGGCTGATTCGGGCTCTCCTGGAACCGGTATTCGAACATCAACGCGGCGCGTCGCCGAGCTATCACGCACGGTTCATGGAGAAGATCCGCGACTATCCAGGCGTCGAGTTCGTGCGACGCCAGGACTGGACCGCCACCCGCCTCATCACGAGCCAGCTCGCACGCCAGGCCGCCCCGGTGCCCGCGAGTCACCGCGCAACGCGCATTCGAGGCCTGGTCAGCGTGATCTTCGCTCTGTTGGCCGACCTGGAGCGCGCGGATCATCGCACGGCCGAAGACCGAAGCGCGGCCGAGCACGCAACCGTCGACATGGTGCTGGGCGTGGTCCGCTCAGGTTCGACCTCCGAGCCCTGATCCGTCATGACGGACCCCCGAATGGGGGACTGAATAACACGAAGGGGAGCCATTCCTTACCGCTCACCGCGGGTTTCGCGCTTCGCTCTGGGCCGCGGGGGCGTCCTCGCGCGACGCCTGGCCCACGGCACCCACTTCCGCCGACGAGTCGAACGCGCTCAGCCTCGCGAACGCACCCGAGTCCGAGCCCGGATCAAAGCCCGAAGAAGGTGCGCAGCGCGCGGTCGCGGAGCGCCGTCGGTGTCACCGGGTCCGAGAGCAGATTGAACTGCGCGTCCAGCCCGACCGGGTAGCGTGCGCGCGGCGAGCGCGATCCGACCGCGTCGGCGATCACCTGCGCGACCGTGTCGGCGTCGGTCATCATCGCCCCGAGCCGACCGTAGAAGCTGCCACTCCTTTCGTAGGCCGTCGCATAACGCGATTCGCCGGCGTTCTTGGGCGCTGAAAACTCCTGCGACATCTCGCTGCGGAAGATCCCCGGCTCGACCAGCGCGACGGCGATTCCCGAGCTGGCGAGCTCGATCCGCATCGCGTCCGAGATCCCCTCCAGAGCCTGCTTGCAGCCCTGATACCAGCCCATCAGGGGAAAGCTCACGCGCGCCGAGATCGACGATACCTGGATGATGCGTCCCCACCCATTCGCTCGCATGTGCGGGATGCAGAGACGGGCGAGGCGCGTGGGTGCCAGCACCATCGTCTCGAGCAGATTCCGCGCGTCCTCGTCCTCGACCTCTTCGATCGCCGCGTAGACCATGTAGCCGGCGTTGTTGATCAGGACGTCGGGCTCGATGTCGCGCACGACCTCCGCACACGCCGCGGCATCCGTCACGTCCAGGATCTGCGTCGTGACCTCGACCCCCTCGCGAGCGGCTGCCTCGGCGACGATCTTGGTCTTCTCCGGAGAACGAACCGTTCCGATCGAATGATGACCGCGCCGCGCCATCTCGAGCACCGTGGCCAGGCCCAGACCCGAGTTGCATCCCGTCGTGAGCACCTTGCGGCGCGGCTTGCTCATGAGGGCCGCGGCTCGACGCTGCCCTTCCGCGGGCGTGCCCCCGCTTGCTTCGGGCCCCGCGCGGCGTCGCGCGGCGGACGTGTCGGCTTCCGCGAAGCGACCTGCTCGCGCGCTCGGCCGACGAGCACCGAGAGCTCGCAGGCGATCCCATCGGCCATCTCGAAGGGATCGTCGAGGGCGTCGGGATCGGCGAGGATGCCGACATCCATCTGATCGAGGTAGCTCATCGCGCCGATGAACAGGCCCGCACCGTCGAACACGATCCCCATCGAGTGGAAAGCCTCGACCGGGGCTCCCTGGGAGTAGAGCGGCGCGCGCGGTCCCGGCACGTTCGAAATGACGACGTTGAACATCGGCGGAAGCCGCTTCACGAGCTGGGTCTTGCCGTAGAAACGGGCGGCCAGGGAGAACATGGCGGGCGGCGGCGTATCGGCCAGGCTCATCAACGTCTGCGCGCCCATCGCCTGCTGCATCTCCTTGGAGGCCATCGTGCTCGCGTGAATGGCATTCAATCGCTCGACGGGGTCCGCGAGCTCGGTGGCCATCGTCGCCGCCATGCCCGAGATCATGTTGCCCGTCGAAGGGGAGTCGTCCGCGCGCGCATTGACGGGGATCGAGGCGATCAACGAATCCTCGGGCAGCTCGCCCCGCTGCTCGAGGTAGCTTCGGATCGCGCCGGAGACCGCCGCGACGAAGACGTCGTTCAGCTTGACCCCGAACGCGTTCTTGACGGTCTTGAGGTCGGTGAGCGAGAGCGACACGAATCCCCAGGATCGTTTTTGGCCGAGCGGCTCGTTGAAGCGCGTGCGAGGAACGTTGTGGGGCATCGCCGACCCCATCGCCTTCGCCACCTCGCCGATCCGGCCGAGCATCCGGGCGATCTCCCGGCCGGCGCGTACCTGGGCGGCCGCCGCCGCCGGAATCGAGCTGATCAGGAGTCGAGTCGGATCCGGGACTTCCTCGGGCTGCCAGCCGTCGGGCACGTCGTGAGCGGGCGGTTGATAGTCGGCGGTCGCGTCGAACATGACTTCCTGCATACCGGCACCCGCCATGCCATCGATGCAGGCATGATGGATCTTCCAGAGCAGACCGACCTTGCCGTCCGCGAGGTGATCGAGGACCCAGAGCTCCCAGAGAGGCCGGCGGCGGTCGAGACGATGGCGGTAGATGTCCTGGGCCGCGGCCGCGAGCTCACGCCGCCCACCGGGCTTCGCGATCCCCATGCGGCGGATGTGCCAATCGAGATCGAAGTCCGGATCCTCGATCCAATGGGGATGACCGAGACCGAGCGGCGCCTCGATGACGCGCCAGCGAAGCGGCGGGAGCAGCGAGAGGCGGGCGGCCAGCGATCGCTTCAGGATGTCGAGATCGAACTCCCTGCCCGCTTTGGCGGGATCGAAGATCGTGATGCAGGCGACGTGGGCCGGCCAGTTCTCGGTTTCCGCCGACAGGAAGGCCGCGTCGAGACCCGACAGGCGCTTCATGATCGCGGCTCCCGGGTGGCTCGCCGGATGTCGCCTTCATGCCGACTCGGATGTGCTTTCACGTCGCGGCTCCTCGCGTGACGCCCGAGCTGCGCAGGGCGTCGTCGATGAACTGGCGGACTTCCCGTGACCAGGCGAATCCAATATGCGCTCCGCGGTACCACAGCACCGGGGGCTTGCCCCAATGCTCCCACAATCGGTGTGCCTGTCCGGGTGTGGCCATGCGATCTGCCACGCCAGCGTATACGAATCGGCGGGACACGGGCAGCTTGGGCTCGAAGCACAGCGGGGATACGGGCTCGTGGATGCGATCCGCCATGCCGCCCAGCAGGCCCCGGTCGTCGAGTGCTTCACGCTCGTCTTCGGGCACGTTGCGGCGCATGACCCAGGCCAGGTCGACCGTCGGGACCCCTGCGATCACGCAGTCGAGATCGTCGACGAGGCCTGCCAGCAGGGCGGCGACGTAGCCGCCCATCGAGACGCCATGAACGGCGAAAGAGGTCGCACCCGCTTCCGCACGGGCCCAGGCCATGATGCGTCGCGCGTCCCAGATCGCCTGACTGACCGCGTGCAGATTGTTGAGATAGTCCAGCGTGAGCGCCTGCTCGCCGCCCGGCCCGGAGGAGCGCGGTCCGTGCACCGGGAAGACCGGCTGGATCACGTTCAGCCCGAGGTCGCGGTGATAGTGAAGCGCCCGCAAGGCGAGCAGGTCCGAGGGATTGCCCATCCCGAAGCCGTGCAGGTTCACGAGCCACGGGCGGGGCTCGCGATGCTGCAGGACATAGCTGTGCGCGATCTGGTTGCTGGTGCTGGACAGCCAGCGGGTGGTGCCTGGCAGGTCGATCACGGGCTCGTATTCGCTGTCGAACGAGACATCCTGGTAACGGATCCCGTTGTAGGTCGACGCCCGCCGCTTGACGCGCGGCGCGCCGGGCTCGGGATGCAGACGCGTCGGGTCCTCGAAGATGCCGGCCGCCTCGAGCAAGGCGTTGGCGGCTTCGGTCTCCTCGGCGATCCGATCGAGCCCGGCCTCATCGGAATCCAGTCGCGTCGAGGCCATGAAGGCCAACATCAGCTCGTCGAGCAGCACCGAGGCCGCAGTCCCGAAGGTCATCATGCGTGTCGGAATCTCGGGATAGCGTCGATCGCCGAGACGAAAGCTACGACTGGCGGCGCGGACCAGGAACCGGGCTGTGCGCGGACCCGCTCGGACGAGCTCGCCGAGGGGCAGATCCGTCAGTCGCCCGCGCAGGTAGCTGACACCCGCGGGTTCCTCGAAGGCTGCCGGGTCGGTACGGGATTCGTCCATGAATCGCCTCTCTCAACCGACGGAGCGGTACGGATGACCGATTATGCTGGACCGCGGCGGTTCCGCCAGGCGGCGCATGGCCAATCGGGGTTGCCCCGGCCAGTCGGCGGGCGCGCCGCCAACGGCGTTCTCCGATTGGCTCCCGGCGTATCGCGGCCCTTCAATCGCTCGCCGGATTCCCGATCATCCGCTCCCCGCGGAAATGGCGCGCGCCCGGGACTCTGCTCTCGCATAGTACGACGCGAAGGCCATCCATGCCTGACCGACGAGGTCCTTCGGGTAGGCGTCTCGGAACGGTTCGATGCCGTACTCGCCATCGAATGGGAGCGCCGGGCGGAATGTTCCCCAGAGCCGGTCCCAGACCGAGAAGACATTCGCGTAATTCACGTTCCGACCTGCCGACAACGCCATGTCGTGGTGCCAGCGATGGCCATCGGCATGGGCCAGGACGTTGGAGAGCCAGCCGAGGCGGGTCGGCGTATTCGTGTGCTGCACACCCATGGCAATCATCGCGAGGGTGAAGCCGAGGATCGTGCCGTCGAGCGTCAGCCCCAACATTCCGGCGACGAGGCCGTAGGAGCTGAACGTGAAGAACGTCTCGAGTGGATGGAGGGCCAGACCCGAGAGGAGTGAGAAATCGCGGATCGAGTGGTGGACGGAATGGACGCGCCAGAAGAGGCCGTCCGACTCGTGCTCGTGGCGGTGTCGGAAATAATCGAGGAAATCGGCGACTACGACCAGCGTCAACGCCTGGAACCAGACCGGTCCCCCAACCACGAGATCGAGGCCGAGGGCTCCCTTCGCCTGCGAGACGAGCCATGCGATGCCGAGGATCGTTCCCACGCCCAGGAAGGTCCCGTAGACGATGCCCTGGAACGCTTCGACGGCGAGCTGATGGCCCGAGCGCGGACGTAGCGCTCGCACGGGCCAGAGCCGCTCGGCCGCGAGCTGTAGCGTGGAGGACAAGGTCAACGCCGCCACGCTCGCCAGCACCGCGGACTCCGTTGCACCCTGCACGGCGACGAGAGTCGCCGTGGGGGCGAACACGAGGACGAGGCCGAGGGCGGTCTCTGCGAATTCAGATCGGTCCAATTCCACTCCGACTCCCCATGCGCAGGCTTTCTTCGACCTGGAGCGACAGTCCATCAGGGCTTGATGACCCGAATCGAAAGCGAGCTGTTTCTCGACGCTCTGGTCCTTTCGCCGCCCTTCAATCTCTCGCCTGATCCCCGCGCCTCGCCCGAAGCTCGCCCAACAGCTCGCGGATCGGCGGATGGTCCGGTCACAGCGCATTCGCGCGTTCGAGGCGTTCGAGCGCTTCATCGAAGCGGCCGCGATGGGCGAGCTGCAGACCCGATTGATAGTAGGCCGGGGCCGATTCGGGATCGAGCGCGATCGCCGCTTCGAAGGCCTCGAGCGCACGATCGTGATCTCCGGCGAGCTCGGCGAGCTCGCCCTGGAGGCGCCAGAGATCGACCGTGGGGCGGAGATGCATTCCCCGGTCCAGCTCGCGGCGTGCCCGTTCGAGGTCCCCCTGCTGCATCGCCCGGGCGCCGAGGAGCAGGCGCAGGTCGGGGCTGTCGCGACCGATCCAGGCGCGCCGCTCGACCGAGAGCTCGAAGCGCGCGAGATTGCCGGTCTCGCCGGCCCGGTTTCCAGCGAAAGCCTCCCAGTCGTCGAAGAAGGAGATCGCGAGGACGACCGCCGCGAGCGTCCAGCCCACGGCGCCCGCCCAGGTCCACGCAGGACTGCGCGCCGACACTTCACCGTCGCCATCGGGCCCGCTGCGCGGCCCGAGCAGCAAGCGCGCGATCCGATCGTCGCGCAGACGCCAGATCACGCCGTCGAGCATGAAGTGATGGAGATTCACGACCGAGGCGGCGAGCAGACCGAGCCCGAGGTCGTAGGGCAGGCTGCCCAGCAGGTCGGGGGCGAAGATCAAGGTCGGGACCGTCCAGATCGAGATCCCCGCGAGCAGCGCCTTGCCCAGATAGACGGCCCGGCCCTTGCGACTCTCCGAGGCCGCGGCGTAGTAGGTCGTGATCCACAGATATTGCAGGAAATGGCCGACCGCGACCCACATGAACGCATAGGTCCGGTACTCCGAGGCGAAGGGCTCCACCCGCTCGAGGCTCGACCAGATCACGACACTCGCCGGCAGCAGGAACCAGACGGCCTGGACGACGACGATCGCGAACGTCGGCGCGGCGGCCCGCAGCGCGCCCGCGCGAGCGATCTGTAGGATGGCGATGGCGGTACAACCGAGATAGGCCGCCAGCGTGAGAAACATCAACGGATCGCGGACGTTCGTCGGGATGCCGAGGGAGAGAAGCGAGTAGATCGAGCCTTCATAGCTCTCGATCGCAGCCTGCTGGGTAACCATCCCCGTCCCATGCAAAGAGAGGAAGACCAGCAGATAGGAGAGATTGAACGAGGAACGAAGCCATCGGCGCGTCGGCGGCGCGACATCGACGCCTCGACGTCGCAGGAACAGGACCGCGACACCGTAGTTTTGGGCCGTGTAGTGCCAGGGGCTCCAGGTCAGGTAGAGCGTCAAGAGGGCCGAGCCCACGATCGGAATGTAGAGACCCGCGACGAAGGCGACGGCGACCAACAGGCTGACCCAGACTCCGAAGAAGAAATAATGTCGGCGGTCTGCCCGGGTCGCGTATACGCGAAGCAGGGTCGCGCCGTAATGCGGGGCGCCGAGGACCAGGGTGATGAAGGGCAACAAGGCCAGCGGCAAGGTGCCCCGCAGCTCCGGGCCGGCGACGACCTGGGCGACGAAGAACGCCGCGTAGAGCAGGCCGCAGCCGAGCAGCAGATCGGTGGCGGGGCCGAAGAGCCAGCGACCGACTTCTCCGGACTTCCGTTTCACTGCCCCGCCCACCCGCTCCCCTCTGCTCCGCACGCTTCGAGCCGTCGACCTGGAAGATGACATAGGGCCCTTCGACGTTGGTACCGTTCGAGCCTGATCGGGCAAGAATCCCCGAGCTTTACGAATCACGCGTCCGCCCCGACTCTCTCGATCTCTCATCCCCGCAGCCAGGAGCACTCTGATGACCCCGCGACAAATCGTTCTCTGCCATCCGGTGCGCACCGCGATCGGGACGTACGGAGGAAGCCTCAAGGAGATCGCCGCGCCGGATCTGGGCGCCGTCGCCATCCGGGAAACCCTCGCGCGCTCGGGGCTGCCCGCCACCGCGATCGAGACCCTCGTGATGGGCAACGTCATCCAGGCCGGTGTGAAGATGAACCCGGCGCGCCAGGCTGGAATCGCCGCGGGGCTGCCGGTCGAGGTCCCGGCCCTGAGCGTCAATCGCGTCTGCGGATCCGGCGCCCAGGCCGTGGTCAGCGCGGCGCTCGAGATCCAGGCCGGGCTGATCGATTGCGCGATCGCGGGCGGGATGGAGAACATGGACCGGGCGCCGTACCTCTTGCCGCAGGGTCGCTGGGGAGCGCGCATGGGCGACGTGCCGATGCTCGACAGCATGCTCTACGACGGGCTGAACGACGCGTTCACCGGGAAACACTCGGGCTGGCATACGGAAGACCTCGTGGAGAAGAACGGCGTCAGCCGCGAAGACCAGGATCGCTTTGCCCTGCGCTCCCAGCAGCGTTTCGGCGCGGCCCAGGCTGCGGGCCGATTCGAAGCCGAGATCGTCGCCGTCGAAATCCCAGGACGCGGCGGCCCGACGCCCTTCGTCCGCGACGAGCACAATCGGGAGACGACGGCCGAGACGCTCGCCAAGCTGAAGCCCGCCTTCCGCAAGGAGGGCAGCATCACCGCCGGCAACGCCCCGGGCCTGAATTCCGGCGCAGCGGCCATGGTCGTGGCCGAGCGCGCCTTCGCCGAGAAGCACGGGCTCGAGCCGATGGCTCGGCTCGCGAGCTTCGGCATCGGCGCCGTCGAGCCGGGCTTCTTCGGCCTCGGCCCGGTACCCGCGGTGCGGCAGGCTCTCTCGCGCGCGGGCTGGTCGGTCGGTCAGGTCGACCGTGTCGAGATCAACGAGGCCTTCGCCGCCATCGCGCTGGCCTGTCTGCGCGAGCTCGGATTCGCCGAGGAGATCGTCAACGTCGAAGGCGGCGCGATCGCGCACGGGCACCCGATCGGCGCCAGCGGCGCGCTGCTCGCCACGCGCCTCATGTACTCGATGAAACGCGATGGATGTCGACGCGGCATCGTCACGCTCTGCATCGGGGGGGGCCAGGGAATCGCGCTCGCGCTCGAACGCGTGTGAATGGGAGCGACGCTCGCAGACGACCGCGCACCTCTCGCACGGCCGGCTGCCGGCCCGCCTTGACCCCAATCTCATTCCTATTTATCGTTTTTTTACGATGGATGGAAAGACGACGAGCGAATGCTGCCCCGAGCCGAGCGCCGCGGTCGATCTGCGCCCGATCGAGGGCGTCGAGGCGGACGAGGAGCTGGCGGGTCTGACCAAGGCCCTCGGCCATCCCGCGCGGATCCAGATCCTGCGCATTCTCGGGCGAAGGAATGCCTGCGTCTGTGGCGAGCTCGTGGATGAATTGCCGCTGGCGCAGTCGACCGTGTCCCAGCATCTGAAGGTGCTGAAGGACGCGGGACTGATCCGCGGCGAAGTCGACGGCCCGCGCGTTTGTTATTGCATCGAGCCGCGCGCGCTGCGCCGGTTGAAGGCCCTGATCGGGGGCCTCTGATCGGACCCGCCCCTTCCAATCGCTATTCAACGATGAAATGAAAGACTCCTGGATGCAAGACACGACGTCCGACCCGCGCGCGAGACTGGCCTTCCTCGACCGATTCTTGACGCTCTGGATCTTCCTCGCGATGGGATGCGGTGTCGCGCTCGGCTACGTGGCGCCCGGCTTCACGACCGCCCTCGATCGGTTGAGTTTCGGGACGACTTCCATTCCGATCGCCGTCGGCCTGATCCTGATGATGTACCCGCCGCTGGCGAAAGTCCGTTACGAGGAGCTCGGCAAGGTCTTCCGCAATCGCCGCGTCTTCGGGCTCTCGCTGCTCTTCAATTGGCTGATCGCGCCGTCGCTCATGTTTGTCCTCGCGATCACGATGCTGCCCGACATGCCGGAATACAGGATGGGCCTGATCCTGGTCGGCATCTCGCCCTGCATCGCGATGGTGATCGTCTGGAACGAGCTGGCGAAGGGCGACAGCGAGTACTGCGCAGGCCTCGTCGCGTTCAATTCGCTCTTCCAGGTGCTCTTCTTCTCCCTCTACGCGTACTTCTACGCGACCCTGCTCCCCGGCTGGCTGGGTCTGCAGGGCTTCGTCGTCGACATCTCCGTCATCGAGATCGCGAAGAGCGTGGCCATCTATCTCGGCGTGCCGTTCGCGGCGGGATTCCTGACTCGCCTGTGGCTCGTGAAATCGCGGGGTCGCGTCTGGTACGAGACCCGGTTCGTCCCGAGAATCGCCCCGATGACGCTGATCTCGCTGCTCTTCACGATCGTCGTGATGTTTTCGCTCAAGGGCGAAACCATCGTCGCGCTCCCGCTCGACGTGCTGCGCATCGCCGCGCCGCTGGTCGTCTATTTCGTGGTGATGTTCGTGCTGACGTTCTTTGTCGCGAAGCGTGTGGGCGCTAACTACGAGCAAACGGTCACGCTCTCGTTCACCGCCGCCTCGAACAACTTCGAGCTCGCCATCGCCGTCGCCATCGCCAGCTTCGGGATCCACAGCGGCGCCGCGCTCGCCGCCGTCATCGGCCCGCTCGTCGAGGTTCCAGTCCTGATCGGTCTGGTGAACGTCGCTCTCTGGGCGCACGAACGGTACTTCCCCGGTCCGTCGATCGGACTCGCGCCCTCTCCCGCGGCGCCGCCGCCCGCAGTGACGACGAGCGCTCGAACGCGATGAGCGGCGGCCCGAAGAGCATCCTCTTCCTCTGCGTCGCGAATTCGGCGCGCAGCCAGATGGCCGAGGGGCTGGCGCGCATGCGGTTCGGCTCGCGGATCGCCGTCCAGAGCGCGGGGAGCGAGCCATCGAGCGTGAATCCCTTCGCCGTCGAGGTCATGCGTGAGGTCGGCGTCGACCTTACGACACATCGTTCGAAGTCGGTTCAGTCGATCGACCCGACGACGGTGGACACCGTCGTCACGCTCTGTGCCGAGGAAGTCTGCCCGATCTTGCTGGGCAAGACTCGACGGCTGCACTGGCCGATCGCGGACCCGGCGAGCAAGGATCCGTCGATTTCGTACGACGAAATGCGGACGCGCTTCCGGAACGCACGCGACCAGATCCAGGAACGACTCGAGGTGCTGGATGCGCTCCTCGATCTCCCGACGGTCCCCGAGCCGCGCGAGTGAATACGAACTTCGTGCTCGTGGTGTCGGACGACACGACGCTCCACCACGACACCCTCTCCCGCCTCGGCATCCCCGTCGACGACAAGGCGACGATCCTTCGCACCGACGCGCTGGCCAGCTCAACCGGGCTGACGGTCCGCAATCGGCCGCGCACGACCTGACGCGGAACGCCGGGGGCAATCGCGCCTGTACCGACCGCTGACAGGCAGAAGGAGCGCAGCGAATCGGGCCGAGGCCATCGAGCCGCGAGATCTGCCTGCCCGTCGCCTTCCTCTGTGGCCCTACTCGTCATTTCACTTAGAAATGGGCCTAAAGACCTTCCTTCTGGTTTGCGATAAGGCAATGAAAAGTGTGTGATAAAACACACAGGAGCCTTCGCATGAAGCGTCTACTCGTCAGCCTCGCCCTCGCCTCCCTCATGATGCCGCTTTCCGCCTCGGCGACCCCGATCGGCGCGAGCGCCTTCGGCTCTGGGGCGATGGTCGAGAGCTTCGAGGGGGTCGCCGTTGGCTCGAACGTCCGGCAGAGCCCGTTCGCCAACATCCTCGAGCCGGGCCTGACCGGCAGCTACGCGTTCGCGTCGGGCATCATCCTGACGGCGCCCGTCCCCAACCCGGGAACCCTCAGCAACGGCGTATTCGTGCACGACTTCAGTCTTCCGGCAGGGGCCACCAATGGCTGGGGTGCCAATGGGACGGTCTCCTCCTCGGCCAACGTGCCGTTCGGAACCGCCTACCTCGGTGCGTTCGACAATCTGAATGGCGCGACGGTCCCGACTTCCTTCACCCTCGACTTCGGGTCGGACATGCTTCGCGCGGGCGCCTATGTCACGGGAGCGGCTGGATCGACGGTCCAGATCGATGTCTATGGCGTGCTCGGGAACCTGCTCGAGTCGGCCTTGATCTCGACGGTTCCCGTGGCCTCCTGGAACGGCAACTTCCTCGGAATCGAATCGACCGAGGGGATCCGCCGGATCGTCTTCAGTGGCGTGGACTTCGGGATCGATGGCCTCACGTTCGAGAGCGGCCCGATCGTCCCGGTCCCCGAACCGTCGACGGCGGTCTTCGTGCTCGGAGGACTGATCGCCCTCAGTGCGAGCCGCGGTCGCGCGGCGCGTTGAAGCCGAGAAGATCCTCGACGACCCCACTCCGAGCGATGCGCCTCGAAGCAAGCTGCCTCACGGCAACGGAGTGATCCCGCTGCAGCAGGCCGGCGCCTCGGGCTGAGCGACGTTCTCGTTCAGCAGCGGGAAGAGCGCCGGGTCCTCGAGGTCGACGAAGGTCGCGCCCTGAGCCCGGAAGCCGGCGATGATCGCGGGCAGGTTCGCGACGGTGTTGGGGTGGATGTCGTGCATCAGCATGATGCCGCCCCCCGATTGGAGCAGCCTGTTGATCGCGTAGCCCGGCAGATCGTTCCGGAATCCCGCCGGGACCCAGGGCGCCAGGGCCGGCGAGCAGAAGCCCCCTCCCGCTGCATAACACCAGTCGACCGGGTCGACGTTCACCCCCGCGACCCCGAGCCCCTGCTCACGGACGACCCCCATCGACGCACAGTCCGAGGCGCCGAACGGGAACCGGAAATAGCGCGGGAAATAGCATGCATCTCCGACCGCCTCGCGGATCCGCTGCGAGGTCGTCTCGACTTCGGCCAGGACCTCGGCGATCGGGACCGACACGAGCGCGCGATGATCGACGGTGTGGTTGGCGACTCGGAAGAGCGGATCCTGGTGGATTTCGAGAGCGAGAGCCCGCTCTGCGGGCGTCTGGAGATTCCGACCGAGCATGAAGAACGTCGCCGGGATGCCTTCGGCGCGGAGGATCGCGAGAACGGCCGGTGTCGTCGCGAGATTCGGTCCGTCGTCGAAGGTCATGGCCACGGCGAGGCCGAAGGGGCCGTGATCCGGCGGCGGCTCCTGGTTGCAGGCATAGCCGGTGCCCGCATCGACGGTGCCCCAGGCCAGGCAGAGGGCCGGCTCGAGCAGGACGTCCAGGCGGAGCCAGATCCGGTCCGGATCGGCGCTCGAGTTCGCGAAGAGCGCGAGCACGTCGATCCCGACCGGGGCATCGCCCGAAAGATCGACGGCCACCTCCTCTGATGGCAGCCAGTCACGCAGGAATCCCTCCCCGAGCAAGGCCCGCCCGCTGAGCGGAAGGAGGCCCGATCCCATCGCGAACCCGAAAAAGAGGATCCCGACGACTCGCCGCTCGCGCGGGAGCACACGGACGGCAACGAAGAGGGCGAGCAGGAGGAGTGCGCCGGCGAAGATCGTCAGGGCCGGCACCGTCGGCGCCCGCAATGCCAGGCGGATCTCGTCGTTGGAGACGCCGTCGACGCTCCGTAAAGCGTCGCTTCCGCTCTCCCCCGCCGCGGCCAGGTAGATCCGGACCGACTCGCCCGACCCGAGCGCCGCGCGCGGAATCGAGGTCTCGATCAGCGTCGAGCCCGTAACGCCATTTCCGGGGACCACGCGCCAGGGAGACACGGGCGGAGGCACGAGCGTCTCGCCCTCGAACGTCGCCTCACCCGAACCGATGCAGCTCGCGTACGACACGGAGCTGACTTCTGCCGATTCGACATCCACGAGGGTCCGCAGCCTGAGCTCGACACCGGCGGCCGGGCCCTCCGCCGTCGACACGGTGCACCCGCTCGATTCGTCCCGATCGAGATCGAAGAGCACATCGAGGCTCGCGACCGCGGCGAGCGCCGTCGACGCACAGACGAACGATCCGATCGCCGCCGCTCCCGCGAGCCAGCGATACGAGTCTGCGAAAGATGACGTCCACTGCGACTTCAACAGGACATCCCCGGCTCATCGAGCCCTCGATTGGACCTCGAACGCACACGGACCGCCGACGAACGGGCGGGCGTCAGCGCCCACCGCGTACCAACCGCCCCGGTCGAGCTCCCGTGTCGGCGCCGTTTCGACGCGTGATCTCGCCGGACACGATCGTGTAGTCGTAGCCCTCGGCCTTCTGGAGCAATCGGCGCCCGCCGGCGGGCAGGTCATGGACCATCTTGATGGACCGCAGCTTCAAATTGTCGAAATCGATGACGTTCAGGTCGGCCTTCTTGCCGACCTCGAGGGTGCCTCGATCGGTCAAGCCGAAGAGCGTCGCCGTATCCTTCGTCTGCTTCCGGACGACCCATTCGAGGGCCAGCTTCTCGCCCCGCGATCGGTCGCGCGCCCAGTGCGTGAGCATGAAGGTCGGGATCGACGCGTCGCAGATCATGCCGCAGTGGGCGCCGCCGTCGGAGAGACCGGAGACACAGAAGGGATGGGTCAGCTGCTCGCGGATCGCGTCGTGGTTGCCCTCGGCGTAGTTGAAGACGGGCATCATCAGCATGTTCGTGCCGTCGCCCTCGGCAAACAGGTCGTAGGCGACATCGAGCGGGTCGACGCCGCGCGCCGCGGCGATCGCCGTGACGCAGAGATCGGACGTCGGCTCGTAGTCGGGCGGGTCGCCGATTACATAGAGCCGATGGAGCGACATTCGGACCGCGTCCGTCATGCCGTCGAAGATCTTCGTCGGATCGGGGGCGCGATCGACCTCGGCGAGAATGGTCCGTTTGGTCTCCGGCTTTCGCAGCTCGGTGGCGAGGGCTGCGAGCGAGCCGGTCGTGTCGCGCAAGCGCTCGAAGGTCGGCTTCTTCGCGAAGGCGTGGTGGGTCTGGAGGCCGATCATGAGGCCGAAGGGACGGGCTGCGATCTGGGGATAGAGCTGTGCCCCCTGCTCCGCCGCTTCGATCGATTCGGTCATGATCTCGCGCCAGAGATTCGGCTCGGTCTCGTTCTGGAGCATCGCGAAGGTCACCGGCCGCTCGATCTCGGCCGAGAGCTTCTTCATCCACTCGACTTCCTTCTTGGCCTTGATCAGGTCCTGGCCATCGGCGCCGGCCGGCGCGAGTTCGAAGACCCCTCGCCCCGCGTCCCGCAACGCGTAGCCGAGGCCGAAGAGCTCGTCTTCCGCCGCGAAAGTGCCGGGCACGGGCTCACCGTCCATCGCGCGATGACCCAGCACGCGGCTCGTGCTGACGCCGAGGGCGCCCGCCTCGATCGCTTCCCGCGTCAGCTTTCGCATTGCCGCGATGTCCGCCGGGGTCGCCGGCTCGTTCTTCGCGCCGCGCTCTCCCATCACGTAGGCGCGGAGGGCGCCGTGGGCGAGCTGCGTCCCGAAGTCGACGGAGGTCCGTCGCTTCTCGAGCGCCTCGAGATACTCGGGGAAGGTCTCCCACTCCCAATGGATGCCCTCGGACAGCGCCGTCCCCGGAATGTCCTCGACGCCTTCCATCAGCTGGATCAGCCACTCTTCCTGACCCGGCCGGACCGGCGCAAAGCCGACGCCGCAATTGCCCATGACGACGGTCGTGACGCCGTGGCCCGAGGAGGGATCGAGGGTTTCGTCCCAGGTGACCTGACCGTCGTAGTGGGTGTGCACGTCGACGAAGCCGGGCGTCACGATGCGGCCGGTCGCGTCGATCGTCTGCTTTGCGGCGCCGGCCACCGTGGCGCCGATCGCCGCGATTTTCCCGTCCCGGATCGCGATCTCGCCGGTGTAGGCCGGCGCGCCGGTTCCGTCGATGATGCGGCCGCCGACGATCTTCATATCGAACATGGGGTCTCCTGGCGCGGCTCGAATTCGAGCGTCGTCGCGCTGGTGCAATGGCTCTTCGGACGTCCGCGAGCCGCCCCAGTGTACTCCGGCCGACGCGGCCGCGGGGGGTCGAATCGAGGCCAAATCGGACGCGGCGCGCGCCAGCGCGAGCTGGCATGATTCGCCGATGCAAGGCGTACGCTGTTCGACCCACGGCATCGAGACCCGGCAGCTCGCCCCCGACTCGCCCGAAGGGGTTGGCTCGGGGGAGGTCGTCCGGGTCCGGATGCGCTCGGCCTCGATCTGCCAGACCGACGTGAACCTCTCGCGCATGGGCGCCCTGCCCTACACGATGGGCCATGAGTTCGCGGGCCTGCTCGACGATGGAATCCCCGTCGGGGTCGAGCCCCTGGACCCCTGCGGCCGCTGCGCCTACTGCTGCCGAAACGACTACCACTTCTGCGAGAAGGGCCACGCGATGGTCCTCGGGATCGGCCGCAACGGCGGGATGGCGGACGAGGTCCTCGTCCCGACACGTTCGATCGTGCCGCTCCCTGCCGGACTCGACGTCGGCTCCGCCTGCTTGATCGAGCCGCTCTCGGTCCACCTCCACGCCCTCGCTCTCGCCCGCCTCGAGGGACATCATCGCGTCTGCGTCGTCGGGGCCAACATGACGGGATTCGGCTTGCTCGGCGGCGTCGCGGCGCTGCATCGCGGCTGCGAAGTCGACCTCGACGAGCGCGCGCCCCACGCCCTCGAGGCGGCCGAGCGCATGGGCCTCGGCATCCGGCCCCGCGATCTCTACGACGTCGTGATCGAGGCCGACGGATCCGAGGAGTCGATCGAGGCGGCGGCGCTGCGTTGTGCACCCGGCGGAACTGTATTGATGGTGGCGGGCTACTACACCGAGTTCAAGAAATTCAAGATGCTCCCCTTCGTCGCCCGGGAGCTGAAGCTGATCTGGGGGACCTACTACGGCCACCACGCCGCCGGTCGCGATGCGGACTCGGCAGCGAGCCTGCTCGCCCGTCGACCCGAGATCGCGCGGGCGATCATCAGCCATCGCTTTCCGCTTGCCGCGGCCCGCGAAGCGTTCGCGCTGGTCCAGTCCGACACGCCCTCGCTCAAGGTCGTGCTCGAGCCCTGAACCCGGCGCACTGCCTTTAGCGTTACGGAAAGAAGACGTCGTGCCAGACCTCGAGGCAGAGCAACGTCCAGATCCGGATCTCTTCGTTGCGACGGCCCCGTTCGTGGTCCTCGAGCAGCTTCTGCAGATCCTTTCGGCTCGCGCGCGCGGCGACGAAGGAATCGCTGCGCAGCAGGAGGTCGTGGGACATCTCCCGGAGCCCGGAGCGAAACCAGGCGTCGAGAGGCACACGGAACCCGACCTTCTTGCGGTCCACGATCGACGCAGGCAAGCGCTTGCGCGCGACCTCCTTCACGACCCACTTCGATTGTCCGTTGCGGATCTTCACCGAAGACGGGAGCGAGAAAGCGAGCTCGACGAGCCGGTGATCCATGAAGGGGGGTCGAGACTCGACGGACGCGGCCATCGCCATCCGATCGCCTCGCTCGAGTAGATTGTCGACGAGCCAGGTATGGCAGTCGAAATACAGCATGCGCGAAATCAGGTCGCCGCGAGCGCGATTCCAGATCTCGTGGTGACCGCCGCGACCGTGCACGTCGGGAAACAGACGCCGTAGCTCATAGCCCGTGAACGGTGAGAACCACGCCTGGAACCGGTCCGCTTCCGACGGCGCGCTCATGGCGCGGAGCATGATGCGGGCACGATCCGAAGAGACCGGAAGCGCCCGCTCGAGGGCGCGGAACGACGGCTCGCGGAGCGCTGCCGGCACGAGATCCGCGAGCCCCGCGCGCGCCGCCCATTTGAATTTCGGATATCCGGCGAAGAGCTCATCACTGCCCTCCCCCGACAGCAACACCTTGATCGAGTTCTCGCGGGCGGTGCGTGCCAGGCAAAAGATCGCGAGATCGGCGGGCTCGGAGATCGGCGCATCCCGGTGCCAGGTAAGCTTGTGCCAGAGATCCTGGAAATGCGTAGGCTGGACGACGACCTCGTGGTGTCGCGTCGCGAGCAGCCGACTGACCTCGCGTGCATACGGGAGCTCGTCGAAGCGGGGATCGTCGAAGCCGGCGGCGAAGGTGTCGACGCCCGCAGTGCCGCGCAGCTCCGTCATCATGGCGACGATCAAGCTGCTGTCCACGCCCCCGCTCAGAAACGCGCCGACGGGGACGTCGGCCACGAGGCGATTCGAAACGGCGTCGAGCAAAGCGGCCTCGACCTGCTCGACCGCGCGCTCGGGACGAACATCGGAAATCACCGCTGCAGTCGGGATCTGCCAGAAGGCTTCGATCTCGGGCGCATTCCGCGTTCCGTGCATGCGAAGGCGAGACCCGGGCGGGAGCTTCGAAATGCCCTTCCAGAGCGTATTCGGGCCCGGTACCGAGCGATAGAAGAGGTAGTCCCCGAGACTTTCGTCGTCGACCGCCGGAGGCGACTCGAGCCCCTTCAGCAGCGCCTTGACCTCGGACGCAAAGACGAGGGTCTTCCCATCCCAGTGGTAGTAGACCGGAAGCACGCCCAGCCGGTCGCGGAACAGCCAGAGCTCTAGCGTGCGCTCGTCCCAGATCGCAAACGCGAATTGACCCTCGAGGCGATCGACCAGCGCCGGACCGTCGCGGAGAAAGAGCGCGAGCAGGACCTCGGTATCGCCGTGCGTCTGGAACCGGTAGCCGCCCTGCTCGAGCTCCTGGCGTAGGCCTCGATAGTTGAAGATCTCGCCGTTGAAGCAGACATGGACGGGCCCCGCCCGCATGGGCTGCGGCGAGCCGGTCGGATCGATGATCGAGAGGCGACGGTGGCCGAATCCAATCCCGCTGGAGCCGGCCCAGAAGCCGTCGGCGTCGGGCCCGCGGTGGATCAGCTCCCCCGCCATCCGACGCAGGACGAGCTCGTCCACCGGACGCCCGTCCTTGTGAAAAACGCCGACGATTCCGCACATTCGACCGGTCTCCAGCCCTGGAAGGCCCGCCCCGAATCGACCCTCCCGGCCGATCTCGAGGGTCCGAATCCCCCGACGGACCCCTTCTGCTTTCGGTGGAATCAGACGATACTTGATGAATGGACGGGGGCAGGATTTCCATCGTTATTCCGGCGCACGACGAGGCGGCGGTCATCGAGCGTTGCCTCGCGAGCCTGACGCACGGGGCTCGAGCGGACGAGCTCGACGTGGTGGTCGTCTGCAACGGTTGCAAGGACGAGACGGCCGAGATCGCACGAAAATTCGCTCCGATCGTCCGCGTGATCGACTCCCCTATTCCCTCGAAGCCCGCCGCCCTCAATCTCGGCGACGAGACCGCCCGGGGCTTTCCGCGCTTCTTCCTCGATGCCGACATCGTCCTGCCGCTCGAAGACGTGCGAAAAGTGGCCCAGGTCCTCCGCGACGGGAAAACGCATGGCGCGGCCCCGCGGATGAAGGTCGACCTCGCGTCGCGGGGCTGGGCGATCCGCGCGTTCTACTCCGTCTGGCTCCGGACGCCCTATGTCACGGAGGACATGCTGGGCTGCGGCGTCTATGCGATGAGCGAGGAGGGACGCCGTCGCTTCGACCGGTTCCCGGACATCATCGCCGACGACTGCTTCGTCCGACTGCTGTTCGAGCCCGGCGAGCGAAAGGCCGTCGACGGCGCCCATTTCCTGATGACGCCCCCCGAGACCCTGCACGATCTCATCCACATCAACGTGCGCCGGCAGGTCGGCATGGACGAGATGGCCGAGCTCTACCCGGCGGCCACCGACAGCGAGTACGGAGGCCAGCGGCGCTTCATCCTGGGCCTCTTGCGTCAGCCGTCGCTCTGGCCGGCGTTGGCCGTCTACGTCTACGCGAAGCTCGCCACCCTCGCGCTCTTCCATTGGAAGCAGCTTCGCGGACGCCATCGCGAGTGGAACCGCGACGAGAGCTCGCGACGCGCGGGCTAGCGTCGAGTCCCCGGCCCCGCCTCGCGAAGCGATTCGAGGATCAGCCGTTCCAGTCGCTGCGCCTCGATCGACGGATGATGCTGCCTGCGAACGAGCTCGGCTCCCCGATCCGCCATCTCGGCGAGAGCTCCGCTCGAGCATGCGAGCGCCTGGCGCATCGCGTTCGCCAGCGACTCGACGTCGGAAGCGGGAACCAGCCAGCCGTTCTCGCCTGGTCGCACGAGCTCCGGGATGCCGGCGATGTAGGTGCTGATCACCGGCCGCCGCATGGCGAGCGCCTCCATCAATACGACGGGCAGACCCTCGGCAAAGCTCGCGAGGACCATGACGCGACAGGCTCGCAAGCGCGCGCGCACGTTCGCCTCGTCGAGCCAACCCGTGATCTCGACGGATTCGCCGAGCTTCAAGCGACGGATCGAGGCCTCCACCTCGTGCCGCATCTCCCCGTCCCCGGCCAGGACCAGCTTCGCGTCGGGAACGTCACGCGCGACCGCGGCGAACGCCTCGATCAAGGTCAACTGCCCCTTTTGCGCACACAACCGCCCGATACAGAGGAACGTTCGACTGGCGCCATTCACGGGCTCTGCGTCGTGCAGAAACTGCTCGTCGATCGAGCAGCGCACGACATGGAGCTTCGACCAGAGCTCCGGCGCGACCCACCGTCGCAGCTGGGCCACGGTGTAGTGACTGATGCCGACCGTGAAGGCGGAAGCGCCGATCTTCTCCGCAAGCCGGTGGCCGTTCGGCGAGTCGATCTCGTCCGGGCCGTGCACCGTCATGCTGAAGGGCGGCCCGCCCAGGGCGCGAACGAAGAGCGCGACCGTCGCGGCGTTGGTGCCGAAATGGACGTGCAGATGCTCGATTCGCTCGTCTTGGAGGAGCGCCAGGACGAAGCAGGCCTCGACCCAGTAGGCCAGATGGGCGACGAGACCGCGCTCGGAACGAAGGCCCATGCAAAGAGCGCGTCCCAGGACCGCCAGGCTGGCGAGGGGCCGATGCAAACTGATTCTCGCAACGGCGCCGAGCAACCGCAGCGGTCCGGCCGCAAGACAGAAGATCGTGCGCGTGCGCTCGGCCTCGTCCGCCGCGTCGACGGTCATGCTGCCTTCGGGCTGGCGAATCGAAATCCGAACGACGACGTGGCCGCGCTCTTCGAGGGCCTGGATCTCGCGCCGAATGAAGGTATGACTGACCTTCGGATACTGGGGCGTCAGGTAGGCGATCCGCATGCTGGTCCAATATCCTGTTTGGCCCGGGGACGCCGTCTCCGGTTGCGTCCACGAGTCGTCGTGATCCCGCTTCGGAAGGAAGAGGTCGAAACCGTATCATGAGCGACCCGCAGGCCTCGACTTCTGGCTCTTCGATTCCGGCCCCGATACCCGAGCGGGTCGGGTTCGTCGCGATCGGTCGGAACGAAGGTGACCGTCTGCGCGCCTGTCTCCGGTCTCTCGCAGCCAGCGGTGGCCCGATCGTTTATGTCGACTCCGGCTCGACCGACGGCAGCGTCGAGTTTGCACGCTCGATCGGCGCGACGGTCGTCGAGCTCGACCGGTCCATCGCGTTCTCGGCGGCACGCGCGAGAAATTCGGGCTTCGAACGCCTGCGCCAGCTGCGCCCGGATCTCGGATTGGTCCACTTCGTCGACGGCGACTGCACGCTCGACGAGGGCTGGGTTGGGCACGCCGTCGAGGTCCTCGATCGGGAGCCCGCCGTCGTCGCCGTCTGCGGGCGCAGGCGCGAGCGAAATCGAGAGGCGTCGGCCTACAACCGGATCTGCGACGTGGAGTGGCGATCCCCCCCCGCCGGCGAGGCGCGGGCCTTCGGCGGGGAGGTATTGATCCGGGCCGAGGCCCTGGCGCGGGTTGGCGGGTACGACCCCAGCGTGATCGCCGCCGAGGACGACGAGCTCGCGATCCGACTCCGGGCCGGAGGCGGGCGGATCTGGCGCCTCGAACGAACGTCGAGCCACCACGACGCCGCCATCGAGCGCATGTCGCAGTGGTGGCAGCGCGCGATCCGCTGTGGCCATGGCTATGCGCAGGTCGGCTCGCTCCATCCGGAGCCGCCCGAATACTATTTCCGTCGCGAGCGCCGCCGCGCCTGGATCTGGGGCGGGTGGATCCCGACGGTTGCGCTCCTGCTCGCCTGGCCGACCCGAGGTCTCTCGCTGGCGCTGCTCGTCATGTACCCGATCCGCATCGCTCGCGTGGCCGCCGCCACGGCCCGCGACGGCTTCGAGGTCGACGCTTGGGCCTGGGCCATTTCCTGCATCGCGTCACAGCCTGCCAACTTGTACGGAATGCTGAAGTTCTACGCCCGACGCTTCCGCGGTCAGGGTACCCGGATCATCGAGTACAAGGGGGCGCCCTAACAGGGCCGCTCGTCGAGTCGTGAGATGGGCGGCGCCGTCCGTCTCCGCGAACCGCGGTCGGCCTGCGACAAATCCGCTCCATCTGAGGCGTTCGACCCCAGACCACGCGATCCGCGCACCGTCATCGCCGCCCTGCGGCCTCTCGCCTGGCACATAGAATGCAAATCCTCGACCTGCACGTTGCGAGTTCCATCCACGTGCTCGACTGGAGGTCCCGCCATGACCCGTCCGACGCTTCCGACCGCCGCCGACCTGATGCAGCGCCGCCTGCATACCGTGTCGCCCGACGCCCCCATCGAAGAAGCCGTCCGTCTGCTGCTCGCAAAGGGTTATGCCGCAGCACCGGTGGTCGATGCGGAGCAGCAGCTCGTCGGCCTGGTCTCCGAGCACGATTGCGTCCGGGTCCTGTGCGAAGCGGTCGCCGAGAGCTGGCCCTCCGGGCTCGTCCGGGATCACATGACGAAGGAGCTCGAGACCGTCCGACCCGAAGACGACGTCCTCGCCCTCGCGAGCCGCTTCACGCAGGGACGCCACCGGCGGCTCCTCGTCGTCGAACAGGGCCGGCTCGTCGGCCTCATCGCCCGGCGCGACCTGATGCGGGCGCTCGAGGGGATGGAGCGCCAGCGCGCCCACGGACGCAGCAAATCGACCTACGAGCTGATGGAAGATCGCCACCGCAAGCTCGACTGAAGCGCCACTTTCCGATGACGAACGGATCGCCGCCAGCCGATGCGGTTTTGCCTAACGGCTCGCGAGCGGGTTGTCTGCGCCCTCGAACTCGATCAGCTCGATCGCATTTCCATCGGGATCGCGGCCGTAGACGAAGCGGGCCCCGCTGCCCGTCTGCGGCGAACAATGAAACGACATGCCGGCGGCCGAGAGCCGTTCATACTCGGCCTTGAGGTCGTCGACCTGCAGGCAGAGATGCGTCAGTCCATGGTCGCAGACCCGGCGGCGCGCCGGAGCGCGGGTCGGCGCGGGGTCGGTGAACTGGAAGACTTCGATCATCGTCCGGCCTAGACGCAGCAGCGCCGCACGGAAGCCGACGCCGGGGAGCTCGAGCATCTCCTCCATGCCCGGGGAGCCGGGCGGCATGTCGAAGCACGTCAGCTCTTCGAAGCCGAGCAGGTCGACGTAGAAGCGGACCGTGCGCTCGAGATCGGGGGTCGAGAGGCCGGTGTGGTGGATGCCCTGGATCATGCGCGTACCTCCGCGGGCTCCGAAGCCCTGATTGCTCGTAACGAGCGTAGTGCGGCGCGCGGGGCGCCGCGAAGGGAGGCGGGCCTCCCATCGCTTCGTGGCCGCGGTGCGGGATGAGCAACGCGGAGGCACGTCATTTGCAGTTCAGCCCGGCGGACGGCGAGCGGGCGGGCCCAGAGCCGGGCGAGCCGTCCAGACGTCTCGAATCGAATGCCGAGCTTTCAATCTGAAAGCTGTGGGGTTCCCCATCCCCACACACCGGGTCTCAAAGGAAGGCGAATTGCGATGACCCTGACCATCGTCTTCGACGGAGCCTTCTCGATCGACAGCGCCGGGGACGACGCGCCGCTCGCGTTCATGGTCCATGAGCTGAGAAAGCGACTGGATGGACCTCGATTCGTCGCGCTCGTCCGTCACCCGGAGTGGCGACTCGCCGCACGCCTCGGGGTCGAGACTGCCCTGAATCTCGAGCATGACTCGAAAGCCGCGTCCATCGGACGCTGGTATCGCGGATTGAATTTCGCAGACGATCGGGCCGAGCTCGAAACCGTCGCCAATATCGTCGCGAATGCAGACCTCCTCGTTCTAGGTGCCGGAAACTTTCTCACCGAGGTCGGGATCGACATTCTCCGCGGACATCTGCCTCGGTTCGTCACGATGTCGCTCGCAGCCCAGATGTCCCAGACTCCAACGATGCTATTCGGACTCAGCGCGAATTCGCTTCGTCACCCGTGGACCGTGCGCGCTGCCCAATGGCTGCTCGACTCGGCGAACGCGGTCACCTTCCGCGAACGATTCGCCATCCACAACCTCGAGGCGAGCGCCGTGCGGCTCCCCGAGCACGTGCTCCTGCCCGATCCCGCGCTCGGGGCCCCCAGCGCGCCCATCGAGGTCGGGGCGAGGATCCTCGCGAAAGAGCAGATTCCTGGGGCATCGGGGAAGCGTCTCGCGCTCGCGACACGAGACCTCGCTTGGATGGGACGAGATGCGTCGGACCGCTACGAACGCGAGCAGGTCGCCCTGATCGATCTCTGGTGTCGGGGTAGCGAGAACGACGTGCTCTTCATCCCGCAGTGCACCTACGACGTCGACGGCTCTCGCACGGACGACCGGCACATCGCACGAACGCTTCGCGCCCGCTCCGGATTTTCCGAGCGGATCCATGTCATCCGGGGCCGCTATGACTACGACGAGATCGAGTCGATCTATCGCGAAGCCGACTGCGCCGTCGCGACACGTCTGCACGGGGCAGTCTTTGCGGCGCGAATGGGCGTCCCCGTGGTCGGGCTCGCCTACGAAGACAAGGTTCGCGGATTCTTCGATCAGCTACGCCTTCCCGACGCATGCCTTGCGTGGGATGCGCCCGCCACGCAGATCCTCGCGACGTTGCGCGAGCTGACCCGGGAGCCCGGAAGAGCTTCTTCACAGCTTCGTGCGGGGGTGGCTCGCCTGCAGGGCGAGCTCCACGGATACATCGATGTCGCCGAGCGACTCCTCACGACGTCCGTCGAGCCGAGGATCGAAAGACGACGCATCCAGAAGGCTCCGACGTTCTCCGCCTCGACGCCGTCGCCCTTGTCGGAGACGACCCCATCCTCGAGCGCCGGTGCGAGAGCGAGACAGCTGACGCCATGACCCACGACCGTACCCTCCTCCTGCTCGGCTGCGGCTTCGAGCAGATCGAAGCCCTCCGCGTCGCCCGCGAGCTCGGCTACCGCACGATCGGCTTCGACAACGACCCGAATGCGGTCGGTCGCGCCTTTGCCGACGACTTCCGTCGCGTCGATCTCAAGCACCCCGGTGAGCTCGTGAAGCAGGCGAAGGCCTGCGCTCCCGACGGTGTCTTCGTCCATGCTGCGGAGCTCGCCGTCGAGGCAGCGATCGTGGCCGAAGCCCTCGATCTACCAGGCCTTCCCGTCGAGACCGCCCTCGACGCGACGGACAAGAGTCGCCGCATCCAGCGTCTCGCTGCAGCGGGCATCCGGACCCCGCGCTTCGAGATCCTCCGCGCGAGCGCGCCCGAGCTCGCTCCCTGGCTCGAACAGACGAAGTCGATCCCGTACCCGAAAGTCCTGAAGCCGACGAACCAGGCCGGGGCTCGGGGCGTCCGCGCGATCGCGGATCCCCGCGACTTCGCCACCTACCACGACCGCCGACTTGAATGGGGAAGCGACGAAATCGTCTGCGAGGAGCGCCTCGAAGGCCTCCAGCTGAGTAGCGAGAGCGTCTCCGTCCGCGGAGAGCGCGTCCACCACGCCATCGCGCTGCGCCACTACGACACGACCGCGGGCCTGCTCCCCTGCTTCATCGAAGATGGCCACTCGATGCCCGTCGCGTTGCCGCCCGGCACTCATGCGGCAGTCCTCGACGTGATCGAGCGCTGCTTCGGGGCCCTCGGGATCGACGACGGCGTGCTGAAGGGCGATCTCTTGATTCGCGACGACGGAGCGGTCTACGTCCTCGAGATGGCTGCCCGCACCAGCGGTGGTCGCTTTGCCGACACGGTCGTCCCGCTCTCGACGGGAACGAACATCCTCTACCCGCTGATCGAGCAGGCGATGGGCGACCCCTTCTCGAGCGACTGGTTCAGCCCCCTCCGCCGCGCCGGCGTCTCGCAGCGATTCTTCCTGCACGAACGCCGAAGCCAGGTCCGTCGCTGGCCTGCCCTGCGCCGCCTCGTCGCACGCCCCGGCGTAGCCGAAGTGCGCGTCGACGAAGCGCTCTTCCGCTCGGGCTCGCTTCCCGCGATCCAGAGCCATCGGGACCGCCTGGGCTATGTCATCTGCACCGCGGCGACCCGCGAGGAAGCCGACCGCGCCGCCCTCGACATCACGCGGTCCTTCGCCCGCGACCTCGAAGTCGAAGTCGAGGCCCCGCGATGAGGGCGGGCCCGACGAACAGTCCGCGTACCCTCGTCCTCGTCGGAACCGGCGCCTACGCGCTCCGCGACGCCTACGGACCCGGCGTGGTCCTGCGCAGCCTCGCGCAGTGGTGTGCAGAGAATGGCGGTGCGGATGCCTGGCAGATCGCGATCATCCATCGCTCCGCTGCCGGGCGGTCGCGAGCCGAAGCCGAGGGGAAGCGGGTCGGAAGCGAGATTGCCGGGGCGCCGGAGCCGATCCTCATCGCGGCGGAGACGGACGAATCCGAGGCCGCCCTCGAGTCCGGCCACGCCCTATTCGTCTGCGTGCCCGATTCGGCACACGCGGAATACATCGAGCGCGGAATCGAGGCGAAGGTTCCTACCTGGGTCGTGAAGCCGCTGACAGGGGATGGCGCGCGCTCGGCCGATCTCTCGCGCCGGGCCGACGAACGCGGCATTCCGCTCTGGGTCGACTACCACAAGCGCTTCGACGTCTCGAACCGGCTGCTGCGAAGCGCGCTCGCGGCGGGGGATCGGGGCGCCCCCCTGCTCTTCAGCGTCCGCTATTCCCAGCCGCGGGACCTGCCGCTCGAGGGTTTCGCCTGGACCCGCGAGACGAACGTCTTCAGCTACATCGGCTGTCATTACGTCGATCAGCTCTTCTACCTGATGCCCGGCCTGACGGTCGATTCCGTCCACGCCCGCGGCATCGAAGGCCCCGTCTTCGAGCGCATCGGCCACTCGGCTTGGGACACCGTCCTCGCGCGCTTCGACTGTCGCTGGCAGGGTAGGCCGGTGACCGCGCAGTTCGAGATCGGCTGGAGCAATCCCCTCGCGAGCCCGACGAAGAGTCTGCAGTTCGTCGAGCTCGCCTGCGAGCGCGGGCGGTATTTCATGGATCAGACGCGGCGCGGCGTCGAGATCTGGAGCGACGACGGGACGACGACGCCGAACCCGTATTTCTTCTCGCGGATCCACGATCCCTCGACGGGAACGCCCCGCTATCAGGGCTACGGCTACGAGAGCGTGCGGGAGTTCCTCGACTTCACGCTGCGACCCGCGGCGGAACGCTCGCGGGCCCTCGCGAACGATTCGCTCCCCTGGGCGCGCGAGGCCGCCCGGGTGGACGCGATTCTCGATCGGGTCGCGCGCTCGCTTCGCCAGGGCTGATCGCCGAGGCCTGGGCTCGAGCTCAATCCTTGCGAGCGAGGATTCCGCAGGTCCGACCGACGCCGGCCGTCGCGAGGGCGCGGTATAGCCGGGCCAGCTCGTCGGTCCGTCCCGCATCGATCAGGGCCCGCTCGAAGGCCATCCGCCGGGCGTGACAGGCCCGACCAACCTCGGGATTCCCGACATAATCCTCGCCCATGAGCAGGAACATCTCGATCGGGAAGGACGCGACCCGGTCGACTTCGCGAAGTCCGTGCCGCGCGAGCAGGGCCGAGAGACTTCCGGCGTCGAAGTAGTTCAGATGGTGATCCGGCGCGACCCACCAGGCGGGCTTTCCGAGCCGCGTGCGCGCAGTCTCCTGCAGGACGTTGAAATCATTCGGGACCTCGATGAACGCGACGCCACCGGAGCCAAGCAAAGCCGCGATCTGCTCGACACAGGCCTCGGGCTCGAGGACGTGCTCGAGGACCTGGGCGCAGTGGACAGCGTCGAAGGGCTCCCCACCGTCGTCGCGCCACTCGCGATCGCTCTCGAGCCGAAAGTCGAGCAGCTCGCCGCAGAAGATCTCGAGGCCGAATCGCTCGCGCGCATGTCGCGTCGCATGGCGCGAAGGCTCGATGCCGAAGCTCCGCCAGCCGTGCTGCTGGAAATGAGCGAGCAGGAATCCGCCCGAGGCGCCGACATCGAGGAGCCTCCGCCGCGAGGCAGGAAGCGCGGCCTCGATCATGCCGCGGCGGATCGACCAGATGGCGTCCCAGTAGGCCCGGTCGCGTTCGACGTCGGCCAGGTAGGTCGATTTGTCTTCCTCGTAGAACTTCTCGCCGTACAGCTCGCGCTGGGATTCCGGGGTCGGCCGAGGCCAGACCTGGAGAAAGCCACCCGGCGCTCGTCGCAGCTCGACAGGCCCGGAGAGTCCCTCGAGCGCGAGGACGGACGCGTCTTTCGGTGCAAAAAGCTCAGCCGATGTAGCCAGCGTCCGCGCGGACCATTCGCTTCGACCCGCGCGAGCGACCCCGAGCGGTGCGGACGATACGGTCGGCGGAATGAACATGAACACCTCTCGATCGACGGGCTCGGCCCACGCCGGCGAACCTTCCCTCAGTTCGAGTCGAAACCGGGGATTTCGATTCGAAAGCCGCTCCGGCCGTGAGCGCCGACACAGCGACTTCACACAAGCCATCCGACCTGGAAGTGCAAGCGGCGTGCCTCGGGTCTGCAGCTTCGAGATGGGCCGCTTCGAGAACTCGACTGGCCCGTCGTTTCGGGTCCCCCCTTTTGAATCCTGCGATCTTCGCCAAACTGTGCGCTCCAACCGGGAGATGCGATTGAATCCTCGACTCTTTACGACGAACACGATCCGGCAGACCCGGAACACCCCCGACACGGCCACGCAGAGATCATTTCCCGGCGCCCTCGCGTCGGGATTCGTTCTCGGCCTCGCCTCGATGCTCGGCCTGTTCCTCGTCTTGGGCGCCAGCCAGGCCTTCGCCGCCGAGCAAGGCTGGGTCAGCGGCGATCTCCGACTCAACCTGCGTACGGGAGGCGGCAACGAGTATCGGATCCTCGGGACCCTCTCGACCGGAGATCCGGTCAAGGTGCTCGACAAGGGAACGGACTGGAGCCGGGTCGAGACCGCCGACGGCAAGGTCGGCTGGATCCCGGCCGGCTATGTCGAGCTGACGCCGCCGGCGGTCGCGCGCCTCGCGACCCTCGAAGCGGAAGCGAGCAACCTCCGCAGCGAGCTCGAGAAGTTTCGCGGCGAGGCGACGACTCTGCGCGAGTCGAATGCGGCACTCAGCGCGAACGACGACGGGCAGAAGCAGGAGCTCGAGGCGCTCACCCTCGCGAATCTCGAGCTGCGCGCCGTCTCCCGATACCAGGAATGGCTGACGGGCGCAGCGCTCCTCGGCGGCGGCATGCTGCTCGGCTCCTGGCTCCACAGCCGCAGCGGCAACCGACGGACATCCTCGCGAATTCGATTATAAGACGACGGGAAAGCGACGGCGGGCCGTCCTCGCGGACCCATGGAGAGTAGGCATGGAGCTCGAAGGCCTCGACATCGTCGACGACGTAAAAATGGGCATGATGATGTCGGGGGTCGATCGCGCGTCGATCCTGGCGCGTGCGCGGCAGCTCGACGCGAGCGGTCTCCATTCGCTCTGGGTGGGCGACCACATCGCGTTCCACATCCCCGTCGTCGAGAGCCTGTCGCTGCTCTCCTTCGTGGCGGCGGCGACCGAGCGGATCGAGCTCGCAACGGGTGTGCTGCTGCTCCCGCTCCGGCATCCGACGCTGACGGCGAAGATCACGGGGACCGTGGACATGCTCTCGGGCGGGCGGCTGATCCTCGGCGTCGGAGTAGGCGGCGAGTATCCGCCGGAATTCGCCGCCGTCGGGGCCGATCTCTCCGAACGCGGACCCCGCACGGACGAGGCGATCGAGATCATCCGGCGCCACTGGACCGAGCAGAAAGTCGAGCACCATGGCCCTTTTCACGATTTCGGTCCGGTCAAGATCGAGCCCAAGCCCGTACGTCCCGGTGGTCCGCCGATCATCGTGGGCGGTCGAAAAGCGGTCTCGATGCGCCGCGCCGGACGCCTCGGCGACGGCTACATCTCGCATATGTGCGACGTCGAGACCTACGCCTCGAATCTCCGCGCGATCGGCGCCCATGCCCGGGTCGCAGGCCGCGCCGGCCGCCCCTTCCATACTGCAGCGCTCCTCTTCACCGTTCTCGACGACTCCTACGAAGCCGCCCACGAACGCGCCGCGAAGCTCCTCGGCACGATCTACAACACGGATTTCCGAGAGGCCTCGAAGCGCTATTGCCTGCTCGGAAAGCCCGAGGACTGCCTCGATCAGCTGCGCAAGTTCGCCAGGGCCGGCTGCCGGCATTTCGTGCTCTCGGGTCTCTCCGATCCCGACGAGATCATCGAACGCGCGACGCGCGACATGATTCCGGCCCTGAAGAGCCTCGCCTAGCTCGACTCGCGCGGACCGCCAGCGGATCTTGTCCATCCGGCGAGCGTTCGTAGTAGGTACTCACAAGACGCGGCCGGCGCGGCGCATGGGACGCGAATGGTTCGCCCGTGTCTCGACCCACTGGGCTTCCCGATACCGGTCGGCCTAGCGGACGCTGCGCCGCATCGGGCTCCGGCTGCGCTTGACTTCGCATCCCATGCACCGCGCCGTCCGCTCCTATCGAGGAGCTGCGGGCCCCGTCGGCGTAGAGTCGGGTGGATCGCAAACGAGCATTGACTTTGCGGGAAATTGCGGACCTTCTCGAAACCCCGACCCGAAGCGCGCCTAGCACCCAAGCGAGCGAGCGGCGCGGCACATGGGATGCGAAGTCAAGCGCAGCCGGAGGTCGGTCCATTCCAAACGATCGCCGAAGTCGAATCGATCTGGCCCACCCCGTCGACCGTGAAAGGGGCGAGCCATTCGCGTCCCATGTGCCGCGTCGAACGCGACTTGTGCGAAGCCGCGCATCCCATGGGACGCGCCGATCGCGACTTGTGCGCGAGGCGCGACCCGACTAGCCGGCCGGAGCGAGGGCCCGGGAATACATGCCCGCGAGCACGCCGACCGCGAGCAAGAAGCCCCCGATCGCCGAGAGGACCGCGGCCCAGCCAGCTCGCTTGTGTCCGCGCAGCACAGTCGGGTCGGGCTCGGGATCCCGAGCGTCGCGCGTCACGATGCGCGTCCCCGCGAGCTTACGGGATCGAAGCCAGGCAACGCTGCCGGCCACGAGCATTCCCATTACGAAGAGCTCGTGAAGTCGCAGCACCCAGAGATCGACGTTCGACCAACGCGCCATGTCCTCGCGTCCGATCAGCAGGACCTTGAGGACGTAGGAGAGCAGGAACGCGACCACCAACCAGGAGGCGACCTTCATGGCGCGGCGGTGGCGCGCGATCTCCCCGCGGTGGGCGCAACGAACGCCCGACAGCGCCATCGCACAGACGACGCCCAGGTTCACGAGGGCCGCTGTCCAGAAGAGCAGTCCGGGATTCGTCACGCTTCGATGCCTGCTTCCCTGTTCTTCCCGCCGAAGGGGGCACGGTCGGGCGGGCGCAAGGTAGCGAAGCACTCCCTCGATGGACCCCCTCGCGTCGCGTCATCCGTCGCCGTGAACCGACGCCTCGAGCTCGCGGCCCGCGGTCTCCGGGAGCAGCCAGACGATGACGGCTCCGAACAGCGCGACGGTGCTGACCGCGACCGCCGCGAGGGCGACGTCGCCCGTCTCATCTACCAGGATTCCGACCGCGGTGAATCCGACCGCAGCACCGAGGGTTTCGTGAAGCGTCTCCCAGCCCATCGCCGTATTGCGGCTCGAGGTCGGGAAGAGCTCGCTCGTCACGACCCGCATCAAGACGTTCCCGCCCGTCAGCAGGAAGATGAACGGCACCCACACGAAGGGCACCCATTCCCCCGGCCCGAAATACATCGCCCAGGCCACGAACGGGAAGCCTCCGAACGCGACCATCGCTACTGGCCGTCGCCCGAGCCGATCCGCCGCGAACCCCATCGCGGGATTGCCGATCGTGCCGAGGCCGCCCGCGACGATCGCCATCAGCGAATAGCTGCTGGGCTCCCAGCCGCGGTTGGACTGAACGTAGTCCGACATCAGATTGAAGGCCGGCGCCGTCGCCGCGGACACGCTCGCCGCCATCGCCGCGACGGCGAGGCTCCGCATCGGATGGTCCCGCACCAGCTCGCGCATCGGCCCCGTGATCCGCGACCAGGCCGATTCCGCGGCCCGCACCGCCTGCCTCGTCCGGAAATGCTCGGTCTCGGCGACGCCGGATCGGAACCGACCGAATAACAGAATCGGCACGATTCCGACGAGGTAGAGAAAACGCCAACCAAAGGGAAGGCGATCCACGAACGCGTAGAGCAGCGCGCTCAGCCCGAATCCGACCGTTCCGATCGCCCCGAGGATGCCGATTCCCCAGCCGCGATGGGCGGCCGGCAAAGCCTCGGCGACGAGCACGACGGCGGTCGCCGTAGCGGCCACGAGAAAGCCGCGGGTCAACGTCTGTGCGACGACGAACTGGAGCGGCGTCTGCGCGAGGCCCGAGACGAAGGTCCCGATGCTCATCCCCGCGATCGCCACGAGAAAGACCCGGCGCCGTCCGACCCGGTCCGCGAGTGGAAGCAGCAGGAATGCCGGGATCGCCCCCAGGCGAATCCAGGCGAGCAGCGACGTCATCTCGGCCGGGCTCTGGCCGTAGCTCTCGCGGATCTGCTTCAGCGCCGCCGAGAGCATCGAGAGGTCGTAGTTCTCGAACAGGAACGCCAGCGAGACGATGCCGACGACCGCGACGTGGCGATCCTCGAGACCCCGCGGCATCCGGCCCAGGAAATGCGGAAGCCACCAGGGACGGCGGGCACGCGGAAGCTCGTCCGGAACGACCCGAACCGGGTCTTCGTCGGCCTTCAGCCCTTCGTTCGCCCCGCACGGATCCACCACCTCCCGATGCTAGCCCCGCGCGCACCCGCTCGGCGGAGAATGAGACCGCGCGTCCCGATATTCCGCACGCCCCTGCCACGTCCCTCCCAGAGAGGAATGCGAAAGAGGCCTGACCGAGGCCCTGGAAGCCGGGAGGATGGGTGAGCGCGGCGCGATGGACGAGCGGGCACGCGGGTATACGCGTCTGGAAATGCTTCGTTCGGAACGGCCACTTCGAGTAGAATGGGGTCATGACCGTGCTCGCCATCCTGCCGGCTCGCCATGGCTCGACACGCTTTCCGGGAAAGCCCCTCACGCCCATCGCCGGCAAGCCCATGATCCAGCACGTCTGGGAGAGAACGCGGCTCGCGAAGCGCATCGACGCGGTCGCGATCGCGACCGACGACCTGCGCATTCGGGATGCCTGCCTCGCCTTCGGCGCCGAGGTCGAGATGACTTCGCCCGATCATCCGACGGGTACGGATCGCCTCGCCGAGGTCGCCGCCCGCCACGACCACGACGTGATCGTCAACGTCCAGGGCGACGAGCCCTTGATCGAGGGCTTCGTCGTCGACGCCGCCGTCGAAGCGCTGCTCGGCTCGGCCGCCGGCAGCGAGCACGCCTCGATGTCGACGATCGTCCACCGTGCCGAGCCCGAGGCCTACGACGATCCGAACCGCGTGAAGGTCGTCGTCGATCGGCAGGGCTTCGCCCTCTACTTCTCGCGCGCGCCGATTCCGTTTCGCCGCAAGGAGACGGGGATTCCGCCGCTCCAGCACGTCGGACTCTACGTCTACCGCAAGGAATTCCTGCTCGATTTCGTGAAGTGGCCGCGCACGCCGGCCGAGCAGACCGAAGAGCTCGAGCAGCTGCGTGCCCTCGAGAACGGGCATCGCATCCGCGTCGCGGAGATCGAGGGCTGGACGAGCATTCCCGTCGACGTACCGGCCGACGTCGCGAAGGTCGAAACGGCGCTTCGGCGCGCATCGGCCCTCCGATGAGCGCGCCCATCACGCAGGATACGGTCCGCGAATGGGGCCGTCGTTATTCGACCTGGGGTCGTTGGGGCCCCGACGACGAGCTCGGGGCGCTCAACTTCATCACCCCTGGCCGTATCCTGGCCGCGACGTCGCTCCCCCGGCGCGGGCAGGTCATCTCCTGCGCCCTGCCCTTCGACCAGAATGGACCGCAGACGGGTGCGGGCGGTCGCCACAATCCGATCCACTACATGCTGTCCCACGGCGGCGACGCGCTGGCCGGCGCCCAGGATCATTTTCCGGGCGGCTTTCGTTATGCGGACGACGCGGTGACGATGCCGCTCCAATGCGGCACGCAGTGGGATTCGCTCGCCCACGTTTTCTACGACGGCAAGATGTACAACGACCGCGACATCCGTCTCGTGACGAGTCAGGGGGCCGCGAAGAACGGGATCGATGCCGTGCGCCACGGCGTCGTCGGACGCGGGGTGCTGCTCGATTTCCCGCGCCATCTCGGCGTCGAATGGCTCGAAAACGGCCATGCGATCCGGCCCGAAGACCTTGACGCCTGCGCCGAGGCGCAGGGGGTCGCGATCGGCTCGGGGGACATCCTGCTCGTGCGCACCGGCATGCTGACACGCTGCCTGCGCGAGAAATCCTGGGCGGGCTATGTCGACGGACCGGCGCCGGGTCTCTCGGTCCACTGCGCCGGCTGGCTCCACGAGCGCGAGATCGCGGCGATCTGCGCGGACACGTCGGCGGTCGAGGTCATGCCCGCCGAGGTCGAGGGCTGCATCGCGCCACTTCACATGATCTCGCTGCGCAACGGCGGCATTCTGTTCGGAGAGATCTTCGAGCTCGATGCGCTCGCGCGAGCCTGCTCCGAGGACGGCCGCTACGCGTTCCTGTTCACGGCTCCGCCGCTTCCGATCACGGGGGCGGTCGGCTCGCCGATCAATCCCCTCGCGATTCGTTAGGCGGCGCCCTCGGCAGGCGAGCCCCGGAAAAAAAAGGCCCTGGGAACAGGGCATGTGTCCGAAGACCATGTCCACATGGCGGCTACGACATCCGCGTTCCCAGGGACGGCGGCGTTGGGAACCTGCGTCCCACGCAGCACCTAGCGTATTCGACGAGACGGTTAAGCGTTGCTAGGACGCCACCACCTCACTCGTCGTAGTGCTACGTTGGTCCATTCGTACCTCCCAAAGTCGGCATGGTATGGATGAGCAACCGCCCCAAAGCGGTTGCCAGGCTCCCGGGCTCAGGTGGCCGCCGTCGCCGCCCCTCCGGGCCGCTCTCGCATCCCATCCCTCATGGATGGACAGCGAAGAACTCGGGGGATGAGTGTTGCCCCCTATGCCCGAACGTATCGGAGACACGGGCCGCGGGCCATAGCGCTCTCCCGTGCTCGATCGTCGTACGGGCGGAACGGTTGGACTCGCCCTGCCCTCGGCTACGCTGCGCGCCGGAGAAGAACCCGGTGAAAAGATCCAGTCCCGAATCCACCCAGGCCACGCTGCTCGTCACCTGCGACGACCGCCCCGGTCTCGTCGCAGCGCTGTCCCACGTGCTTTACTCCCACGGCCTGAACATCGTCGACGCAGCGCAGCACACGGACCCCTTCGCCCACAAATTCTTCCAGCGCATCCGGTTCGACCTCGCACTTGCGGAGAATGGATCCCTGATCGAGGAATCGACCCTTCGAGATGCGATTCGCGAGGTCACTGCGCGCTTCTCCATGCGCTACTCGCTGCGCTTGGACCGCGATGTTCAGCGTGTGGCGATCTTCGTCTCGAAGACCGACCACTGTCTCTACGACCTCCTCCTGCGCCATCGCTCTGGCGAGCTGCGCTGCAAGATCCCGCTGATCGTGAGCAACCATCCCGACCTCGAGCCGATCGCGAAACATTTCGGGATCGAGTACCGGGTCTTCCCGATCACGCCGGAGAGCAAGGCCGCGCAGGAAGCCCGCGAGCTCGAGCTCCTGAGTGCCGAGGCGATCGACCTCGTCGTGATGGCGCGCTACATGCAGGTCCTCTCGCCCTTGATGCTCGAGGCGTACGCGATGCGGATCATCAACATCCACCACTCGTTCCTGCCGGCCTTCCAGGGCGGCAAGCCCTATCACCAGGCCTACGGCCGCGGGGTCAAGCGAATCGGTGCGACGGCCCACTACGCGACGGTCGACCTCGACGAGGGACCGATCATCGAGCAGGACGTCGTCCGCGTTTCCCACCGCGACACGCCCGACGACCTGATCCGAAAGGGCCGCGACGTCGAGCGGACCGTACTCTCCCGCGCGGTCGCCTGGCATCTCGAGGGGCGGATCCTCGTCAACGACAACAAGACGGTCGTATTCGACTGAGCCGTCAGCCCATGAGGAGCCCTCAGCCTGTGAGGAGCCCTCAGCCTGTCGGGAACGGGAGCGCTTCACTCGATGGACGGCAAACTTCTCTTCCTCGGGCTCATTCTCGGAATCCTGATCCTCGCCTGGATCGGCGCCGGCGTCCTCTGGCGCGCGGCCGAGATGGCGGAGATCGTGGCGCCCCTCGACAAGCGGACGGCGGTCGAGCTCGAGGTCGTCGCCGTCGGCACGGGCAACGAGTACGAGAATCCCGAACGCTTCGGGCCCTCGACCGCGATCGTCCACGGCGAGACCGTCGTCCTCGTCGACGCAGGCCGCGGACTCCCCGAAGCGCTGCGCAGCGCCAAGATCCCCGTCGATCAGCCCGCCATCGTCCTGCTGACGAACCTCCTCCCGCTGAACACGATGGGGCTCGATGATCTCCTCTATACCGGCTGGCTGTCCGGGCGTGCCTCACCGCTTCGCGTCGTCGGACCGCCGGGGACGCGGGCCCTCGTCGAAGCGCTCGAATCGGCCCACGCTCCGGGACGTGATGCGTTAGGCGGATCGCTCGCGCTGCCCGCCGAGGGCGGTCGATTCAGGGTCGCCGAAGTCGGTGATGGACATGCCGAAGACCTGGGCGCCCTGCGCCTCGAGGCCCGCGCCCTGCCCGACGGCCCGCTCCCGACCCTCGCCTGGCGCTTCACCGCCGGCGAGCATCGCGTCGTCGTATCCGGAAGCGGCTGGGGCCGCGAGGCGCTCGCGAGCTTTGCTGCGAACGCGGACGTCCTCGTGCACGAGGCCGCGTATCTCCCGACCCCGGAAGAGCTCCGGGGGACGGGCGCCGAGATCCCCCATCCCGAACGCCTCGCCCTCGAAGCGAAGCTCCATACTTCGATCCTCGACGTCGGCGATCTGGCGCGCGAGGCACAGGCCGACCGGCTCGTGCTGGTCCGCCTGCGGCCGCCGCCCTTCTTCGAGCTGCAGGTCCGGTCCCTCGTGGCCAACGACTACGACGGCGAGATCATCGTCCCGAAGGACGGCGAGGTCGTCTACCCCTGACCGCCGGCCGTGCGGCAGGCCCGCCCGTCGCCTCGCGGTCGCACGGCCGCGAACCGCCGCTCGAGCTCGCGGGCGATCCGCAATGCGCTCGCCTCGTCTCCCGCGGCGAGCGCTCGACGAATTCGTTCGAGCACGCGCTCACGCGCGTCCTGACCGAATCGCGCCGGGTGCAGACCGTTCGCGCGCGATAACGTGACCTCGCGCATCCCTTCACCTCCCGCAAGGAAACGACCCTCATGCAGCACGCCCTCGGCCTCCCCTTCATGATTCATCCACTCATCGCCGAGTTCCTGACCCAGGACGCCGTCGCCGAGGTCGCCCGCGCCGCCGAAGAAGCCGGCTTCGGCATCGTGTGCGTCACCGAGCATCCGATTCCCAGTGACGAATGGCTCGCCGCCGGTGGTCACGACGCCCTCGATCCCTTCGTCTCTCTGTCGTTCGCAGCCGCCGCGACGCGCCGGATCAAAGTGTTGACGAACCTCGCGGTCGTTCCGTATCGAAACCCCTTCCTGCTCGCGAAGTCCGCGGCGAGCCTCGACCGCCTCTCGGGCGGCCGCCTCATCCTGGGCTGCGGCACCGGATACCTTAAAGAGGAATTCGACGCGCTCGGCGTCGACTTCGAGGAGAGAAACGCACTCTTCGATGAAGCTCTGCAGGTCCTGCGAAAGACCTGGAAGGGCGGATCCGTCGCCCACAAGGGGCGGCATTTCGAAGCCATCGGCAACACCGCGAATCCGACCCCCGCCCAGGCGGAGATCCCGATCTGGATCGGCGGCAACTCGCAGCTCTCGCGCCGGCGCGTCGCCGAGGGATGCCAGGGCTGGATGCCGATGCCCAATCCACGCTCGCTCGGCGGTCGCAGACGCACGGCGCATATCGACGGTGTCGACGACCTCCGCGAGGGCATCGCCTATCTGAAGAACCACGCAAAGAAGGTCGGCCGCAGCGTCCCCCTCGACGTTTTCTTTCCGATCGTCTGGAAGGGTGCGATCGGAACCGCGGCGTTCGACGCGGGCGCATACTGCGCCCATCTCGCGGAGCTCGAAGCCGTCGGTGTCACCTGGGCGTTGGCCCCGGTCGGCGGGCGGACGATGAGCGAGCTGCGGAAGTCGATCGACTTCTATGCAGAGAAGGTGATCCGTTAGTCAGGACGCGATCGCTCAGCGTTCGACGACGACCCTTCCCTTCGTACGGCCGGACTCCATCTCGTCGAGCGCTCGCGAGAGTCCTTCGAAGGGAACGCGCTGACCGACGATCGGACGGATCGCGCGGCGGTCGAGCAGCTCGAGCAGGCGGGCGTGAACGCGCTGACCGACCTCGGAGACGGGCGGATTGAAGCGGGGGACGGGGACCGGCGCGAAGGGCGTGGCGAACGGGGCGACAGCTGCGTCGACGTAGGAGAGGATCACGCCCACGATGTCGAAGTTGCCGAAGCAGAGCGCGCGCCCCGACACCATCGGCACTTCCTCGCCCTCGATTCCGCTCGCGAATCCGATCACGAGATGCCGCCCCCCGCGCCCGAGGCAAGCGAGCGACTTCAGCATCGTCGCCCCGCCGACGCCGTCGAAGCAGACGTCGACTCCGAGGCCGTGGGTCGCTTCGAGCGCGCGCGCGACGAAGTCGTCCTTACGATGGTTGACGATGATCTCCGCCCCGAGCTTTCGCACGAGGTCCGCCTTCTCGTCGTCGCCCACGGTCGCGATCACGCGCGCCCCTGCCGCCACGGCGAGCTGAACGGCCGCCGAGCCGACCCCGCCCGCCGCCGCATGGATGAGGACCGTTTCCCCTGCAGCGAGCCGGCCCCGTTCATGCAGCCCGAGATAGGCGAGATGGAACGGGTAGAAGAAGGCCGCCGCCTCGACGTCGTCGAGTCGTTCCGGCGCGGGAAACGCCATCGCCGTCGATCCCGCGACGAGGTCCGCATGGGCACCGATGCCCCCGCGGCCACTCGCCGTCACGCGACGACCGATCCAGTCCTCTGCGCCCGCTCCCGCGCCGATGACCTCGCCGACACACTCCATCCCGAGCGTGTAGGGCAGCGCCGGATCGATGGTCAGGTAACGACCGCGGCAGCCGTCGACTTCATTGAAGTTCAGGACGCTCGCCGTCGTGCGGACCAGGATCTCGCCCGGCCCCGGAACGGGCTCCGGGACTTCGCGCAGCGAAAGCGCCTCGGACGGACTCCCATGCCGCACCACTTGCCAGGCTCGCATCCTCTTGTCTCTCCCGAGCGGGATCGGCCGGGTTGACTCAGGCGACCCGGCCGAACCGACGTCGCGCGACGCCGATCGACACGATACAGCCGATCCCCAGCAGGCCAACCGCGACGCGGGGCTCGGGCACGGGTGTCGGATCGCATTCGTCGCCGAGTCCGTCGAGGTCGTAGTCCGGCTGGGCTCCGGCATCGAGGGGACGCACGGGATTGAAGATCGACGGGCAGTTGTCGCCCGCGTTGACGATTCCGTCCCCGTCGAGATCTCCCGGCGTGTTCAGTCCGTCGTAGGTCGTCGATCCGCCGACCGAGCTCGAGCGCTGCGGAGAACACGTGGGCTCGTCCGACGGCGTCCCGCAGAAGAAGAGTGCATACGCGCTGCCCACGCCCGCCTGCAGCCCCGCCAACGTCACGCCGATCTCGCTCGAAAGGCACGCGGCCCGATCGCTCCCGCAGACATCGAGCGCGTCGCAGCTACCGACATTCGGGATTTCGTTCACCGTCTGCTCTTCGCCGAACAGGATCTTGCCCGCCCGCATCACGAGGATCACGTCGTCGGGCTGCGCGTTCAGGATCGCGTCATAGTCGCTTCGGATGGTGGCATCGAAGATCGCGAGGTCGGCGACGCGGCCCGCGGCGAGGGTGCCGATCTCGGAGCTCGTCGCGGTCAAGGAAGCGGCCGTCTTCGTCGCCATCTGCCAGATCTCCTCCTGGCTGAAGTGATCGGCGAGGTAGGTGTGGTTCCAGTGGTCGACGCAGCTGAGCTCCCGCAGCATGTTCATCGAGCCCGTCGCCGTCCAGTCCGTCCCGAGCGCGATCTCGATGGAGCCGGCAGCCGTCACACGCAGGGTGTCCCCGTAGAGACGGAGATTCGAGCGCGGCGACCAGATGAGGCCGGCGCCGTTCCACTGGATCGTCTGGAAATCCTCGACCCGGTAGCCAAGCCCCTTTCCGAGGGCGGTGTGCGGCTGGACGAGATCCTGGCCGCCCGCCGCCACACTGCTCGTACAGAGGAATTCATTGCGGGCGACGTCGTCGATGCCCTCGGCGATGACGGGGAGGTAGGCCGCATCGGCTGCGACCGAGGCACTGGTGCGGATGTTCGGATAGGCGCAGCCCGTGGAGAGCTGGGTACCGCTCGAATCGCCGAGGGGGAACGTGTCGCGCCGGTGGGTCGGGATGCCGAGGCCCTGATTGGCTGCGCTGTCGAGATTGCGGATCAGTCCGGCCGCGCCGCCGCTGGACGAAGCGGAGGTCGTGCCCGACATCAGGTGGCGCAGCTCTGCCCAGCGAATCTGGCTCACGCTCGCACCGCCGGGCACACTGCCGAGGGGCGTGTGGCCGCGTGCGCCGGTACGCCAGTCGTGGCGCTGCTCGTAGCGCTCGCCGGTGTCGGCGGCGGGAGCGTTCTGGCTGAATGTGATGTGATCGTAGGCGTTGATCAGGCCGGGCGAGATCACGCTCTCGGGACATCGGATTACCGTGGCGTCGGGGGCGCTGCAGCCGCAGCCCGAGCAGCTGATGTCGCCGGTCGTGTCGACGAGCACGCTGCCGCCGCGGTAGATCTGGCCGTCGGCCAGGACGTCGCCTTGCAACAGGATCTGACCATCGGTGCCTGCCGTGACGGCGCAGACACGACCGACGACGGGCGCGAGCACGCCACACTGGATCTCTTCTGCAGCGCGCGCGGAGCCAGCGAGTACGAGCGAGAAGATCGATAGGGCGAAGGTAAAACGAATGCAACGGGTCGTGTGGTCCATGAAGCCTCGGCGCGTTGGGGGCGAGCGACCATCATGAACCCAGGCTTCGCGAAAGACAAGCCCGCATTTACTCCCCTCTCGACCCACGCCTATGCGCGCCGACTCGCCGCGGGGATCGAGACCGTATCCGTATCCCGGCCGGCCCGCAGCACGCGCCCCGGCAACGCTTCGGTCGCCTTCCCATCGACGACGATCGCCTCGCCGTTGACGAAAACACGATTCATTCCCGTCGACTCCGCGAAGAGTCGCGCCGTACCGCCCGGCAGATCGTTGCGCGCATGGATCTCGCCCGACCCGATCGTGGCCGGATCGAAGAGCACGAGGTCCGCCCAATACCCCGCCTCGATCCGTCCGCGCTGCTTCAAGCCGAAGAGCCGCGCAGGCTCGTCCGAGAGCGCCGCGACGGCGCGCTCGAGGCTCCAAAGCTTTCTGCCGCGCAGACAGTCGGCGAGGAAATCGGTCGTGTAAGGCGCACCGCACATGCGGTCGAGATGGGCCCCCGCGTCGGAGCCACCGAGTAGCAAATGCTCGCTTCCCCAGGCCGTGGCGCGCAGAGACCAGCCCTCGACGTCGGCGTCGGCAGCCTGCGGCCAGAGGACCGTTCGAAGATCGTCGGCCAATACGATCTCGAGGATCGTGTCGAACTCGCTCTTGCCCCGCTCGACGGCGATGTCGCGCAGCATGCGTCCCGTCAGCCCGCGATTCGCCTCGCTATAGGTCTCACCGATCCGGTAGCGACCGAAACGGCCGAGGCTCGCGAAGACCCCGGCGTCCGGGGAGCGCGTCCCGTCGAGGAGCGCCTGCTGGACCTCGGGCCGGCGCAGCGCCGCGATCCGCTCGGCGACGGGCAGCGCCATGACTTTTCCCCAGCCGGGGATCTGGTGGAGCGCGCAGTAGCTGAGGAAGCTCATCGTCAGCCCGACCTGGGTCGGCATCGTGAGCGCGACGACGCGGGCACCGCGCTCGGCCGCGAGCTGGGAGGCGAGCAGCTGGCGCGCGAAACGCTGCTTCTCCTTCGCGTCGATCGTGAAGACGTTCCAGTTGAGCGGCCGCCCCGCGCGCAGCGACATGCGCGTCATCAGGTCGATCTCGGCGTCGCTGAAGCCCTGGAGGCAACCGTCGGTGATGAACTCGAGCGTCGTGCCTTCGACCTGGCCCGTGACGTCGCAGAGGGCGAGCAGCTCCTCCTCCGAAGCGGCGCGGGAAGGGACGGGATTGCCGGCCCCGTCGCGGTGGGTGAACGAGCGGGAGCTCGAAAGGCCGAGACCGCCGGCGGCGAGGGATTGGCGGAGCAGCCGACCCATGCGCGCGATCTCGTCGTCGCTCGCCTTCTCGGCGATGCCGCGCTCGCCCATCACGGTGCGCCGGAGCGCGCAGTGGCCGACGAGAAAGCCCGCGTTGACTGCCGTGCGACCTTCGAGCCGACCCAGGAAGTCGTCGAAGGAGCGCCACTTCCAGTCGAGTCCCTGCTCGAGCGCCTCGAGCGGCATGCCCTCGACGACCGCGAGCATGCGACGGATGTAGTCGGCGTCCTGCTCGTTGCCGAGCGGGGCGATCGAAAAGCCGCAGTTGCCCCCGATGATGCTCGTCACGCCGTGCAGGTTCGAGGGAGATGCCGAGGGATCCCAGTAGAGCTGGGCGTCGTAATGGGTATGGGGATCGACGAAGCCGGGAGCGAGAACGAGGCCGTCGGCGTCGATCGTCTGGCGCGCCGACCCGGCAGACCGGGCACCCGCCGCCGCATCGGAGCGAACCGACGCGATTCGACCGCCGCGGATGCCGACATCCCCGCGAAAGCCGACCCCGCCCTTCCCGTCGACGATGCGTGCGCCGCGAATTTCGAGGTCGAGCTCAGCCATGTCTTCTCCTTCGTGGGGATTTCGAGGTTCGCGCACGCGGGGAATTCGGTTCCCCGCCCGACCGGGAGGTCCAGATCCGGAAAGGCCGCGTGAGGGCGGTCGCGATCGGCGCTTCGGAGGAGAGGCCGTGGGCGCCGGTCGGGGGAAATTCGCCGGGGGCTGGCGGATGATAGGTCCCGAAGGCGCGATCGAGCACGGGGAAATACTGGGCGAAGTTGCGGTCGCGGTGCTCCGGAAGTCGAGAATGATGGATGCGGTGGACCTGTGGGCCGCAGACGACCGAGGAGAGCGGACCGAGGGAGAGACGAAAGTTGCAGTGGGAGAAGATCAGGAAGGCGTAGGAGCCGACCAACATGCCGAGGGCGTGGACCGCGCCTTGATCACCGAAGAGCGTCAGGGACGGCGCGAGGACGAGCACCGTCTGGACGGGCATCTCGAGCCAGTAGGTCCGGAAGCTCGAGGTCGCGTTCAGCTCCGCGTCGGCATGATGGAGCTCGTGGATCGCCCAGAGCGCGGGATGGCTGTGCTGCGCGCGGTGGTACCAGTAGTAGGCGAAGTCGATCGTGAAGAGATTCGCCGCGACGAGCAGGACCGACGCGAAGAGACTCGGCGTATGGGCATGATGCCCGAGCGCGGGTCCGTACAGGAACCAGAGCGCCAGCGCGGCCAGCCCGAAGAACTGAAGCAGGACGAGGTACACCAGGTTTCGTAGCCGGCCCCGAAACCCCTGCCCAACCTCCGCGGGAAAGACCTGCTCGATCACCGTACAGACCGCGACGAAGAAGAGCGCGCCGCCGATGGGAACCTTCGACTGCCGGAGTAGCTCGAGCCAGGTCGAGAGCCAGCTCGAAATCCACGTCTCGAGCCCTGCCGCGAGCGAGGCGCCGATCGTCGCGGGGACCAGGCTCTCCATATCAGGCCTCTTCGACCGCGATCGGATCTCGGCTCGTCTGCAGCACGCGCTCGGCCGGGACGCGGAGCTCCCGCAGCAGATAGGCGGCGAAGTCGGGGGCGTAGCCCTGCTCGGCGATCGCGAGCTCCATGCAGCGCAGCCAGGCATCGCGCTCGCGCGGACCGATGCGCAGATGCTCGTGGGCGGAGGGAATCCGGATCGGGCCGTACTTCGCGCCGTAGAGGCTCGGACCGTTCATCCAGCCGCAGAGGAAGAGCGTCAGCTTGTCGCGGGCCTCGGTCAGGTCTCGCGCATGCATGCGGCGGATGATCTGCGCCTCGGGCAGCGCGTCCATCAGGCGGTAGAACGCGTCGACGAGGCGTGTGATGCCGGGTCGCTCGCCGGCCGCTCGATACGAGCTGTCACCCTCGCCGTAGCGCGGACCGCCGGCGGCGGACGAGACGGTCGGGATCGTCGTGACGAAGACGACGCCGGTCGAGGTGCCCGCGGAGGTCGCGGCTCCGGCGCTCGACGGGTTCGCGACTTGCGGGGCGAGAGGCCTCGTCGGCGCGTCTTTCGGTGTTCCTTCGCTCATGCTCGATGACTCCCCGGGCGTGCGATTTGCGAGTGTAGCCGGAGCCGCACGCAGGGTATGCTCGGCGCCCAGCCAACGGGAGGGTCGAGATTCATGGACAAGGATCGGTTGAAGGGAAAGCGGGCCATCGTGACGGGCGCCGCCTCGGGCATCGGACGGGCGACGTCGCTGCGCCTCGCCGCCGAAGGCGCGTCCGTCTTCTGCTGCGACATCGCGGCGGCGGGCGCCGAGGAGACGGCCAAGATGATCACGGGCGCGGGGGGGCGCGCTGAGAGCGGCGCCGTCGACGTCTCCCAGCTCGCGTCCTGCGAAGCCGTCGTCGAGTCCGCGCGTCGCGCCCTCGGTGGCCTCGACATCCTGGCCAACGTCGCGGGCATCCTGCGCCCTGGCCATACCGACAAGCAGGACGCGAAGCTCTTCGACCAGACGATCGCGATCAACCTCTCTGGCACCTACTACATGTGCCGCTCGGCCCTGCCGCTCCTGCTCGACGGTGGCGGCGCGATCGTGAACATCGCCTCCGTCGCGGCCGTCCAGGGCGTCCCGTACAACGCCGCCTACGGTGCGTCGAAGGCGGGGGTCGTCGGCCTGACCCAGGCCCTGGCGGCGGAGTATGCGAAGCGCGGCGTGCGCGTGAACTGCGTCTGTCCGGGCGGGGTGATGACGCCGATGACCCAGGCGGGATTCAACGTCGAGGGCGGGATCGACCCGAGCCTGATGGCACGGATCGCTCCGCTCGTGCCGCGCGTCGGCAAGCCCGAGGAAATCGCCGGGGTAGTAGCCTTCCTCGCCTCGGAAGAGGCAGCCTACGTCACGGGCTCGGCCTACAAGATCGATGGTGGGCAGACCTGCTAGGCCGACCCCGGTCGCCTACCAGGACTTTTCGTCGCGGCCGAGCTCGCGCAACCGGTCCTTCACCGGCAACGGAGGGAATTCCGACGTGTCGCCGCGCCGGATCTTCTCGACGTGATCGCCGTTCTCCGCCCAGACGTGGCAGGTATTCAGGTTCCCCGCGATGCGCTGCTCGCGCTCCTCGGGGGTGAGTCGGCTGTCCTTGCCGCTCAGAGTGGTCTTCTCCCGGACGGAGAGGGACCAGACCGACTGGACGACGGCCGGGGCCATCGCCTGGAGGAGCGCGTTCGTATGCGTGCAGCCCCGGCTCCCGCCGAAGAGCTCGCGCACGCGGGCGTTGAAGCCGCGAGCGATCGAGAGTCCGACGAGCTTCGCGTAGGACTCGGCAATCAGCGGGCAACCGGTGTGGGGATGGGTCTCGAAGACGACCCGGGCGGCGGTGATCACCAGCCCGGGATAGGCGACCCGCAGCTCGAGCTGCATCTGGTGGATCTCGAGGTCCTCGGGATCCCCCTCGATGTAGAGACCGGGAGGCTTCGTGTCGGAGACGGCGGCCCGGACGAGGAGCTCCTTGTCGGAGCTGCGGTAGACGCAGGTCTCATAGCGCCGCGTGTGGATCGGCTCGAGGCTGGATTCGTCGGGAAGCAGGGACAGGGTCGACATGGCGGCTCTGTGTAGCACGCCGATCCGGACCGAGATCGCTGGGCCAGCCGACCCCGGGCGAGCTACGAACGGCCCGATTCGGCTGCTCCGCCTGCACAGCGGGTGGGCAGGCCCTGCCCAGCGACTGCGCAGGCTTCGGCTCAGCAGGCCTCCCAATCCGCGCAGGAGGTGGCACAGGGCTTGCTCTTGCGTCGTCGCGTTCCGGTTTTCGATTTCACACTCGCTGGAGGCCACGATGTCCCTGCTCGCCCGACGGCTCGCTCTCGCCTTTCCTTCCCTTGCCACCCTGATCGCGTCGGCCCCGGCCTGGGCGCAGGATGCGCCGCCCGTGATCGATTCGGGCGATACCGCCTGGGTACTGACCGCTTCTGCCCTGGTCCTGATGATGACCCTCCCCGGCCTCGCCCTCTTCTACGGTGGCCTGGTCCGGGCCAAGAACATGCTGAACGTGTTGGTCCAGTGCTTCGCGGCCGCAGCAGTCGTCGGCGTCTTCTGGATCGTTGCGGGCTACAGCCTGGCCTTCGGGGGCTCGGGCGCCTTCTTCGGCGACCTCTCGAACCTGATGCTGCAGAACGTCACGATGGACTCGGTCACGGCGAACTTCGCTTCGCCCCCGCGCAACATCCCCGAATACATCTTCGTGATGTTCCAGGGCATGTTCGCGATCATCACGCCGGCCCTGATCATCGGTGCCGTCGTCGAGCGCATGCGCTTCTCGGTCTTCGTGAGCTTCATGCTGCTCTGGATGATCTTCGTCTACTGCCCGGTCGCCCACATGGTCTGGTCCGGCCCCGGCTACCTCTTCGGCAAGAGCGCCATCGATTTCGCCGGCGGTCTCGTCGTCCACATGACGAGCGGACTCTCGGCGCTCGTCGCGGCGATCATGATCGGCAAGCGCAAGGGCTTCGGGAAGCAGTCGATGGCGCCGCATAGCCTGCCGCTGTGTCTGACCGGCGCGGGCCTGCTGTGGGCCGGATGGTTCGGGTTCAACGCCGGCAGCGCGTTGTCCGCGAGCCCGCTCGCCGCCCTCGCCTTCGTCAACACCAGCACCGCCGCATCGATGGCGACGCTGACCTGGGCCGCAATCGAGTGGATGCACCGAGGCAAGCCGACCGCTCTCGGCGCCGCGACGGCGGCCGTCGCCGGTCTCGTCGCCATCACCCCGGCCTGCGGCAACGTCGGTCCGAGCGGGGCGCTGGCGATCGGCTTCGGCGTCGCCCTCATCTGTTATTGCGCAGTCACCTTCCTCAAGCCCATGCTCGGCTACGACGATTCGCTCGATGCCTTCGGCGTCCACGGCATCGGCGGCACCTTCGGCGCGATCGCCTCGGGCGTCTTCGCGACGACCCTGGGCGCCGGTGTCGAGACCAAGGCGGCACAGATCATGATCCAGCTCGAAGGCGTGCTGATCGTGGCGGTGCTGGCCCCCGTTGCGACGTTCCTGATCCTGACGGTCCTGAAGCTCGTCTTCGGCACGTTGCGGGTCTCGGAGGAAGAGGAGTTCAACGGCCTCGATCTCTCGTCCCACGACGAAAGCGCGTACGCCTTCGGCACGGGGGCGCAGTCCGAGTAGTCGGGCACCCGGGACACGCCTCTGGCCAAGATCGACGGGGGGTCCTCTGGACCCCCCGTCTTCATTTCGCGTACGCGCAGACCGGTTCCCGTCGGCCGATCAGGCGAACTCGTCGGCTTCCCCGCCAAAGAGCAGATCGAGCAGTGACCGCTCGCTCGGCGGCACGAACACGCAGACGTGGTCTCCGGGCTCGAGAACGCTGCTTCCCTTCGGAACGACGAGTACGTCCTGGCGGACGATCAGCGTGACGAGGCAGCCCTCGGGCATTTCGATGCCGCGCAGATCCGAGCCGGCGACCGCGCTCGACGTCTCGACGTGATACCAGACGAACTCGCCGGGGAAGTCCCGCAGCGACACGAGCTCGACGTGGGCCGAAGGCGAAGGTGCGTGGGCCACCGCGAGCCCGAGACGTCGCGCGAGGGCGACGACGGTGGCGCCCGGAACGAGGCTGCTGACGAGCACGACGAAGAACACCAGATGAAAAAGCTCGGCGCCGTTCGCCACCCCGCGCACGACCGGATAGAGCGCCAGGATGATCGGCACTGCGCCGCGTAGGCCCACCCAGGAGACGAAGAGCTGCTCGCGCCGCGGTGCGCCGAGCGCGGCCATGATCGGCCAGACCGCGAGCGGCCGCGCGACGAAGGCGAGCGCGGCGGCCAGCGCCAGACCGGTTCCGATCGCGGGCTCGAGCTGCGCCGGGAAGACGAGCAGCCCGAGCAGCGCGAACATCAGGATCTGTGAGAGCCAGGCGAGCGCGTCGTGGACCCGGCGCACCCCGGCGCGGTAGGGCATCGCGCCCGCTGCCGTCAGGATTCCCGTCGCGTACACGGCGAGGAATCCGCTGCCGCCGATCAGCGTCGCGGTGCTGAACGAGAGAAAAGCCACGGCGAGGGTCACGACCGGATAGAGGCCGGCGGCCGGAAGATGGAGCTTCGGGAAGACGACGCGGGCCACGTAACCGAAGACGAGGCCCGCCGCGGCGCCGAGCACGAACTGCTTTCCGAAGAGCAGAACGACCGCCGAAACGCTCATGGGGGTCGCGAGGGCGTACTCGGTCGCGACGATCGTCAGGAAGACGGCCATCGGATCGTTGAGGCCGGATTCGACCTCGAGGGTCGCGGCAGTCCTCTCCTGCAGTCGCACGCCGCCCCCTCGCAGCACCGAGAAGACAGCGGCCGCATCGGTCGACGAGACGACGGCGCCGACGAGCAGCGCGATCGGCAGAGAGAGCCCGAGCCAGAGTCCGAAGGCCGCCATCAATGCCGCCGTCGCGACGACGGAGAGCGTGGCGAGCAGCGCGGCCGGGCGGACGGCGCGGCGAAGGACGGCGGGGGAGGTATTGAGCCCCCCGTCGAACAGGATCAGGACGAGGGCGATCGTGCCGAGTCGATAGGCGAGCCCGTAGTCGTCGAACGGGATCCCGCCGAGCCCCTCCGAGCCGGCTAACATGCCGAGCAGAAGGAAGATCAACAGAACCGGAACCCCGAGTCGACGCGAAAGCGGGCTCGCAGCCACCGCGAGCACGATCAGCAATCCCACGGACGCGAGAATCGCCGCGGTCGCTTCGGGCTCGCTCAATCTGCACTCCCAGCCGCTGCAGCCCGAGAGCGCATCCCGGCTCGCTGCCCGGCCGGCCCATGACTCACAGCCTCTTAGGTCGTGACGCTCCCGCCGTTGATCTGGAGCGTTTGTCCCGTCATCCAGCTCGCTTCGTTCGACGCAAGATAGACGCAGAGCGCGCCGACGTCCTCGGGCTCGCCCAGCCGTCCGACCGGGATCGTCTTCGCGAGATGGGCGGTCGCCTGCGGCGAGTGCTGATTGTTGATCAGGCCGAGGGCCACCGTATTCGCCGTGACCCCCGTGCTCGCGTTCTCGAGGGCGAGATGACGCATGAACGAGATGCCACCCCCCTTGCCCGCCGCGTAGGGCGACACGCCGAGGGCGAGGCCGACGGTCCCGGCGCCCGAGGAGATCGTGACGATGCGGCCGAAGCGCCGCTCGACCATGCCGTTGATCACCGCGCGACAGCAATTGAGCACGCCGTAGAGATTGACGTCGATGTACGGCCGCCAGGCCTCGGGCTCCGTCTCGCGAAAGGGCTTAATGCCCATGCCTTCCGGGATGCCGGCATTGTTGACGAGGATGTCGACGCCGCCGAGGCTCGCTTCGAGGCGCTCGACGTTCGCACGCACGGCCGAATAGTCTGCGACGTCGAAGACGGCGGTCTGGGCCCGGCCGCCGCTCGCGACGATCGACTGGACCGTCTCCATCGCGCGCACGGCCCGCAGATCATTGACGGCCACCTTCGCCCCACGCGCCGCGAGCATCCGCGCGATGCCCGCACCGACGCCCTGCCCAGCCCCGGTCACCAGTGCCGTCCTGCCACCCAGATCGAACATGAAAAGCCTCCCGCGCGAACGCGCCATCCCGGCCGTCGTCGACCTTATCACGCCCGGCACGGCCTCGCGCGCAGGGGCGGCACGACGACGGCGATCGGTGGTAAAGTCAAATCGGGTTTGCGCTCGAACTCCCCTCGCTCGAGGTCGAACATGTCGAAGACTCATACGGGGCTCGCGCTCCGCAGCCTGATCACGACCGAGGGCGGGCTCGAGCTCTCGCTCCAGGAGATCGAGACGCCGGCCCCCGCCGCCCACGAGATCGTCGTGCGCGTCGAAGCGAGCCCGATCAATCCCTCCGACCTCGGCCTGCTGCTCGGTCCTGCCGATCCCGCTCGCGCCACGCGCCGCGGCGAAGGCAGACACGCGGTCGTCTCGGTCCCGATCGCTCCGGAGCTGCTCGGACCATTCACCGCACGCCTGGGCCAGTCGCTTCCGGTCGGGAATGAAGGAGCCGGCATCGTCGTTGCTGCCGGCACTTCGCCCGAGGCCCAGTCGCTCCTCGGCCGGACCGTCGGCCTCGTCGGCGGCGCGACCTACGCTCAGTATCGCGTCGCCCCCGCGGCCATGGTGCTCGCGTTCCCGCCCGGTATCGAGCCCGCCGAAGCCGGCTCGTGGTTCGTGAATCCGCTGACCGCCCTCGGCATGGTCGAGACGATGCGCCGGGAGGGCCATACCGCCCTCGTCCATACCGCCGCCGCCTCGAACCTCGGCCAGATGCTGCAGAAAATCTGCCTCGCCGACGGCATCGCCCTCGTCAATATCGTGCGACGCCCGGAGCAGGAGGCGCTGCTGCGCGGTATCGGCGCAAAATACGTCTGCGACTCGAGCGATCCGGATTTCCGCGCGAAGCTGATCGACGTCCTCGTCGAAACGGGAGCAACGCTCGCCTTCGACGCGACGGGAGGCGGAACGCTCGCCGGCGAGATCCTCGCCGGCATGGAAGCGGCGCAGCTGCGGCAGGCGACGGAATACAGCCGCTACGGATCGACGGTCCACAAGCAGGTCTATCTCTACGGACGCCTCGATCGGACGCCGACGACGGTGCGCGCCGGCGAGGTCGGCATGGCCTGGGGCCTCGGCGGTTGGTTGCTCCCGCCCTTCCTCCAGAAGATCGGCCCCGACGCGACGAAACGTTTGCGCGACCGTGTCGCCGCCGAGATCCGAACGACCTTCGCGAGCCATTATTCGGCAACGATCTCCCTCGTCGAAGCCCTCGACCTCGACACCCTGCGCGCCTACGCACGTCAGGCAACGGGCGAGAAGTACCGGATCAACCCCCACAAGCCGATGCCTACCTGACGATCCCCCGGACCCCTCCGACCCTCCATCTGGCCAAGCACCCGGCGAGTCCGCCGGCGCAAACACGAAAGCTCCCGAACATGCCCAATCACCCGACCCGCAACGACATCGGCCTGCTCGATCGGTACTTCTACCTCGACCCCTGGGAGCGGTTCAAGTGGATGCGCGACAACGCGCCGGTCTATTGGGACCCCTCCGCCGACGGCGGGCTCTGGGGGGTCACGCGTTACGACGACATCATGACGATCGCGAAGACGCCGGAGATCTTCTGCTCGGGCAAGAGCTCGCGCCCCGAACGCAACAGCTGGATCCCGACGATGATCAACCTCGACGAGCCGCTCCACAAACGCCGCCGCAACCTCGTGAATCGCGGCTTCACGCCCCGCCGCGTCCAGGACCAGGAGCAGAAGCTCCGCCTGCTGACGCGCGAGCTGATCGAGCAGGTGAACGAACGGGGCGAATGCGATTTCATGAAGGACATCGCCCGTTGGATCCCGATGGTCGCGATCGGCGACATGCTCGGCGTCGAGCCCGAGGATCGCGGCAAGCTCCTCGAGTGGAGCGACTGCCTGCTCGGCGGCGGCGAGATCGCAAACATCGCGGACGACACGCTCCGGCGGGAGAAGCAGCGCGAGTTCAGCAATGAGTACTTCGCCTACCAGATGGCGGTGATCGCCGACCGTCGCAAGAATCCCCGCAACGACCTCGTATCGCTGCTCGTCACGAGCACGATCGACGGCGACGTGCTGACCGACGAGGAGCTGCTCCAGGAGAGCCTGCTCATCCTGATCGGCGGCGACGAGACGACGCGCCACGTCATGACCGGCGGGCTCGAGCAGCTGATCCTGAACCCCGGCGAGAAGCAGAAGCTGATCGACGATCCCTCGAAGATCGAGGTCGCCGTCGAAGAGATGATCCGCTGGGTCTCACCCATCGTGAACATGAACCGGACCGTCACCCGGGATACGGAGCTCCACGGCGAAAAGCTCCGCGAAGGCGACCGCGTGCTGCTTCTCTACCCGGCGGCCAACCGCGACGAACGCGAGTTCTCGAATCCGGACCGCTTCGACGTCGAGCGCTGGCCGAACCACCACGTGGCCTTCGGCGGCTACGGCGTCCATCACTGTCTGGGAGCCAGCCTCGCGCGCCTCGAGCTCAAGATCCTCTTCGAGGAGGTGCTCACGCGCATGCCCGACATCCGCTTCGCGAACGACGAGCCCCTCGAGCGGCGACCGAACAACTTCATCACGGGCATCGAGAAGATGCCCGTCGTATTCACGCCCAGCCGAGCTTCTGCATGACCCGGATCAGCCCGTCGATCTCGGCGTAGTCCGAGGTCGCGGTATTGAGCCAGCACTCCTCGTAGCCGAGCGCGGCGTAGGCCTCGAGCGATTCCTGGACCTTGTCCGGCGTCGAGCGGTCGACCATCTGCGACATCGCCTTCGCCGGCGCTTCGCCCATCACCTTGATGTACTTGTAGACGTAGGCCTTGAGCTTCTCGTCCGCATTCGGCGCGAGGGAGTACCAGAAGCCGCCGACGCGTTTCGGGGCGGTCGTCCGCCCCGCCTTCTCCCAGGACTCGCTGACCCACTGATACTGCTGCTTCATCTCGGCCGCGACGCCGTTGCCCGACCACGAGTAGACGCCGTCCGCCCACTTCGACGCGCGGGCGATCGACTTCGGCCCCATCGAGCCGGCGAGGATCTTGGGGCCGCCCTTCTGGACGGGCTTCGGTCCGATCGGCTCGGCCCCCTCGAAGGGCAGCTCGCCCGCCCAGATCCGACGGATCTCCGCGACCTGCGCGTCCATGCGCGAATAACGCCCCTCGCGCGGCTTCTCCATGCACTGATAGTCCTGGGGCCGGCCTCCGGTTCCGACCACGATCGTGGTCCGCCCGCCGGCGATCAGATCGAGGGTCGCCGCATGCTTCGCGACCTTGATCGCGGGGTGCATCGGAAGGACGTACAGGGTCGGTGCAATGTGGACCCGCGTCGTCACGGCGGCCGCCGCGGCGAGGGTCGCCATCATGTCGACCGAGGGGCCGACCATGCGCTCGCCACAGGACAGCGTCGAGAACGGGCCGTCGTCGACGCGGCGGAACCACTCGAGCATCCGGCTGCGATCGATGTCGTCCTGGGTATACGGAAAGCAGAGACCGATCTTCATGTTCTGGCACCCAATCGATAGAGGTAGACCTGGCTCACGTTCTCATTGCGAGGACGTACGCCGTATTTCTTCTTGTAGGCGTCCGCAAAGGTCGCGAACTCGGTGGGATCTTCGACCCGGACGGCCGTCACCAGATAGAGCTTCCCGCCGACCCGGACGCGCGCCTGCGGATCGGCGATCAGGTTCTCGACCCAGCGCGAGCGATTCGCGCCGGCATGGACGTAGAGCCGATCCTCGAGGCCCACCGCCCAGATGTTGATCGAGTAGGGATCCGTCGGACGCGTCTCGAGCTGGATCGTCGAGATCTCGTCACTGAACGACCAATCGCCGGGCAGCGCTTCGACGGGCCCCGAAAGCTCGCCGCCCGGCAACAGCAGGACCGGCCCGCAGCCGAGCAGACAAGCGAGCGCGAAGGGTCCTGCAGCCATCCAGGCAGACCAGCTTTTCATGGCCCTACGATACTCATCCCGCGCGCGATCGGCTGCCCTATGCTGCGAGGTATGTCGGAAGCCCCGCGCGCCCACGCCGAGTCATCCTCACGACTCGCCTCGCCGTCGTTTCCCCCCTCATCGACTCGCGTTGCATCGACCGGTTGAGACCGCCGCCCATTTTCCACGCCAAATGCGAAAAGCATGAAAACTCCGGACTAGAGCACCGCGATCGGATTGACCGGACACCCGGTCCCGCCCGGCACGCGGATCGAGCCGAGCGTGAAGAAGAAGCTCCAGCGCCGGCGCGAGCTGCATGCCTCGGCCAACTCCCCGAGCGCCAGGTTGTCGATCAGATGGAGGCCCATGCTCGTGATCCCGATCTGATGGATCGGGAAGGGCCAGTTGGGAATTCCGAGACCCGGCAGCGCGTCCGAGATCCCGTCGCTCCCGAGCACGGCGATCTCGCGCTCGCGCAGCCACGGCAGGCATTCGGCGTGGAGACCCGCCATGCCCTGGGCCGGATCGAGACGGCCTCCCTTCTCCTTGCGCAGCGCGGCGCGCCCCGTGCCGACGAGCAGGATGTCGCCGGCCTGCACGCGCACGCCCTGGCGCTTCTCGGTTGCCTCGAGCTCGGCCACCGTAACGACCGATCGATCGGGCGGTAGGTACGCGACGCCCTTCATGGCGGCCACGTCGAGGAGCACGCCTCGCCCGACGATCCCATCCGCGAACGAGAGAACCGTATTGCGGAGCGCTCCGTTGCTGCGCACGTCGGAGGCCGGATAGCCGTTGTACATCTGCCCGCGCCAGAACATGTGGCAGAGCGCGTCGATGTGGGTCACCCCGAGACCGTGCACCTGGCAACCGAAGTAATCGCTCGAGGCTTCGTAGCCCGGAATGCCGTGGCAATCCCGCGCGTCGCCGGCCGCGAGCATGTGATGTTGCGCGGGATAGGGCGTCTCGGCGGAGGGTGCGACGCCGAGGTCGTGGGCCAGGCTGATGCTCGTTCCGTCGACGATGCTGTCGCGCGCGGCCCGGCGCCGCTCGGGCGTCAGGTGGTGGAGCATGCCGAGCTCGTCGCTCGACCCCCAGCGATTCCAATTCGACACCGACTCGAAGAGCGCGTCGAGCTCTCCCTCGCTCGGTACGCTCGAGACCTTCACGCCGCCCCCCTTCGTCTGCTGACTCATCGTTTCCTCGCCAACCGATTGCGAAAGAGCCGCCCCGGATACGTCCCGGTCGACTCGCCGTCCTGAACCGTCAGCTCGCCTGCGACCAGCGTCGCGCGAATCCCCTCGGCCTTCTGCGACAACCGCGGCCGGCCGGCCGGAAGATCGTCGACCACCCGCGGCACGGCAGGTCCGACGCGTTCGGGATCGAGGATGTTGAGATCCGCCTGCAGCCCTTCGCGCACGAGCCCCCGATCGGCGAAGCCCCAGGCCAGCGCCGGCTCGAATGTCAGCATGCGGATCGCCTCCTCGAGACCCAGCTGGCCGCGATCACGGACCCAATGCCCCAGCAGATAGGTGTGGATCGATGCGTCGGCAATCTGCGAGAGGTGGGCCCCCGAGTCGGAGAAGGTCATGATCGTACGCGGATGACGCAGGACCTCGAGCAGGACCTCCTCGTCCTGGGGATAGAGGCTCGGCTGGATGAAGAGGACTTCGAAATCGCTCTCGACCGCGAGGTCGATCATCGCGCGCGCCGGGGAGACGCCGCGGCGCGCGGCGACCTCGCGGACGGTCGGATTGGGCGGCAGCCCGCGTTCGTAGACCCGGATCCCGTCGTAGTCCGGCGGCCGCGGCATCGCGCCGATCCCGCGCCAGGCACTGAAGTCGCCCTCCATCGCAGCTTTCGCATAACGCTCTCGGGTGGCGGGGTCGGCGAGCATACGGCGCTGCTCGTCGACCGGAAGTGCGCGGAGCGATTGCCAGGCCGGCAGCACGTCGAAGGGCAGCCGCGTCTTGAACGAAAGCAGCACGGAGATGCCGCGGCAATGGCTCTGGCCGTACATCCGGCCACCGGCTTTCGCGATCGCATCGATCTGCTCGAGCATGCGGCGACCGCCGGCCTTCGTCGCGATCAGACCCGCCGTGACCGGGACGCCCAGATCGACCGCGATGTGGCGGATCTGACGCCAGGTCTCGTCGACGACCGCCGGGTCGCTCGAGAGCACGCCCTCGGTGCCACCCTCGAGGATGCCCGTCCCGAGACGGGCCATCACACCTGCGAGCCGATGCAGCTCCTCCCACGACGCGAGGCGCGAGGCGACCGGTCGATCGTCCGAGGTCTCGTGATGCTCGCTGCGCGTCGTCGTGAAACCGATGGCCCCGGCCCGGAGCGCCGTCTCGAGCTCCGACTCCATGCGCGCGAGATCGGCCTCGCTGGCCTTCTCCTCGAAGGCGCGCTCGCCCATCGCGAAGGTCCGCAGCGCCGAGTGGCCGATGTTGGCCGCATAGTGGATCGCTTTGCGCGTCCGGTCGACGGCGTCCATGTACTCCGGAAACGTCTCCCAGCTCCAGGGTATGCCGGCCGCGAGCGCCGCCGGATCGAGGTCTTCGGCGCGCTCGAGATTGCGCACGACGAGGGCGCGGGCATCCGCATGAGCGGGCGCCAGGGTGAACCCGCAATTGCCCATCACGGCGGTCGTGACCCCGTGCCAGCACGAGTTCGCGCCCTGCGGATCCCAGAAGAGCTGGGCGTCGAGGTGGGTATGGCCGTCGATGAAGCCCGGCGTCACGACGTGACCCTCGGCGTCGATCTCTCGGCGTCCGCGCTCGGCGATCCGCCCGATCGCCGCGATCCGGTCACCCGCGATTGCGACGTCGGCGCGATAGGCGCCGAGACCCGAGCCGTCGACGACCCTTCCCCCGCGAATCACCACATCGAAGCTCAAATCGACACTTCCTCCGCTCGCGTGCGCGGCGCTTCAATCTTTCGCGTCTTCATTCTCTGGCTTCTTCAATCCTTGGGGAGCCCGAGGATCCGCTCGGCGATGATGTTGCGCTGGATGTTCGGGCTGCCACCGCCGATCACGGTGCCGTGCCAGGAGAGCGCATCGTGCTGCAGCTCGCCTTGATGCTGCGCGGCGGTCCCGAGCAGCTCGAGGGTCAGCTCGCTCATCTCGAACTCGAGAATCCCGCGCTGGAGCTTGTTGATCGCGGTCTCGCTGCCCGAGGGCTTGCCGTTCAGCTGGTCCGTGAGGTGGCGCAGGCCCGTCAGGCGCATTGCCTCGACGCGGATCTCCATCTCGGAGAGACGCCGGCGAACGCGATCGTCCTGCAGCGCCGGCCGGCCGTTTCTCAGCGAACGTTTCGCGAGAGCCCGGATGTCGTCGAGGTGCTGGAGCATCTCGGTCGACTCCGAGATTCCCGAGCGCTCGTTCGCGAGAGCGCCCATCACGACCTTCCAGCCCTCGCCTTCGGCGCCGAGTCGATTGGTGACGGGCGTGCGCGCACCGTCGAAGAAGACCTGGTTGAAGGAGGCCTTGCCCGAGAGGTTCTCGATCGGCGAGATCGTGATTCCCGGCGTGCTCATCGGGACCAGCAGGCAGGTGATGCCCTTGTATTTCGAGACCGTCGGATCGGTGCGGACCAGCATGAAGATGTGGCTCGCGAAATGGGCCGAGGTCGTCCAGATCTTCTGGCCGTGGATCACGTACTCGTCGCCGTCGCGAACCGCGCGGCATTGGAGCGACGCGAGGTCGCTGCCGACGTCGGGCTCCGAATAGCCCGTGCACCAATGGCTCCGGCCGTCGAGGATCGCCTCGAGGTGCTCGGCCTTCTGCTCCTTCGAGCCGTGGCTGATGATGGCGGGCCCTACCCAGGTCAGCCCCATGAAATCGACGCCGAGTGCCGGCGCGCGGCGAGCCGACATCTCCTCCTTCAGGATGAACTGCCGGATCAGATCGGCGCCGCCGCCGCCCCATTCGCGGGGCCAGTTGAACCCGACCCAACGCTTCGAGCGGACCTTTTCGTTCCAGACGCGCAGGCACTCCGGATCCTCCTCCGGAACGGGATCCGGCAGGTTCGCGTCGAGGAAGGCACGGATCTCTTCGCGGAAGGCCTGCTCTTCGGGGGTGAAATTGAAGTCCATCAGATATTGCCTCCCGGCCCCATGGCCTCCGTTCCCATTGCGAGCCTGGCCAGCCGGTCGCGGTGATAGTCGCCATCGCCGAACATCGGACGCAGCCATTTCGAGCGCTTGAGATAGAGCTGGATGTCGTACTCGATCGTGTAGCCGACGGCGCCGTGGAGCTGGACGCAATCGACGCCGATCCGCGTGAATGCGTCGGAGAGGTAGGCCTTGGCGAGGGACGCGTAGCGCGGGACCTGCTCGCGGCGGTTGTCGATCGCCCAGGCCGCGTAATAAAGGAGGGACTTGATCGACTCGGTATCGACCCAGATGTCGGCGAGTCGGTGCTTCACCCCCTGGAAACGGCCGATCGGCGAGCCGAACTGCACCCGGTCCTTTGCGTACTGGACCGTCAGCGCCAGCGCTCCTTCGGCCGCGCCGAGTCCCTCCGCCGTGACGGCGACGCGCCCGCAATCGAGCAGGTGCTCGAGGGTCGCCTCGGGGTCGGCGCCGGAGAGCTTTTCGTCGGGCCCGATTCGAACGCCGTCGAGGACGAGGGTGCCACTTCGCTTCGTCTCGTCGAGATTCGAGACGAGCTCGACGCGGACGCCGGGCGCATCCCTGCGCACGAGGCCGAGCCGAAGAGCCGTTCCGACCCGGTAGGCGACGACGAACACGTCCGCACAGCCCGCGTCGGCGACGAAGAGCTTCTTTCCGCGCAGGACGTCGACGTCGGCCGTCGATTCGGCGAGGAGACGAACCCCGGCGCTGCCCTGCAGGTCGGATGCTTCGAGCACCGCGAGGGTCCCGATCGCCTGACCGTCGGCCAAGCGCGGTAGCCAGCGGCCCTGCTGCGCCGAGCTCCCTGCCTCGCAGAGCGCGACGGCGGCGAGCGCCGTCGAGACGAGCGGCGACGGCATCAACGTCCGCCCCGTCTCCTCGAGGACGACCACGAAATCGACCCACGCGAGGCCAGCCCCGCCATGCTCCTCGGGGATCAGGAGCCCGAGCGAACCCTGCTCGGCGAGCGCCTTCCAGAGCTCGGCAGAATGGGCGTTCGGCGTCCCCATCAGGCGTCGGACCTCCGCCATCGGGCAACGATCGTCGACGAACTTCCGCACGGCGTCGCGCAGGAAGCCCTGTTCCTCTGTGAATCCGAAATTCATGTGGACTCCGTGGGGCTCGGGGGAGCGTGTCGAGCCGCGGGCCAATCTTCGTTCGTTCGAACGCGCGGAGCAAACCCGAGCCGGGCTCCGATCCGACACGAATCGATCACCCAAGGGGCAGAATATTGACCAGCCGGTCACGAAATTCCGGGTCAGGTTCTGTTTCGATGGATATATGATGGTCTCGACCTGGGAAGGTGGCGAGATGGGTACGTCCTGCGTGGACGAATCGATCCCGCCTCGAGGATATCGGTGCGCGCGGCTCGCAAGAGCCTCCCCATCGGAACGATTCGAAGAGCCGGAGTGTTGGGAAGCACTTCGGAGTTCTCTCTTCGACGCGGATGAAGTCCGTGGAGTCCCGATCGGAGCGTTTCCCTCTACCAGGTCCGAACGAATTGCGTGTTCGCGTGGCCACAAAGCGTGGCGGTGCACGGGCATGCCCTCGTCGGCTCGCAGGAGCTGCCGGGAAGATCGGCGTGGCGGCAGATGCCGTGACGGCTGTGTAGAGGTAGAAGCACATGATTGGAAGCAGAACGAAGAGGGGCGCGGCGCTCGTCGCCGGCGGTGCCCTGTTGTGGCTCGCGCCGATTTCCGCAAACGCCCTAGGCATCTCGATCGTCAATGTCTCGAGCAGCGGCGGGAATACCGCCTACCTCTCCAACAACGACGTCCTGACCCTCGACCTCGTGATCGAGAACGCAACCCATGAGGACGTCTACGGCCTCGGCATCGGTATCGCCGGTTACGACGGCGGCAACGACGGAGACCTCAACAACGACGCCCTTCGCTTCGTCCCCGGCGGCGCCGTCGCGGTTTCGGTCCTGAACACGAGTCTCGAGACCGACCCCGTGCTCACAGGGGTCGGCGGCCTCGACAACATCCGGACTGCACCGACGCAGATCGGGGCGGGGCCGCCCTTCAACAATCCGCGACGCGTCGTGCTCTTCGAAGGCGTTGCCCTCAGCCCCTCGAACGGGGACGGATCCCTCGACGTCGGCATCGGCGGCGGGACGGTCGGGAGCGGCGACGTGCATTTCCGGGTGTCCTTCCGGGCGGTGACCGCATTGACGGCCCGCGACGTGACCCTGCGGATCGGCGTCGGCGAGTTCGGCAATGCGGCGATCGGCGCCGGGGGCGTCGATCTCCCCTTCAACAACGCTTCGTTCACCGTCAACGTCGTCCCGGAGCCGGGCACGGCGCTCTTGATGGGGCTCGGACTCGCTGCGCTCGCGGCCAGGGGTCGGCGCTAGCCGGCTCTCCCTTTTCGTCGCGGAGTCCGTCGCGGACTTCATCGACGAACAGGGTCCAGACCCAGGGTGCCGCAGGCCTCGAATCGCGCGCACCGAAAGGCCATCCCCTCGCGCGGGGGGATGGCCTTTTTTCGTTCGCTGGCGCAGAAGTCGATAGTATCGGCTCCCTTGGATCGAAATCGCGTTCCGGAGGGCGGGATCGATGGGCGAGCTCTCGCCGCAAGCGTGGCAGATGGGCCTGGCAACCCTGGCGGGTCTGGGCCTGGTCGCGCTCGCACTGGCGCTGCTCGCCGTCCGCATCACGCGCCTCTCCCGCAAGCAGAAGAAGCTCCTCCTCAAGCGCCATCTACGCCACGCCTGGCGCTGGCTCGAGGAGCACCGTCTCGTCGAGAAGAATCCGGCCCTGATCCACGACTACCACCGCATCTATCCGGCGCTCGCGACCCTCGAACGCAGCTTCGAGGTGATCCAGAAGGAATGCCTCGAGCTGATGGCGCAGCACGAGAAGATCCCCCACATCAAGCAGTCCGGCGGCCGCTACACGACGCGAGGCGTCCACGAGATCGAGTGGAAGACCTTCATGTTGAAGTCGGGCCGTTTCCTCGAAGCGAATTGCCGGCACGCACCCGAGACCACGCGGCTGCTCCGCCAGATCCCCGGCCTCGCAACGGCCTTCTTCTCGATCCTCGGCCCCCACCAGCACATCGGCGCCCATTGGGGCTACTACAAGGGCTTCTACCGCTACCACCTCGGTCTCGTGGTCCCCGACGACAATCGCGACGAGCTCTGCTGGCTTCGGGTCAACGACGATCGACGCGCCTACGACAAGCGGATCCGGAGGGTGATCGAGCAGACCCCGAAATACCATTGGCACGAAGGCGAGGGGATCGTCTTCGACGACACCTACCTGCACGACGCGGCGAACGAGTCCGACTCGCCGCGGGCGGTGCTCTTCCTCGATCTGCGAAGGCCACTGCCCTGGTATCTCGACATTCCGAATCGGATCTTCATCGCGCTGGTGCAGTTCGACCCGACGCTGCGCGAGATCCACCGGGACGCGGTGATGCGCGACTGACCGGACCCGGGCGGTACCAGCGGGCGCACGCCTCCTTCCAATCACGAGGATCAGGCAGATCAGGGACCGTCTTTCGTGACTGGATACCCGGCCGCGATCCAGCCGTCCATGTCGCCCGTCAGATGGCGAAGATTCGTGAAGCCGGACCTGGCCAGCAGCTCCGTCGCGATGGCCGCACGTCGGCCGGACTTGCAGTAGACCACGACCGGCGCCGTTGCGAACTTCTGGATCTCAGACATCCGCTCGGCGAGCCGGTCGTGGGGAATGTTGAACGCGTTCTTGACGTGGCCTGCGGCGTATTCCTCGGGAGTTCGGACATCCAGGACGAGGCTGCTGCCTGGAGCCGTTCGGACGTATTCCTCGCGAGAGATCTCGGTCGCGACCGGAGCCTCCGTTCCCTTGCAGCCCGATAGGTTGAAGGTCGACAGGGATAGAATCGCGATGAGTGCCAGGATTCGCATGTAGACTCCTCTCGAGCTCGACTCGATTCGGGTAGACCTTGCCAGGTCGGGCCGGCGGGGCGCAAGGCTCCTTCCATTCTTCGACACCACCGAATCGACATCGGAACCGGGCGGAGGAAGAATCGATCATGCGACGACTCGACGGCAAGGTGGCGATCGTGACCGGCGCGGCTCAGGGCACGGGGGCCGCGATCGCCCGGCTCTTCGTCGAGGAGGGTGCCCACGTCGTACTCGCGGACGTGAAGGACGACCAGGGCCGCGACTTCGCCCGATCGCTCGGCGAGAACGCGAGCTATGTCCACCTCGACGTCTCCCGGACCGAGGACTGGCAAGTCGGCGTCGGCCGAACCCTCGAACGATTCGGCGGGATCGACGTCCTCGTCAACAATGCCGCGATCCTGCTCCTCGCCCCGCTGACGCAGATCCGCCGCGAAGACTTCCTGCGCGTCGTCGAGGTCAACCAGCTCGGTCCCTTTCTGGGAATCCAGGCGGTCTTCGAGGCGATGAAGAGCCGCGGCGGCGGGTCGATCGTCAACATCTCGTCGACCGACGGGATCAAGGGCATGAACGGCGTCAGCGCCTATGCCTCGAGCAAATGGGGTGTCCGCGGCCTCACGAAGTCGGCCGCCATGGAGCTCGGCCGCTACCGCATCCGCGTCAATGCGATCTGCCCCGAGGCCGGCAATCCGAACATGAGCGCGCCCTTCATGCCCGGGAGTCCCGACCTGTCGGAGGTGCCGCACAAGATGATGCAGGCGATCCTGAAATCCCCCGATCACGTCGGTCCCGCGAGTCGAATCCTCGACGTCGCGCGCATGGCGCTCTTCCTGGCCTCGGACGAGAGCCTGTCGTGCACCGCCGCCGATTTCGTCGTCGACGCGGGGCTGACGGCAGGTCAATTCCAGAAGCTGGCGCCGAGCGCTTGAGGCCCGCAGGAGATCGCCGACTTCGGATTCGACCTAACGAACGAGCGCCTCTGGATTCCGCGCCGTGAGCGCCCGCCGGACGCCTTCCTTCCAGCTCACCTTGCAGGGGCCCGCGAGCTGCTCTCGCAGCGTGGCATCGAGCACCTTCATGCCCCAGGTCGCGTCGGCGGCGACTTCGATCTTCATCGATAGCCCCGTCAGCTCCTCGACGTACCGGATCATCGCCTCGACGGACACGGCCTCGTCGCCGCCGAGGTTCACGATCGGGGCCGGCACGGCCGCCGCCTGGATCAGGCGCTCGGCCTGCTCCGCGATGTCGTCCTCGTGGATCGGCGAGCAGTAGCTGTCGCCCGAAGCCGCGCGCGTATAGGACATCCCGTGCTTCATCATCTGATAGAGCGCCATCGGCACGCCGCCGTGTCCGCGGGCCCCGTACGCCACGTCGAGACGCGCGATGATCGTCGGGAGATCGAGCACGCGGGCCTGGAAACGCACGACTGCTTCGGTCGCGAGCTTGCTCATGGCGTAATGCGGTCCGTAGGCGGAGAAGCCGCCCAACATGTCCGTCTCCTTGACGGGGTCCGGGGCGCTCGCGGCCACTCGGTAGACGCTCGACGACGACATATGAAAGAAGGCGCGGGCCTTCCGGTAGCGCTGCATCAGGAAGCCCGTGCCTTCGGCGTTCTGCGACATGCCGATCTCGGGCGTCTTCGGGCTCGTGTTGCAGCCGCAGTGGAAGACATAATCGACGTCGGGCAGGCCCGAGAGGTCGGCGTCGCCCATCGAGAAATAGGCCGTGCGAACCCCCTTCGCCTCGAGCGCGGCCTTCGCCTTCGCGTCCGTGAATCGGGCGGCGGCCCAGACCTGGTTTCGCTCGGCCAACTTCTCGGTCATCCGTCCCGCGACCTGTCCGGTCGCGCCGGTCACGAGAATCCGCTTTCCCTCGATTCGATCCATGGGGGCCTCCTCCGTCGCATTCCTGCGCGCGGCGGACGCTGGCTCATCGCACGGCGTCATGCAATCGTCGCCCCATGACCTCCCCGACCGATGTCGACGGGCATCCCGCGCCCCTGCTCCCGCTCGCGGACCTCCTCGTCCTCGATCTCACGATCGCCCGCGCCGGACCGACGGCGGTCCGCCAGCTCGCGGACTGGGGCGCGCGGGTGATCCGGATCGAGCCGCATTCGCCCGAGTCGGCCCTCGAGGACCATCTTTCTCCCGACTATCTCAACCTCCACCGCAACAAGCGGAGCCTGGCCCTCGACCTGAAGCGCGCCGAGGGCGTCGCCGTGCTGCATCGCCTCGTCGGCCGGGCGGACGTGCTCGTCGAGAACCTCCGCCCGCCGGTGAAGACGCGGCTCGGCTTCGATTGGCCGACCCTCGAAAGACTCAATCCACGGCTCGTCCTCGGCTCGATCTCGGGCTTCGGGCAGGACGGCCCCTACGCCGAGCGCGGGGGTGTCGATCAGATCGTCCAGGGACTCTCGGGCCTCATGAGCGTGACGGGTCCTCCCGGGCAGGGCCCCGTCCGCACGGGCGTCGCGATCTCCGACGTGACGGCCGGTCTCCAGCTCGCCGTCGGTATCCTCGTGGCCCTCCACGAACGCGACAGGACCGGCCGCGGCCGTCATGTCCACACCTCGCTGCTCGAGTCCATGCTCGGCATGCTCGACTTCCAGGCCGCACGCTTCACGGTCGCCGGCGAGATTCCCGGACAGGAGGGCAACCACCACCCGACGATGCGCCCGATGGGCTACTACGCGACGCGGGACGGCGGCATCAACATCGCCGCACCCTGGGGCCGCCTCTGGCAGTCGTTCTGTGAAGTCATCGGTCGCGCCGATCTGACGCGCGACCCACGCTATGCGACCCCTGCGGCTCGCGCGGTCGCTCGTGAAGCTCTCGATTGCGAGGTCGGCGAGGCGCTGCGCGGACGCGATTCGCGCGACTGGCTCGAGGCGCTGCATCGCGCAGGGGTGCCCTGCGGCCCCGTCCACGACATCGCAGAAGCCTTCGCCGATCCGCAGGTCCGCCACCTCGAGATGGCCATCCCGATCGAACATCCGATCGCCGGAGAAATCCGGATCCTACGCAACGCAACGCAGATCGAGGGCCATCCCTCGGCGATCCGCGAGCCCGCGCCCTCGGTCGGCCAGCACTCGCAGCAGATCCTGAAGGAATTCGACTTCACGGACCGGGAGATCGAGGCCCTGGTACGAGAAAGAATCGTCGCAGCAAGCATCCGAGGCTGACGCCCGAGCAGCATCCCGCTTCTCTGTTAACGTCGCCCGACCCCAGGAAGGACTCTCCGCCGATGAAGGCGCCCGCTTACTCGCTCGGCCTGCTGCTCGTCATCTACGTCGTCAACCACATCGATCGACAGGTGATGAACATCCTGGTCGAGCCCGTGAAGACGGATCTCGGGCTCGACGACGGGCAGATCGGCTGGCTGATCGGCGGCTCGTTCGCGCTCTTCTACACGGTCGCGGGCCTTCCGATCGCCCGCCTCGCCGACCGCAGCAACCGGCGCAACATCATCGCGCTTTCACTTCTCGTCTGGAGCGCCATGACCATGGCCTGCGCCTTCGCGCGGAGCTTTCCCCAGCTGCTCATCGCGCGGATCGGCGTCGGCATCGGCGAGGCCGGCTGTACGCCGCCCGCGCACTCGATGATCTCGGACACCTTCGCTCCCGAAAAACGCGCGACCGCGATCTCGATCTACTCCCTCGGCATTCCCTTCGGCACGCTGATCGGCCTGGCCTTCGGTGGCTACCTGTCGGATCAGCTCGGCTGGCAGGCGGCCTTCATGGTCGTAGGCGCGCCGGGCGTCCTGCTCGCCCTCCTCACCTACTGGACGCTCGAGGAGCCGAAGCGCGGCGCCTTCGACGCCCTCGGCGATCGTGCGATCGAGCCCGTCGCCGACTCGCTTCGCTTCATGGCCGGGCTTTCCACGATCCGGCACATGCTGGCAGGCTCCGCCGTCCAGACGCTGTTCCTCGCGGGCGTGAATGCGTTTCACTCCTCGTACCTGATCCGGGTCCACGGCCTGACGACCACGCAGGCCGGCCTCTGGCTGGGATTGGTCGCGGGCGTCGCTGGAGGATCGGCGGTCTTTGCTTCCGGAGTCCTGGCGGACCGACTCGGGAAACGCGACCTGCGCTGGCATTGGTGGCTCCCGGCCGTCGGCGGGCTCGCCTCGATCCCCTTCTCGGTCCTCGCCTACACCGCGGAGAGCGCGACCTGGGCAATCGCGTGGATCGCGGTCGCGACGCTCGGCAACCACCAGTATTCGGCCCTGGGCCACGCCGTGCTCCAGGGACTCGTCAAGCCGCGGATGCGGGCCGTCATGTCCGCGACGGCGCTCTTCGCCATGAATGCCGTCGGCTTCGGCCTCGGACCGGTGCTGGTCGGCGAGCTGTCGGACTACTTCGGGGGCGGGACGTCGATCCGCCAGGCACTGCTCGCGCTGATCGTCTGCCTGGCCTGGGCCGCGGGCCATTTCGTCTGGGGAGCGCGCAGCTATCTACGCGACCTCGAGGCGAAGAACGCCTGAGCCCTCGGCCCAGCCCGCGCGCGGGTCACGCGCCGCCCGCTAGATCATCTGCACGAGCTCCGCGAGGTTTCCTTCCGGATCTTTCGCGAAAGCGACGCGGACCTTCATCTCCGGGATGTCCTTGATCGCGGCGTGGACCCGGCCCCCGTTTGCGACGATGCGGTCGAGAAGCGCCTGCAGATCGTCGGTGATGAAGCCGAGGATCACGGCCCCGGGGCGCGGCGGCGCGAGCTCGGTGAATCGGAGAAGCACGATGGAGCCCGGGCCGAAGCCCGAGTCCCGGCCGAGCATGATCTCGTCGATCGGGTCGATCCCGATGTCGGCACGGATCCGGTCGAATTGCTTCAGCTCGTACACGTTCGTGTAGAAGGACTTCATCTTTTCCAGATCGCCGACCACGAGCTTGGTGAATCCGAATGTCGTCATGTCTCTCTCTTTTCGGCGCGCGATGCGCGGGGTTGCTCGCTCGGAGCAGTGGATCAGGCCGCGGCGCGCAGCCGGTACCGCATCGGCAGCGTCTTGAGCCCGACCACGAAGCTCGACGCGATGTGCGACGGCGTGCCCAGCGACTCGACCGATTCGATCCGCCGCGCGAGCTCGAGGAACAGGGCGCGCGACGAGAGCCGCGCGACATGCGCGCCGAGACAGAAATGCTCGCCGGTCCCGAACCCGAGATGCGGATTCGGATCGCGGCTGATGTCGAATCGGAACGGGTCGTCGAAGACCTCCTCGTCCCGATTTGCCGAGGCGTAGAACATCGCGAGGTCTTCTCCGGCGCGCAGCTTCGTGCCGTGGATCTCGACGTCCTGCAGCAGTCTTCGTTTCATGTAGTTGACGGGGGTCGCCCAGCGCACGACCTCCTCGACCGTGGAGCGCGCGAGCGACGGGTCGGCGCAGAGCTTCGCGAGCTGGTCGGGATTCTCGAGCAGCGCCTGCATGCCCGAGGCGATCGCGTTGCGGGTCGTGTCGTGGCCTGCGGTGAAGACGATCAGGAAGTAGCCGTAGGTTTCGATCGGAGGCATCGGCGTTCCGTCGGCCATCTTCGCGTTGGCGAGCATGCTCGCGAGATCGTCTCGGGGATTCGCCCGACGGTCCTGGATGATGCGCGTGAAGAGGTTGATGAAGTCGGCTCCGAGCGCTGCCGTCACGGCCTTACGGTCCTCGCCCTTTCGCTGGAGATCCGGATCCTCGGAGCCGAAGAGCTCCTGGGTCAGTCGCAGCATGGTCTCTTCTTCGTGGCGCTCGACGCCGAGCAGCGTCGCGAGCACCCGCAGCGGATGGCGCTGAGCGATGACCTCGACGAAATCGCACTCGCCCTCGCGCCCGAGCTTGTCGACCTGCTCCCGCGCACACGCGGTCACGATATCGTCGAGGCGCCGGATGCTCCGGGGCGTGAAGAAGCCGCTCGCGACCTTGCGAAAGTCGCGGTGCTCCGGGGGATCCATTTCGATGATGGTCCGCATGCTGCCGAAGCTCGTCGAATCGGCGATCCGGCGGGCCTCCTGCTCGAAGCTGATCAGGGTCGGGCCCTTCGAATTGCTGAAGATATTCGGCTTGCTCGAGATCTTCACGATGTCGGCGTGGCGCGTGATCGCATGGAAAGGCGGGAACTCGCTGCTCTCGCAGCGGTAGACGGGGGCGTGCTTACGGAGCTTCGTCCAGGCGTCGTGGGGTTGGCCCGCAACGCCGTAGTTGCGGGAGGCGATCAGGTCATCGGCGGTGAAATCGAACTGCATCGGAGCATCCTCATGGGGGAAGTGAGGTTCACGGGCCCGACGGTACGAGCCGGCCGACCACTCTAGCAAGCCGGAATCGCGCCGAACCGGACCTCGCGAAACCGGACCGACGCCCATCGGCGTCGGTCGTCGAGCCCGCTCAGCCCCCGAGCGCGACACGCTCCTTCACGATCTTGCGACAGATCGCGAGGTTCGGGGCGAAGCTTGGACGGGCGATCATGCGTTCGGCGAAGGTCACGGCGCGCGGCCAGCGCCGGACGTCGGGGAGACCGGCGACCATCTCGAGCTGGGCGAGCTGGACACCGACGGCGATGTCGGCGATCGAGAGCTTCCCGCCGAGCAGATGGCGCGCGTGCTCGGGGCCGGCCGCACCGGCGCCCGCGAGCTGTTCTTCGAGCTGTTCTTCGAG
>Ga0163144_10000510_pt1 | contig 90138 bp, 82 predicted proteins | sample OliLak19BULKMAT1_FD_123175 | JGI IMG/M metagenome (GOLD analysis project Ga0163144, IMG submission 123175) | Freshwater microbial mat bacterial communities from Lake Vanda, McMurdo Dry Valleys, Antarctica - Oligotrophic Lake LV.19.BULKMAT1 | ecosystem: Environmental > Aquatic > Freshwater >...
CGGCGGCGTGCATGCGCCGAGCATCACGACGCGCCACGCCCAGGTCGCGAAGTGGACCGCGAGAGCCTGCAGCGGAAACGCGTGTTGGTCGTCGGCGAAACAACCCAGCACGACGACGCGCGTGAAGCTCTCGGGCTGCACGAGCCCGAGCAGGCGTCGCGTGACGCCGCTGATCGCGTCGGTCGCGAGGTGCTCCTGGGCGATGCTGAGGCGGCCCTCGTGCCACGCAGTGCCGATCTCGGTCATGACCGGCCGCAGGATCCGATCGACGATCGAGGTCGCGGTGCCGAGCGCCGTTGCACGATCGAGCTCGCGCTCGAGTCGATAGGGATCGAACAGCTCGACCGCCTGCATGATTCTCTGGCGCATCGGCGCGAACACGTCCTCCACCCCGGGCAGAGGAGCGACGGTCGATTCTTGCTCGAGCACGAGGCGCGCTGCCTCCGACGGTGACATGCCGCCGTCGCACATCTCACGCAAGCGTTGGATCATCGCAAGATCCGCGTCCGAGTACAGTCGATACGACGAGTCGCTGCGCGCCGGGACGGGCACCCCGTAGCGCCGTTCCCACGCCCGCAACGTGGCCGCAGGGATGCCGGTCATCTCCGCGACGGTTTGGATGCGGTATTTGCCCCGAGGATCACTCACGTCGTGCACTGCCTCGAGCTGTCGAGCTCGAGGCGATCCGAGCCTACGGTCGACCCCCCCGGGTTGTCAAAGGTTGGTCCAATGCTAGCGTGTCAGCGTGCAACGATCTGACGCCGCCAGCGAAACCGCCGAGAAGCCCCACGCCGTCGTCATCGGCAGCGGTTTCGGAGGACTGGCCGCAGCGATCCGACTCGGTGCGCGCGGGTGGAAGGTCACCGTGCTCGAGCGTCGCGATCAACCCGGTGGTCGCGCCTACGTGTACCGGCAAGACGGGTTCACGTTCGACGGCGGGCCGACGGTGATCACTGCTCCGCAGCTCTTCGACGACCTGTGGACGCTCGCCGGCAAGCGGATGTCAGACGAGATCGATCTGCGACCGGTCGATCCGTTCTATCGGATCCGCTTCGCGGACGGACAGGTGTTCGAATACAACGGCGACGCCGAGCACATGCGCCGCGAGATCGCGCGGTTCTGTCCGGGCGATGTCGACGGGTACGAGCGACTGCTGGAGATGAGTCGACGGATCTTCGAGGTGGGGTTCGACCGCCTCGCGCACATGCCATTTTCACGCTGGACCGACATGCTCAAGATCGTGCCGGAGATGGTGCGGCTGCGCAGCTATCGCACGGTCTACGGGCTGGTCTCTTCGTTCATCTCCGACGACCGACTGCGCCAGGTGCTGAGCTTCCATCCGCTGCTCGTCGGCGGCAACCCGTTCGAGACCACGTCGATCTACACGCTCATCTGTCACCTCGAGCGCAAGTGGGGCGTCTGGTATCCCCGCGGCGGTACCGGTGCCCTCGTGGAAGGCATGGTGCGGCTCGTCGAAGGCCACGGCAATCGCGTCATCTGCAACACCGAGGTCTCGCGCATCGAGGTCGATCGTGGACGTGCGACGGGTGTGACGCTCGCGGATGGCTCGCGCATCGCCGCCGACATCGTGATCTCGAACGCCGACTCGGCGTGGACATACCGGCACCTCGTCGCGCCCGAGGCGCGCAAGCACTGGACCGACAAGCGCATCGACTCGGCGCGCTACTCGATGAGCCTGTTCGTGTGGTATTTCGGCACCAAGCGGCGCTACGAGGACGTCGCGCACCACACGATCATGCTCGGGCCACGTTATCGGCCGTTGCTCGACGACATCTTCAAGCACAAGAAGCTCGCGAAGGACTTCAGCTTGTATCTGCACCGTCCGACCGCGACCGATCCGTCGCTCGCGCCCGTCGGGCACGACGCGTTCTACGTGCTCTCGCCGGTGCCGCACCTCGATGCGGCGGTCGACTGGACGACGCACGCGGAGCAGTATCGCAGCGAGATCGAGCACTTTCTCGCCGCGACGGTGCTTCCGGGACTCGATCGCGAGATCGTCTCGTCGCGCATGCTGACGCCGCTCGGCTTTCGCGACGATCTGTTGTCACTAAAGGGGTCCGCGTTCGGGATGGAGCCCGTGCTGCTGCAAAGCGCGTACTTCCGGCCCCACAACCAGAGCGAGGACATCGAGTCGCTGTATCTGGTCGGCGCCGGTACCCATCCGGGCGCAGGGGTGCCCGGCGTCCTGTCGTCGGCGCGTGTGCTCGACACTGTGATCCCGAGCGCGACGGACTTCGTCGCGGCGGGACGGTCAGCGCGAGGACACCATGCCGCATGAGACTGCGCTCGCGCGATCGATCGGCGACGACGACGCGCGCGAGTGCGGCCAGATCCTCCGCGCCGGATCGCGCAGCTTCGCGGTGGCGTCGTATCTGTTACCGGCCCGGACGCGGCGCCCGGTAGCAGCGCTTTATGCGTTCTGTCGCGTGGCCGACGATGCCATCGACGAAGGTGAGAACCCGTCGGCCGCGCTCGAGGAACTGCACGCGCGACTCGATCGCGTGTACGCCGACGCGCCCGCCGACGACGCGGTCGAACGCTCGCTCGCGCGCGTCGTGCATACGCACGGCATCGCGCGACCGGTGCTCGACGCGCTGCTCGACGGCTTCGCCTCGGATGTCGGGGCCGTGCGGGTCGAGCGGATCGACGATCTGCTCGACTATGCGGTGCGCGTCGCCTCGACGGTCGGTGTTGCGATGACGCTGGTGATGGGCGTTCGCGATCGGCACGTCCTCGCGCGGGCGAGCGATCTCGGCGTCGCGATGCAGCTCACCAACATCGCGCGGGATGTCGGCGAGGACGCGCGACGCGGGCGTCTGTACCTGCCGTTGCAGTGGTGCGCGGAGGTCGGCGTCGATCCCGAGCGGTGGCTCGCGACCCCGCGGTTCGAGCCACGCGTCGGCGCGCTGGTCGAGCGGGTGCTCGCGCTCGCGGACGTGTACTACCGCCGTGCGGACGTCGGCATCGCCGAGCTGCCGGCCGACTGCCGACGGGCGATCCGCGCGGCGAGCCTGATCTACGCGGACATCGGTCGCGTGATCCGTGCGCGAGGTTGCGACTCGGTGAGTCGGCGCGCCCACACGTCGACGCTGCGCAAGCTCGTGCTGGTCGTGCGCGCAGCGTGGTCGCGCGCGCCTGGGGATCCGCAGCTGCTGCGCGCCGACGCGGTGCCCCTGGCAAGGGTGCTCGTCGACGCGTGCGTGAGCACGCGGTGATCCCCAGCACACGGTGGCCGTGGTTCGCGCGATGGTTCGCCCACCGCGTCGCGGCGCGCGTGCGCAGCGAGTTCTCCGCCGTGATGGTCCACGGCCTCGAGCCGGTACGCGAGCTCGCGCGCTCGCATCCGACACTCTGGGTCGCGAATCACACCGCATGGTGGGATCCGATGGTCGCGATCCTCCTCGGTACCCACGTGCTCGAGCTCGAGACGTTCGCGATGATGGCGACCGAGAATCTGGTGCGGCTGCGCTTTTTCGGGCTGGTCGGCGGGTTCGGTGTCGACCGCAGCCATCGCCGCGACGGCGCCCTTGCGACGCGCCATGCGGCGGCGCTGCTCGATCGACCGCGACGTGCGGTGTGGATCTTCGCGCAGGGCGACACGCATCCGCCGGCGGAGCCCGTGCGATTCCACGGTGGCGCGGCGTCGATTCACAGACACGCGCCCAGCAGCATCGTCGTGCCGATCGGATTGCGCTACGTCTTCGGCGACGATCCGCGGCCGCAGATGTGGCTCGCGATCGGCACACCGATCCGCGAGCTCCCGCCGGGCGCGGCCGGGACGGCGATCCTCGAACGCGAGGTCATGCGCTGCCTTGCGCTCGTCGACGATCGGACGGGCGCGTTCTCACCGCTGTGGCCGGTGCACGCCCGCGGTGACGGCCTCGCGGCGCGCCTGCTCTCGCGACTGGCGAGCGCCGTCGTCTGGAGCTTCGGTCGTCGGTTCGAGGCGGCCCTCGGCATCGATGCGCAGCGTGTGCTCGGCCCAGCGGACGGTGCGACGACGACACGCGCACGCGAACGCGAAAAGCAGTAGCGCGTCGGCGCGCAGGGCATCGAGCGCCGAGATCCGCGGGATACGCCCGGCGCGCGCGGCGATGGTCGCAATGGCGAGACGCGCGAGCAACGTCGACAACCCGACGCCTGCCGCGAGGACCGGGGCGATGGGCGCGATGGCGATGGCACCGGCGATGAGCAGCGGCGCGGCGGCGATGAGCAGCGGATAGCCGAGCAGGCGCAGCGGCCGCTGGGCGCGGACGACCCAGAGCCATCGGGTATAGCGTTCGACGACGTCGGCGACGGACCTTCCCGTCGCGAGCGACATGACCGTCGAGGGGCTCGCGTGCACCGCGAAGCCGGCCTGCTCGATGCGGCGACCGAGCTCGAAGTCCTCGCCGAGGTAGTGACGCAGCTCGGCGAGCGGGCCGATCCGATTCAACGCCGCGCGGCTGACGGCGAGCGCCTTGCCGACGATGACGCTGCGATCGAGTCGCGCGAGCACTGTGAACGCGTGCCACGAACCGCCGAGCACCGCGCGAGACATGTGATCTCCCGGTGTATCCGCGTCGCGCTCGATCGGTGCCGCCCAGCTCGCCCCGACGACACGGCCGTCGTCACGCGTGCCGCCGAGCGGTGAGACCAGGGATCGCAGATCGACGGTCGCGAGGTCGACGTCCGCATCGATCACGACGAGCACCTCCCCCTGTCCGCCGTGGGCGTCGTCGACGATCGCAATCTGCTCGGCTTTGCGGTTCGGACCCCTCGCACCGGTGAGCATCGCGTGCGCATCGACGCCGTGCCCGCGGAGCGTCGCGGCGCACCGCTGGACGAGGGCCCACGCCGGATCGTCGGCATCGGCAACGCAGCCGATCCACGTCAACGTCATCCCGGGCGGACACACCGGCAACGTCGCCATCGCGTGCACGACTCCACCGCGCAGGCCGGTGCATGGCCGCACGATCAGCGCGCGGCGCCCGTGGACGCCACGATCGCGCACACGTGCACCGCGACGCGACGCGACGACGACGACCATCGCCGCGTACGCGATCGCCCACGCGGCGAGCAGCGTGCTCACCACCAGCCGACTCCGCGGATGCGAAACGGCAGCATGAGCTGGGTCGAGACCCGCGCGAAGCGTCGCAGATCCACGACCTCGTGCACGCCGATCGCCTGGCGCCCACCGAGGTCGGTATCCACGAGCGACCGCGCGTAAAACGGCGAGTCCACGAGCGTGCGACGCACAGTCGCGCTGCCGACGTCGGTCGCACGGCTGGTCCGCGGCAGTCCCCAGCGCGAGCGACCGAGCGTGGCCACGCGCGGCGCTTCGATCGCATCGACGCGACCGTCGTCCCGATAGCACAGCCCGATCTCGCGCCGTCGACCGTCGCGGTCCTCGACGTCGTACAGCAACGTCGTACGATCCACCGCCGCGGATCGTGACCACGTCCATCCGGCGAGTCCGAGCTCGAGCGGCTCGATGCCACCGTTGCAATCGTAGTAGCCGGCACCGACGAACTGCATCGCGGGCGCTGCCATGTCGACCTCGATCGACGCGCGCGGCGCGACCGGCCACCACCGATGCTGACCGCGTTCGTCGAGCGCGAACTGCCGATCCATCCAAGCGTGCGGCACGAGACGCACGCGCCCGCGCAGCGACCGGCCCCATGGGGCGGTACGCTCGTCGATGTCGAGCGTGATCCCACCGGCGTCTCGCGTGATCCGATTGCGCCCGAGCACAAAAACGTCGGCGCTGCGCTCGACGTCACCTCCGCGGTACTCGGACATCGCCCATGCGGACCCGCGCGGCCCGTGGACGACGACGTTGAAGCCGCAGTGTGCCGTCGGATCCGCGAGGAGTCCGCGCCGCCGCGCGCGAAAGTATGCCGGCGAGAACACCGAACCGACGAACGCAATCACCGTGATCGCGTGGTCACCGGTGCTGTCGATGCCGTCGAAGTACCACCAGAGGTAGCCACCCGAGCCGACCGCGGCGTCGAAGCGAGGTCCTTGGCGATCCGCTTCGCCGCCGAGAGTCCACCGAGCGTCACCATCGGCAAGCCCGCGCCCGGATGCACCGCGCCGCCGACGAGATGCAGGTTCGCGATCGCGGTGCTCGAACGGTAGCGGCGAAACGGCGCCATCGCTCCGTGCGTCGCGCTGCCGTAGATCGAGCCCTGCGTCCCCGGAAAGCGCTGCGCAAAGTCCTGCGGTGCGTGGTGCATCGCCGGACTCTCCGGCTGCAGTTCGATCCCGCAGGCGCGCAGTGACTGGTCCATTGCAGCTCGGCATGTCGATTCCTCGCCGTCGAACGCACCGGCAGGTGCATTGATCAAGCACATCAGCGGCTCCGGACCCTCGGGCGTCGCGCCGGCGCGATCGGACGCGCACACGTAGACGGTCGGCTCGCTGGGCACGCGACGACGCGCGAACAGGTCGGTGAACTCGGCGGTGTAGTCCCGGCTGAACGCGACGGTGTGATAGGCGAGCGGTAGCCCGCTCGCGCGCCCGACGAACGACCACGTCATCGCCGACAGCGAGCGCGGCGCATCGATCGGACGCACCGCCTTGCGCACGTCGTCGCCGAGATGACCCTCGGCCAGGCGCGTCGGATCGCCGTTGAAGACGACGTGTCGGCATCCGAGGCGCGTGCCGTCGTCGAGCATCACTGCGTCGATGCGAGCCCCCGTGCGCTCGAGTCGAGTCGCGGCGCTGCCGACGATCAGATCGCCACCACAGCCGACGAACGCGTCCGCGACGGCCCTGGTGAGAGCCGTCATTCCGCCGTCGACGCTCCACACGCCGCGTTGCTCGACCTGCGCGATGAGGTTGAGCGTGCCTGGGGCCGCAAACGGCGATGACCCATAGTACGTCGCGTAGCGGCCGAAGAGCTGACGTAGGCGCGGATCGGCGAAGAAGTCGGCGAGCGCTTCCCACATCGATCGCCCGAAGTCGACCTTCGCCAGCCGCGCGAGGCCTCGCGGGCCGACGCGTGCCATCAGTGCCATGAGACCGCGGTTGTCGTGGCGAAGAAACGGCTCCTCGAGGGCATCGAGCAGCCCCGCACCATACCGCACGAAGCGACGGAAGCCGTCCGCCTCACGGGCGTCGGCGAACGCTGAAATTGCGGCGGCCGAGCGCTCGACGTCGGCGAAGAGATCCATGTGGGAGCCGTCCGGCCATGCGTGCCGGGCGAGCACATCGAGTGGCTGCAGGCGCACGTGATCCTCGAGGCGGAGCCCCGCACATGCAAACAGCTCCTCGAACACACCACGCATCGTGAGTACCGTCGGCCCGCAATCGATCTCGCGACTGCCAGTACGCGCGACGCGAACTTTTCCGCCGACCTCGGCGGCACTCTCGACGAGAGCGACCCGCAGCCCCGCGCCCGCAGCCGCGAGCGCCGTCGCGAGCCCGCCCATCCCGGCTCCGATCACGACGAGATCCCAACGCGATGCGCCCACGACGAGACTCTAGCGTGCCGAAGGCTCGTGTCCACCGCGGGGCGACACTTGACAAACCTTGGACGTTGCCTAAACCACCCCCCACATGGGCCGCATCGAACCGCTCGAGCTCGCGTTGGAACGGGCCTTCGGCCGCATCGTCGGCAGCGAGACGCCGCCCCGGCTCGCCGCTGCGATGCGCCACGCGGTGTTTCCCGGCGGTGCGAGGTTTCGTCCCGCGCTCGTGCTCGCCGTCGCCGATGCATGCGGTGCACGAGGGAGTCACGCCGCGCAGCATGCCGCGGTCGCGGTCGAGCTCGTGCACTGCGCTTCGCTCGTGCACGACGATCTGCCGTGTTTCGACAACGCGCCGATTCGCCGCGGTCTCGTGTCGGTACACGCGAAGTACGGCGAAGCGCTCGCCGTGCTCGTCGGCGATGGCCTCATCGTCGGCGCCTTCGACGAGGTCGCGGTCGCGCTCACGAAGCATCCGTCGCTCGCGCCGATGGTCGCCGTGCTCGCGCGTGCGGTCGGTGCGAACGGTGGGCTGGTCGGAGGGCAGGCCTGGGAGGGCGAGCCGAGTGCCTGCGTGAACCGTTATCACCGGGCGAAGACCGCCGCACTATTCGAGGCCGCGACGTGCATGGGCGCGATCGCAGCCGGCGCGGCGCCGTCGCGGTGGCGAGAGCTCGGCACGGTGCTCGGCGAGGCGTACCAGATCGCGGACGACCTCGCGGATCTCGTCGCGACGCCGACGGCGCTCGGCAAGCCGGTCGGGCAGGATCTCGTCCACTCGCGTCCGAGCGCCGCGATCGAGCTCGGGGTCGAGCGAGCGTTCGAGCGGCTGGAGGTCGTCGTCGCGCACATGGCCGAGGTCGTGCCCACATGCGCAGGCGCGGATGCTCTGCAACAGTGGATGGTTTCCGCGTGCGAGCGCTTGTTCCCGCGGCGTGCAGTGCCGCATCACTCGCCAGCGATCGGGGACGCTTCGCTGTCGGCGTGAGCGCACCTCGATGTGGTGGGAGTACGCGTTATTCGACCTCTTCATCGCGTGCCCACTCGTCGCGATCGCGCTGTTTCGCGCGCAATGGGTGACCGGACTGTGGCGCCCTGCGCTGCGCGCGACCGCATGGGGCGGGCTGCCGTTCGTCGCATGGGATGCGCTCGTCGTCGATCGGCACTGGTGGTTCCATCATGAGCGCGTGACCGGCCTCGAGCTGCTCGGCCTACCGATCGAGGAGATCGGTTTCTTCGTCGTCGTGCCGCTCGCGTGTCTCGTGACGTGGGAGCTCGCCATTGGCGGCGGTCGGGCACGCCCGAGCCCGCGCGTGTGGACATGGCCGATCGTCGCGGTCACGAGCCTCGCCGCGATCGCGGCGGCGACGACCGGACGCGAGTACACGGCGCTCGCTTGCCTCGGTCTGGGCGGCGCCGCGTTGCTGGACGACGCGCTCGGGACTCGAGTCGCGTCGCTGCCCGCCGCGCGGTGGCACGCGCTGGTCGTGATCGGGCTGACGACGATCTTCAACGGCTACCTCACCGCGCGGCCGATCGTGATCTACGACCCTGCGATGCAGCTCGACTGGCGGATCGGCACGGTGCCGATCGAGGACTACGCGTTCGGCCTCGCGCTGGTGTGGGTCACGACCGCGCTCTACCAGCGGGGTCGCGGTCGGGTGTTCGCGCCGTCATGGTTGGCTCGCGCGATCCGGGCGCGGTTCGGCGGCTACGTGCACAGCATCATCGAGGTGGATCCGAACGCACCCGGTCGGCTCGTGCAGCGGCGTACCGTTGCGGTGATCGGCGGTGGTCTCGCGGGCCTCTCGGCGGCCGAGCTGCTCGGGCGTCGCGGCTTCGAGGTCACGCTCATCGAACGCAACGCGCACCTGGGGGGCAAGCTCGCCGCGTGGCACGAGCGGCTGCCCGACGGCTTCGATGCTCCGATCGAGCACGGCTTCCACGCGTTCTTCCGCCACTACTACAACCTCAATGCATGGCTGCGCGAGCTCGGCCTGGTGAGCCGACTACGGCCGATCCCCGACTACGCGATCGTGACGCGCGATGGATCGAGCTTGGGCTTCGCCGCAGCCAGCAACGTGCCGCTGCTCAACCTCATGGGCCTCGCCGATCTCGGCTTCTTCCGCTGGCGCGACGTGCTGCGTCCGACGACCGGACGCAGCCTCGAGCTGCTGCTGCGCTACGACGCGCGCGTCGAAGACGAGCGCCTCGACGCGCTCAGCTTCGCCGAGTGGGCCGATGGCGCCCAGCTCCCGCCGCGCCTACGCCTCGCGTTCACGACGTTCGCCCGCGCGTTCTTTGCCGACGAGCAGAGCATGTCGATGGCCGAGCTCATCAAGAGCTTCCACTTCTACTATCTGAGTCACGACCATGGCCTCGTGTACGACTACCTCGAGGGCTCGTACGACGAGGCGCTCATCGATCCGATCGCACGGCGACTGGGCGAGCAAGGCGTCACGATTCGACTCGGGCGCGGCGTGGACTCGATGGAGATCGAGGCCGGCGGCGTCGCCGTCGATGGTCACCGCTACGATCACGTCGTGCTCGCGGCCGACGTCGGCGCGAGCGCGAGGCTGCTCGCATCGTCGAGCACGCTGCGCGCGACGTCGGCGGTCGACAGGGCGCTGCCGAGCATGCGTGCCGGGCAGCGCTATGCGGTGGCGCGACTGTGGATCGATCGCGTCGTCGGCGAGTACCTGCCGCCGTTCGTCATCACCGAGCGCGCGCACGTCCTCGATGCGATCGCGTTCGTGAGCCGCACCGATCCGAACGCGCGCGCATGGACCGATGCGCATCGCGGATCCGTGCTCGAGCTGCACTGCTATGCGGTGCCGGACGACGTCGCGGACGCCGACGTCGACGCCGCACTGTTGCGCGAGGCCGAGGCGCTCGTGCCCGGTCTCGCGGGTGCGACGCTGCACCACCGCCACCTCCAGCTGCGCGCCGACTTCACCGCGCTGCACGTCGGCATGCGCCGCGATCGGCCTGGCATCGACATCGGAATCCCCGGCCTGTGGCTCGCTGGCGATTGGGTGAAGCTCCCGTGCCCGGCGATGCTCATGGAAGCCGCCCACACGTCGGCACGCATGGTCGCGGATCGCATCTGTGCGCACGAGGGCGTCGCGGGCTATGCCGTGACCTCGGTGCCGCTGCGTGGGGTGCTGGCCGCCCGATGAAGAATCTCGGGCTCGCGGGAACCTCAGGACCCGCTGGTGGAACTGCTAGGTCGTGGGGCACATCACACTCGGAATCGCGGACATCGAGCTCATCGAGGTGGATGAAGTCGAGCTGGATGAGGAGGACCTCGTCGTGGTCGGTCAGGCGCCGAGCTTCGACGACATGCCGACGGTGGTGCGGGCGATCGGTCGCGTCGCCCACGGTCGACGGTGACCGCGGGCTACTGCACGGCCTCGAAGCAGTACCACGGCTGCTCCCAGCACTGCGATCCGATGCAGTTGCCGCACTCGCAGTCGCTGTCGTTCTCGCACGTGCTGCGCTGGCAGGTGCCACCGGCACACTCGTGCAGCAGCGGACACGCGAGCGCGCCGGCTTCGTCGCACGGGATCGCCCGACAACCGTGGGGATCGCTGCCCGCGCCACCCGGCACGCACGCCGATCCGTCGGCACACGCAAAGCCGTCGTCGCACGCGATCGGCGTGCACAGACCATCCGCCTCGCAGCGTTCGTCGGCCGCACAACTCTCCGCGCTACAACCGGCGACACAGGCGGAGATCAGGCCGCAGCACGGATCCTCTCCCATCCGGCAAGCACCCGGCGTGCCCGTGCCATCGATGTCGGCGCAGTCGTCGTTGCTCTGGCATTCCATGCCGCCCGCCCAGTCGGACACGCACCCGGTCGCGCCACCACAGCCACCCGTCGGTGAAGTGGGAGCGCATTCGTAGGACACGTCGTCGGACGGGCAGTCCGCCGCCGTGCGACACACAGCTCGGTTTCCCGGCATCACGCCGGGACAGTAGTCGAGCGCGCCCGAGTCCGCACCGATGGTGCCGTCGTCCTCGACCGACTTGCCGGTCTCACTCGGACAGCCGAGCAGCGATGTGCCCACCACGAACCAAACGACACGGACGTTCAACGCTTCGATTCCACGCCATACCATTTCCCATGATGGCAACGGCTCGGCACCGACTGTCAAATGCGAATCGGCGATGGCTCAGGAGGCGTCGCGCCGCCATCGGGTCACGCCGCCCGCGAGCCCCCTCGGGCTCCGGTGCCGCCGCGGGCCCGCTGGCGGGGACTTCGGCGTCCGCGTGCCGGAGCCGGCAGCCCGTGGCACCCTTGCGCCGCCTCCATGCCGGAAACCGCCAGCCAACTGAATCTCGGCGCGCTCGATCGCCAAGTCGCGTACTCGGGTGAAGGCATCTCCGTTCGCTCGCTCGAGGAGAACATCTCCGCCGAGCGCGATACGCAAAACGGCAAGGTCGACGAGCTCAAGATCCTGCGCGAGCGCAACGTGGCGATCCAGACCGCGCTCGCCGATGAGGTCGGCAAGCTGCGCAAGTTCAGCGACTACCTCGACGGATCCGCGACCCAAGGTGGGATCTGGGCCGGCTTCAAGGAGCTCGTCAGCTACATCCCCGGCTTCCGCAACATCGCGATGAGCAAGCGCTCGATCGAGGAGCTGCTCAAGCAGCAGTACCAGATCAGCTCGCGCCGCGTGAAGGAGGCTGCCGAGTACGTCGACACCCTCGGCCGCAGCGAGCAAGACCTCTACAAGGAGATCGATCGCATCAACGGGAAGATCCTCGAGATGGCGAAGAACGAGTCGACCGCGGTCGACTTCGTGCTCGAGCTCAAGGCGCTCGTCGACGCGATCGAGTCGGAGAAGCAGACCGCCGAGGCCGGGAGCATCGCGTTCCGTGACCTCGAGGCGAAGCAGGACAAGGCGCGGGCGCTGCTCGCCCAGCACTCGGCGAACCTGCAGCTCTATGCCGCGGCCGAGGAGCGCTACGTCAGCCTCAAGGACAACACACGCAAGCTCGTCGAGACGATCCGCAACCTGCGGCAGGACATCTCGCAGTACACGACCGCGGCGTCGATCAAGCTCGACATGGCGTCCGCGCAGATCCAGGCGATCGGTACCGCCGCCGATGCGGCGGTCGTGATGCTCGAGCTCAAGCGCAGCCTCGACGTGATGACCGAGTCGATGAATGCGACAACCCAGTTCGTCAGCGACACGCAGGTGTTCTTCCGACGGAACCTCGACACGCTGATCCACGAGCTCGAGACATTCGATCAGACGACGACGCAGGTGCTCGACGCGAACATCGCCGAGAGCCGCAGGATCGAAGACGAGCGTATCGCCGCCGCGATCGACAAGGCGCGCAAGCACAAGCAGCACGCCGGCGGCGGCGCTGCAACGCCGGCCTGAGACGCGCGGCAGGGACGTGCAATGAGCGAGGTCGCCGCACTGCAGACCCAGGCGCTGCGCGAGCCGCAGGTCACGACCTATCTCGGCGCGCTCGGGCGCGCGCTCGCGGCAGGTCGCACGAACAAGGCGTTCCCCGATCGCAAGCCGCTCGAGGCGACGCTCCACGCGCTCGGTCGCGAGATGCACCTCGGGCTCTACGACGAGATCTACGTCGACAGTCGCTCGGGCATGCCGAACCTCGCGAGCTTCACCCGCGTGCTGTCGGATCGCACGGTCGGGCTCGAGTCGCTCAGCCGGCTCGGCACGCAGGCGGAGCTCGACGCGCGACGCGAGGAGGCCGAGGTGTTCGCGCGGATGGGCCGCAAGCGGCGGTACTTCGAGGCCCTGCAGACCCTGGAGCTCGCGCCGGTCGATCACCACCGGGTGCTCTTGCGCCGCCACGATCCCGGGCAGTCGCGCGCGAGCTTTCGCGTCGAGCTGACCAAGCTGCTCGCCGACGGCTGCTACGTGCGCGTCGTGATCGAGCTGTGGCAGCGCGCGAGCATGTGGGCGCACGAGCTGGTGCGCCTCGATGCCGCCGGCGAGGTCGCCGAGGGCACCGAGGCGCTGCGTGGCACCGTGTATCGCTTCGCGAGCTACGACGCGGAGACACTGTTCGTGCGGCTGCACGAGCTCGAGGGCGTGACGGTCGAGCGCGTGCAGCGGGGCATGATCGGGCCGGTGCTGTGGTCGATCCCCGGCGAGAACACGCTGCATCGCGTCGCGACGCCGGGCGGGTCCGTGATCGCGCGCGCGTGGTCCGAGGCGTTGCCCGAGCTCGCCGCCGCGCCGGCGCAGCTCGTGGTGATGTTCTCGAGCGACATCGCTGCGATCGACGTCCGCGACGAGGTCAGCAACGATCCGCTGTCGCCGCTGCTCGGTAGTCAGCTCCGCGATGCCGAGCAGGCGCGCTACCGCATCCTGCGCGAGCGTCACCCGTTCAAGGTCTACAAGGATCGCAAGTTCGTCGCGACCGATGCGAGCAAGCCGGTGATCGAGCGCGTGTGTGCAGCGGCCGGCACGAAGAACCTCGTGTACCGGCTCGTGTAGTGCGAGCCACTAGTGCGAGGCACTAGAGGCCACACGCCTCGGCGCACGACTGCGCTGCGGAGGACGCCGGCGAGTTCGCGATCGCGATCGGTGAGCGCGTATGGGGCCGAGACCACGCGCGCGTGCGTGAACTGCATGTGCGTGCCGCTACGTTGGCGGCGGTCGCGACCCGCGAGACGACACGAGAACCCACCGTGTTGGCCCCATCGACGGCGCGATCGAGGGTTGGCGGCGCAGCCCGACCACGTTAGGGTGCGGGCGCCGGTGGGACATCGGGCTTCGTCATGGATTGCTATCGCTGTCGTCGTTGCCGCCTGTCGGCCAGCGATGCCCGCCGCATCGACGTCGCCCGCACCGCAGCCGACCGCCAGCACAGCCACAGGTCCGACGGCGGTCGAGGCACCGCAGGCGGTCACGATCGCATCGCCGGTCGCGGCCCACGTCTCGACACCCGCTCGCCCGCCGTGGCGACTCGAGGACATCCCGCGGATCATCGCGGTGCAGGCGCTCGTGCACGAGTCTGCCAGCCGTCACGGCGTCGATGCGGACGTGATGAATGCGATCATCTGGCATGAGAGCAAGTTCCACACGAAGGCCCGCGGGCCGGGTGGTGCCGCTGGTCTCATGCAGCTCATGCCGCTGACATCGAAGGGCCTCGCGAAGCGCATGGGCGTCGCGCATCGCCCGTACGACCCCGAGTTCAATGTCGAGGCGGGCGCGCTGCTGCTGTCGCGATTGCTCGACATCTTCGACGGCGATCTGCACCTCGCGCTCGCCGGCTATGGCCTCGGTCGCACGGCGGTCGAGCGCCGCCTCGCCGCGGGCGAGCCGCTCCCGGACAAGACCGAGCGCTTCGTCGCGAAAATCGAGCGCTGGGCGAGCGCGTTCGCGACGTTGCCGTGCCCTGTCGGCCGCACGCGTGATGGCAAGGGCGCGTGCGCGCTCGCGACGGCGGCCACGAGCGGTCCGCACGCCAAGACCTCCGCGAAGTGATGTTCGTCGCGGGCGATGTCCCCTCGGGCCATCTCGCCGGACGCTCCGCGTCGCGCTAGGTTCTGTCGCGCATGGCGAAGTCGACGACGAAGTGGGTCTGCAGCGAGTGCAGTGCGACCTCCGGCGGATGGTATGGCAAGTGCCCGCAGTGCGGCGCGTGGAACTCGATCGAGCAGCACGACGACGCGGCGCCGCGCGACCGCGTGGTGCTCAGCGCGTCTGCGTCTGCGCCGGTGTCCGCGAGCGCGCAGACCGAGGAGGAGCCGCGTGTCGCGTGTGGCATCGCCGAGGTCGATCGCGTGCTCGGTGGTGGGCTCGTGCCCGGCAGCGTGGTGCTCGTGGGCGGTCCGCCCGGCATCGGCAAGTCGACGCTGCTGCTGCAGGCCGGGGCGAGCCTCGCTCGCGCGCACGGCACAGTGCTGTACGTCAGCGGTGAGGAATCGGTCGCCCAGGTCGGCTCGCGCGCGCAGAGGCTCGACGCAGCAGCACCGAAGCTGCTGCTGCTCGCCGAGACCCGCTGCGATCGGGCGCTCGATGCTGCGCGAGAGCTCGCGATCGCGAACGACCTCGCGGTCGTGATCATCGACTCGATCCAGACGATGTACAGCGATGCGACCGACGGCCTGCCGGGCAACGTCGGCCAGATCCGGGCCTGCGCTGCGCAGCTCGTCAGCTTTGCGAAGCTGCACGGCGTGCCCGTCGTGCTCGTCGGCCACGTCACGAAGGATGGTCAGCTCGCGGGGCCGCGCGTGCTCGAGCATCTCGTCGATGCGGTGCTGTCGTTCGAGGGCGACGAGGATCGGGCGCTGCGCCTGTTGCGTGCGACGAAGAATCGCTACGGGTCGACGCTCGAGCTCGGTGTGTTCGAGATGACCGGCATCGGCCTGCGCGAGGTCGCGAATCCGTCGGCGGCGTTCCTCGCCGAGCGGCCGAGCGGTGCGGCGGGCTCGTGCATCACCGCGAGCCTCGAGGGATCGCGGCCGCTGTTGCTCGAGGTGCAGGCCCTGCTCGCGCCGGCGTACGGATCGGCGCGGCGCAATTGCGTCGGCGTCGATCCGGCCCGGCTCGCGATGCTGCTCGCGGTGCTCGATCGCCATGCGGATCTCGGGGTGCTCGATCAAGACGTGTTCGTCAACGTCGCCGGCGGCATGCGGCTGTTCGAGCCCGCTGCGGATCTCGCGGTGATGCTCGCCGTCGCGTCGAGTCACCTGCGCAAGCCGCTCGCCGCGGGGCTCGTCGCGCTCGGCGAGGTCGGGCTCGTCGGCGAGATCCGCCACGCACCGCGCACGGATCTTCGTCTCGGTGAGGCGACGCGGCTCGGCTTCACGCGGGCCATCGTCGCGGATGGCGGCGAGCCGACGCGCACCGCGGGCTTACAGATCACGCGCGTACGCACGGTCTCCCAGGCCATCGCGGCCGCGTTCGAGTGATCGTCAGGCGCGCGCGCGCGGGCGACCGTTCGGCTTGTCTTCTTCGGTCGCCTTCGCGCCGCGCTCGGGCTTGTCCGCCGCCTCGGGCTTGGCCGCCTCGGGCTTGGCCGCCTCGGGCTTGGCCGCCTCGGCGCGTCGCGGTGTCGCCGGTGCTTCGCCCGGTGCAGCCGCGTTCGCGGCCGGCACGGGCTCGGCGAGGCGCAGCGTGACGCCGTGCTTCGCGAGCAGCTCGGCCTCGATGCGCGCGGCCGTCTCGGGATGCTCGGTGAGGAACTGCTTCGCGTTGTCGCGACCCTGACCGATGCGCTCGCCGCGGTACGACAGCCACGCGCCCGACTTCTCGATCACGTTCGCCTCGACGCCCATGTCGATGAGCATGCCGGAGCGGCTGACGCCCTCGCCGTACGTGATGTCGAACTCGACCTCGCGGAACGGCGGCGCGAGCTTGTTCTTCACGACCTTCACGCGGGTGCGGTTGCCGACGACCACCTCGCCCGACTTGATCGCGCCGATGCGGCGGATGTCGAGGCGCATCGAGGCGTAGAACTTGAGCGCATTGCCGCCGGTCGTCGTCTCCGGGCTGCCGAACATGACGCCGATCTTCATGCGGAGCTGGTTGATGAAGATGACGATCGTGCGGCTGCGCGCGATCGATCCGGTCAGCTTGCGCAGCGCCTGGCTCATGAGGCGCGCCTGCAGACCGACGTGCGAGTCACCCATCTCGCCCTCGAGCTCCGCCTTGGGCGTCAACGCGGCGACCGAGTCGATGACGACGATGTCGACCGCGCCCGAGCGCACGAGCATGTCGACGATCTCGAGCGCCTGCTCGCCGTAGTCGGGCTGCGAGACGAGCAGGTCGTCGGTGCGCACGCCGATCTTGCGCGCGTAGCCGACGTCGAGCGCGTGCTCGGCATCGATGAACGCACACACGCCGCCGAGTCGCTGCGCCTCGGCGATCGCGTGCAGCGCGAGCGTCGTCTTGCCCGACGACTCCGGGCCGTAGATCTCGATCACGCGGCCGCGCGGCAGGCCGCCGACACCGGTCGCGACGTCGAGCGCGAGGCAGCCGGTCGGCACCACGGAGATCTCGCCCTGCGGCAGCTGTCCGTTCGCGGACAGACGCATGATCGATCCCTTGCCGAACTGCTTCTCGATCGTCGCGAGGGCGAGGCCGATCGCGGCGTCGCGGTGCTTGGCGGGAGTCACGGGGGGCTTGGATTCGGATGCGGACATGACGGCAGACCTCTTTGGGACGACGGGGTGGTTCGCGGAAGCGCTTCGGTCTATTCGGCGGCGGACGGCTCGAGTGATTCGACAGGCGCGAGGCCGATCGCGTGCAGGCGATCCCACAGCAGCTTGTGGGCCCACAGTGCGGCGCCGCGCTGCAGGGTGCCACGATCGCCGCGCAGGTGTAGACGCAGATGCGAGGTGCTCTCGCCGTCGGACACCGCGAAGTGCACGGTTCCGACGGGTTTTTCGCGCGTGCCTCCACCGGGCCCTGCGATGCCGGTGATCGCGACGCAGAGATCGCTCCCGAGCGATCGCCGACCGCCCTCCGCCATCGCGCGCGCGACCGGCTCGGACACCGCGCCGTGCTCGGCGAGCAACGCCGCGTCGACACCGAGCAGCTCGCGCTTGATGCGATCGTCGTACGCGACGATCGCTCCGTCGAGGCACTGCGACGCACCGGGCACGCTCGCGAGCAACGCGGACGACAGGCCCGCGGTGCACGACTCGGCGAACGCGAGGCGTCGGCCGTGCTTGGTCGCCGCAGCGACGATCCGCGTCGCGAGATCCGCCTCGCCGATGCCGTACAGCGCCGGTGAGAGCGCAGCCCCTAGCTCTTCGTCGAGCGCGGCGAGCTCGTCGAGCGTCGCCGCGTTGCCGGCCTCGTCGTGCACCGCCTCGAGTACGACGAACACCTCGGGCATCGACGCGCGGTAGTGCAGGAACATCGCCGCGAGTCCCGGCGATCGCGTGCGCGCGCGCGCGATCACGGGCTCGATGCGCTCGGCGAGCGCCGACTCGCCGATGCCGAGCGTGCGATACATGCGGCGTCTCGAGGGCGTCAGCGCATGACGCTCGCGCAGGCGCGGCTCGACCTGCTCGATCATCATCTTGTGCAGCTCGCGCGGCACACCGGGCATCACGAAGATCGCGGCGCCGGCGTGCTCGACCATCAAGCCCTCGGCGCTGCCGACCGGATTCGCGAGCCACGTCGCGGTCGACGGCCGGTCGGCCTGCTTGAGGTTCGCGTCGGGCATCGGCCGACCGAGCCGCTGGAATTTCTCGGTCAGGCGACCGACCGCGTCGGCGTCGCGCACCAGCTCGTCACCGACCGCGCGGGCGATCGCTTCGGTCGTCAGGTCGTCGGTCGTCGGGCCGAGCCCGCCGCTGACCAGCACGATCGCGCTCGTACCCGTGGCGGCCCGCGTGGCGGCGACGATCTCGTCCATGCGATCCCGCAGCACCGCGACATGCCGCAGCTCGACGCCCAACGCGCGAGCGCGCATCCCCAAGAACGCGGCGTTGGTGTTCACAATGTCGCCCGACAGCAGCTCGTCCCCGATGCTGAGGACGCACGCGACGGGTGGTGGGCTTGCAGGATGGGGCACGTCGGGGCCTTGGACTCCGGTTTTCGCCGTGCACTGAGCAGATGTCAAGTGTCCCGCTCGAAGGGCCCGTGCGAGCCCTTCGGTGGTGAGTGGTGGCCTTCGGGGTACGGCGGTCGTCGATCGCAGACCACGCGCGTCGATGCGTCCGCCGCAGTCGAGCGCGGCCCCGATCCAGTGCTCGGCGTTTTACTTGGCTTGGGCGCTTGGAGCGGCGACGCGTGCTCGGCTACGATGCCATGCACGGTGCGAATCCGATACGCGGCCAAGACCGACGTCGGCATGAAGAGGACTCACAACGAGGACTACTTCGCGTTGATCGAGGATGAGCAGCTGTTCCTGGTTGCGGACGGAATGGGCGGCCACGCATCGGGAGAGGTTGCGAGCAAGCTCGCCGCCGAGGTGATGGGCGAGTTCTATCGCCACAGCAAAGATCAAGACGCGACGTGGCCGTATCGCTATGACGCATCTTTGTCCTATGCGGAGAACCGCATGGTCGCGTCGATCCGCCTCGCGAACCAACGCATCCACGACTCCGCCGGCAAGAACCCGCATCTGCGCGGCATGGGCACGACGATCGTCGCGTTCATCGTCAAGGGCGATCAAGCCTTCGTCGCGCACGTCGGTGACTCGCGTTGCTATCGCCTGCGCAACGGATCGATCAGCCAGCTCACGCGCGATCACTCGCTGCTCGAGGACTACAAGGAAGCGCGCCCCGACATGACGGAGGAGGAAGCCCGCAACTTCCCCCACAAGAACGTCATCACGCGTGCGCTCGGCATGCGCGACAACGTCGTCGTCGACATCTCGCGCGTCGATCTGCTCGACGGTGATCGCTTCGTGCTGTGCTCGGATGGTCTGTCGGGCATGTTGACCGACGACGAGATCCACCACATCACGCGGCGGCACGAAGATCTCGAGAAGGCGGTGTCGGAGCTCATCGATCGCGCGAACGCGGCCGGCGGCACCGACAACATCACCGCCATGGTCGTCGAGTGCTGCTTCTGACGCGGCGCTTGGCGGGGACTTCCGCAGAGGCTCTCGCGCCCCCCGGCCCTCGCGGATGTCCGCGGGCTCGGCGACGGTAGTCATGTAGACGCGGCGGTGCCGGTCGCGGTCGTCAGCCTGCCGTGACGATCAGCGGCCCTTGGGCTTCGGCTTCTTCGGCGTCGGTCGCTTGCCGGCGCCGGGTCCACGCGGTGCACCGGGCTTCGGTGCACCCGCGCGTGGCGTCGGCGTCGGGGCCGGCGTCGCTTCGGTCGGCGGCGGGGCTGCCGGTGGCACCACGGCGCCCGGCACCAGCCGACCTTGCAAGCGCGCGTTCGCGGCAGCGGCAGCGGCAGCGGCCCTCGCCTGGTCTTCGGTCATCGCCGGCAGCGGGCGCGCCGGTGCAGCGGCCGACTCCTTGGTGTCGGCCTTGTCGCCCGCATCGTCGTCCTTCTTCTTCTCGTCGTCGTCGCGGCCCATGCGACCCAGCCGCTTCGGCGACGGCGCCGGCGTCGGCTCCGAGGTCGCGACCTTGTCGGTCGCCTTGGCCTTGAGCGAGCCCTTGCGCGTGACCTTCTCGACCTCGGCCGCATCGAGATGCTTGCCGAGGACCTCGCTCGGATCGCGACCTTCGTCGCTCACGCGCTGCGCGACGCGCTCGACCATCGACGGATCCGATCGCGACTGCGCGTTGAGCTCGGCCTTCACGAGCTCGAGCAGCGCCGGATCGTCGGACTCGGTGGCGAGCCGATCCATCGTGGTCAGCAGGCGCGCCATGTCGTCCTTGATGACGTCCTGCTCGCGCTTGTCGATGAACGACTGCATCAAGCTGACGAACGTCGCGAGCAGGATCAGCGCCGAGAGAGCCCACGCGTAGCGCGGTGGCTTCTTCTGATCACGCTCCATCCAGATGCCCAGGACCGCCGCGAGGCCGGCCACGAACACGGCGGTGACCGTGACGAGGAGTTCCGTGTCGAAGGATGTAAAGGGGTTCACCAGCGTGCTCCGGGTCGTCGCGCAGGCCGACCCTCGTCGACGCTACGGCCGGCACGCGCGCATTGTCAACGAACGACGCTTCGATTCGACTCCGCGTTTGCATCAGCCTTCGTCGAGATCGACTGATATGCTCGCGCCGCGCGGGCGCAAAGCGCCGTGTTGGAGTCGAAGCATGCCGATCTCACGCGAGGAATCCATTGCGAGCCTACGACTGCTGGTGTGCATGGCGAAGGCCGATGGTGTGCTCCATGAGCGCGAACGCTCGATGTTGGAGGCGACGCTCGCCGAGGTCGGATTGCCCGAGGGTGTGACGCTCGAGTGGTTGTTCGACGAGCCCGTCGAGGCGAGCACCGTCGTTGCGCAGCTCCACAGCGACGAGGCGCGAGAGAGCGCGTATGCGGCTGTGTACGCGCTCGCGTGTGCGGATGGGGAGTGCTCCGCGCCCGAGCGAACGCTGCTCATCGAGCTCCGCGACGCACTCGGTGTCGATCAGGCGCAGGACGAGCATCTCGGTCGCCTCTTCATGCCGCGGCACCAGCAGCCCGGCGAATCGGTGACGCCGATGCTCGACGCGATGGCGCGCGATGCAGCGGTGCGCGGCGAGACTCGCAAGTGCGCGATCGTGTCGGCGCTGCTCGGCGCGTTCCCATTCCCGGGGCTGTCGATCGCCACCGATCTCATGATCGCCGGCCTGCAGGTCGGCCTCGCGCGCGACATCGGCACGCTGTGGGGACAGCAGATGGACACCGCGCAGGCGAAGGGCGTGCTCGCCGGCTTCGGTGTCGGCACCGGTGCACGCATCGCGATCTCGAACGTCCTCAAGCTCTTCCCCGGTTGGGGCAGCGCGTTCGGTGCCACGTCGGCGTACGCGGCGTCGTACGCCGTCGGTCGAGTGATGAACGCGTACTTCGCCGAGGGCAAGGGCCTCGACGCGAAGGAGCTCGCCGCGCGCTTCAAGGCGGCGCGTGAAGAAGGTCGGCAAGCGTTCGCCTCGGACGCCGACGCGATCGAGCGCAACAAGGCGGAGAACGCCGACGCGCTGCAAGCACTCGAGACGGATCTCCAGGCCGGGCACATCACGCAGGACGAGTTCGAGCGCCGCGCGAAGGCGTTGGTCGCCTGAGTTTCGGCGCCCGCGCGCCGCGAGCGAGCGGCGCCGACTCAAGCCGGCACGTTGTGGGTCGATGCCCCGCGACATGGACGCGATTCGGGCATCGTTGCGATTGGTTCAGTCCCTCGCGGGACAACTCCCCCGTTCGGAGTTCGTGAACAGGCCGGCTTCGGTCGTGTCCGATGCCGATCCCGCGCGCGCTGGCCCGCGCGCGATCGAGGCCGGCGGTGGCTCCGAGCGATCGGGCGACGCGACCGACCAGTCGCTGCGCGAGCGCCAGCTGCGGGCCGAGGACATGCGTGTGCGTGCGGAGCGAGCGTCCTCGGGTCCAGCGGACGGCGAGCTGCGATCGCTGCCGTCATTCGAGTACGAGGTCGGGCCCGACGGACGCGTGTACGCCACCGGTGATCTCGAGCTCCCGCGAGTCGCCGCGGATCCGCCGGTGTCGCCGCGCATCGTCCAACACGCCTACGCGCTACCGACGGAGCAGACCGACGCGAACGAGGTCGACACCGTCACGTAGGATCGGGCGGGCTTCACGGCACGCGAACGCGTCGCCACTTCACACGCGTCTGATCGAAGTGGCCGCGCACGCTCGGATCCTGCTCGAGATCCTGCAGGCGCCCGCTCGTGTCGCGGGCCCTGCAGGCGATCGTGTGCTCGCCCGACGGCGGCGACTTCCACGTCCATGACCACACCGTCCACGCGTGCGCGCGCGCGTCTTCGGCGACTGGTGCGTCGGGGAAGTACTGCGCCGGCTGCGTGATCTCGGCGGGCACCCACGTGTTGCCGCCGTCGACTGTGACCTCGACGGTCTCGATCGGCACGCCGCCGCCCCACGCCCAGCCGGTGAGCGTCCATCCGCCGGGCGCTCGCTGGCAGCGGGTGACCATCGACTTGAGGCCGATCCACCGGGCTTGCACGCGCACCCACGCGTCGCCTTGCTTGCGCTTGTTCGTGAACACCCAGCGGTTGTGGATGCCCATGTGCGGGTTCGTCTTGCCCTCGATGTGGCCGAGCCACTTCACGTGGGACATCGAGTAGATGCCGGGCACGACGAGACGCGCCGGGAATCCTCGGGCGCGCGGCAGGTTCTCGCCGTTCATCGTGAGCGCGACGATCGCTCCGGCGCGATCGAGCTCCTCGAGCGACAGACCATAGTGATAGCCGCGGCGCACGAGCGGCACCGGGTCGAGGCCGTGGAACGCGAAGTGCGTCGCGGGCCCGACACCACCGCACGTCTCGAGCACCGTGCGCAGCGTTGGTCCCGACCAGCGCGCCTGACCGACGAGACCGGCAGAGCCCATCATGTGATTGCCGTTGCCGGCGCACTCCATGACGCACAGCCGCTCGACCCGCGGTAGCGCGCGGACCTTCTCGAGGTCGAGCTCGGTGTCGGTGTCGCTCGCGGTGCCGGTGATGCGCAGTCGCCAGGTTTGCGGATCGACGATCGGATGGCGATGGCGATCGCGGCGGAAGTAGCCGTCGACCGGCGTCAGCGGCCCGGACATCGTCGCGGTGCGCTGCTCGATCATGCTGACCATCCGAAACGCGATAGGCTGCAGGATCCGGCCGAGCCAGCGGCCCATGCCTTCGATCGGCCGCAGCAGCAACTCGTCGGGCACGTGCTCCAGCGCGGCAGCCTCTGCCGGTACGAGCGCCCCGTGATCGATGCCGCCCTGAGCCATCGCCTGCGCCAGTCCTAGCACCGATGCGCGGCGCATTCGAGCCCGGCGGCGCGGCGGGGCCAGAGCACCAGATCCGAAGCGCTTGGGCCGCGTTCACAAATCCGGTAGCGTCGCCGCTCTCAAGGAGACCTCACGTGCTTTCTCGAACGATTTCGATGGTCGGTTTGCTGTTCTGCCTCGGTTCGCTTGCCCCCGCGTGCGACGACAAAAAGCCCGAAACCAAGGCGGATCCGAAGGCGAAGGCCGACCCGAAGACCGATGAGAAGAAGACCGACGCCAAGGTCGAGGAGAAAAAGGCCGACGAGGCGAAGGTCGACGAGACGAAGGTCGACGAGACGAAGGTCGACGAGAAGAAAGCCGACGAAGCGAAGGTCGACGAAGCGAAGGTCGACGAAGCGAAGGTCGACGAAGCGAAGGCCGACGAGAAGAAGGCCGACGAGGCGAAGGTCGAGGAAAAGAAGGCCGAGGAAAAGAAGACCGAGGAAAAGAAGGCCGATCCGCCGAAGAAGCCCGACGAACCGAAGCCGGATCCGGGACCGTCCGCCGACGGCAAGGATCTGTTCGGCAAAAAGTGCAAGAGCTGTCACAACAGCAACGGCGACGGCAAGACGAAGATCGGCGAAGAGAACGACATCGAGGCCTGGACGGTCGCGGGCTGGAAGGCCAAGTGGACCGAGGCGAAGATCGTCGACATCGTGACCACCGGTAAGTCGGGCACGAAGATGAAGGCGTTCAAGGACAAGCTCACCGCAGACGAGATCGCCGCGGTGTCGAAGTACGCGCGCTCGCTCGGCAAGTGAGGCGCCGCTTCCCCTGACTAACCAATCAGCGCGCGGATGTCCTCGTCGGGGACGTTCTGGCGGTGGTCGGCGAGCTGCAGGCGCAGGCGATCGCCCTGCGCCTCGGCGATCAGGATCTCGATCACCGCGCCGGTGACGACATCGAAGTGGAGCGACACGCTGCGCACGAGCTTGCGTGCCGCGGAGTCGCGCAACGGTAAGAGCTCGAGGCGCTGACCGCCGCGCGGTACCTCCGTGCGGCTGTCGGCCACCAACTCCGCGCCTTCGCCGGGCGCGAACGTGGCCCGCAGGCGATCGCCGAGCCAGCCCGCGGCGGGCACGACGTTGCGATCGACGATCGTCGGCGTGGCATCGGGACGATTCGAGCGGATCCGCAGGCCGCGGGCATCGATGAACGTCGTCGAGCCCGCGAGGCCGTCGTCGCGCAGCATCAACGTGCCGGGCAGCTCGAACGCGAGCGTGCCGGTGACGATGAGCGGCTCGCGGAGCAGCGAGGTCTCGCGCGTCGTCGTGAGGCGCACGACGAGGTTGCGCGTTCGCTTCGCGAAGTTCGCCCACAGCTCGAGGCGGTTCGCGAGGCGCTTGTCCTCGATCTCGTCGGCATGACCGCGACCGATGACGCCGACGCCCGCGGCGATCCCGAGCAGGCCGAACAACGCGCGTCGTCGATCGATCATGCGTCCGCTCCTGGTGCTGGTGCATCGCCGCTGTGCAGGCGCCGGAGCACGCGACACACGCCCGGCGCGACGAACAATCCGACACCCGACGCGGTAATCGCCCCGAGCACGACGACGAGCCCGAGCGCGCGCCACATCGAGACGCCCGTCGCGAGCAGCGCGACACCCGACGCGACCTGGCACAGGCTCGTGACGATGATGCCGGTCGCGAACAGCGGACGGCCGAGATCGATCGCGCGGCATGCTCGACCAGCGGAGATCGTCGACGACGCACCGACGAGCAGCAACGCGGGCAGCATCGCGGGCCCCACCGGCACCTGCAGCAGACCCATCGCCGCGAGCACGGCACACTGCGTCGCGAGCGTCGCGAATGCGGCGCTGACCGAGATGCTGAGCGAGCGCGTGCCGAGCCAGACGACGAACGCACCGATCCACATCTGGCACAACACGTAGATGCCGAGCCAGTCGGCGAACGCGGCGCGATCGATGCGTGCTGCGATCGCAGGACCGGCGAGTGGGATCACGCGACCCGCGTCGTCGGTGACGCGCGGCGGATCGCTGTCCGGATCGGGGGTGAGCTGCACGAACGCGCGCACGCGCGACGGCTTGTCCACCAGGTATCGCCGCAACCATGGCCCGAGCGGGCCCTCGAGCATCGCCGCGGCCGTCGGCGACCCGTCGTTCGTCGCGGCACCGCGCAGGAACTCGCCGAACGCGTCGGGGCGAAAGCCCTTCGCCTCGAGCACCGCGCGCATCTTGTCGAGCCGCGTTGGCAGCGCGAGCGCGTTCAAGGCGATGCGGCGCTGCTCGAGATCGGCCTCGCGCGCGACCCACAGGCCCGGGCTGTCGATGCGCACGGCCTCGGCGGGGATCAGCCGCGCGAGCACGCGTGCATCGTCGGCGGCCTGCTCGAGCGCCTGCGCTCGATCGTCGCCGCGGCTCTCCGCGCGGACGACCGTCGTCGGATCGAAGAAGTCCGCGACCAGGCGCTTGTGGGCATCGCTGTTGGTGTGGGCGCCGAGCCCGACCCGATCCGCGCCACGATAGGCGAGCGTCGGCAACGACAGCACGCCGGCCACGAGCGCGGCGAGCCCGAGCACGGAGCCGAGCATCGGCAGCGGCCGCCACGAGAAGCCGCGACCCTCCCAGCTCACCGCGCCGCCGAGTCGCGCGTGCACGGCTGGCAACAGGACGCGCAGCGTGAGCATCGCGAGCGCAACGAGCACGGCCCACGCCCACGACCAGTACTGCCACGCGGGATAGGGCGACAGTGCGAGCGGTGCCATCGCCGACGCGAGCACGGCCGCCGCCGGCCAACCGCGCGCGCTGATCCGCTGCAGGTGCAGCGCGCCCTCGCAGGCGAAGCCGAGCCACAGCACGACGATTGCGAGGCCCCACGTGTCGATGTCGCGGAGGATCACCGCGGCGAGCACGGCGGAGCCGACGAGGCACGCGAGGATCGCTATCGTCGCGCGTGCGCGGCGTAGTGCCGCAGCGAGCACCGCAGCGATCGCAGCGATCGTCGTGAGCAAGAGGCGCGGGCCGCTGTCGTCCACGACGGCGCGCGCACGCTCCTGCAGGTGCGCGGGCCCGACCCAGCTCCCGTCGACGGGCCCGTCGCCGATCACCGCACGCACGTCGGCGAGCACGGCCGCGTGGGCTCGCGGCGTCCGCATCTGCACGAGCAACGCATCGCCGTTCGCGGCGAGCAGATCGCCCGCGGCCGTGACGGTCGAGCCGCCGGGCCCACGCGTGCTCGCGAAGCGCGACGACGCATCGACGGTCTGCCCGTGCAGCCCGAGCGGATCGCGGCGCGGCTCCTCGCCCGAGACACCGAACAGCGGCGACGACATGCGCGCGCGCAGGCCTTCGATCGCATCGGACACCGCGTCGTCGTCGAAGCGTGCCGCGATCGCGTCGAGCGATGCCTCGTCGACGAGAAAGAGTGCGTGCGCATCGAACCACGCCGCGGCCTCGCCGGCCGGTGCAGCGATCGGTACGCGTTCGTCGACGAGTCTTTCGGAGAGCCGACCCGCGAGCTCGAGCAGGATCTGCGTGGGATCGGCGTCGGTGGGCACGTCAGCGCGCACCTGCAACAACAACAACGGCTCGTCGGCGAGGTGGCGGTGCTCGATCGGCACCAGCGCGTCGATCTCGCCACCGATGCGCACGCGCTCGCGGAGCAGCGCAGCGCACACCGCGACGATCGCCAGCCACACGGCGATCACCGCGGTCGGCCACCGCGTCGCCCACCGCGACAGCGAGATCGCGTCCCTGCGATCGGAGCCGATCGGCTCGAAGGTCGGGGCGTCGTCGACCACCTGTGCCGCAGAGCCTATCAGCAGTTGCCCGTGTTATGGCTTGGCGGTGGGCCTCAATCCCGAGCAGCAGTCGGCGGTGGTCCATCGCGGCTCCCCGCTGCTCGTGCTCGCCGGAGCGGGCACGGGCAAGACGCGAGTGATCACGCATCGCGTCGCGCAGCTACTGGACGAAGAGGTGCCGCCGTGGCGGATCCTCGCGGTCACCTTCACCAACAAAGCCGCGGAGGAGATGCGTACGCGCATCGATCGCCTCTGCGAGGGCCGTCACGACACCAAGCAGATCTGGGTCGGCACGTTCCACTCGATCTGTGCGCGGATCCTCCGGCGGTGGGGCCAGCCGGTCGGCTTGTCGCCACACTTCACGATCTACGACAGCTCCGACTCGCAGCAGGTGATGTCGCGCGTGCTGCAGGCGCAGAACGTGTCCGAGAAGCTGTACTCGCCGCGCGGTGTGCTCGGGTGGATCGATCGCGCGAAGAACCGCGGGCTCGGCCCGACCGAGCTCGGCGAGATCGGCATCATCGAGCCGGTGCGCAGCGTCGTCGCGAAGGCGTTCGCGACCTACCAAAAGAAGCTCGTCGCGGCGGACGGCGCCGACTTCGGCGATCTGCTCGTGCACACCGTTGCGCTCCTGCGGCAGGCGAGCAAGCCCGCGGCCGGCCAGCTCGCCGGCGACGATCCGGTGCGCAAGCTCTTGTATCGCTTCACGCACGTCGTCGTCGACGAGTTCCAGGACACGAACCCGGTGCAGGCCGAGCTCGTCGACAGGCTCGCGGCGCATGCGGAGCTGTGTGTCGTCGGTGACGACGATCAGGCGATCTACGGCTGGCGTGGTGCGGACGTCGATCAGATCCTGCGCTTTGCCGATCGTCACGGCAGCACGCAGGTCGTGCGGCTCGAGCACAACTACCGCAGCACCGGCCACATCCTGCGCTGTGCCGACGCGGTGATCCGCAAGAACCAAGGTCGGCTCGGCAAGACGCTGTGGACCGATGCGGGGGACGGTGCGCTCGTGCGCGTGCTCGAGCTGCCCGGCGAGCGCGAGGAGGCGCGGCTCGTCGCGAGCGAGATCCGCCAGGCGATCGACGACGGCGCGTCGCCCGACGAGTTCGCGATCTTCTATCGCACCCACGCGCAGTCACGCGTGCTCGAAGATGCACTGCGTGCGGTCGGGCAGCCGTGTCGCATCGTCGGTGGACTCGCGTTCTACGATCGCGCCGAGGTCAAGGATGTGCTCGCGTACCTCGTGGTGCTCTACAACCTCGCGTCGGACACGCATCTGGCGCGCATCCTCAACCGTCCGGCGCGCGGGATCGGGGCGACGACGCTCGAGCGCCTCGCCCAGCACGCGACGGAGAAAGATTGCTCGCTGTGGGACGTGCTCGGCGACCCGCGCGAGGCCGGCGTGTCGGCTGCGGCGGCGCGGAAGATCGCGGGCTTCGTCGAGCTCATCGACGGGCTGCGTGGTCTGGTGTCGACGCTCGGTCTCGATGCGCTGGTCGTCGAGATCGTCGAGCGCACCGGGTATCGCGAGGCACTCGCGGTCGACGGCGACGAGGACTCGCTCAACCGGCTCGAGAACCTGCAGGAGCTCCTCGGCAACGTCACCGAGTTCGTCGCGGAAAATCCCGGTGCGACGCTCGTCGAGTACCTCGAGCAGACGAGCCTCGTCGCGGGCGAGCGTGGCGACGGCGACAAGTCGCGCTCGGTGACGCTGATGACGGTGCACTCGGCGAAGGGCCTCGAGTACGACGAGGTGTATCTGACCGGCATGGAGGAGCGCGTGTTCCCCCACGCGCGGGTGCTCGAGGATCCCGTGCAGCTCGAAGAAGAACGGCGACTCGCGTATGTCGCGATCACGCGCGCGCGCAAGCGATTGACGCTGACGATGGTCGAGCGGCGACGGCTGTATGGACAGATGCAGGCCGGCTCGCCGTCGCGGTTCGTGCTCGACATGCCGCGCGGATCGATCGCGACCGCGGGTCGACACGCGATCGCCGGTGGTGGTGGGCGAGCTCGCTCTGCGGCGGCGTTCTCGGGCGCGCCCGTGCGCGCGCCGACCTGGAACGACGATGTCGTCTACGACGTGGATCCGGGGCTCGATCTCCAGGCGGACGAGCTCGGCGAGGATCGCGAAGGGGTGATGCTCTATGTCGGCATGCACGTGCGGCACAAGGACTTCGGCGTCGGCGAGCTCATCGGGTGGCAGGGCGTCGGCCACAACCTGAAGTTCAACCTTCGGTTCGCGACCGCGGGCACCAAGACGATCCTCGCGCGCTTCTGCGAGCCTTTGTGACGGATTGCCCAGCCCCGCCGAGGGGCGTCGGCTATGCTGCTCGCGTGCGCGCGCGGGTTATTATGACGATCGGTGTGCTCGCGGTCGGATCGATCGCGCGCGTCGCTTCGGCTGCCGAGCCGCCGGCGGCGGTCGTCGTGGACGCGACCGCGGCGCCTGCCGTGCCCGATGCGGCGTGGGATGCGGTGCGCGGCAAGCAGGTGACGATCGCGACGGCGGATGGCGACGTCCTCGGCGAGCTCGCGACGACCGATGGCGACACGCTCGTGGTGATCGCCGATGACGGCACGGTGCAGACGTTGCCGAAGGCGAGCGCGACCGCAGTGCGCGTGCGCAAGACCGCAGCGCCGGCTACTGCGAAGCCCGCACCGCCGATCGTCGAGGACGAGAAGAAGGACGACGAGAAGAAGGACGACGAGAAGAAGGACGACGAGAAGAAGGACGACGAGAAGAAGGACAAGAAGAAGAAGCGCGAGCACGCGCTGCTCGGCACGTTCACGGCCCACGGCGCCGCGTACTCGCACTGGCGCGGCGAGGGTGTGAACGCCGGCCATGCCGCGTACGCGATGGACTTCGGCGTCGGCGTGAATCCGACGCCGGGCTTCGGCATGTACGCGATGGGCGGCGGGCTGCTCGCGGCGAAGATCGACAACAAGACGATCCGTGCAAACTACGGCCACCTCGCGTTCATGTTCGCGTTCGGCGGCAAGTATTACTTCTCGATGATCGGTGCCGGCGTCGCGTTCAACCGCCTCGAATTCGAGACCGAGACGCAAAAGGACATCGGCCTCGCGCTGCCGATGAAGCTGTTCGGGCGTCTGCCGCTGCCGAAGAACCTCTATCTCGGCATCGGTCTGTCGTACGAGCTCGGTATGGTCCGCGGCTTCAACCGCTTCGTGAACGGCATCGGCGGACAGATCGTGTTCGGTCGCTGGTAACCGCCGAGCGATCTGAGCCGCTAGTTCGGGCCTTCCACCGCGCGCCTGCACGACTTCTCGGCCTCGACCTCGGCGCCGCACGGCCCGCGCTCGCGCTCGCGCTCGCGGAACTCGTCGCACGTCAGTCGCGATGTGCACTCGCGCATCGCCTTAGCTTCGTCGAGGCATGGCACCAGCGGCGGGGGCCTGTCGCACCGCTCGATGCACCTCGCTGCGTCGTCCGACCGACCGCCGCAGCTCGAATCCGAGTCGAGCGCGCAGTACGTCTCGCAGGTGCTCTTCGGCGAGGAGAGCCACTCCCGCAGCGCGCCCGCGATCGCACCGGACACGCAGCCGAGCGTGAGCACGAACGGCACGAGCAGCAGCGGGCGAGCGCTCACACGGCGAGTCTAGCCCAGCGGCACGAACTTGTAGCCCGCGCCGCGCACCGACAAGAACACCACGGGGTTGCGCGGGTCGGGCTCGAAGTGCCGGCGCAGTCGCATGATGAAGTTGTCGACCATGCGATGGCTCGGGTAGTCGTGCAGCCTCCACACCTGCTGCTGCAGCTCCTCGCGACTGAGTACGCGGCCCGGGTTGTCGGCGAAGTAGCGCAGCAAATCGAGCTCGAGCTTCGTCAAATGCAGCGCTTCGCCGCGCACCCTCACCTCGTGCGTGTTGAAGTCCACGACCGCGTCGCCGAGTCGCAGCACGTTCGCATCGCGCGGCACCTCGACCTTGCGTCCCCAGTCGCGACGCCGCAACAGCGACCGCACGCGTGCGAGCAGCTCCTCGAGATCGAACGGCTTCGCGAGGTAGTCGTCGGCGCCGGCGTTGAGCCCGAGAATGCGATCCTCGAGATCGCCGCGCGCGGTCAGCATCAGCACCGGCGTCGTGTTGCCCGAGTCGCGCAGCTTCTGACACAGCGAGAAGCCATCGACGTCGGGCAGCATGACGTCGAGCAGGATCGCGTCGTACGCCCGATCGCCGAGCAGCAATCGCCCGGCCTCCCGACCGGTCGACGCGACGTCGACGGCATAGCCCTCGAGCTCGAAGTTGAGCTTGAGTCCGGCCGCGAGGTGTTCCTCGTCCTCGACCAACAACACTCGGACCGGAGGCTCGTTCATGCGCGGCCAATCGAAGAACGGGTCGAATCCGCGGCCCCTTCGAGGGGCGCGCTCGGCACGGCGACGTCCGCGACGTCGGCGACGGCCACGTGATTGGGTAGCACGATCGTCATCGTCATCGTCGTCCCAGTTCCAGGGCCGGCACTGTGTGCAGTGAGCGAGCCGCCGAGTCCACGCACGAGCGCGCGCACGACGAACAGACCGAGCCCGGTGCCGCGGCGCGCGCGGACCTCCTCGGCGTCGACGCGATAGAACCGATCGAACACGCGGGCGAGCTCGCGCTTCGGGATGCCGATGCCGCGATCGACGACCTCGATCCGCAGCGTCGTGCCGACGACAGTTGCGGTGAGCAGGATGTCGACCGGGCGATCGGAGTACTTCACCGCGTTGTCGAGCAGGTTCTTGATCACGATCTCCAGCGCGGTCGGATCGCTGACGACGCGCAGCGAGTCCGCGACGTCGACCCGAATCGTCTCGGTCGCGACGTCGTGGCGGCGACCGACCGACGCGACGCACCGCTGCACGAGCACCGCGAGCTCGATCGACACCGCCGCGTGTCGGCGCCCGCCGTGACCGACGCGCGTCGCCTCGAGGATGTCGTCGATGAAGCCCGACAGGCGCTCGACGTCGTGGCGCATCATGTCGTGCAGTCGCTCGCCTTGGGTCGCCGGCAGCTCGGGGCGGCGGAGCGTCTCGAGGCACAGGCGCAGCGATGCGAGTGGGCTGCGCAGCTCGTGCGTGACGGAGTCGACGAACGTCGTCTGTCGCCGCACCTCGAGGGTCTCGCGCGCCAGGAACACGGCGAACAGCACGAGCACGGTGATGATCGTCGCGAACGACACGATGCCGGCGACGAGCAGCCACGTGTTGCTCTCGGCCCACGATTGCGTGCGGACGATGACGTAGATCCAGCCGACGAGCAGCGCGGTCGCGAGCGCGACGGCCACCGACCCGTAGATGATGGGGCCGGAGATCGAGCGGGTGGGGCGGCGCGCCATCGTCGAACGTCCGCGGGCATGATGGCGCGGGCGTCCAAGCGCGGCCACCCGTGCCACCCACCTCGCGCGCGAAGTGCGATCCTCCTCAGGGATCAAGGCTGTCGACAGGCCGCTCCACAGCTTGTCCACGGCTGTGGATTTCGCGTGATTTCGGCCGATTCGGGGCGTTGGCGGCACGTAGGGCGATGTAGGAGCCCAGCCGGCCGAGCGTCGTCTACCATGTGCTGTCCTCAAGGAGAGCCATGACCTTCGTCGTCACTTCAAACTGCAACGGCTGCCGATTCACCGACTGTGTGGCGGTCTGTCCCGTGGAGTGCTTCCACGGCGACGACAAGATGCTCTACATCGATCCCGACGAGTGCATCGACTGCGGTGCGTGCGTCCCGGAGTGTCCGGTCGAAGCGATCTTCGACGAGACCGAGCTGCCCGCCGGCATGACGGAGTTCAAGGGCATCAACGCCGAGCGTGCGAAGGGGCTGCCCGTCATCAACGAGAAGGGCACGCCGACGGCAGGCGCCGAGGCGCGGAAAAAAGAGCTCGGCTTCTAGCTGCGCTCACGCGGCGCGCTTGCCCGGCTTCTTCGTCGTCGGATTTTCCTTCGCGCGATAGGCCGCGAGCACCTCGGCCTCGCGCTGCGGCTGCCAGCCCGCGCGCAGCGTGTTGCGGCGCTCTCGGGGCAGGCCGTGGAAGTACGCGAGCGTGTCCTTCACGGTCGTCGGCGTGTCGCGGAACTTCAGCCCCGTCGTGATCGCCTTCGCGTTGCTGACGGTGCCGAAGCCGGCGTACTCGCCCTCGCTCGGCGTCCAGATCGGCGTGTCGCCGCCGAGCTCGACCTTTTGCGCCTCGAGGAACGGCGTGTCGATCCACGTGATCTTCGCGTCGCTGCCGGTGACCTCGATGCAGGTGTTGAGGAAATCGCCCATCGGCGCGGGCTCGCGGGGGCCACACAGGTTGTAGATGCCGAGGTGGCGATTCTCGATCGCGCCGACGATCCACGCCGAGAGATCGCGAACGTCGATGAACTGCACGGGATCGGTCGGCTTGCCCGGCGCGACGACGTCGCCGCCCTTTGCGATGCGCACCGGCCAGTACGTGAACCGATCGGTCGGATCACCGGGCCCGACGATGTAGCCGGGACGCACGTTGGTGACGCGGCCGGGCATGGCGGTCTCGGCCGTGTGCTCGCACAGGGCCTTGAGCGCGCCGTAGAACTCCTTCACGATCTCGACCTTCGGGTCGGGCATGGTCGCGACCGGATCGGTCTCGACGATGCCGACCTTCGTGAAGCTTGCGTACGCGGAGATCGAGCTGATGAACACGTACTGACGGGCGGCGTCGGCGAGCAGCTTCGCCGAGTCGCCGACGATTCGCGGTACGTAGCCCGAGGTGTCGACGACCGCGTCCCACGATCGACCACGCAGCGCGTCGAGCTTGCCGTCGCGATCGCCCTGCAGCTTCTCGACGTCGGGGAACAACTCAGGCCGCGTCTTGCCGCGGTTGAACAGCGTCACCTCCCACTGCTTGGCGAGCGCGGCCTCGACGACGTGTGGGCCGAGAAAGCCGGTGCCGCCGAGCACGAGCAAGCGCGTCGCCTTCGGCGCTTCGGGTTTGCTCGCGATCGTGGGCTGATCCGCAAGCGGCGGTGTGGTGGCCGGGGAGGTGCTGCGCTGGCATGCGAGGTTGGCCCAGGGCAGGGCGGCACAGGCGGCCAGGAATCGACGACGCGACGCGGGCGTGGACATGGTCGACGCGTTCGACCCGAGGCACACAGGGCTGGTTTCGCGCGAAGCGCTCGGCCGCGTTCGTGGGTCCGACGTGGCAGAGTCTGCAAGTGCAGGACCCCGTCTCAGCGGCGAAGCCGACCGCGCCGGTGCTCGCCGCCGCGGTGCAGTTCGCATTCGTGATGACGGCGAACTTCGTGCTCCGCAGCGTGCGCGAGGAGATGGGCACCGAGGGCGAGGTCGGCGACCTGCCGTGGATGTTCTCCGCGACGTTCGCGGTGACGCTCGTGATGGTGCCGCTGTACGGATGGGCGGCGAGCAAGCTCGGGCGGCGCGCGCTCGCGACCGCGATCTACGGTGTGCTCGCGGTGTCATTGATCGCGCTGCACGTCGGGTTCGTAGCGCTCGGCGAGTGGGACGTGTGGCTGAGCCGCGTGACGTTCGTGTGGCTGTCGGTGATCAACATGATCGCGGTGGCGGCGTTCTGGAGCGCGGTCGTCGATCTGTTCAAGGGTGACGATGCGCGGCGCAGCTTCGGGACGATCGCGGCAGGTGGTACCGTCGGCGCGCTCGTGGGGCCTTCGCTCGCGCTGTTGCTCGCGGAGACGATCCGCACCAGCGGGCTGCTGCTCGTCGGCGCGGGGCTGTGGGTTGGTGCGATCGGGGCGGCGTGGCTGCTCGAGCGCACGGTCGTCGGTCGTGCGGATGTCGCGTCGGCGCGCGAGCCGGTCGGCGGTGGAATGCTCGCGGGACTGCGTGAGCTCATCGTCACGCCGCAGCTACGGGGCCTCGCGATCCACGTGCTCGCGTTCACGACGACGTCGACGGTGCTGTACCTCGCGCAGGCGCGGATCGTGAAGGCGGCGATCAGCGATCCCGACGAGCGCACCGCGTTGTTCGCGACGATCGATCTGGTGGTGAACATCGTCGCGCTGTTTGTCCAGGTTGCGATCACCAAGCGCGTGCTCGCGAAGCTGTCGCTGGCGAAGGCGCTGGTGATCCTGCCGGTGGTCACGATCGCGGTGTTCTTGGTGCTCGCGGTCGCACCCGTGCTCGCGGTGTTCGTCGTGGTGCAGGTGATCCGTCGCGCGTCGGAGCACGCGGTCGGCAAGCCGGCGCGCGAGCTGCTCTACGAGCATGTGCCGCGCGTGACGAAGTTCCACGGGCAGAACGCGGTGGATACGGCGGTGTATCGCGCGGGCGATGCCGCGAGCGCGTGGGTGGTCGAGGGGCTCGCGCGGATGGGGGTGGGGCCGAGCGTGATGCTGCTCGGGTTTGCGGGGTTTGCTGGGTGGTGGGCGAGGTTCGCGTATCAGCTGGGGTGGAGCACGCAAGTTGGACGGCAGCGGTGATCGGCCTCGATGGCGTGACGGCCGGCAACTATCGCGAGCTATCCGCAGACCTCGTCGGCCTGATTGGCCATCGCCTCTCACTCGGGGCTGCCGTCCTGCAGCGTGGCGCAATCGAGGCCACCGTAGCAGGTGAGCGCCTCGCAGAAGGACTGCTGACACTCGGCCGATGCGGCGGCGACATCGGCAGCGCACAACTCGTTCACGCAATCCTCGTACGGCCCAAGGTCCGGGTTGCACGTGATCTCCGCGGCGCAGTACGACTGACAGCCGCTCACGAAGTCGGCGGGGCAGGTAGGCGCCCCGGTGGTGCCAGTCGTGGTGGTGGTCGTGGTTCCGGGCGCCGTCGTGGCCGTGGTCCCCGCCGTCGTGGCGGTGCTGTCGGCGCTGCCGCCGGTGTCGGTGCTGGTGTCGTCGGTCGTGACCGCGGGACCACACCCGAGTACGAGCAGCACAACCAGGCAGGGACGACACCACACAAGGGCGAGCGAATCACGCAGATCGGTGACGCGTGGGCCGGGGGCGCTCGCTCGCGCCGGACTCCCGAACGTGGTCACGTGACGTGCAGCACGCGGAGTGTGACCCTGATCCAAGCCGCCATTGGACGCATGTTGGAGATCTTGCTCAGCTCGTCGTTGTCGACGTCGATGGCCATCGCGTTCTGAATGGCCTCGAGCGTCGCATTGTACCTCGGGGTAAAGACAAAAGAATGGCAACTCGGGGTCGCGGTCGTTCGTCAAGAAGCTGGGGAGATCCGGATCATCTCGCCACGACACACCGCCCGCCACGCGCGCCGTCCTCAGCGGGTATCGTCGAGCCCCAACGAGAAACGCAACGCAGCATCGAGCGCCGCCTGCTTGGTCGGCGCGAGCGCGGTGATGCGCTCGCGCAGCCACGACTTGGGGATCGTCGCGAGGTTGTCCGCATTCGCGACGCATGCTCGTGGCAGGCCGTCCCGCTTGCTCAGCGCGACCTCAGACGCGATCCCGCGCACCCGCGTCGACAGCCCTACGACGGTGATCGCTGCACGTACCGCGTACGCAGCGTCGCGCGAGACCAACACGACGGGTCGACGACCCGCAGGCTCCGGCAACGCAGCCCACCAGATCTCTCCCCGCCTCACGTCCAGCGCTCCCACGTCTCGATCATGTCCGACGCGACGCCGGGTAGTCCGTCGAGTGCCTCTGGCTCACGAAGGTACGCCTCGACGTACTTTCGGTCGCGGTCATCGACGACGCTGAGCACCAACCACCGACGAACGGCCTCCGTCACCAAGGCACTGCGTGACTTGCCCGAGGCGACGCCGGCGCGATCCAGCGCACGCAGGACATCGTCGGGCATGCTCACCGCGATCTTTGCGACGGTCATACCTGGGTACTACCACGGTATGACCACTGCGACCAGAGAGGTCCCAGCACCGCGATCCCATCCTCCGTCGCCATGAAGTTCAACGTGCCACCCTGAATCTGCAAGGCCGCACAGATCGCCCAACTCGCGGGCAGAATGCCCAAGGAACCGCGGCGCTGCGCATCGGACATCCCTGCGAGAATCCGGGGCACCATGCAGGCACAATCATTGCGAATGTCCGCGCTCGGCATGGGTCTCGCGGTACGCGTGACGGGCATCGCCGCGCTCGCCGCTGCATTCGTCCCCGCACGCGCTCACGCCGGCGGCTTCGAGTTCCCCGACCTCGGCACGCTGCCGATCGGCCGCGGTGGAGCCTTCGTCGCGCGCGCCGACTCGCTCGACGCGTGGCACTACAACCCCGCGGGTCTCGCGAAGTCGTCCGGCCCTACGCTGCTCGTCGGCGCGAACGCAGTGCACCTCGACAGTCGCTTCACACGACGTGGCAGCGGCGACCTGGTGCGGCCGCCGGGCAACGAGATGGTCGACGTCCCGGATCCCGCGATCGATCCGAACACCGATGCACCATGGGAGACCGTGCGCAACAGCAAGCGCTTCGGCCCCGCGCCGCTGCTCGTGTTCTCGTGGGGCGACGTCGGCATCAAGGGCCTCGCACTCTCGGTCGGAATGTCGTCCGCGTCCGGCTTCGGCGGCCACGACTGGAACAGCCGCGGCGGGCAGCGCTACGTCATCGGCCACGGCTCGTTCACGTTCCTGTCGTACGGCGGCGGCGTCGCATGGCGCCCCAATCGCTACATCGCGATCGGTGCGAACTTCCTATCCGGCTTCTTCTCCGGCGACTTCACCGTGAAGACGCGCCAGGGCCGGATCGGCGACCAGATGAACGAGGAGTACGAGAGCGACAACCACGTGCGCGTCCGCGTGACCGACGGCTTCGTGCCGTCGGGCAACTTCGGCATCCTGAGTCACCCGATCGACGCGCTCGAGATCGGCGCTTCGGTGCGCATGCCGTTCCACACCCACGCGAAGGGCTCGCTGTCGTACACGCCGGGTGCCGACAACGGCGATGCGAAGCTCGCGAGTCGCTCGCGCGTGAATCTGTCGCAGACGTTCCCGACCGTGGTGCGCGCGGGCATCCGCGCGATCCATCCCGCGTTCGACGTCGAGCTCGACTTCGTCTACGAGAACTGGCGCGCGGTGCAGAAGATCGACGTCGCGTTCAGCAACCCCGATCGCGACGTCGATCCGGCGCAGTTCGACAATCCGTCGCTGCTGTATCTCGACGCGTTCGGCAACGGCACCGTGTTCAGCCCGCTGGTCGCGACCGACGTGCCGCTGCAGTTCCGCGACACGTACTCGATCCGCCTCGGATCCGACGTCGAGGTGTGGCCCGGTCACATCACCGCGCGCACCGGCGGCTTCTGGCAGTCGTCGGCGTATCCGAAGGATCACCGGACCATGAGCGTGCGCTTCCCGTTCACGCAGCAGGTCGGCCTCGGTGCCGGCCTCACGTGGCACGCGCTCGGGCAGCTCGACGTCACCGCCGGCTACATGCACATCTTCCAGCCCGACGTCGTCGTGAGTAACGGCATCGTGCAGGCGAACGCGTATCGCGACCCCGGCGACTCGGACAAGCTCGGCAACATCGTCAACAACGGCCGCTACCGCGCGAGCATCGATCTCTTCGGTCTCGCACTGCAGGCCCGCCTCCAGGCCCGACGAAGGACACGAACATGATCAGCAAGCCCATCTTCCCTCTGCTGCTACTCGCTGCGTGTGGCGCTCCGGCCGACGACGATCCGACTACCGGTGGACCGACGTCGACCGACGACACCGACGCATCGATGACAGGCGTGGTCACCGACGCCGCCGACAGCACGGGCGCGACCACCGATCCCACGGGCACGCCCGGCAACTGCGGCGATCCGAACGAAGCCGAGCCGATCTATGCGCCGCCCGGCGAGTGCTACAACAACGCCGGCTGCGCGACGTGCAACTGCGTCACGTTCCGCGACACCCCTCCCTCCGCCGAGGCCGCGTGCGCCGAGCCGGGTGCTGCCGGCACGCTGCGCGTCACCGCGACCGTGCTCGAGTTCCCGAGCGCCGACGTGGTGCCCTCGGTCGGCGTCGAGATCTTCAACGCGTTCGATGTCGGCGTGATGGGCATCGACAATGCGATGGCCGTCGCGAGCACCACGGCCGACGCAATGGGCCGTCTCGATCTCGAGATCATGCCCATGGATCAGATCGGCATGGTCGCGATCATCCGCGCCGATGGTTTCCGCGCGACCGCGACCGGTCTCGCGAAGCCGCCGTACGAGCCGGCGAATGCGATCCACGACATCTTCGTCGTCCCCGAGTCGGTGCTCACCGACTACAACGCGGCGCTGATGGGTGACACCGACGTCGCCGAGTACCTACCGCTCGGCGATGCGGGCGGTGTCGTCGGCACGGCGCGCAACCGCTACACCGGCGAGCCGATGGCCGGCCTGCGCATCGTGTCGCTCACCAACGGCGACAGCACCAGCGCGATCGTCCGCTACCTGAACGAGGACGGCACGTTTGGCACAGAGGCCACGAGCGCGACCGGCACGTACGTGCTGTTCAACCCGGACCTCGCCGAGGAGTTCGAGGCCGAGCACGGTGGCGCGATCGTGTCGACCCGCGCGAACAAGGCCGGCAGCGGCGCGCCCGGGGTGTTCACGATGAACCTGTCGATCGACGTGGATCCGGGCAGCAATCCGTTCGAGTGACGCCGCGTCCGGCTCGCGTAGTACGCTCGTGGCCGCCGCGGCGCGAGCGATGCCGTCTGTTGTCACCATCCTCGCGTGGCTCGCCTGGTCCGGGCCACCGAGTCCCGGGCTCGCCCCGCCAGCGGTCGAGCCCGACACCGTGCTGCTCGCCGATGCGATCACGCTGCGTGCCGGCGCGACGTGTCTCGAGCGCGAGCGACTCGTCGCGCAGGTCGGCGCTTGGATCGAGCGCGAGCGGATCGACGCGCGCCTCGTCGTCGAGGTCGTCGGCGATGCGACCGATCCGCGCAAGCTCGCGTTCACGCTGCGTCGCGGCGACGACGTGATCGCGGTGCGGCGTTTTCATCCCGCACCGAGCAAGTGCGCCGATCTCCACTCCGTCGTCGGCCTCGCGCTCGCGCTCGCGATCGATGCGACCTTGATGGAGAGTCTCCACCAGGATCCCCCGGAGGTCGTGCCGGAGCCGGAGCCGGAGCCCGAGCCCGAGCCCGAACCAAAGCCGAAGCTGGACCGGGTGCCGATGCCCACCAAGCCCAGCCCGACCAAGCCGATCTCACTGGTCGCACCGAAGCGGCAGTGGACGCTGTGGGCGGAGATCGCTGGCCTGTTCTCGATCGGCGCACCGCCCGGCGTCGGCGGCGGTGCGCGCTTCGGCCTGTTCGCGCGCTGGCGCGAGATCGTCGATCTCGGCGCGGGCATCGTCGCGCAGTCGTCGGGATCCGAGCGCGTCGGCGACGGCAGCGCGCTGTTGTCCGCCGTCGCGGGCCGCGTCGATGTGTGTGGTGGTCCGCGCGTCGCTCGCGTGCGGATCCGCGGCTGCACGGGCGGCATCGCCGGCGCCGCGCTCGCAGCGGGTCAAGGGTTCCAGAACGACTCGACCGTTCGCGTGCCGTGGGTCGCGATCCCCGTGGGCATCCGCCTCGAGGCACGGGTCGCCGACCGCTTCTCGCTGTTGTTCGGCGCCGAGGGTCAGGCAACCCTCGTCCGCCCGACCTTCGACGCGCGCAATCTCGCCAGCGAGCGCACGAGCAGGAGCTTTTCGCGGTTCTCGTGGGCACTCGAGGTCGGCCTCGCCATCCATCTATGGTGAGCTCTGCCGGTGCGAATTCGCGGCCCCCGGCCTGAGCAAGAGTAACCCGCGCAGTGTTGGTTTCTCGACGTGAAGGGAAACCGCTGGAACGACCATGCAGACCGTGGGACCCTCCATCCCAGCCGTGATTGGCTCCCACCTGGACGCGGAAGCGCTCTACCGCGCGCACTCCGAGTTCGTTGCACGCTTCCTGCTCAAGCTCGGGGCTTCGGGACAAGACGTCCCCGATCTTCTGCAAGAGGTCTTCTTGGTGGCCCATCGCCGCGGAGGGTTCATCATGGGCCCCGCGAAGCCCACGACCTGGCTCGCCGAGATCGCGTTTCGTGTCGCCTCCGATCGCCGCAAGAAGACGAAGCGAAAGCCCGAAGATGCCGACACGGATGCCATCGCGCTGCTGCCCGCCGCCAGCGCCACCCCAGGTGAAGCTGCCGAAGCTCGTCAGGGGTTGGCTCGAGTGCAGCGCGCCCTCGATTCCCTCACGAGCGACAAGCGCGTCGTCTTCGTGTTGTTCGAGCTCGAAGGCGAGTCGTGCGACGCGATCGCGAAGGGTCTGGGCATCCCTGTGGGGACGGTGTATTCGCGGCTGCACGCGGCGCGTCGGGAGTTCGCGCGCGTGCATCAGCAGCTTGCGGCGGAGCCGACGGTCGACAAGGCCGTCGATGCGCGCGGCAAGGCGATCGCAGGAGCAGGCGCATGAGTGAGTCCGACATCACGACCGAGTCCCTCATGGATGGGCAAGAGCCGGTTCGTTGGCTCGACGATCCGACCGCAGCGTCCGGCCTGCGCACGGACCTCCTGCACGGTGCGACCGCGACTGCGGGCGGTGTCGACTACGGCGCGACGCTCACGGCGCTGCGCGGCGTGATCACGGCGCAGACCGGAGCGCTCGCGCCCGCTGCAATCGCAGGCAAGTCGATCGGTCTCAAGCTCGCACTCGGTGGCGCGCTCGCGATCGGTGCGGCCGCGGCGTGGTGGGCGACGCGCGACGATGGGGCGAAGAACACCGTCGCGGTGAAGCACGAGCCCGCAGCGCAGCTCGACGTCGAGCCCGCCGCGGCGACCAAGGCCGTGGTCGATGTCGCGCGAGCACCCGTGTCGCCGACGCCAGCTGTCGCCGCCGACCCGATTCCCGAGCCGTCGATCGATGTCGATCCGGCGCCCCCGACCGAGCCGACTGGGCCGACGGAGCCGGCCGAGCCGCCCGTGCCAAGTGAGAAGGTCCGCAAGCCGAAGCCCACCACGGACCATCCCGAGTCGGACGACGATCGCTTCCTTCGCGAGGCGCAGCTCGTCGCGCAGGCCCGCAAGCAGCTCGGCACGAACCCGCAGCAGGCGCTCGCATCGACCCGGAAGCACGATCGCGAATTCCCCAAGGGTGCGCTGGTCGAAGAAGCGCGTGCCCTCGAGATCCGCGCGCTCGCGAAGCTCGGTCGCATGGACGACGCGCAGCGCAAAGCCGACGACTTCCTGCGCGAGTTCGGTGATGGCGCCCACGCGTCCGCAGTGCGGCGTGCGATTGCCGGCGACGACGACGTGCAGTGAGGCAGACGGCCGCCATCGGCGCTGCTATGGTGAAGGCCGATGGGCTGGGCTGCTGCGACACGCGGGGACCGAAGGGGCGCGACGTTGCTCGCGCTCGCGGCGGTCGGCGTGCTCGTCGGGGCCTGTGAGGTGCGTGGCCTCGTCGGCTCGAACGTCGGCGGAGGGGGTGGCACCGGTTCCTCCGGCAGCGGCGCGGACACGAGCAGCAGCGATGGCGGCGAGTCGACGCTCGTGACGAGCGCGGACGTGACGACGGTGCACGCCAGCAGCGAGGAGACCGGCGACGTGCGCTTCGACGTCGGCATGCCCGACGCACCGGCGGCCTGCGACATCCCGATGGGCGATCCTTGCGACGAACGCACGGCCGATCCCTATCGCGCGTTCGGCATCAACTGCCCTGGCGACGGTCCGACGGCAGTCGGCACGTTCCGCGGCAACCCGGCGGCGATGAACGTGCATCAAGGCAACCTCGGTACGTCGAGCGCGTTCCCACCGCGTGAGGGCGAGCGGTTCGTGATCCTGTCGACGGGCGTCGCCGCCGATCTCGCGCGATCGCCCGAGGAGCTGCAGGCCGCCGACCCGAGCTGCAATCCGATCGCGTGCCCGAGCACGCAGCACAGCCCGGAGAAGCTCGCGACGCTCCCCGAGCCGATCGACGTGCGCAAGGTGTCGTCCGACGGCATCGACTGCACCGAGAACGAGTCGCTCATCGGTACCGGTGATTGCTCGAACACGCTGTTCGACCAGTTCATCGCCGGCGAGGGCGCGCTCGACTATGCCGAGATGCGCATCGACGCGACCGTGCCGCCCGGCGCCGACGGCTTCACCTACGACTTCGCGTTCTTCTCGGTCGAGTACCCGACGTGGGTCGAGCACGCATCGCCGTTCAACGACATGTACGTCGCGTGGCTCGAGTCGGAGAACTGGACCGGCAACGTATCGTTCGACGGGTTCGGTCATCCCATCTCGGTGAACGGCGTGTTCCTCGACTACAAGGATGCGCCGTCGGTCGTGTGCCCGGCACCGTGCGAGGCACCGGAGCTCGCTGGCTTCGCGGCGCAGGGCCACGCCGGCACGCGCTGGCTGCAGACGAGTGCGCCGGTTCAACCCGGTGAAGACATCAGCTTGTTGTTCGCGATCTTCGATCTGACCGACGGTGCGTACGACAGCATGGTCGCGCTCGATCACTTCGAATGGACCTGCAGTGGTGCACCTCCGTTCACGCAACCGGTCGGCTGACGCGATCGCGACGTGCGGGCTCGCGGTGTTGCTGCTCGACGCGGGCTGCATCGTGCAGGGCCTGCTCGACGCTGCTTCCGACGCGTCGACGTCGATGTCGACGTCGACCACGTCGGGTGGCGTCGACGCGATCGATCCGACCGGCGAGGCGGCGTCGTCCGGCGAGGCCGATGCGGGACCGCTTTCGACAGGCACCGCGGAGACGTCGAGCGGCGCGAACGATCAGCGCGATCCCTCGGCACCACCGCCCGCGAATCCTGGCGATTGCTGCGAGCCTGCACGTGGTACCGGCTGTGGCGATCGCATGGTCGAGGCGTGTGTATGCGCGGCCGATCCGCGGTGCTGTACCGATGCGTGGGACGAGCTCTGCGTCGATCACATCGAAGAGCTCGCGTGTGGCGGGTGCTCGGTCGGGAAGACGGGATCGTTCGACGACTGCTGCAGCCCGCACGACGCTCCCGCGTGCATCGACGACGGCATCACGTCTTGCGTGTGCGCGGCGGATCCGTACTGCTGCGACGTCGTGTGGGATCAGGTCTGCGTCGATGCGATCGGTGCGTACGGCTGCGGCGTTTGCCCCGGTCCGTATATGCCCGACGATTGCTGCACGCCGGGCGAGGTCGCTGGCTGCCCCGATCCCGAGATCAGCGAGTGCGTGTGCGCGCAGGATCCGTACTGCTGCGACGATCACTGGGACGAGCTGTGCGTCGACGAGGCCACGAGCTACTGCGGCGGCTGCTACGGCGACGAAGGCACGACCGGCGATCCGCCACCGCCCGGCGATTGCTGCGTCGTCGGCGGAGGTCCCGGCTGCATCGATGCGCAGGTCGCGATGTGCGTGTGTGCCGTGGATCAATTCTGCTGCGAGCAGCAGTGGGACGGCGCGTGCGTCGGCGAGGTCGACATGCTCGGCTGCGGCGCCTGCGATCCGGGCAACGCCACGACGACCGACGACGGCGGCACCTCGTCGAGCGGTGGCGCGATGACCTATTGAAGAAAGCGAAGGCGGAGCGAATCGATGGAAAGGGGAAGGCTCCGTCCGGGCTTTGCTCGGATGGAGGGGGAAGCAGGCCGCTTCCCCTGTAAGAAAACCCCGATGCTCGCGAGAGCACCGGGGTCCTGTCGTTCATCCGCGCGAGGGCGGGCGCGGGCTCAGCACGGGGTTTCTTGGATGGTGCCGTCCCTGCCGCAGAACGCCGCGGAGGTCGCGGTGCAGCAGCCGATACCGCTGATCTCCGAGTTCTCGTCGCACTCGTCGCCGGGCGTGAACGCGGGGCACTCGAGCGGGAACTCGTTGCTCGGATCCGCGCCGTCGCCACCGCAGTCGTAGAACGAGGAGCGCTCGAGCCAGCCGCACATGCCGCCGGTGCCGGTGTCGGTCCCGCTCGTGTCGGCGACGCTGGTGCTCACGTCGGTCTCCGACTCGGACTCGCTGGTCTCGCTCGTGCTGAGATCGGTGGTGCTCGTCTGGTCGGTGGTCGCCGGGTCCGTCGTGACCGGGTCCGTTGTGACCGGGTCCGTGGTCGCCGGATCCGTGGTCGCCGGGTCGGTGGTCGCGGGATCGGTGCCCGTGCCCGCGTCGGTGTCGGTGTCGCCGTCGTCGACGACGCACGCGGACAGCGAAACCATGAGGCACAGCGCGAAGGAAAGCTTGGAGAGTTGCATGGTGAATCCAGGAATCGTCCCCTGCCCTAGGTGGGGACTTTAGTTCGGGCCGACGAAGAGTAAGCACACGGGGGGTTGCCGTGCAACTGCGATGCAGCCCGGCCACCGCAGCGGGCGTGAGAGGCCCGATCGGTGCCGATCAATGCCGCGCGGCGCAGCGAGCCGGGAAGCGCAGATTCGCCATCTCGGTCGACGCGCCCACGTGCGAATCAGGCACGCGGACGTCAGGTACGACGCTCGGCGCACGCACAGCAAAGTGCGGACACTCGCGCCTCGAGTCGCGCTACTTCGTCGGCTTCTCGGTCGGCTTCTCGGTCGGCTTCTCGAGCGGCTTCTCGGCCGGTGCGTCCGCCGCCTTGATGATGGCCTTCGGCGCGACCTTCTTCTTCGCGTCGACCTTGCCGGCGTCGACCTTGCCGGTGTCGGCCTTGAGCGTCGCGTCGGGCGTCTTCGCCTTGGGCGCCTTCGGCTTCACGAAGCGCAGCGTCATGCGATCGCTCTCGCCGATCGCCTCGTACTTCGCCTTGTCCTTGTCGCCCTCGGCGAAGTTCGGCGGCAGCGTCCACACGCCCTTCGGATAGTCCTTCGTGTCCTTCGCGTTCGCGTTGATCTCGGACTTCTTGTCGAGCTTGAAGCCCGCCGCCTCGACCTGCGCGATGAGCCACGCCTCGGGCACGTAGCCCTTCTCCGCGCTCGTCGTCGGATCCGCACCCTCGGGCGCACGATGCTGCTCGATGGCCAGCACGCCGCCGACCTCGAGCGCGTCGTGGGCCTGCGCGAGGAACTTCTCGAGGCCCTTGCTGCGAATGAGGTTGTGGGCCATCCGCGTGCACAGAACCATGTCGCGCGACTCGGCGGCACCCATCTCGTAGTTGCCGGGCGCGCTGTTTTGCACGCGCTCGACCTTGCCGTACAGCTCCGGCGCCGTCTCGAGCATGAGCTCGGTCGCGCGGGCGAAGTACGCGGTGGAGAGATCGTCGGACTTCGTGTCGAACGTCGCGATTGCGAGCGTGCCCTTCGCCGACAACACGACGGCGAGCAGCTCGGTCCACCAGCCGGCACCCGGGCCGACCTCGAACACGCTCATCGACGGCTTGAGCCCGAAGAACGCCATCGTCTCGGCCGGATGACGGAACGGATCACGCGACGCGTGGTTCGGCCGGCGATGCTCGCTCGCGAGCGCGGCCTTGAGCGCCATGCCCGTGTTGCGCCACTTTGTCCCGGTGAGCTTCGCGGCCTGTGCCCTGAGCTCCGGAGTCCAGCGCGCGGCCTCGGTCTTGTACTCGGCCTCGAGCTCTGCGATAGCCTCGTCGTACTTCTTCTTTGCCTCGACCTTGGAATCGGGCTTCTCGGGCGGCAGTGGCTTGCTCGCGGGCTCTGCCGTCTCGATCGGCTTGCCTGCCGTGGGATCGGACCCGCCCGGAGGCGTCGACGAGCTCGAGGTGGTGACGGTGCAGCCCGTGTCGAAGGCGAGGGCGAACGTGAGTGCCGTCGCGAGCATTTGTGCGGTGCGCATGGGGCCGGACATACACCAAGACGGCGTCGGCGGATACCGGCGCACCGTCATGGTGTTGCCCGAATCTCTTGCGGATCAGAGGTCAGCAGCGAGGTGCACGATGGCGCCGACGGTGACCGCGATCCGCACGGCGGTGGCCGGCGCTACGAACGATTCACCGGTCGTCTCGACGAGCACCTCACCCGCAGCGTCCAGCGCCGTCCACCGTCGCATCGGCTCGCCTTCGTCGAAGCCATCGGCGGGCGCATACCAGCGGCCGTCTTCGAGGCTCAGGCTCGCGGCGAATCCTGCGAGCGCGAGCTCGGGCGCACCGGAGACCGCGACGGCGCCGTAGAACAACGGATCCACGTTGGTGCCGCGCCAGTCGCAGTGCACGTGGTTCGAGTACTCGACGAGGAAGCCGCCGTTGTTGCTGCACGCGGTCTCGGCCTTGCTGATCATCACGTTGTTGCCGACGAAGTCGAAACCATCGCCGAACATGTGACGCGAGCTGTTCGCACCGCCGACCGAGCTGTTGTAGGTCGGCGAGCGATAGCCCGAGTTGATGCCGATCGACCCGAGCTGGCCGCGCAATGTCTGCATGCGAACGACTGCGTGGGGCTGCAGCACCGCAAAGCGGCCCTTGCTGCGCGACACGAACTCGCCGAGCGTGAAGTTCGGCGACACCTTCGTGTTGATGTCGACCGCGTCGAGATCGAGATACGCGATCGGTGATCGATAGTTCGCGTTCAGCGGCGCCGGGTACTTGTAGCCCGTCACAGTGCCCGGGAACGCGAGCGGCAGACACGTCGTGCTCTGGTTGTCCGCCCCGGGGAAGCACACCTCGGTCGTGAGGTCCGGCTCGTCGGGCGGCTCGTCCTCGTCCTGCTGCGGCGGCGCGCCGGTGCACAGCGTGCCGCCGTGGCGCACGGTGACCGACTCGAGGCCCTCGCTGTTGATGAGCGACGTGTAGCTCGCCTGGAGACCGACGAAGAAATCGATGTGCTTGCCGACGATTGCGCTGCCGGTGTCGGCAGCCTGTACGCAGCCGTCGTGCAGCCAACCGCCCCACGGCGAGTCGCCGGGCATCATCACGCCGTCGAGCTCGGGGATGTACATCCAGCTCCCGTAGGCGATCTTGTTCTTGTCGACGGCGATCGAGCGATACGGCTCGAGTGCACGCGATTGCACGCCCTCGCCCCACGGCTTGTCGGCGCCGAGCTGCTTGAAGCAGGGCGATCGCGCGCAGCCGCAGCCGCCGGCGTAGTTGAGCAGGTTGCCGTTGGTGAGTCGGCCAGTGCCTTCGAGCTTCAGCGCGTCCCAGAATTTTCTCGGTACGGTCGCGAGCTTGTTGCACTGCATGTCGTAGACGCTGGTGTCCTTCGCACCGTTGTAGCTCGCCTCGGACGCGACCCAGTAGTATGTGAACTCGTACGTGCCGAGACTCGCGCCCGCGTCGCGGTCGTCGTCCTGCCACGTCCCCGCCGGATCGCCCGCGTCACGACCGGAGTCGTGGGCCGCACACGCCAGGGCAGTCGCCATCAAAACGCTTGCCGTCACCATTGTCGCCGACTTCAGCATGAGCTCTCCATCCCCTTTCTCTGTTCGAGCAGGGTAGGGGGAGGTTCCCCGGGTCGGCGCGCAGTGCTGGGCGCGTACGTAGAACGACGCACCATGAACCCGTCGCGGCCGAGACTGCTACAAGCGACCCCGGCAGCTTCGGCAGGAACGAGGGGCTCGATTCCCCGGCGACGGGCTCAGCTCAGATCTCGCCCGCGCGTGCCTTCGCGATCCACTTCTCGATCTCGTCGCCGATGATCTTCTCGACCTTGCCTTGGAACGGCCGGAACAGAAACGGCATGTTGCCCTCGATGCGGACCTCGGCATCGCTGATGTGGATGTCGACCTTCAGCGTCTTGCCCAGGACGGTGAACGCGAGCTCGCCCTCGCAGTCGGTCTTCCACGTGAGCAGCGGCTTGTGATCCGCGAGCTTCACCTTGTAGGCCTCGTAGGCCTTCTCGACGACCACTCGGGCGCGGGAGCGATCGGGCAAACCGTGCTTGGCGACGTACTTCATGCGTTTGCACCGGACTATAGCAGCGCTGGGCGGGCTCGGCTATGGTCCGCGCCGCCATGGACATGCCTGCGCATTCTTCCGGGGGCTCTTCGGCGGGTTCTGCTGCGACGAGCAGCGGGGGGACCGCTCGCTACCGCGTGCTCTTCGTGCTGTTCTTCTTGTCCGGCATCAGTGGGCTCATCTACGAGTCGATCTGGTCGCGCTACATCAAGCAGTTCGTCGGTAGTGCCGCGACTGCGCAGATCCTCGTGCTCAGCTTGTTCATGGGCGGCATGTCGCTCGGCGCGTTGCTCTCGGGGCGCTTCGTCGCGCGCACGAAGTCGCCGATCGTCGTCTACGGGATCATCGAGGGACTCATCGGCGTGTACGCCCTCGCGTTCCCGCACCTGCAGGGCGCCGTCGCCCGCTTCGCGTACGACTCGCTGTTCCCGATGCTCGGTGGAGGCACGGCGGTCGAGCTCGCGAAGTGGTCGCTCGCGGGCCTGTTGATCCTGCCACCGTGCGTGATGCTCGGCACCACGTTCCCGCTGATGAGCGTCGGCATCCTGCGCCGTGATCTCGCCCGCTCGGGCGAGATCCTCAGCATGCTGTACTTCACGAACAGCCTCGGTGCGTCGATCGGGGCCGTGTTCTCGGGGTTCGTGCTCGTCGCGAAGGTCGGCTTGCCCGGGGCGCTGATGGTCGCGGCCGCGCTGAACATCTTCATCATGTTGATCGCGATGCGGCATCGGACGCCGACGACCGCGATCGCGCAGCGCGACCTCGGCGAGGCCTCGACGGCGTCGAACAGCAAGGTGATGTTCTACCTCGCGATCGCGTTTGGCACCGGTTTGTCGTCGTTCATGTACGAGATCGGGTGGATTCGCCTGCTGTCGACGATCATCGGCGCAGCGACGCACTCGTTCGAGATCATGCTGTCGGTCTTCATCTTTGGCCTCGCGATGGGCGGGCTCTGGGTGAAGAAGCGGATGGACAAGTTCAAGCGGCCCGAGCTGACGCTCGCGATCGTGCAGCTCATGATGGGGCTGTCGGCGATCGCGACGCTGCCGCTGTACCGCCTCGGCGTGCTCGCAATGGGCGGGCTGCTCTCCGATCAGTACATCGGCTGGGCGACGGGCGACGTGGACCTCGTGCGCACCGAGGGCCTGTGGCTGCAGTTCAACACGCTCAAGTTCCTCATCTGCGCGGTCATGATGCTGCCGGCCGCGTTCTGTGCCGGCATGACGCTCCCGCTGCTCACGCACGTGATGCTCAAGCGCGGTCAGGCCGAAGGCGTCGTCGGCAAGGTCTACGGATCGAACACGCTCGGGGCGATCTGCGGGGCGACGCTCGCTGGGCTCGTACTCATGCCGATCGTCGGGCTCAAGGGCGTGCTCGTGCTCGGGGCGCTCGTCGACCTCGTGCTCGGGCTCCTGCTCATCAGCGGTGAGCTCGAGACCGGGCGCGCGCCCAAGTACGCGAAGCCGCTGCTGGCCTATGCGAGCGTCGGCACCGTGCTCGTCGTGTGCACGGGCCTCGTGATTCGCATCGATCCGACCGTGCTCACCTCGACGGTGTTCCGCAACGGTCGCACGCACCTGCCCGACGGCTACGAGGTGCTGTCGTACGTCGATGGCCGCACCGCGAGCGTCACGGTGGTGAAGACCGACGTGAAGAGCGGTCACCACGTCATCTATACGAACGGCAAGCCCGACGCGTCGGTCGTGCTCGATCGCTGGCCCGAGGGGCACGACAAGATGATGGGGCCGCAGATCGCGGGCGACGAGCCGAACCAATTTCTGGTTGGCCTGATTCCCTTGATGGCGCGGCCGCACAGCACGCACGGCGCACTGATCGGCTTCGGCTCCGGCGTCACGTGTCACTCGCTGCTCGCATCGCCGCACCTCGACAGGCTCGACACCATCGAGATCGAGCCGGAGATGGTCGAGGGCTCGAAGTACTTCATGCCGGTGAACTACCGGGCGTACACCGACAAGCGCAGCCACATCCACTTCGACGATGCGAAGGCCTACTTCGCGTGGGCCGGCGACAAGTACGACTTCATCATCTCCGAGCCGACCAATCCGTGGGTCTCGGGCGTGTCGAGCCTCTTCACGACCGAGTTCTATCAGGAGGCCAAGCGCTACCTGAAGCCGCGCGGGGTGCTCGCGCAGTGGATCCAGGGCTACGAGCTGTCCGACGAGCTGATGATCGGCGTGCTCGCGGCGCTCGATGCCGAGTTCGCGGATTATCTCATCGTGCGCATCGGATCGTCGGACTGGGTGATCATCGCGTCGGCCGACGAGCCGATCGGCCAGCTCGATCCCGAGGTGCTCGGCTGGCCCGACGCGCAGGATGCGTTCGAGCTGCTCGGCATCCACGACATCGGGCAGATCGACGGTCTCATCACCGCGAACAAGCAGATGCTGCATCCGTTCCTCGTCGACAAGACCCCGAACACGGATCGCCATCCGCTGCTCGACACCGGCGCGGAGAAGGCCCGCTTTCTCAAGCTGCGCGCCGAGTTCCTCCACGAGATGCGGTGGTCGCCGGCGCCGGTGCTGGACGTGCTCGGCAACATCCAGCGGCGTCCGTATCCGCTCGGTGGCATCGGCGACTGGCGAGAGCCGCACATCTTGCTCGAGACCGAGCAGGCGGCGCTGTTGATGCGGCGCTACGAGGATCCGGCCGCGCGCGCCGCGACCGATGTGTCGGCGGAGTCCATGAGCCTGTGGCGCGAGGCGGACAACAACCTGCGGCTCGTCGCGAAGCCCGACTGGCTGCTGTGGATGCACAAGACCTACGAGGTGTATCGCGAGGTCGCGCCGCACATGGAGCTCGCCGAGATGCCGTACTGGAAGCACGTGCTCGCGACGGCGAACAAGCCAGACACACCGGCGATGGCGAAGGACGCGATCGAACTACTCGACGCGCTGCTCGTGCGCGATGCGGAGCGCATCCTCGAGGTCTTGGGCCGGCGGATGAACGACGAGAGCTTCCCGATCCCGAAGAGCCTGATGACGGTCGCGGGCGTGATTGCGCTCGAGGTGCAGGGCGCGGGCGTGGAACAACGGCGCGCGTTCGTGGAGCAGCACATGATGGCGCTGCATCAGGGCGACACGAATCAGGACACGGCCTACCGAGTGTTCCGGGCCTACGCGGCGCGCGAGTAGGGGCGATCGGCCCGCGTGCTCCGCGACTCAGCCGCGGAGCACGTCGTCGACGGTCGCCGCGGTGACTGCTGTGTCGTGCCAGCGCTCGAGCGTCGCGGCGTCTCGGCACTGCGTGATCGTGGCGCGCTGGGCCTCGGTGATCGCGAGCCGGCGCGCGTCCATGACGCGGAGCACGGCTGCAGCCCACGCCTCGACCCCGCCTTCTGCATGGCCCTCTGCATGGCCTTCTGCATGGCCTTCTGCATGGCCTTCTGCATGGCCTTCTGCATGGCCTTCTGCATGGCCCTCCGCGATCGCGCGGGCCTTGAGTTGGCGGAGGAAGTCGCTCTGGATCTGGTAGTTCTCGATGTGCATCTCGGCCTCGAGTGCGCGTCGCGCCGCGTCGTTGATGAAGCTGAAGACGATGTCAGCATACAGCTCGCTGCGCTCCGGGTCGAGGTCGTCGCATGCGCGTAGCAGTGCGCGGCCGAGATCGATGGCGATCGCGGCGTTGCGGTGCGCGAGCAGGGAGACGACCGCGAGCTCGGGATGGCGTGCGGCGATACCGGCGTCGACGATCGGGACCGCGGCGGGACCGATCACATCCGGCTGCAGCACCCAGCCGCGGGTGTTGAGCTCGATGGGGGCGGCGCACCACCGGGCCGTGATCGCATCGAGCGTGATGACCACGAGCTCAACGGGGCACTCGAATCGCGCACGTGTGTTGATTACGTACGCCGGCCACGTGTAGCGCTTGCGCGGATCGGGCCGTAGCTGGACCTCGACGACGATTGCGCTTCTGGTCGTGCCCTGGGAATCACGGATGACGAGCACCGCGTCGGCGCGATACTCGGCAGGAACGAGCTCGGAGAGGTTCTCCGCGGAGGCGAGGACCTCGACGTCGCCCGCGTGCTCGATGCCCAGCTGCGTGCGAAGCAGACCGAGCACGAGCTCGGGATGCTCACGTACAATTGCGACGACGATCTCGTGCTCGAGGGATACCATCGCGCTCGCGAACGAGTGCGCGCGCCGTACCAGCACGAATCGCCGCCAAGTGGCGGAGATCGTGAATCGTCGGTCCGGCACTGGTGGCCGACGCGCGGGCCGGATGGCCGGTCGACGGGCCATCCGGCCCGCGGCCGGGCCATTGACGGTTGGCAAGGGCGCGCGGCACTGTGCAACGGTGGTGGCCTCGAACAGCGGGTGTTCGGCCGCGGTGTCGCGATTGCACGGGGTCGCGCGCATGCAGTCGATGCGCGCCGTCTTCGTGTTCGCAATGGCCTCGTCGTGCGGTGGTGACGTTGGCTCGCCGGCTCCTGTCGGCGAAGACAGTACGGGGACATCCGCGGGTGACCCTACGAGCGGTGGCACTTTGGCGGACGAGGGCACCGGCGTCGACGCGTGTGCGCCGTCGGAGCCGCTCGACGAAGGGGTCGTGCTCACCACTTTCGGACCGGTCGCGGGCAGCGATGCCGATGGGGCGACGTCGTATCTCGGCATCCCGTACGCAGCGGCGCCGATCGGTGCGTTGCGCTGGCAGCCGCCGACGGACCCCGCGTGCTGGTCGGAGACGCTGCTCGCAGATGCGTTCGGGCCGATCTGCGCGCAGCTCGAGAGTGAAGCAGGTCCCGTCGTCGGTGACGAGGACTGCCTGTCGCTCAATGTCTGGGCGCCGCAGAGCAGCGGTCCGCATCCGGTGATGGTGTTCATCCACGGCGGCGGTCACACGACGGGGTCGAGCAACAATCCTCTGTACGATGGTGGTCACCTCGCGCGGACGCACGGCGTCGTCGTCGTGACGATCAACTATCGGCTCGGTGCGCTCGGCTATCTCGCCGATGCGAGCCTCGATGCAGACGATCCACGCGGCGTCTCGGGCAACTACGGATTGCTCGATCAGATCGACGCGCTCGGCTGGGTCGCGGACAACATCGCCGCGTTCGGTGGCGATGCCGATCGCGTGACATTGTTCGGCGAGTCGGCGGGTGCGGTGAGCACCTGCGCGGTGCTCGGTGCGCCCGCGTCGGACGGGCTCATGCGCGGTGCGATCGTGCAAAGCGGCGCGTGCTCGTTCCGCAGCTCGGCGATGTTCCGCGGCGACGTGACGGATCCGTGGATCGCCGCGTCGGGTTGCGCCGGAGATGCTGATGTCGCTGCATGCCTGCGTGCGCTGCCGTTCGCAAATGTGCTCGCCGTCGAGCCGACGGGATTTCCGAGCGTCTCCGCGCTCGGTCAGGTGTGGAGCGCATACGTCGACGGCGTCACGCTCCCGGCATCGACGCTCGATCGACTCGAGTCCGGTGCGCTCGCGGACGTCGCGGTCATCGTCGGCGCGAACGCCGAAGAGACCGCGCGGGACATTCCACCGCTGCAAGAGAACAGCTACGAGGCGCTGGTGCAGGCGACGTTCGGTCCGCTCGCCGACGAGGTGCTCGCGCAGTATCCCGTCGCGGACTATGCGTCACCGACCGCGGCGTACGTCGCGTTGAGCAGCGACGTGAAGTTCATCTGCGGTGCGCGACGCGCTGCTCGGGCCGCGCGCGAAGGTGGCGGGCCTGCGTTCCGCTATCACTTCTCCTACGATGGCTACGACGCGGGACCGAACGGCGATGCGTCGGCGTTCCACGGTCTCGAACTCGTGTACGTATTCGGCAACTTCGCGACGCTCTTTCCGCCGCCGCTGCGCTACTCGCCGAACGCCGACGATGAAGCGATGGCCGCGACGGTCGGCGAGGCATGGACGACCTTCGCGAGCACCGCCGACCCGAGCACGGCGGCACTCGCGTGGCCGAGCTATGCGCACGGGGACGACCCGTACGCGCTGCTCGACGTGCCGCCCGAGGCGGGCGACGGCGTGCGCACCGAGCAGTGCGACTTCTGGGACGGGCTCTCGCCCGAGTAGTCAACGCGGCACACGATCTCTGCGCAGCACGACCAAGAACGCGGCCGTTTGCAGCGTCAGCACCAGCGTGAAGGGGATCGCCCCCAGCAGCGCGATGCCTTTGACCACGTCGATGCGCCCGGTGAGCACCGGACCGAGACAGATTGCCCCGAGCACCACGCCCCACAGCAGCTTGCGGCCGGCGGACGGATTCTCGGCGCCGCCAGCGGTGATCATGCCGAGCACGTACGCAGCCGAGTCGACGCTCGTCACGAGAAACAAGAACATCAAGAACAGCACGACCACGGACAACGCCTCTGCGCCGGGTAACAGCGCGAGCATCGCGAACAGAGAACGCGGTGGATCGACGATCGCAATCTGTCCGAGGTGTCCGCCGCCGTCGAGCGAGCTCGCCGCGCCGCCGAGGGCCGCGAACCATAGGATCGACAGCAACGAAGGGACGACCGCGACCGCAAGCACGACCTCGCGCATCGTGCGGCCGCGGCTGATCCGCGCGACGAACACCCCGACGAACGGCGCCCACGCGATCCACCACACGAGATAGCCGATCGTCCATTCGTGCACCCACGTGGTGGCGTCGGCCCACTGGCCCGTCATCGTCGACAGCGGCACGATGATCTCGGCGTACGTGACGAGTGCACCGACCGCGTCCGCGAGGCGATCGAGCACCCCGGTCGCGAGCATGACCACAAGCATGAACACCAGGGCGACGCCGACGTTGATCGTCGAGAGCCACTTGATGCCGCGCTCGATCCTCGTCACCGCCGACGCGGTGTACGAGACGACCAGCACGACGACGATCGCGATCGAGGTGCCGGTTCCGCTCGCATCGATCGCGAAGACCACCGACAGCCCGCTGCGGATCTGCATCACGCCCATGCCGACCGAGCCCGCCACACCGAACGCGACCGCGAGCACGCCGACGAAGTCCGCGGCGCTCGCAACGAGCTCGGCGATGCGGCCGCGAAAGGCGACGCGCATCGGCGAGCCCGGGCGATAGTCGGCACCACGACAGAAGTGGAAGTAGCCGAGCACGAGCGCCGCGATCGCGTAGATCCCCCACGCGTGCAGTCCCCAGTGGTAGGACGCGATGCCGAGCGCGAGCTCGCGGGGGTCCGCAGCTGAGACGATGGGTGGTTGCGCGACATGGGCGATCGGCTCGGCGACGCCCCAGAACATCAGGCCGCTGCCCATGCCGGCCGCGAACAGCATCGAGATCCACGCGAACGTCGAGAACTCCGGCGAAGTGTCGCCGAGGCGTCGCTTGCCGTGAGGGCCCAGCGCGATCCAGGCGCCGAGCACGAGCAGTGACGACGCGAGCGCGAGGAACACCCAGTCGAGCGCCGCAACGAGGGCGCCGACGCCGTCGACGACGGTGTTCGCGAACAGGCTCGGCACGAGCACGCCGAGACCCGCCACCGTCATGCATACGGCGACCGGGACGACGAGGTGCCGCGACGAGTGGTCACCCATTTCAGTCGCGCACGCCCGGCGGCGGCAGGGGTGGTCCGCCGTCCGGCACCGTCAGACATTCCGCGACCGCGCCCAATCCCGGCACCACCTCGACCACGTCCGCGAGCACGCCCGCCGCATCGGTCAGCGATCCCTCGTCGTAGCCGACGAGCACTGGATCGATGATGTTGAGGTAGCAGATCATCGGATGCAGTGCTTCGAGCGCGTCCGCGGTCGCGGTGAAGCGCGTCTCCATCTCGGCGAGCAATGGCTCGAGCTGCGACGAGTACGGCGGCGGTGCGTGCAGTGGATTGAGCATCTCGACGAGGCCCAGGCGCGCGGGCTGCGTCATCGTCAACGGCACACCCGGGAGATCGTCGGCGAGATCACCGACGTCGTCGAACGGCTCGAAGCCCTGCATGTACGCCTGGCCGTTGCGCCGCACGATCTCTGCGGGTGGGTTGCCGTCGATGCGACCTTCGATGAGCAGCTCGTGCTGTGCGTGCATGTGCTCGACGAGGATCTCGCTGATCTGCGGCGCGACGATACTAAACGGGCGTACCACGGGTGCGAGCGCGACGCGCAGCGCTTCGTCTTCATCGGTGATCTCGACATGCGGATCCCACGACGCGCGTGCAGTCACGACCTCTTGCGGCCAGTAGCCCCACTCCCAGCCGCTCGAGAACGTCAGCTGGCCGTCGATCGGCGAGCCCGCGAGCGGACCGCGACCGGTCATGCCCGCGTCCTCGGCTGCAGCAATGAGTCGCAGATCGTGCAGGCGTCGCGGGACCGCGTTACAACCGGGCGCATGCTTGCTCCGCGCTGGGCATCGGTCGTCCTCGCCGTCGCGCCCACCATCGTGTTGGGGGGGTGTCCGCGTCGCGACGCGCCCATTGCGACGCCACCCGATGTGACGGTCGCGGGCAAGCTCGAGCGCGTCGAGCATCGCGCCCCGAACGCCGATGCGACCGCCGCGTATCGGTGGATCGACATCATGCTCGAGGTCACGGGGCGCGAGGTCGACGCCGTCGGCGCGCGCCCGACGATCATCTCGCGCCAGATGGTGATCCCGGTGACCGCGATGTACGACGCGTGGGCGGCATACGACGAGCGCGCCGTCGGCACACGGCTCGGTGACACGCTGCGACGGCCCCAGGCGGAGCGCACCGCCGGGAACAAAGAGATCGCGATCGCCTACGCGATGTACCTGACGCTCGTCGACCTGTTCCCCGGCGACGCCGAGTTCATCGCGGCGCAGATGCGTGCGATGGGCCAGGATCCGAACGACGCGGGCGATGGTCCGACGTCACCGCAGCAGATCGGTCGCAAGGCGGCGCAGGCGGTGCTCGACCATCGCAAGGACGACGGGGCAAACCAGCGCGGCGATGCGCCCGGCGGCAAGCCGGTCCCGTACGCCGACTACACCGGCTACGTGCCGAAGAACACCATCGATCACGTCACGGATCCCGACCGATGGCAGCCGATTCCGTTCTCCGACGGCAAGGGTGGCTCGCACGCGCCGGGCTTCCTCACGCCGCACTGGGGTCGGGTGAAGCCGTTTGCGCTCGAGCGCGGCGATCAGTTCCGTCCGCCGCCGCAGCCGCTGGTCGCGTCGCGGGAGCTGGCGAACCAGACCGACGAGCTCATCGAGCTCAACTCGACGCTGTCGCTCGAGCACAAGGCGCTCGTCGAGTTCATGCGCGACGGGCCGCGATCCACCGGGCAGTCGGGGCACTGGCTGCAGTTCGCGCAGGATGTGTCGCGGCGCGATCATCACGACATCGACGCGGACGTGAAGCTCTTCTTCGCGATCGCGAACATCGCCTTCGACGCGTTCATCGCGTGCTGGGAGGCAAAGCGGTTCTACGACAGCTCGCGACCGTGGACGCTCGTGCGCCACTACTACAAGGGCAAGGATCTGCGCGGCTATCTCGGCGAGTGTCGCGGCACCGGCAAGCTGCCGGCGACGGCGTGGTCGCCGTACTCGCCGCCGACGTTCCTGACCCCGCCGTTCGCCGCGTATCCGTCAGGGCACAGCACCGTGAGTGGTGCGTCGGCGAAGATCCTCGAGCTGTTCACCGGGAGCGACGAGTTCGGTGCCTTCGCGCGCCGCGACGCCGGCATGTACACCGAAGCCGAGTGCACGACGGCGCAGATGCAGGCGACCGACGGCGTGCCCGCGAGCGACGTACCGCCGACGCACGAGGTGATCCTCGAGATGCCGACGTTCACCGCGACCGCGGACATGGCCGGCAAGTCGCGTGTGATGGGCGGCTATCACATCCAGGCCGACAACGTCGAAGGCCTCGCGCTCGGGCGGAAGATCGCGGCGTACTCGTGGCCGAAGTACCAGGCGTACTGGGACGGCACCGCGAAGCCCCGATGAACCGCAGCTCGTCGAGCATCGCGGTGCTCGGCGGCTCGCCCGACCACACGATGCGCGGCGGGAGCGGCCCGCGAGATGTTACCGCACCGATCGCTGTGTCGCGGCACTGGGCGTGTGTCGAACGAGCCACGCCTCGAGGCTGGCGATCGAGAACGGCTTGTCGAGCAACCCGTCGATCGAGCGGCACTCGCTCAGCGACGGCGTCGATGCCCCGGTCACGAGCAACAGCGGACAGCCCATGCCCGCCGCACGCACGCGCTCGGCGAGCTGCACGCCGCTCATGCCCGGCATCTCGAAGTCGGTGATGATCCCGATCGGCGGTCCGGCGCCGATCGCCTCCCACGCGACCTGCGGATCGGAGAACGCGACGGTGTCGAGGCCGAGGCGTCGTGCGGCGGTTTCGATCACCGCCCGCACACTGTCGTCGTCGTCGACGATCACCCACCGCCCGCGGGTGGTCACGGATGGCGTCGCGACCTTCGTCGTCGTGATGTCGAGGTGGATTCCCACGGCCCGGGTAGGGCGTCCATTTTCGTCGCGCGCGGTGACGCGGCCGCGATCGAGGATCGTTCGCCACGTTCCATCCGCCGCGCGCAGCCGCACCTTCGATTCGTACCGCGCCGAGCTGCCGTCGATCAGCGCATCAATTGCGCCGCGCGTCGCGACGAGATCGTCGGGGTGCACGAGCTGGCCCCACGCCGAGAGCGTCGATGCGACGTCACCGTCGGCGTAGCCGAGCATCGCCGAGCAACGGCGGTCGTAGTGCACGCGGGCGCGACGAACGTCCCAGTGCCACGTGCCGATGCAGGCCAGGTCGACAGCCTCCTCGAGGCGGGCGCTGATCTCGGCTTGTTCGCTCAGTCGTTCGTCGCGCTGGGCCACGACGGCACGGCGATGCAGCAGCAGCACGATGGTCACGCCGAGCGGCGGAACGACCACGACGTACCAGGGTGTGCCGACGGCGACCGCGCCGACCCACGCGATGCACACAGCGGCGAGCGCGAGGCCGGCCCGTACGGACCGCCGAGGTATCGCGACGGCCGACATCATCGGACCGTAACAGCGGCCGCAAGGCGATTCAAGAACTTCGACGATACAGGGGGTTCCACTGTGCGTCGCGGTGTGTCCCGCGGCGATGCGTTAGCCTTCACGGCGACGCATGGTCGCGATCTGCTTCGTTTGTCACGGCAACATCTGTCGCTCGCCGACCGCCGAGGGGGTGATGCGGCACGGTGTCGACGCGGCTCGCCTCGGCCACGCCATCACGATCGCGTCGGCCGGCGTCTCGGCCGAGCACGCGGGGGAGCCAGCGGATCCGCGCTCGCGGGCCGCGGCGCTGCGTCGCGGATATCGGCTCGAGAGCCGCGCACGAAAATTTTACACGACCGACTTCGCGCGCTTCGATCTCGTGATCGCACTGGATGGCGACAACCTCCGGCGGTTGCGTGCGCTCGCGGTCGACGACGCCGCACGCAGCAAGCTGCGACTGCTTCGCGAGTTCGACACACAGGGCGCGGGGCCGCACGACGTGCCCGATCCCTGGTACGGCGGCGCGGACGGGTTCGAGGAAGTGCTCGATCTGTGCGAGCGCGCGTGCAAGGGATTGCTCGCACATCTGCAGCGCGAGCACGGGCTCGTCGCAGGGGAACGTGGTGGCTGAGCGTGTGCTCGGGGCCGGGCATGCGCGAGCGCTCACGCAGCGGCTCGGCGCGATCGAGACGTGTGCGTCGGTCGGCGGCGGCGACAGCTTCGCGGCGGTACGGCTGCGTGTCGGCGGCCGCGACGTGTTCGTGAAGCGCGGGCACACGGCAATCGATGCCGAGACATTCGCGGCGGAGGCCGACGGCCTGCAGTGGCTGCGCGAAGCCGACGCCCTGCGGATCCCCGAGGTTCTCGCGGTCGGTGACGCGAATGCACCGTTGCTCGCACTGGAATGGATCGATCCCGGGACGTCGCGCGACATGGACGAGGTCGCACTCGGTCGAGGTCTCGCGGCGCTGCATCGAGCCGGTGCGCCGGGGTTTGGACACCGTCGCGACAACGTGTGCGGTCGCGTGGCGCAGCGCAACGATGCGCGGGCGAGTTGGCCACTGTTCTACGGCGAGCAACGCCTGCTCGCGCTCGGTCGACACGCGCGCGATGCGGGCACGCTCGATCGCGACACGATGCGATCGATCGAGACGATCGTCGGTCGTCTACCGGAGCTGTGCGGGCCGCCCGAGCCACCCGCACGCCTACACGGCGATCTGTGGTCCGGCAATGCGATTCACGACGCTAAGGGTGCGCCGGTGCTCGTCGACCCCGCCGTGTACGGTGGTCATCGCGAGATGGATCTCGCGATGATGCGCCTGTTCGGTGGTTTCTCCGCGCGCACCTTCGCCGCGTACGAAGAGAGCTACCCGCTCGCGGCGGGTGTCGCCGATCGCGTCGCGCTGTACCAGCTCTATCCGCTGCTCGTGCACGTCGCGATGTTCGGCGCGAGCCAATCGACCAGCCAATCGACCAGCCAATCGACTAGCTGGGTCGGCGGCCTGCGGCGCGCGCTCGCGACGTACGTATGAATGCGCTGCTCATGCGGACGAACGCGGGCTCGGTGGCTTCGCAGGGATCCGCCGCGCGACCGCGACGCCGAGCCCGAGCACGCCGAGCGTCGCGATGATCATCGCGACGACGACCGGCAACAACTCCGCGCCGAACATGAACGCGATCGTCGCGATCACGGCCGGGAGCTGCGGCGCCGACGTCGACAGCAAGAGTGCATCGAACTCGGACTCGATGCGCCCCTGCTCCGTGCGGCGCTCGACCGGCAGTTTCGCGAGGTCGCGCGCGACGAGCCAGCGCTGCAGCCTCGCGCCCAGCGGCACAGCGAGCACGCACACCGGCACGGTGAGCCACACCCACGGCGTGATCGACGGCCGCAGCCACATGCGCACCTCGTCGAACTCCGGCGGAAAGATGATCTGCCGCAGCCCGGTCTCGACCGCGAGCGCGAGCGGCGTCGAGCAAGCGACGATCGCGAGCACGCCGTAGAACTTCGCCCGACCGATCGGAGCGGCCACTGCACTCGAGTCTACGCGCGTCGCCGCGCAATGGCTAAATCAACCGGACGTTCAGGAGCAGCGACGTGATCGTGTCGAGCTTCACCACACCCGGCAGCGGCCGATTCTCGTAGCGCATCGTGAACGTCGTCGCGAGCGAGAAGCGATCCGTGATCGTCACGCCGAGCGCGTTCACCCAGTTGAAACGGAAGCGCTGGCCGTCGAGGAAGCTCTGCAGGTACTCGAAGCCGGTGTCGAACGTGACGTACTTGCTGAGGTTGTTCGTGTAGCCGGCGAAGAGGCGCGCCGCATGGTTGACGAGCGTCTTGTTCGGCCGATCGGCGCCGGTGTCCTCGGCGATATCGAGACCGCGCTCGCTGCGGATGTCGAATTGGAAGTCGTAGCCGACCTCGAACCACAGCTTGTGCTTCTCTTCCATGATCGCATACATCGCGACGCCGGGATCGATGTTGAGGCGCAGATCGAGGCCCTGGAACTTGTCGTATCGCGCCGTCGACATGAGGAACGCCGAAAAGCGCGGGCGGAAGAACCAGTCGTAGCGGACCTGGCCCTGCACGTTCGACACGGTGTCTGCGATGCGTCCCTCGTCGACATCGGGCGTCGCGTCGTCGTCGCGCACCGCGAGCGCGGCGCGACCGTAGTTGCCGGCAGCAGCCGCGGTGAACTGGTGGGCCTTGCGGCGGATCTGGAACTTGCCCAGGCCCGTGACCGCGAGCGACCGCGCGTTGCCGGTGTTGAAGATGCCGCCCGCCGAGAGGCTCAGCGACGTGATGTCGGTCTCCGGCTTCGCGGCTGCGGCAGCGAACTGACCCGAGCCACCGAGGTCCGTCGCGCCCGTGCTCGCCGCGTCTTTCTTTACCGTGCCCGCGGGGATCGCCGGCTCCTCGAGGGCCGAGGTCGACAGGAGCGTGGCAGCGAGCGCGGCGGCGGCGATGGACATGGAGCTGCGGGTTCTACCGCAGATCGACTGGTGCGAGCATGTCGTCGCGCAATCCCACGCGATGCGGTCAGCGATTCGCTATCGTGCGCGGGATGGTGCAGCTCCGCGATCTCCCACGCATCGCCAACGCGAGCTGGCTCGGCAGCTTCGGGCGCACCACCGCCGAACGGCTCGAGATGCAGCGCGAGGTCGCTCGCGCGAGCGCGCCGCTGGTGCTCGGACGGATCCTGCACCTGCCGCTGGTGCTGCCGGCGCAGCCGGAGGCATGCCATCAGGTGCTCGTGACCAAGGCCAAGAGCTTCGAGAAGTCGCCCGGCTTGCGTGTGCTGCTGCACGATCTCGCCGGGCAGGGCCTGTTCACCAGCGAAGGCGAGCTGTGGCGACGCCAACGCAAGCTCATGGCGCCGATCTTCACGCCCGGGGCGCTCGCACAGTTCGCCGATGCCATGCGCACCACCGCCACGCGTGCCGCGGACGGGATGGTGCCGGATCAGACGATCGACCTCGCGCACGAGACCACGCGCATCGCGATGACCGTGGTCGGCAACGCGCTGTTCGGCACCGACACGTTCGACGAGGCCGACGCTCTCGGGGCTGCGTTGACCACCGCGCTCGGTTGGGTCAACGGCGTGCTGGCGTCGCCCGCGATCGCGCCGCACATCATGGTGCTCGACATCACGCGGCGACTCGCGGCGCGCACCGGCGGCGGTGTGCGCCGGGCGTTGCTGCGCGTCCACACCATGTTCGAGGCGCCGTTGCTGATTCCCGGCGCACGCAGTCGTGCGCTCCGCGACGCGGTGTCGGTGGTCGATCGGCGCATCCAGGAGATGATCGACGAGCGTCGTCGCGACACGCTGGCGCGCCCCGACCTGCTCTCGCGTCTACTCCACGCGCGCGACGCCGACGAGGGCGGCCGGATGACCGACGAGCAAGTGCGCGACGAGGTCGTCACGCTGTTCGTCGCCGGCCACGAGACGACGGCGACCAGCTTGGCGTGGTGCTTCGACCTGCTCGCGCGCCATCCCAAGGTGCTCGCCGAGGTCGTCGCCGAGGCGGATGCCTTCGGCGACGCAGCGAGTGATCGTTTCGAACCCGAGCAGCTCGCGCTGACCACCCGCGTGTTCCGCGAGACGCTGCGACTGTACCCGCCGCTGATGTTGTTTCCTCGGCGCACGCTCGAGGAGGTCGAGATCATGGGCACCACGCTGCCGCCACGCACACTGGTGTTCGTCAGCGCCTACGCCCAGCACCGCCGCGCCGACGTGTGGCCCGAGCCCGATCGCTTCGATCCCGATCGCTTCTTGCCCGAGGTCGAGGCGCTGCGCCCCAAGGGCTCGTACCTGCCGTTCTCGGCGGGACCACGCTCTTGCATCGGCATGCACTTCGCGATGATGGAAGGGCCGATCGTACTGGCGACACTGCTACGGCGCTTTCGCTTCGAGATCGACACCACGCGGAGGATCGTCGAGGACGATTTCGCGACGCTGCGGCCACGCGGCGGTGTGCCGGCGATCATCCGCGCACGCACGTGAATCGACACCACTGGGTCTCCCTGCCGGTGGCCGACGGCGTCGTGCCGCCCAGAGCTGCGCGTCACCGGCACAACCGGGGCCCTTACCGCGCTAGTTCACGATCTTGAACTCGATGCGCCGGTTCTTCGCGCGGCCGGCCTTGGTCTTGTTGTCCGCGATCGGCGTTTCCGGCCCCACACCCTTGGTCGTGATGCGCCCGCCGTCGATACCGCGCTCGACGAGGTAGTTCTTCACGGCCTCGGCGCGGCTCGCCGACAGCTTCGTGTTGATCTCGCGCGAGCCCTGGTCGTCGGTGTGCCCGACGATCTCGACACGAACATCGGTGAACTCCTTCAGGGTCTCGATGACGCCCTCGAGCACGCGGCGCGAGCTCGAGCGGATCGTCGCTTGGCCGCTGTCGAACGTGATGCCGGTGATCACGCCGTCGAGCTTCTTCAGCTTCTCCGGCGGCTCGTCGGGACAGCCGTTGCTGTCCTCGAAGCCGTTGAACGTCTCGGGCTGCTCCCAGCAATCGTCCTTGCTGTCGAGGATGCCGTCGCCGTCCTTGTCGGGGATCGGGCAGCCCTTCGGGTCGTCGCCGTACTCCTTCGGGCACTTGTCGTTGCGATCGGAGACGCCGTCGCTGTCGCTGTCCTTGTTCGTCGGACAGCCGTCGTCATCGTCGCCGGCCTCGTGCGGACACGCGTCGTCGCGATCATAGAAGCCATCGCCGTCGCGATCGATCTTCTTCGGTTTCACGAGCCGGCGCATGCGCAGGTTCAGATCGACGCCGAACTGGATGAGCCCATAGCTCGTGCGGCCACCGTCGAGGCCTCCGGGCACGACCAGGTGTCGGCCGTCCATGCGCGCCGCGATCCATTGATTGATGTGGATCTTGAGACCGAGTCCGTAGTGGAACGCGCCGTCGAGCTCGTTGAGAATGCTCTGCGCGGAGCGAATCGACAGGAAGCCACCGCCGATCACGAACACCGGCGTGATGCGATACGGCAGCTGCGCGATGATGTGCATGCGAAAGTCGGCGTGGTTCACCTTGGTGCTCGGCGTGCCGCCGCGACTCGAGGCGCCGTCGATCTCGAGGCCGAGGCCGAGGAACGACAGCGGCATGTACGCGAGCCGCATGCCGCCATCGAACGCGCTGCGGTCGAGCGGCGGGCGCGAGTCCTCGCCGGCATCGAAGAGCCCATGGTTGCGCGGCAGGAACAGCCCGCCGATGTAGAAGCCGACGTCGAGCATGTCGCGCTCGGGCGCCCATCGCTTGATCCACGGTTTTTTGAGCTCGTAGGCCTTCGCGCGCTTGCCCGAGGTGCGCTCCGGCGGGAGCGAGGGATCGGCCTTCGCGTCGCCGCCTCCATCTGCCTCGAGGTTCCCCCCTGCCTTGCTGCCCTTCTTCTTCTTCGGGGACTTCTTGCCCTTCTTCTTCTTCTTGCCGTCGTCGGCGTCTTCCTCGGGCTCGCTGCCCTCGGGGTTCGCGACGTCCCGGGGCGGGCGTTCGTCGTCGGTCTCTTCCTCGGTCGAAGAATCTTCCTCATCGGGGACCTCTACGGAGTCCCCGTCGGGCTGGGCGGCGAACGCCAGCGTGCTCGCGAGCGTGATCGCACCGAACGCCAGCGCAGCGATGGACGGTGGCGTCACCTTGGGCACCGCGCGAGCGTACGTCACGCTGCCGTGAACGGTCAAAAACTGAACACCAGCTCCGTTCGCACCCCTTCGAAGTCCGGGAGCACGCGGCACGATCCGTTCACGCAGACTCGACCGCCGACCTGTCGACCCGCGAACACGCGAAGGAAGCTCGCATCGAAGAGGACCACCTGTAGCTGTACGCCGGGCCACAGATGCGGACGACAGGTGCTCGCCGCGGAGGCCGTGCAGCGCTCGCGCGAGAGCGAGGCTTCACCGGTGGGCGCGGGCTGCTCGGTGTCGAAACCTTGGATGAACGTGACCGATAGCCGCGGGCTCAGGCTGTAGCCGACCGCAGCGAGTGCACGCAGGAATCGGTCGCGCGTGCCCTGGGTGACGTACGTCTCCCAGCGGCCTTCGGCGCGCAGCAGCAGCTCGTGCGTCAGCTTGCCGGTGCGGCCGAGCGGGATCGACAGCGACACCTCGCCGTGGGGGAAGCGACGCTTGAGCGAGCCGTAGCCGTGATCGTGCAAGAAGCGTTCGTCGCGATAGCCCCCGGAGATCTGCGCGACGAACTCGGACTTCGGCTTGCGATAGATTACGCCGCCGTACTGATGGGTCGCGATGCGGCCGTCCTCGCCGAATTGGTGCAGGCCGACGGTGTCCGCGTACGCATACGCCATCGCGTTGCCGTAGATCGTGACGCCGCGGCTGCGCCACGTGTGATCGACGCGCACGCGACCACCGCTCGAGCTCGCGTTGCCAGGCACCTGTTGATCTTCGCGCTCGAGCGTCGGGTTCTCGGCGTACTGCAACGGTGCGCTCTGCGAGAGCGCGACGAGATCGTCGCGGTAGTGCTTGCCTTCGACGAGCACCGTGGTCTCGCCGAGCAACAACGTGCTGTTGCCGTACAGCGCATACCCGCGACGCGCCTGGCTGCGCAGGGCAGTGCGCTCGAGGTTCGGATTGCGGAGCTGCCCCGCGGCACCGACGAAGAGGTCCCAGATGCCGCCGATGCGTGCGCGTCCGAGGTCGCCGCCGATGCGGTGCAGGTATTCGTCGACGACACCGGCGGTCAGCTCGTCGCCGAAATCGATGTACGCGTAGTGGGTGCCGACGTCGACCTTGCCCGGCAGCGTCGCCTCGACCCGACCGCCGGCGATGAGGTCCGAGCAAGTCGTCCACAGCGGCGAGCCGAGTGTGGGATCGAGGCTGCGCGAGCGATCGCAGAACTTGCGACCGGCATCGGGCGCGAATGTGTACGACTGCGCCGGATAGCCGGGGTCTGCGACGAGCTGGCGCGTCGCGAAGTCGCTGTTCTGGCGGTTCGCGAAGCCGGCGAGTACGGTGCCGCGCACGACGTCGGTGCGCACGTCGGCGCGCGCGCCCTTGACCGTCGCGTCGATTCCGATCTCGTCGATCTTGCGCACCGACAGGCCGAGTCCGCGCCCGAAGCCGACGTTGAAATCACCGACCTGCGCGCCGAATTGGCGGGCGTCGACGCGAACGGTGGTGCGCTCGAGTCGGACGTCGTCATCGACGGGCAGGCACCCGCCTGCGCAGTCCTGGCCGGTGGGGAACCAGATCTTCTGACCATCGACGCGCAGTTGGGCGCCGAACGTCGCGCGGCGCATCCGAGCATCGGTGCCGAAGTTGAGGCGCTCCACGAGCGACACGAATCCGTCGTCGGAGGTCTGCGGATTGTAGTTCTCGCGGTAGAACTCGACGAAGGTCGTGCTCCGCAGCCACGGCGAGACGGTCGCGGCGCCGAGGTCGAACGCAGGGATCTTCGCGCGGCGGCGGCGGCGTGCGGGCACGGGATTCGGGCGCGGCGCAGCACCGGAAGCGGGCTCGGAAGCAGGCTCGGGCTCGGCGGCGGTAGGCGTCTCCGGAGACTCGACCGCAGTCGGGCCTTCGAAGCCGCGCGCGGCTGCGAGCACGACAATCGTGAGCGTCGCGAGCATCGCGTGCTAGCGAGGTGGGGGCAGCAGGCGATCGAGCTCTTCGGCGAGCGTGTCCACGTCGCCCGCCATGTAGCCCTGGTGATCGTCGAGCACCTTGCCGGTCGCATCGAGCACCACGTAGTACGGAATGTCGCCGCGCGGATTGTAGCGCGTGAGCACCTGGGTCTCGCGATCGAACAGCACCGGGAATCGATACCCTTCGCGCTCGACCCACGGTGCGACCTGCGCGGTGGTGTCCGGGCCATCGATGCTGATCGCGATCACCTGCAGACCACGCGCGCGCATCGGATCGAGCGTCGTGTTCATCTGCGACAGCTCCTGCTGACACGGTTGACACCACGTCGCCCAGAACGCGAGCACGAATACGTCGGTCTCGCGCGCCGCGACGGGTCGCACGATCGCACCGCGCAGGTCCGGCAGCGCGATGTCGAGGCGACCTGCGGTCGGCGTGCGCGGGTCGCCGGACGGCGCGCAGCCGAGGCCGAGTAGCATCAGCAGTGCCCACTCACTGCGGCGGTGCATACGGATCTCCGATCACCAGCTCGAACTGGCTGCGCAGCACCGCGAGGTCCGGCTTCTGCCCCTCGAGCTTCCAGCGGATGTTGCCGTTCGCGTCGACGAGGATGTTCATCGGCGTGGCCGATGCCGGATCGGCGAGGTAGCCGGCCGTCCACTCGAAGTACTGATCCATGACGACGGGAAACCGCAGGCGCGTGTCGGCGTCGACCTCGGCACCGTCGGCCGCGACCCAGTCACCGTCGCGCCAGTCGCTGCAGAACTGCTTGGTCGGTGCCTGCGCGTTCCAGTCCTGGAAGAGCACCTGCACGAACTCGATCCCGCGCGGATGGAACTCGTCGTACAGCGGCGGGAGCTCGAGGGTCTCTTCTTGACACGGCGCGCACCAGCCCGCACCGATGTTGATGAAGATGCCGCGGTTGAACACGCCGTCGTCGCGCTCGCAGAAAAAATCCGCGAGCTCGATGTCGCCGCCCTCGCAATCGACGAGCGCGAGCTCGCCGTTGTTCGCGAGTCGCTGGCCGACGCCGACACCGTAGCCGGCATCGCCGGCGGACGGATGCCCGCACGCGCCTCCGGGGGACTCGCGATCGAGCTGCGCGACATCGAGATCAGCGCCGCCGCCGGCACCGGGGAGGTCGGGAGGTGGAGCGCAAGCGAGCGACGTCGCGAGCACGCCGATGGAAAAGCTGTGGATCCTGCGCACGGGCGCGGACGTGAGCAACGATCGTGACGAACGGATTTCGTAGCGATGTCGAGCGCGGGCGGGCGTGCGGCGGGGCGGTCTGCGCGAGGGGTGGGCGGGTTGCCAAGGGCCCGATCAGGGCACCGCGCACCGACCGAGCGGCTCGTGCGTGCAAACGCTCGCGACGTCGTCCCAGCCCGCGCACACGAGACCGTGGCCGCACGTCGATGGATCGAGCTCGCGTCGCCCGTGCTGGTCGAGCTGTCCGCGGCCGTGCTCTGCGAGGTCGTGTCCGCGGTGGAGCTCATCGCCGGATCGCTGCCGCTCGTCTCGGCTGTGGTGGTCGGGCTCGACGATGTCGAGCCGTCGTCGGCGCTGACCGACGCGGCGTCGTCCGAGCAGCCATGTATCGCGAGCACGAGGATCCACAGGCTCCGAGAGGTCATCCTGCCCGCGATGGTCAGTGTTCCAGGAATCCGTGCGGTTGGTGCGCGCGACCGAGCGAATGCGTTGCCCCACTCTGGTGCGGCTTCGCAGCGAGTGAGCCGCCCGCTGTGGCTTCGATTCGAGTGAACGTGGCCGGCCGGTCGACGACGGATCGCCGCCGGGCGTCACGGCGCGCCGACGATCACCAGCACACCATCGTTCCCGGCGAGCAGCTCGAGCCCGAGCTGCGGCGACGGGCACACCCAGCGATCACCGGCCGTCTCGTACGCACAGATCTGTTTCGCGCGGGTCCGTCGCGGGCGCTCGGCGGCTGCCTCGGCGTCGCACTCGACGTCGCAGCCGTTGTTGTCCTTGTCCGTGCGCTTCGCGGTCAAGGTGAGATCGGCGAATCCGTCGCCATCGAGATCCTTCGCGACCCAGGTGGTCTCGGCGTGGGACTCGCTGTCGAACACGTCGGCGCGGCGCGTGTCGAGGCGTCGGGTGATCGCGAGCTGCAGGTGTAGATCGCTGGCGTCGAAGATCGCACCGACGTCGCCGGTGCCCTCGACGGGATCATCTTCATCCTCGGTCACCTGGATCGGGACGACTACCGTGACCTCGCTGCGCTTGTCGCGGTCGACGTCGCCGTCGCTGCTCACGACCGGACCGCATGCCGATGCGATCACGAGCGCGGCGACGCGAGACGCGTGTCGAAGGCTCCACCGCATGCCCAGCGATCTTCGCACGACGCCCGCGAGATTTCGTGCGCCCGATTCGTCGTCGATCGCGACCAACGACAGCAGTGAGGCGACTCGGGGCCCCGAAATGTCGCGTTCGGCGACATCTCAGGGCGATGAGCTCGGTGAGCCCGCCGCTACTCCACCGGCGTCCGCATCAGCGCCTCGTACACATCCACCTTCGCGACCCCGCGCGCCTGGGCGGCCTTCGCCCGGTCGAGCTCCTCTTCCACGATCAACCGAAAGTGCAGATCCGGCAGCGCCCCTTCGACCGGCCGCCCGTTCACGAAGTATGCCGGCGTCCCCGTCACACCGAGCATCGCCCCGAGCGCGAGATCGTCGTCGATCGCCGCATCGAACTCCGACCCACCAAGATCCCGCCGAAAACGCTTCGCGTCCATGCCGACCGCCTTCGCGATCGACACCAGTTTCTCTTCATCGAACTGCGCCTCGGTCGCATACAACGCGTCGTGGAATGCCCAGAACTTCCCCTGCGCGCCCGCAGCCATCGCTCCCCGCGCCGCAATGAACGCGTGTGAGTGAAACGGCAGCGGGTTGCTCTTGTACACGAGCCGAATCTGGTCCCCATACCGCGCGCGCAACCTCGAGATCACCGCATGCCCACGCGCGCAGAACGGACACTCGAAATCGTTGAACGACACGATCGTCACCGGTGCCGTCGCCGGTCCGATCACCGGTGATTTCCCGATCGGCACCACCGTGACCGAGTCTGGATCCAGCCCGCGCCGCCGCCCGGTGTAGGCGACCTCCGCGTAGCCATCCTTGATCGCGTGCGCGTACAGGTCCGCAGGCGCGACACCTTCCGCGACCCACTGCTTTGCGAGCACCAGCTCTTGATCGACGAGCACCGACAGCTCGTCCACCGGCTGCGCACCCGCGACCGCACGGCCGTTGATGAAGAACGTCGGCGTGCTGCTCACGCCGAGCCGCCGGGCCTGTCGCATGTCGCGACGCACCTCGGGCCCGAACTCGAGCGTGTCGAGATCCTTCGCGAGCACCTTCGGATCGATGCCGGCATCTTTCGCGTACGCGAAGATCTGGTCGAGGTCGACGACCTTCTGCTGGTACAGCCGATCGTGGAACTCCCAGAACTTGCCGGCCGCCTGGGCCGAGCGCGCCGCGATCGCGGCCGGCAACGCGCCCGAGTGAAAGTCGAGTGGGAACGCCTTGTACGCGATGCGCACGCGACCCTCGTAGCGCCGCTCGAGCTCGCGCAGGTTGAGATAACCGTCGCGGCAGTACGGGCACTCGAAGTCGCTGAACATCACGACGGTGACCGGTGCGTCTGCGCTGCCGCGCACCGGCGCGTCGCCGAGCACGACCTTGAACCGCTCGATCTCGACCGGCGCGCCCTCGGTCGCTTCGAACCCCGGCAGACCCTCGGCATCCTCGACGCCACGGCCGACCGCCTCGCCGTCGGGCACGATCGTGCGGCCCGACGGTCGGCACGCGCCCACACCGGAGCCGAGCACGGCCACGCCCAGGACTGCGAAACGGACCCACAGACCGAACGACGAGGGCATCGGGGTCGTTGTACGCTGGGTCGGGACCGACCGCAAAGCGCGGGGAACCTTTCCGCCGGCCCGTGCGTCACCACCCACTGCGCCCCGCCCTGCGACCATCACTATGAAACAGGTCGAATGCCGCCAGATCCGCCACTCGTACGACGGCGTGCGCGACGCCGTCACCGAGCTGAACCTGACCATCCGCGGCGGTGAGGTGCTCGCGCTCATCGGCCCCAACGGTGCCGGCAAGAGCACGACGCTGCGGATCCTCGCGACCTTGCAGCAGCCCGACTCGGGCAACGTCGAGTGGGACGGCAAGGATGCATGGAACGATCGCTACGAGATTCGCCGGCGCATCGGCTTTCTCGGTGATGGCACCGCCCTTTATCCGACGATGACCGCGGCCGGCTACCTGCGCTTCTTTGCGGAGTGCTACGGGCAGGACGACAAGACCGCGAAGGCGCGCGTCGCCGAGCTGCTGTCGATGTTTGATCTGTCGAGCAAGGCGGACGCCTACATCGCCGAGCTGAGCAAGGGCATGCGGCAGCGTCTCGCGATCGCCCGCACGATGATCCACGAGCCCGAGCTGCTGCTGCTCGACGAGCCGGCCGACGGTCTCGATCCGCTCGCGCGTCGTCAGCTCCGCGACATCTTGCGTGGCGTCGCCGAGCGCGGCGTCGGCATCGTCGTCAGCTCGCACATCCTGCGCGAGCTCGATGGGTTCGTCGACACCGTCGCGCTCATCCAGAAGGGCAAGCTCGAGGTCCACGGCAACGTCGACGAGGTGATCGCGAGGTACGAGGTCGGTCGGCGCCTGCACGAGGTCCACGTCACGCGCGGCCTACAGCGCGCGATCGAGGTGCTGCGCAAGCACGAGGGCCTCGTCGAGCGCATCGAGCCGCTGCACAAGGGCGAGCCGATGCCCGACCCACTGACCGCGGATCGCGGCCTGCTCAAGGTCCGCATCCACGGCACCGAAGAACGCGCCGCCCACTTACTACGCGAGCTCGTCCTCGCCGACGTCGAGGTAATCGCACTCTCGAAGGTCCGCAGCGACCTCGAGGACGTCTACCAAAGCATGGGCCGCGACGAAGTAAGCTGAGACGACGACTACGACGACGCTCACGACTACGCTCACGACTACGCTCGACGGTGGACGACGACGGTGGACGTTCACGTCGCCGTCGCCGTTCACGTCAACGACCACGACCACGTAGACGTGGAGCGTAGACGTGATCGTGGACGTAGGCGTTGACGTGAACGGCGACGTGAACGTCCACCGTCATCGTCGGGCGTCGAGCGTCGAGCGTCGCGCGTAGTCGTGATCGTAGTCGTAGTCGTGATCGTAGTCGTGATCGTGATCGTGGTGGACGGGGGAAAAGGGGCGCGTTAACGTACAGCGTGGCGCTGTTCAAGAAGATTCTCGTCCCCGTCGACTTCGAGCCCGCGTCCGACGAGGCGGTCGAGCAGGGGCGCGCGGTCGCGGCCGGTGAGCACCACGTCGAGTTCTCGTCGGCGTCGCTGCGCGCGGTCGAGACCGCGGCCACGCTCGCGCGCGAGAGCGGCGGCAAGCTCGTGCTCGTGCACATCACACCGACCATGCACTCGAGCGCGATGTACACCGGGCCGGTGTCGCTACCGACCGGCGTGATCGAGGAGATCGAAGCCAAGGCGAAGAGCACCTCGCTGCTCGCGCTGCAGCACCTCAAAAACACCATCTGCTCGGGCATCCCCGTCGAGCACGCGATCGGTCCTGGTCAGCCCGCGCAGGCGGTGCTCGACGAGGCCGTGCGGATCGAGGCGGACCTCATCGTGATGGCCGCGAGCGGGCGCAGTCGGGTCGCGCGCTTCTTCGTCGGGAGCACCGCGGACCGGATCATCCGTTCGGCGCCGTGCCCGGTCCTCGTCATCCCGTCGTCCTGACGCGGCGCGCCGCGGTAGTGGGAGGGCGCACGAACCGCCACCACCTTCTTCTCTAGCGCGAGGCCGCGTCGCTCGTTTACCCTGACGGGCAAGATGATGCGGACGAAGATTACCGTAACCACGATCTTGGGCTTGGCGCTGATGGGCTGTCCCGCCGATGGTGGCAACGCCACCGCGACGGCGACCGACAGCAACGCGACGGAATCGGACACGGAGTCCGATTCCGACGAGGACTCGAACTCGAACTCGAACTCGAACACCAACCCCAGCACCGAGTCCGAGACCGACAACCCGACGACGACCGACACGACGCTCACGACGGATCCCGACAGCTCGAGCACCGAGCCCGCCGAGACCAGCACCGGCGGCGACGAGTGTACCGAGGCCGACGCGTGCATCGAGGACACCGACTGCCTGCCAGGCCAGACCTGCATCGGGTGTCTGTGCATCGGCCAGGGCATGGGCTGTGCCGAGTGGGCCGACGCCGGCGTCTACGGAGACTGCGTCAACGAGGGCAGCAGCGTGTGCGACGGCGGGAGCTGTCTCGGCGGCGGTGAAGGCATCGGCGTCTGCTTCTTCACCCCGTGCGAGACGGCGTGCGACTGCCCGCAGCCGCCCGCGGGATTCGAAGAGCAGGTGACGTGCGAGAACATCACCGCGATGGGCGAGGAGCCCGACTGCTTCATCGGCTGCGCCGGCGGTCTCGATTGCCCCGAAGGCATGGGCTGTTTCCAGGGCGCGATCTGCATGTTCGGTGTCGAGGTGGTGATGGGCCTTCCGCCGTACAGCGACTGCGTGAACATGCCGGGTGCGATGTGCGAGGACGGCTTCTGCCTCGTCGACGACACCGATGATCCGACGTTCGGCACCTGTGCCAACGCGTGCGAAGACGCGGGTGACTGCGTCGTGCCGGAGACGGGCGACATCATGCCCGTGTGCAACGACTTCGGTGGCGGCACGACGCTGTGCCAGCTCGAGTGCGCGCCGGCGGATACGTGCCCCGACGGGATGGAGTGCCAGTTCGGCTACTGCGGCTGGGCCGAGGTCGCGCCGTACGGCGATTGCGAGAACAACCCGCCCGCCGAGGCATGTCTCGCCCCCGATACGTGCATCGACACGGCCGAGGGCGGCATCTGCGGCTCACCGTGCATGGACGCGGGTGACTGCGAGGCAGCACCGGCGACCGGCGACGCGGTCGTCCAGTGTACGGACCTCGGCGACGGCAACATCTGCAATCTGAGCTGCGCGATGGGAGAGACGTGCCCGAACGGCATGGACTGCTTCAACGACCTTTACTGCCACTTCACCCCGAGCTGACCTCGAGCGCGAGTCGATCCAGCACGCGCGCGACCTCCGGGTCGTCGCGCGGGTTTTCGTTCGTGCTCGGCCACGTCTGGGCGAGGCGCTCGATGATCGAGGTCTCCGCGTCGTCGAGCGCGACGCGACTGCCGCCCTGCGTCCACAGCTCGCGGTTGCGCCAGAAGTAGTTGTACTGCCCGACGGGCGTGCAGTAGTCCTTCGGCACGCACGGGTTGTCGCGCTTGCGCACGATGAGCTGGTAGTCGCGATGCACGAGCTCGAGCGCGTAGCGATTCGCGGCGACGAATGCATCGATCGCGAGCTGCGGCCGCAACTCGGGCGGCAGTGGATCCGCACCGCGGCGACCCGTCCACGCATAGTCGTCGAACACGAGCAGCCCACCGGGCGCGAGAAGATCCCAGGACAGCGCCGCATCGAGCAGCACGTCGTCGGCGGTGTGCGAGCCGTCGATGTAGATGATGTGATAGTCGGCGCCGGACAGCTCGCGGAGCTCGCGTGCCGACGGGCCGACGAGCTTCGTGACGCGATCGCCGAGCCCTGCCGCTGCGAGGTTGTCGTCGAACGTCGACGCGTAGTCGCTGGCGAACACGTCGATCACCGTCGCCGTCGACGTGGGATGCGTGAGCACGTTCTCGAACATCCACAGCAGCGATCGGCCCTCGAACACGCCGACCTCGAGGTAGCGCAGGCTCGGTTGTCCCGCGAGATCCGCGAACGTCGTGCGCCACAGCGCCGTGTGCTGCAGATGCCAGCCGGACGTGAAGCGATACGGCCCCGCGCCGTCACCATCGACGCTCGTATGCAGCTCGGATTGGTAGAAGTGATCCTCGGCCGGTGCGAGCGGGACCCAGAACCGATCGCCGTTCGACACGGCGAGTAGAGCGAGCAACCAACCGCGTCCTCGCACGTGTGCTCAGGCTATCATCACCGTGCAGGTGGACGAGCCCTCGATGCCAACCCCGCAAGTCGACGCCTACCTCGCGGACATCACGGCGACGGGCAGTCCGTGACCCAGCTCGGCGGCGACGAGACGCTCGCGGGGGACGAGCGCGCCACGGCGCCGCCCGACGGCACGCCGAGGGCGGCCCCCGAGCGCGGCGATACAATCGGGCGGTTCATCGTGCTCCACCGCAAAGGCGGCGGCAGCATGGGCGTCGTCTATGCGGCGTACATCGACGGCCCGACGCTCGCGCAGTGGCTGGCAACCCGCACGTCGAGCGGCGATTCGGAGCGGACCCATCCCAGTGTCGCGGCCCTGCTCGCGAATCTCGGCTCGGCCGAGGCCTGGCTCGGCCGCCACGCCGACTGCGCGATCGCGAGCACTGACGATCCAATGGCCACCACCGTCGTGCTTTCGCGATGCGGCGCAAGCCCGCTACCATGATGGTTCGTGAGCCGCGGCGCCGCAGAGCCTTTGATCCGCGCTACCGCGCTCGATTCGTTCTCGCGTCAGCTGCGTCGCATCGATTCGTACGACGCGCTCGTCGAGCTCGTACGCGTGGAGGTATCGACGCGACTCGGTCTCACCAACGCGTGGCTGTACGTCTGCGAGGGCGAACACGACACGCGGCTCGTGCTCATTGCCGCTGCCGGTCCGCGCGCACCTGCGATACGCGACCTCGTCCCGGTGATCCCACGCCAGGGAGATGCGCTCGTCGAGGCGCTGCTGCGTGAGGAGGGTGCGGTCGTCATTGCGGACGCGCAGGCCGGGCCGTTCCCGGAGGTCACGCGTCGACTCGGCAATCGCACCGTCGTCAACATGCCGATGAGCGTCGTCGACCAGGCGCTCGGGATCCTCGGCTGCGGCACGTTCGGCGACGAGGGCGTCGTCGCGATCGACGACGAGGCGACCGCGTATCTCGGGCAGCTCGCGAACGTGACCTCGGTCGCGCTCGCCGGAATGATTATGCGCAGGCGCGAGCAGTCGCGGCTCGAGCTGCATTCGCGCCTCGCCCAGCGCCAGCGGCTCGAGAGCCTCGGTCTGCTCGCCGGTGGCGTCGCGCACGATTTCAACAACCTGCTCACGGTGATCAAGGTGAGCGCCGAGTTCGTGCTCGACGGTGAGCTCACGCCCGAGCAGCGCGCGGACATGCGGCTCATCCTCGACGCGAACGAGAGCGCGCGGCAGCTCACGCGCAAGCTGCTTACGCTCGGCCGCAAGGCCCCGCCGTCGATGGAGATCGTCGACATCAACGTCGTGGTCACCGCGTTCACGAAGCTCGTGCGCCGGGTGTTGCCCGCGAGCCTGCGGATCGACGCGATCGCGGGCAGTGGTCTGCCGCGTCTGCGTGGCGATCCGCTGCAGCTCGAGCAGGTGCTGATGAACCTCGCGCTCAACGCCCGCGACGCGATGCCGACCGGAGGACGCATCACGATCGAGACCGAGCAGGTGCTCGTGAACGGCGACTACGTCAAGGCCCATCCATGGGCGCGTCCGGGGCGCTATGTGCTCGTGACGATGAGCGACACCGGCAGCGGCATGCCGCGCGAGATCGTCGATCGCGTGTTCGAGCCGTTCTTCACGACCAAGGCTTCCAGCGTCGGCACCGGCCTCGGCCTCGCGGTGACGTGGGGCATCGTGCAGCAGCACGAGGGCCTGATTCACTGCTACTCCGAGGTCGGCCTCGGCACGACGTTCAAGGTGTACCTGCCGGTCGCGGAGCAGGAAGCATCGAAGGTCGGCTCGAAGATCGTCGGGCCGGTGCCCGGCGGCGCCGAGTCGATCCTCGTCGCCGACGATCATCCGCACGTGCTGCGCGTGATGGTGCGCGTGCTCGAGCGCGCGGGGTATCGCGTGACGACGGCGGTCGACGGCGCGGAGGCAGTGACCGCAGCGCTCGCGGACACGTTCGATCTGCATCTGCTCGACGCCGTGATGCCGCGGGTCAGCGGCCGCGAGGCGTGCGAGCGGATCCGCGAGCAGCGGCCGGCCGCGAGATTCCTGTTCGCGAGCGGGTACGCGGCGGAGGCGCTGGCGTCGGAGTTCCTCGAGGATCTCGGCGTCGCGTTCGTCAGCAAGCCGCTCGATCCGGATGGGTTGCTGCGGGCGGTGCGGGCGGTGCTCGACGAGCCGCGGTGAGCGGTGGTCGTCGGAGCACTCAGCTTCCCGGTAAGAAGCTCACGCTCGTCGCGTCGATCGTCTTGCCTTCGCCGAGCAGCACCTCGTGGTCCCACCGCTCGAGCCACAGCACGTCCTTGCCGCCACCCGAGAACAGATACGTCGCGACGCGCGGGAGATCCGGCCGATCGTGTCGCCCCGTGCACGCCGCGCTGCCTTGACCGCGGCGCATCAAGCTGTACGTCGCGCGCTCGCGCGTGATGTTGCGTGGCGGCTCACCGACCAGCCCATGACCGGTGACCGGCTCGACGATGAACCAGTCCTGCGACGCGGGCGGACCGATGAGCCAGCGCGGCTTGCCGGCGTCCTGCATCATCGCGACGACCGTCGTCGCGCCGCCTTCGCGCAGGTGCGCGATGCCTTCGACGATGTAGTCGCCGTCGTGATCGCCTTCGCCGGACTCGATCAACACGACGTCACCCATGCGTAGCGTCGACAGATCGAGATCCGCGGGGCCGCCATCGGGTGTCGGCTGGCCGCGCACCGTCGCGACCGGACCCGTCGGGCCTCGCACATGGCGCAGCCGCTCGGCCACGAGCGCGCGGATCTTCCGTGTACGCGGATCGTCGGGCGCGGCGCCGCCCGCAGCCGCGAGCGCGAGCGGTGACGTGCCGTCCTCGATCGCGCGCCGACCCTCGCCCCAATCGCGCAGCCGCCGGGCCGCGAGCACGCCGACCCAGAACGCACCAGCGATCGTCATGGCAGCGAGCAGGGACGCGAAGGTCAGCAAGGACGGAGGCCCACGATTGGTGTAGCACGAGCAGTGTGGCCCTGCATCGACGCGCCTCAGCGCAGGGTCGACGAGGGTTGACGCACCTCGGAGCGGCGGATAAGAAGACGCCAAGACGCGCGTCCACGACGCGAGCATGCCAATGGAAGCGACGGCCTGGGATCCCGAAGGCGCCACCTGGGTGCTCGACACCGACGGCCGGCTGTCCGACACGAGCGTCGCTGCCGGGCTCGATCTGCGTAGCTACTACAAGGCGCTCGTCGCCGCGCGTTGCCTCGACGTCCGACTCGCGCGCGCGAACCTGCCGATGTTCGCATCGGCCGCGGGTGAAGAAGCGCCGCTGGTTGCGACCGCGTTCGTCGCTCGCGACGAGGACTGGATCTACCCGGGCCTTCGCGACGGCGCGATCGCGTTGGTGCGTGGCATGTCGTTCGACGAGATCGCCCACGCGGTCGTGCACCAGCCGACGCTCGGCTTGGGGTCCGCGAGCCTGCGGATCGGCACCGGCACCGCGGCGCTCGGCATGCACCTCGCGATCGCGGCCGGTCAGGCGCACGGGCAGAAGCTCGCCGGCACCAAGGCGATCACGTTCGCGCTGCTCGGCGAAGGCACGACGACCACCGCCGGATTCCACGAGACGCTCGTGACCGCGGCGACCTGCGATCTGCCGCTCGTGCTCGTGTGTCGCAGCCAACTCTGGCCCGCCGGTGCACCGGCCGAGGCGGGTGTCGTCGGCGACAGCGTCGTCGATCGTGCGCGTGCGTATGGCGTATGGGAGCGGCGCGTCGACGGTGCCGATCCGATCGCGGTGTGGGCCGCGATCGCCGTCGCGGCTGCGCGCGCGCGCGACGGCAAGGGACCTTCGCTCGTCGAGGTCGCGGTCACGCAGCTCATGCACGATCCGCCGGCGCATCGCGATCCGGTCGAGCGTCTGCGCCGACATCTCGACGCGAACGGGCAGTGGAGCGCGACGTTCCAGGACGTCGTCGAGGCCGAGGTCCGCACCAAGCTCGACCACGCACTGTCGATGGCACGAGGTGGCGCGTGAACACGATGCAGGCGATGTCGATCGGCCTCGCCGATCTGTTGCGCGACGATCCGCGCCGCGTGCTGCTCGGCGAGGACGTCGCGTCGGGCGGCATGCTCGGCTGGTCGCTCGCGTGCGTCGACGATCCCGAGCTGCGCGCGCGGGTCGTGTCGACGCCGCTCATCCCCGCGACGATGGCGGCGCACGCCGGCGGCCTCGCGCTCGCGGGTCTGCGGCCGATCGTGCTGTTGCCGTCCGCGTCCGCGCTCGTCGAGGGCCTCGCGGGGCTGCGCGAGATCGGTCTCGTCGCATCACGCACGGGTGGTGATCGCAGCGCGCCGGTGCTGTTCGTCGCGCCGTGTGGTCCGGGGTTCGGGCTCGGCGATGACGCGTCGATCGAGTCGACGCTCGCGCGGCTCGTCGGCGTGCGCGTGTTCTCGGTCGGGCGGTCGAGCGACGTGCTGCGGCGACTCGCCGATGCCGCGGCGTTCGGCGAGGCCGAGGAGCCGACGGTGCTGCTGGTGCCGCGCATGCTGCTGACGGCACCGCACGACGACGTGCCGGGCACCGACGCGACGACCCCGGTGCAGCGCGCGCGCGACGGTCGCACGATCACGGTGTTCACGTGGGGCGAGGCACTCGGCCCGGTGCTGGCGGCCTGCGAGGACGCCGAGATCGACGCTTCGGTGATCGACGTGGTGCGCCTCGCCCCGCTCGATCGCGACACGCTCGTCGAGCTCGCGAAGGACACCGGTCGCGTCGCGATCATCCACGCTGGCCTGCGCGCGCACGGCCTCGGTGCCGAGATCGCGGCGCTGGTCGCCGAGCACGCGATCCACTATCTCGATGCACCGGTAGTGCGGCTGTGCGGTGACGACGGCGTGCACGCACCCGCCGACGAGATGCGGTGCGTGCCGACGTCCGATCGCATCGCCGCCGCGCTCACCGAGCTCGCGAGTCCCTGATCCCGGTTCCACGTCCCCGCGCAAAGAGAGTCTCCCGATGTCCGAGTTCAAGCTCCCCGCGATCGGTGAAGGCGTCGTCGAAGGCGAGATCGTGCGTTGGCTGAAACAGCCCGGCGATCGCGTCGCCGTAAACGAGCCGCTCGTCGAGGTGATGACCGACAAGGCGACCGTCGAGATCCCGTCGCCGGTCGACGCGGTCGTCGAGTCGATCGTCGCGGCCGAGGGCGTCATCGCACCGGTCGGCTCCGTGATCGCGATGCTCACGCTTGCCGGCGCTGCAGCGCGTCCGGCTGCGCCCCCACCGGCGGCCGCGTCGGGCGTCGTGCACACCGCGGGCGCGGCACCCGTCGACGAGTCGCGCGGCAAGGTGCTCGCGACGCCGGCAGCCCGCGTGCTCGCGCGCGAGTCGGGCATCGATCTTTCGGCGGTGCCCGGCGAGCGCGGCCGCATCACCAAGGCGCACGTCGAGCTCGCGCGTGCGTCGTACGAGCCGGGCCCGGCGGCGCCGCGTCACGAGTCGCCACCGGCCCGCGTCGAGGCGCGGCCGTCGACGATGCCGACCCAGGTCCCCGCGAACGGTCAGTCCGCACCCGCGGCGCTGCGGCCCGTGCGAGAGGCCGCGAGCACGGCCGACGAGACGATTCCATTTCGCGGCATGCGTCGGCGCATCGCCGAGGGCATGGTCAAGTCGTACACGACGGCGGTGCACTACACGTACGTCGAGCAGATCGACGTCACGAAGCTCGTCGCGCTGCGCGAGCAAGCGAAGGCCGCCGCGGCCGCCGAGGGCGTGCAGCTCAGCTACCTGCCGTTCATCGTCAAGGCCGTCATCCGGGCGCTGAAGAAGTTCCCGATCGTCAACGCCGAGCTCGACGAGCCGAACGCACGCATCATCCTGAAGAAGCGCTACTCGATCGGCATCGCGACCGCGACCGATCAAGGCCTCATGGTGCCGGTCGTGCACGACGCCGATCGCCTGAGCCTGCTCGACACCGCGATCGAGATCGCTCGCGTGTCCGAGGCCGCCCGCACCGGCAAGGCGTCGCGCGAGGAGCTCACCGGCTCGACGTTCACGATCACGAGCCTCGGCCAGATCGGTGGCGTGCTCGCGACGCCGATCCTCAACTATCCCGAGGTCGGCATCCTCGGCGTGCACGCGATCCGCAAGGTCCCCGTCGTCGACGACAACGACAACATCGTCATCGGACGACTGATGAACCTGTCGGTCTCGCTCGATCACCGCGTCGTCGACGGCTTCGAGGGCGCGAGCTTCCTGCAGGAAGTTCGCCGCTACCTCGAGGATCCGACGCTGCTCCTTCTGTCCGGCATCTGACCTCCAAAGAAGCGCTCCACAATGCCCACGATCAACAAGACCGCTCTCGTCATCGGTGCCGGCACCGGCGGCTACCCCTGCGCGATCCGCCTCGGCCAGCTCGGCATCGACTCGATGCTCGTCGAGAAGGGCAACCCCGGCGGCGTGTGCCTCAACGTCGGCTGCGTGCCGAGCAAGGCGCTCATCAGCGCGACCAAGCTCGCGCACAAGGCCCAGCACGCGAAGAACATGGGCGTCACGTTCGCGGCGCCGCAGATCGACATGAAGCAGATGCAGGTGTGGAAGGCCGGCATCGTGAAGAAGCTGACCGGCGGCGTGCAACAGCTCGTGAAGGGCAACGGCTGCGAGTACCGCCAGGGCACCGCGGAATTCCTCGGGCCCGCGCCCGGCGGCAAGGGCTTTCGCGTGAAGGTCACCTACGCCGACGGCCGCGCCGCGGACGAGGTGATCGCGGAGCACGTGGTGATCGCGACCGGCTCGCTGCCGGTCGAGATCCCCGGCTTCAAGATCGATCAAAAGGTCATCGTCGACAGCACCGGCGCGCTCGAGATCGACAGCATTCCGAAGGAGATGATCGTGATCGGCGGCGGCTACATCGGGCTCGAGCTCGGGCAGATGCTCCAGCGCCTCGGCACGAAGCTCACTGTCGTCGAGGGGCTCGATCGGATCCTCGCGACGATGGACAAGGATCTCGGTGATCCGGTCGCGAAGCAGATCAAGGCCGACGGCGGCGAGATCCTCACCGGCACCAAGGCGCTCGGCTGGCGCGAAGAGGGCGGCCGCGCGCTGGTGAAGGTGGAGACGGGCGGCCCCAATGGAAACCAGACCCGCGAGATCGCGGCGGACGTCGTGCTGGTGTCGGTCGGCCGCCGGCCGATCACGGCAGGCCTCGCGCTCGACAAGGTCGGCGTGAAGCTCGACGCCAAGGGCTTCATCACCGTCGACGACCGCATGCAGACCAACGTGCCGAAGATCTTCGCGGCCGGCGACGTGGTCGGTCAGCCGATGCTCGCGCACAAGGCGAGTCACGAAGGCGAGCTCATCGCCGAGATCATCGCGGGCAAAAAGCGCGTCAACGACGTACGCACGATCCCGGCGGTGGTGTTCACCGAGCCGGAGATCGCATCCGCGGGCATGACCCGGACCGAGGCCGAGGCGAAGGGCCACAAGGTGTCGGAGGGCAAGTTCCCGTTCTCCGCATCCGCGCGGGCGATGGCGATCGACGAGACCAAGGGCTTCGTGAAGGTCATCGCGGATGCCGAGGACGAGCGCATCCTCGGGGTCCACATCGTCGGGCCCGAGGCCAGCGACCTCATCTCCGAGGCCGCGCTCGCGATCGAGATGGGCGCGTACGTGCCCGATGTCGCGCTGACGATCCATCCCCACCCGACCTTGGGTGAGGCGGTGATGGAAGCCGCGAAGCACGCGATCGGCGAGGCGATTCACATCGCGAACGCTCGCCGGCACTAGCTTTCAGGGGAAGCGGCCCGCTTCCCCCTCCATGCCGGCAAAGCCGTCACGGAGCCTCCCCATTTCCATCGCTTCGCTCCTTCCTTTCGCTCGGAATTCGTTCGGCGCTTGAGCAGAAGGGTCGGGCCGTGGCCACATAGGGGCATGGTCCGGTCCCGCCTCGGCGCTCTCGGTTTGGTTGCTTGCCTCTCGTGTCGCGCCGACGACGATCGTGCCCCGCAGGGCGCGACCGAGCCGTGGCAGATGACGACGTCCGGATCGGATACCGGCGATCCGGGCGAGACGACGGATGGCCAGGACGACGCGGACCACGGCGAGCTGGACACTGCGGCCGAGGATCCACCCGCGACCGACACCGCGCCCGACGACACGAGCGCCGACTCGACGACCAACGACAGCACGACCGATCCGACGACGACGGACTCCGGCGACACCAGCGGTACACCGCTCGATCCACCCGCGGGCGGTAGCTCCGGTGGTGCAGGCGGTGGCGCGGCCGCAGGCGACGTGCGGATGACGGACGACGGCGTGCAGTACCGCATCATCGCGCCCGGTGGCGGCGGCCCGCTGCCGCTGCTCGTCGTGTTCTCCGGCACCGAAGGCGGTGCGAACATGACGAGCAACCTCGGGCAGCTCGGTGGCTTCACCGGCACCGACGGTTTCGTGTTCGCGGTGCTCGACGGCGTGCAGTACAACGGCAACGGCACCGCCGGTGCGTCGGTGCTCGATCAGGTGCGCGCCGACTACGACATCGACAACGACCGCACGTATCTGCTCGGCGAGTCGGCGGGCACCACCGCTGCGCTCGAGCTCGGGTTGTCGTTGCGGCAGTCGTACTTCGCGGCGTACTGGGCGAACGACGTGAACGCATCGGCGGTGCCGGTGCTCGATGCCGACGCGCTGGGCTTCGCGCCGTTCGGCAACGCGGGGCCGGGCGGTCAGTTCGCATCGGCCGATGCGATCGTCGCGGGCATGGAAGCGGCTGGCTATCGGACGCCCGAGCCGTCGCCGTACGATGGACCGGGAGCGGGGACCCACGGCGACACCGATCAGTTCATTTCGGCGCTGTCGTGGTTTCCCGGCAAGACGCGGCAGTAGCGGGGCGTGGGAACGAATCGGGGTCCTCGATCGAGAGACCAGCATGTTTCCGCTCGGTCGCATCGTCGACGGCACGTCGCCGCAGACGTTCACGATCGACGCGACGCCGTCCTGCAAGGTGCCGTGGATCGTCGACGTCGATGCGGAGTTGCTCGCCGCAGGCCTCGAGGTGCGTGGCGTGCCGGGCTCGCTGCGAATCGGTTGCGGTCCGGTGCAGCACGTAGATCTCGTGACCACGTTCGGTGTGCAGCGCGTGGTCGTGTACGGCGCCGCGGACTTCGATGTGCGGATCGTCGCCGCCGAGCTCGGGATCATCCGCACCGAGCTCGAGCGGATCTTCGCGGTGCACATCGCTCGCCGCTGGCTCGACGAGGTCGTGGTCGAGCCGATCGGCAGTCGGCCGCTGCCGCACGCACGGGCGACGACGACTGGACTGCGCGTCGGGATCGAGGCCGGTCGGGCGTGGGATGCTGCGCCGCGACTCGAGGTCGGCTCGACCGTCGCGCGCATCTGGCTGGCGAAGACGTTCGAGGTGATCGCGGCCGCACCCGAGCCGAGCGCCGCGCATCTGGGCTCCGCTCGCTGCGAGCGCGAAGCCCCGGACCCTCGGACCGTGCATCTTGCCGCGCAAGGTCCGGGGGGCGGTGCTCGACGTCGGCTATGTCGTCGCATGGAGTCCCGAGCGCGGTGCGGAGACGATCACCGCGCTGCGCGACGGTGGACCCGCAGCGGCGGCGGGCCTTCGCGTCGGCGACCGCGTGCGCCACGCGGACACCCAGGGTGACGTCGTTCGCGTTCACGTGCTTCGAGTTGGACAGCTCGTCGTGCTCGACGTGCCGGCGCCTCCGCGGTCGATCACGCGACGCGGCTGGACCCGTCGCGCCGGCATTGCCGACGATCACTGCTATCCGTCCGTGTGACGCCTCGTGTCGAGATCGGGGCCTATGCGGCTCACCGTGTGCGGCCCGCCGATGCGCTGACTCGGAGATGAGCTATGGCGACGTTCCGAGCAGGCGATCGACGATGATCGCCATCGCGCTGCGCACCGACAAGTGATTGAAGCCAGTGCCGGCGTCGATCGGCGCGAGCCGGAGATCCGCGGCCTCGATCACGCTCGGCGCGAGGCCCCACGCCTTGCCGAGCACGATCAGCATCGGTTCGCCGGCATGGAGGCGATTGCGTACCGCCGCGAAGCCGATCGCGTCGGTCGCTCGCTTCGCACTCGTTGCGACAACCGTGGGGCGCGTGCCGCCCGACGTGAGCTCCGCGATCACCGTTGCGAGATCCGGTGCCCACGCAACGCGCCCGAGATCGCCACGCGCCTCGTCGCGATCCGCCGATGGCGTGCCGTGACGGATCAGCCGCTCGACGAGCGCTTGCTGGGCTGGCACGGGGTTCACGACGAAGAGCCGCGCGAGCCCGTAGGTCAGCGCGAGGCGCGAGCCGTCCATCACGTCGAAGTGATCGACGGTCGATGTGATCTCCTCGCCGAGGCGGTTGTGCACCGGATGATGCAAGAGCGCGACGCTGAGCTGCGGCGACACGAACGCCCTCCTTCAGTCGACGATGACCGTCTTGACCTGGCTCGCGCCACCGCGTTCGAAGCGGATCTTGAACACGCTCGTGCCCGACATGCCGAGGTACAGCGCCGCGGCCTGCATCTCGTCGGTGAGATCCTTGCCGTTGATGTGCGTGATCTTGTCGCCCGAGCGGAAGCCGAGCTTGTGCACCGCCGAGCCCGACTTCACGGTCTTGAGCTTGTAGCCGCTGTGCACGTCGTTCGCGATCGCCGGCACGATCGTCGCTTGCGATTGCAGCGCGCTCGGTGAGCCGACCATCTTGTCGAAGTACGCCTTCTTGATGGTGCAGCGGCTCGTGCTCTCGCACTGCACGGGGTCGGTGCCAGAGCTCGGTGTCGTGCCGCCGCTCGGTGTCGTGCCGCCGCTCGGCGTCGTGCCGCCGGATGACGGCTTGCTCCCGCCGCCCGGCGTCGTGCCGCCGGATGACGGCTTGCTCCCGCCGCTGGGTGTCGTGGTGCCCGGGATCGGATCCGGATCCGCGACCGGCGGACGGCGGCTCGCGAGATCGGTAGGCGACCCGATCGTCGTGCCGGTGTCGCCGGTGCCGAACGCGGCGGCGATCGTCGCGTCGCCGGTGAATGCCGACAACACGCCCTTCCACGCGAGCCCATCGGTCAACCGATAGCTGTGCACGACCGACATGCCGTCGCGGAACACGCTGACGTCGACGCGATTCTGCGCGCCGTCGAGTGCGAAGCCGATGCGGCTCGCATCCGTCAGCACCACGCCGCCGATCGCTTCGATCACGTCGCCGGTGCGCAGACCGAGTCGATGCAGCAGCGAGTCGGGCGCGACCTCGCCGACCCGAAACCCTGCAGCCGGGCCTTCGGGAATCGGTGCGTCCAACTTCGTGAACGGCAGCGAGCCGGCCCGCACGCGCTCGAACACGAGCGCGGCGACGAACGGATCGACGCGCCACGACGCTTCACCTGCGGCCGGCGGTGTGATCGACACGGCGAGGGCGCGCTCGAGCGCCGGGTCGACCGCGATCGTCAGCGCGCCGTCCTTCGTGGTCGCCGCGGGCGTGTCCGTGTTGGTCGGACCCTCGGCATCGCCGGGTGTGCCGCCGTCGTCGGCTGTCTCTTTCGCGCGCCGTTCGGCGCGAGCGCGCTCGATCTTCTCGCAGCCTTCGCTCGCGAGCACGCTCGCGAACAACACGAGCGAGGCGGTCGCACCGGGGCCACGCTTGCGCCCCGCGTTCTTCGCGTTGGTGCGCACGCCCGACGCGCGTGATGCCGGCGGCTCGGCGGTCGGTTCCGCCGATGTCGATGGGGCGCCCGCTGCGATCGGCCCGGCCAACGCCGTCGCATCGCGTTTCATGCGGCGGGTGAACAGCACCATCGTGCCGATGCCGATGCCCGGCAACAGACTGACGACCGCGATCACGATGAGCGGCCACCACACGCCCGTGTACGCGACATAGCCGGCGATGCTCCACAGCACGAGGCCGACGGCGATGGGCCAAAGCGGACGACGCTCCACGCGCGGATGATAGCGCGCGAAGCTGCCGCGGTCCCGCGCTTGCTTCGGGCGCATCGAACCTCGCGAGTGCCGCGTACGGCGTCGCCGCCTCCAGCAGTCGCGCACGTAGCCCCTCGCCGTCGCGTCCCCAGACTGCGCCGGGGTTTCGGCTCGGCGCCCACGGCCTTCGTCGGCCGCTTCGATGTCCAGCCCGGCAACGAGATCCTTCTGGTCGATGAATCACTGGTCCCGCGCTCGCGCATCGCGACTTTCTCTGCAGCGGCGTCGAGCTGGACAGTGCGAGACGTCGGCGATGTCAGGCAAGGCGCATATTCGCCGTGGGGCGTTGTGGGTGACCTCGACGGCGACGGACGTGACGAATTGTGGAGCGTCGTTTGGGCGGGGATCTACTGCGAGTAGCGTGCTACTGCCGCGAAGCTCGGCAAGTGATTCGCACCGCGCGATTCGGCTAGCCTTGCCCGGGTGCCGACTCTGGAGCCCCGTCTTCCTCCTGGCCCCCCGCCGCGCAAGACTGGCGTACGCGCGATCCCGTTCTACATCCGCTTCGCGAAGGATCCGATCGGCTTCGTCGGTCAGCGCTTCGCCGAGTATGGCGACATCTACTGCGCCACCACCGACAACACGCCGCTGTTCGTCCTGCGTCACCCCGATCACATCGCGCAGGTTCTGCTGCAATCCCAAGCCAAGTTCGGCAAGGGCCACTCCGCGCTCGGGCGAATCTCCGAGGTCCTCGGCAACGGCCTGCTCACCTCTGAAGGCGAGGAGTGGAAGCGCCAGCGCCGACTCGTTCAGCCCGCGTTCACGAAGCGCAAGCTGCAGGACTACGCCACCGTGATGGCGACGCTCGCCGCCGAAACCACCACGCGGTGGAAAACCGGCGACACGCGCGACATCAGTCGCGAGATGGTCGAGCTGACGCTGCACATCGTCACCCGCACGCTGTTCGATCACGACGGCAGCGGTGAAGCCGACGACGTCGCCGGTGCGATGCGGGAATTCAACGCATACATGGGGCGGCCGCGGATCGCCCCGGCGTGGTTGCCGACGCCCGGACGCATCCGGCTGCGCCGTGCGACCGAGCGCCTCGACGCGGTGATCCATCGCTTCATCAGCACGCGCAAGCCGGGCGAGAACCGTGGTGATCTCTTGCAGTCGCTCGTCGATGCGGTCGACACCGAAGGCAAGGGTGATCGTCTCGGGTTCACGGAGCTCCGCGATCAGCTCGTCACGCTCTACCTCGCCGGCCACGAGACCACATCGCATGCGCTCACGTGGACGTTCGCGCTGCTCTCGCAGAATCCCGCCGCGCGCGAGCGACTGCACGACGAGCTCGCGCGGGTGCTCGGCGGACGCGCGCCGCGTTGGGAGGACCTCGAGAACCTGCCCTACACCGAGCACGTGTTGCTCGAAGCGATGCGGCTCTATCCGCCGGCCTTCGTGATCGCGCGCAGGGCCGACGTCGACGCCGAGATCGGCGGCTACCCGGTGCCCAAGGGCAGCGAGGTGGTGATCTGGATCATCCACACGCATCGTGATGCGCGTTGGTATCCCGACCCACTCGCGTTCCAGCCCGAGCGCCACGATCCCAAGATCGTCGCGACGCGACCGAAGCTCGCCTACCTGCCGTTCGGGGCCGGGCCACGCGCATGCATCGGATCGCAATTCAGTCTGCTCGAGGCGCGTCTCGTGCTCGCTACGCTCGCGCAGCGTTTCGTGCTCGATCTGGCGCCCGGGCATACGCTCGCGATGCAGCCCGGCGTCACACTGATGCCCAAGGGTGGGATGCCGATGCGCATCACAGCACGCGGATAGGCGCTCTTGGGGCCCGATGACGCTGCGTATTGTCTGCAGGACTGCTTTCACGATCTGGGCCGCATCGCGCGGACGAGCTCCACTCGTCGTACTGCGACATCGGTTGCGACGGCGCGGACGTCCTGCTCGTCGGCGACGTCACTGCGTATCTCCAGTCGTGGAGCACGACGGACGTCACCAGCTACGACATCATCCAGCCCTGCAC
>Ga0163144_10000511_pt1 | contig 90019 bp, 59 predicted proteins | sample OliLak19BULKMAT1_FD_123175 | JGI IMG/M metagenome (GOLD analysis project Ga0163144, IMG submission 123175) | Freshwater microbial mat bacterial communities from Lake Vanda, McMurdo Dry Valleys, Antarctica - Oligotrophic Lake LV.19.BULKMAT1 | ecosystem: Environmental > Aquatic > Freshwater >...
CGTCTGCCCCCCTGGATAAAAAGCTCCCTTCGCGTTTCCCGGGGAAAATAGCGACCGCAGGTCGCCCCCGGGGAGCGCGAAGGCAGCAGGCTGATGGAGAACGGAGTTTTTCATCAGCCTGCTTGGCGATCAGGCGCGCTTGCCCTTGGCGGGAACCGGCGGCGGCGGCGGTTTGCTGCCGACCGGGATGGGTTTGCCCAGGTAGTTCTGCGCCCCCGAGTCGTCTTCGTCATCGCTGGGCACCGGGTAGGACGGGCCGACGTAGAGATCGTCCTCGCCTTCCTTGCCTGCCAGCACCGGCATGGGCGCCAGCGTCCGCCCGGGCACCGGCGTCGTCGGACGCGGTTCATCGGGACGCAGCGGCGTGCCGACGAAGGGGTCGACCTCAGGTTTGCGCGTCAGCGTGGCAGGTTTGGCATCGGCCTTGCGGTTCTCGGGGCGGCGCTGGGCGATGCGGCTGACGTTGAGGTTGACCTGCACCGTGGTCTGTTCCGGCATCAGTTCGGCGAAGCGGCGACGCAGCACGGCCTGGCACTGGCGATTGCGTTCGGTGACGTTGGGCACCTCCCAGAACACCAGGGCGACCTCGATCACCACCTTACCCTTGACCCGGTCCTCGTAGAGCCGCAGGCGCGCGCTCTTGACGCAGGTCTCGTTCTCGACCGCGCGCGTCAACGCCTCCTCGATCGCCACCAGGCTGACCGACACCTTGCCGTTCTCGGTGGTATAGCTGATCTCGCGCGCGCGGCGGTGGACTTGCAGCCAGCGCATGAAGAGCAGCAGCGGCGCGATGGTGAAACCGGCGGCCAGTGACAGCGCGGTCAGGCGGCCTTCCGGGCTGACCAGGAAGAGGGCTACGGTGCCGGTCCACGCCGGGCGTTCGGCCGGGCGTTCGACTGGGTGGGGCGCGATGAGTTCGTGCCAGGCGAAATGGCCGAGCACGATCAAGCCGAGGACGAAAGCGGTGCACGCGAGCAACGTGCGCAGAGTGGCGCGCATGGCAGGACTATGCGCCGCGTCCGTGCGCGCCGCAATCCCGGATTTTCCCCGCTGAGCGTTTGATGAGCGCGCGGACGTGCGGCGCCCTGCGCTGCGCTGACTGCACCGGCTACTTCAGCCGTGCCAGCTTGGACACCCGTCCCGTGCTGTTCCAGTCCTCGACGTAGAGGTTGCCTTGCGAATCCCAGGCGGCGCCATGCGGGGCGCTGAATTCCCCGTCCTTCCACTGCGCCGGGGGCAGACCGAAATTGCCGCGCTTCTTCGCGTCGGGGTTGTCCCCGAGGTGGCAGATGATCTGGTCGTCCTTGCCGACGATGGTCACCCGGCCCTGGAGGTCGGGGATGACCAGATCATCGCCGCGGATCACCACTTTGCAGGGATTGCGCATGCCGGTGGTCTCGGCCAGGTACTTGCCATCGAGGCTGAAGAATTGCAGGCGGCCATTGGCACGATCGGCGACGATGACGCGCGGTCCGCTGGCGCGGGTGTCGATGGCGACGCCGTGCGGCGTCTTGAAGGTGCCCCCCTGCCGATCCGAGCCGTTCCATGACTGCACGTAGTCGCCCTTGGCGGTGAAGCGGTGGAGGTAGCCCTTGCCGTAGCCGTCGGCGACGTACACGTCGCCGTTGGCGGCGATCGCCACCGCGGTCGGCTTGTACTCCTTGGCCGCCTTGTAGATGCCCGATTTCTCCGGCCAGGGGATGGTCTGGAGGACGGCGCCGGCAAGCGTGCATTTGACCACTTCGGCGCGCCCGAGGTGGGTCAGCCAGAGCACCTCCTGATCGCCGTCCTTGACGATGCACATGCCATGCGCGCCCTTGGCGAATTCCTTGCCCCAGGACGAGATGAAGGTGCCGTCCGTTTTCAGCACGATCACCGCATGCTCGTTGTCGGTGTTGACGTAGATGCGGTCCTGGCTGTCGACGGCGACGCAGCCGTGCGTGCTCGCCAGGGTCACACCGGGCGGCAGCTTGATCCAGTCATGCACCCAGGCGTAGCGATGGGCGCCCTCGCCGATCACCTGGGCTGCGGCTGCCGGTGCGATCGGCGCGACCTCTCCGGCCAGCACATAGCCGACGAGAACGATCCCAATGGCAAGACGCGACATGGTGGCTCCGGGTGCGGCGGCGCACGCTAGGTGCGGATGATCGACAGGCAATCCGACGATTCCTACGCTGGCGCCGCGACGCCGTTGCGTGACCAGACCGCGGTGGTCAGTGCCCATGATCGGCCTGCGGATCGCGGATGTGCGCGATCTGTTCGCGCGCAGAGTCAGCCCAGCGCGACTGCGGAAAACTGACCAGCAGCTCGGCGAAGACGCCCAGGGCGGCAGCGTCGTGACCGGCACCATGCTCGGCGAGGGCGAGGGTGTGCAGGCAGTGGTCGATGGCGTCGCCGGCGAGCGCCAATGCCTGGCGGGCGAAGGTGGCGGCTCCGGCATGATCGCGCTCGATCAACCGGATGAGCGCCTCGCTGTGGGCGATCTCCCCGGCGAGACCGGCGCGGCCGGCGGGATCGCGCTGGCGGCAGGCATCAAGGTGCTCGCGTGCGGCCAGGTTGCGGCCCCGCAGCAGTTCGCTGCGGGCGAGGTGGGCATGCGCGGCGGCGGCCGGCAACGCCGCCATGGGCTCGCCAGCGGCCGCCGCCAGCACCGCCGTCCAGCAGGTGGCGGCGCGCAGCGGGCTGGTCAGCGCCTGATAGCGGTCGCCCAGCGCCAACAGTGCCGCGGGATCGCCACTGGCCGCCGCGCTGCGCACTGCGACCAAACCGGGATAGCCGTCGCACGCCACGCGCATCCACGCCAGCACCGTGGTGGACGTGGCATAGCCGGGCAGGACGGCGACCACGTCCCCGACCCCGTCGATCAGCACCGTGCCCAGCCCGCTGCGGCCACCGATGAGCCGTTCGCAGGTCACCGGATCGGCGTCGGCGTCGATGCGCGTGGGGTTCAAGGCGGCGACCACCGCCGCCAGGGTCGGATCGTCCCAGGTGTCGCGGTCCATGGCTGCGGCCAGCGGCCGCGCCGGCGAACGCACGCACACCAGCGCCAAGCCGCCAAGCGCGGCGGCCGCTTCCTGCGCAGCAATGACATCGCCGCCCCAGACCACCTCGACCGGCGCCTCGCCGGCGAGGACGGCGGCGACCAGCAGCGCGATCAGCCCGTCCATGCCATGATCCCGGTACCGAACACGCGATCGATCAGCCAGAGACCGCCGAGGAGCGCGATCAGCAGGGAGCCGCCGCGGATGGCCCAGCGTCGTCGGCGTTCGCCACGCTCGGGATCGGCGCTGCGGCGGATCAGCCACAGCAGCGGCCAGATCATCGCCACCACCGCCAGTTGGCCGAGCTCGACGCCGAGATTGAATCCGACCAGCGGCTGGGCGACGCTGCCCGTCGGCAGGTGCTGGGCAAGCACCGCGGCGAAGCCGAAACCATGCACCAGGCCGAAGACGAAGGTCGACAACCAGCGCCAGCGCGGCTCGCCAACCACCAGGTTTTCGATCGCCACCGCCACGATCGACACCGCGATCACCACCTCGATCAGGCGACGCTCGCCATCGCCCAACGGCACCGTGCCGGTGGCCGCCAGAGCCAGGGTGATGCTGTGCGCCACCGTGAAGGCGGTGATCACGCCGATGAGCGCGCGCAGACGGCGCGCCACCAGCAGCAGACCGAGCAGGAAGGCGATATGGTCGAAGCCGATGAGGATGTGATGGACGCCCCACCCCACGAACCGCCACCACGACAACGGTTCACCGGCCTGCCAGGTGAACAGCGGATCGTGGTTGGAAACCGTCCAGGGTTCGTCGCTGCCCGGTGGCCAGCGCGCCTTCAGCAGCACCGTGCTGCCCGGCCAGTCCGAGAAGTCGCCATCCAGGCGCACCCGCTGCGGCGCTCGCGACGCCGGGACACGGACGGTGATCAGAGCACGTTCGAGAAACTCCTGGCCATTGATCGGGGAACGTTCGTACCCCGCTCGTGGAGGATCGATGATCAGTGTGGCCGCCTCGCCATCGACGGTCAGGCGCAGGCGTGGGCGCAACCAGCCAGCGATGGCCGGTCCGGCCGCGGACAGCGCCTTGGCATCGAGCGCGGCGAAGGCATCGGCGCTGGCGGGCAGCACGCCGGCACGAGCCAATCGGCTGAGCGAGACATCAAGCTCAACGACCACACCACCACGGTCAGCAGTGACCTCGATGGCAGCGACGCTGAGGTCATGGCCGCCAGCACTGCCCAGCAGGCAGGCGAGGATCAACAGCCCGGTCCAGTGCATCGCGACAGCGTGGATCAGCGGACAGGCGATCAACCGATTGGAAAAGTTGGGAGGTCGCGAGGCCGAAGACCGCGAGGTGACGTGCTCGACGAGCGTGAACCCTCACCGCTGCTGCACCTCAGCGTCTCAACCCAGGTGCTTCCCAATCATCCATCTCCGTCTCACGACGCCGAAAGCGCCAGGATGGTCACTTCCGGCAAAGGCGCGTCGCCGAGACGACCCGCGGTGGCGGTCAGCCGGCGCGGCAGGTCGGGCACTTCGGAATCGAGATTGGCGACCAGGCCGGCCATCAGGTGCAGCAGCAGAGCGTCGTCCAGGTTCGCCGCGATCTGCACCAGGATGTCCCCGCCGGTGAGCTGGAAGCGGGCGGGGCGCAGGCGTGTGCGCAGTTCATCGCTGCTGACCGCGCCGAGCGCCGGACCGGCCTGTCCGGGCTGCTGCACGGCGGCACGACGGCGACGGCTGGCCACCAGCACGGGCGGCAGACCGGCGCCGAGGCATTCGATGCGCCCGCTGTCGATGTCGTAGAGCACCAGCGACAGGGCGAGGGTGCGCCCATCCGCCAGTTCACGAATCAGGCAATCGGCGAGGTCACTGGCGAAGGCGTTCAGCTCGCTGCCATTGTCGGCGACCACGTGCAGCGCCTTCAACGCGGCGATCAGCAGCGGTGTGACCGGACCGGGTCCGGCGACCTGTCCGGTGGCGATCAGCCAGCGGCCATCATCGCGGCGCAGCACTTCAGCGAATCCATCCCTGCCGATCTGCATCGCCAGCGCATGACCCGGGATCGCCGGCGCCCCACCGCGTAGGCGGGCCAGGGTGCGGCGCTGACGCTGCTCAGGCTCAGCCGTCGTCGGCATCGGGCGGACACCTCCCAGGGCCTTGCTGTAGAGCGCATCGGCGGCGGCATGGGCGCGGGCGAGCAGGGATCGGTGCAGGTCTGGCGACACCCCGACGGCAGGCGCGGAATCCGTCCGCGCCGGCGCTGGCGGTCTGGGCAGCGGCTGGGGTGACGACGACGGCAAACCCTGGGCGACGATCGTGGCAGGTGCAACCGGGGCGACGTCCGCGGCTGGCGTCGGCGCTGGTGGCACCGTCGCGTGCATGGGCACGGTGACTGCCGGCGGACGGCTCACCGCGGCCACGCTGGGCGGCAAGATCGCCGGGGTGGCTGGCGCGATGACGACGGGTGACGGCACCGCGACGATGACCGTCGGCTCGCAGTCCGGCAGTTCGGCTTCCGCGCTGGCAACGGGCTCAACTGCGGGCGCGTCCAGCGGCATGATCGCGATGATCTCCGCCGACGATTCGATGATCGCGCGCGCTGGTCGGGCCGGTGCCAGGTTCGTGGCACCGACGGGAACCGGCACCGTCGACGGCGCTGGAACTGCCATGGTCGGCTGCGCCCGCGTCACCGCCGGGGCCACGACCGCGGCCCGCGCAGTGATCGGCTGCGTCCGCGCAATCGCAGGCATCGACGACGCGGCGACGGCCGGTAGCGATTTCGCCGCCTTGGCGACGGTGGTGGTGGTGACGTGGCGGGGATCGACGTGCGGCTCGAAGTCGGCGGTGGTGGTACCGTCGTGGATGACCTCGCCTGCCACCACCGCTGCTGCCGCTGGCCGCCGCGGCTCGAGGGCTGCCGACAATGACGCGGTGAATGGCTCGGTGCCGGATGCACGGGTGCGCTTTCCACTCCGGCGGTGCACTGCCGTGGTCGACACCTGATCGAGCCAGGCCGCGAGGTCCTCGGCCTCCTCCTCGGCGGGATCGACCCCCGGAGCGGACGCTGCCGACTGCTGCGCCAACGGGACGTTGAGCCGTTCCAGCGCGCGCAGTTCGGACGCCGGCGGCGCGCCGGCTATTCCAGGCAATAGCGGCAGCTCCGCACGACTGGATCGCGTTGCGAAGGCGGCGATGGCCTCGGCCACGACCCTGCCGCTGGCATCGGTCTCGACGGATGGGTCACCACCCGGCATCGGCGTCGGAAAACTCTCGAACACCTCGTCGCTTGCGGGCCGCAGCGGTGCTGGGGCCCGGCGCCGCGGTGACGCGACCGCAGCGTCCGCTTCGACGACCACCGTGCCGATGGGGTCGGTCTCGACCGACGGATCGCCGCCTGGCAACGGCGTTGTGATGCGATCGAGCAGGTCCTCGGTGACCGCCGGCATCCGCGACGACGGGGTCGGCGACCGCGGCTTGGCGGGCGGATGCGACGCGCTGACCGCGAAGGGCAGCGGCGTCACCATCAGGTCGAAGTCCAGCTCGGTCCGCACCGCCAGCGCATCGATCTCCTCAGTCTCGACGATCGCGTCGACGACGGCGGTGGCCGAAACCAACTGCTTGGCGTCACTGCCCGCGATGCCCACCGACCGCACGGCCTTCGCCGCAGCGCCGGTGCCGCTGGCCGGAGCGGCCGGCAGGCCCATGGCCATCTCGGTGAGACGGCCGGCGTCGAGCATGCGACCGCTCTGCGCTTCCGGACAGCGGACGAGGATCTCAGCCATCGCCCGCAGGCCCTTGCGGTCCAGTCGCCCGCCGTCGAGCTCGAGGTGGTGCCAATTGCCGGTGAACGGATTCATCCACTGGTTGGAATCGCGACGGAAGCCACGCAGACGGCCATCATTCTTGACCGCTGCGACCAGGAAGTGCAGCCAGCGCAGGAGGTGCAGTTCGGCCAGCGGCTTCGGACTTGCCGCCAGCCACGGCCGGGTGCGCATGAGATGGTCGCGTGCCGTGGCCAAGTGTCCGCGCGGCGACGGTACCACGACCCCGGTATACGGATCGATCCAGCCCAGTCCGTCGATGGTGAGCACGCCGAAGGCGGGATCGCTGGTCATCGCCTGCTGCACCCGCTTGGCCTCGGCGGACGGCTGACGGCGACGCGGCTCGACTGCCGAGCGCCCCGAGGTGCGCGAGGAGGTCCGGGGATGGTGGGTGCGTCGCACGGCGATTCCTGTGTTCTTCCCATAGATGCCAGGACATCGGAGGCAACCCTCGCATGCCCTTCGCTGGTGGTGTCGTGGCACGCGCGGTGCACCGCCCGCCATTGACCGCCAGCGATGGCCTGGACAGTGCCGCGATGCCTACGTTCGATGCAGAATCCCAGCGCTTGCAGGAAGATGCGGCACGGACCCGCAACTGGAAACGCTGGGGGCCTTACCTCAGCGAGCGCCAATGGGGGACGGTGCGCGAGGACTATTCGCCGGATGGCACCTGTTGGGGCTCATTCAGCCACGACCACGCGCGTAGCCGCGCCTATCGCTGGGGCGAGGACGGCATCCTTGGTTTCAGCGACCGCGAATGCCGTCTGTGCTTCGCCTTGGCGATGTGGAACGGCCGCGACCCGATCCTGAAGGAGCGCCTGTTCGGCCTGACCGGGCCCGAGGGCAACCACGGTGAGGACGTCAAGGAGTGCTACTACTACCTCGACGCCACCCCGACCGCGTCGTGGACCCGGGCGCTCTACAAATATCCGCAGGCCGAGTTCCCCTACGCCCACCTGGTCGAGGAGAATCGCCGTCGCGACCGCAGCCAGGGCGAATTCGAGCTCGCCGACACCGGCCTCTTCGACGAGAGCCGCTATTTCGACGTGGTCGCCGAGTACGCCAAAGCCGGGCATGACGACATCTGCGTGGCGATCACCGTGCACAACCGCGGACCGGACGCGCACGAACTGCACCTGCTGCCGACCTTCTGGTTCCGCAACACCTGGTCGTGGGGCTGCCGCCACGAAGGTTGCGAGGTCAAACCGAACATCCGCCTCGACGACAAGGATGGCACGCTGATCACCCATCACGCGTCGCTGAATCCCTTCCGTCTCGCCGCCGACGGCGGACCCGACGGCGTACGTCCGACCTGGCTGTTCACCGACAACGAATCGAATGTCGAGAAGCTGTGGGGCGTCGCCGACGGCAACCCCTACAGCAAGGACGCTTTCCACCGCTACGTGATCGACGGCGAGACCACGGCGGTGAACCCGCGTCCGCGCGGCACCAAAGTGGCTGCGTACTACCGCCTCAACGTGCCGGCCGGCGGCAGCGTCACCGTGCACCTGCGCTGGTCCGCCAACGACAGCCGGCCGGCCGAACCCTTCGGCGCCGGATTCGCCAAGGTATTCGCGCAGCGCCAGGCCGAGGCCGACAGCTTCTATGGCCGCGTGCTCACCGGTTCCGCCGACGAGCGCGCGGTGGCGCGCCAGGCCTACGCCGGGCTGGTGTGGTCGAAGCAGTTCTACCACTACGTGGTCGAGGACTGGATGCGCGGCGATCCCGATCAGCCGCCGCCGCCGGAAGGCCGCGAGAACGGCCGCAACAAGGATTGGTCGCACCTCTACAGCCGCGACGTGATGTCGATGCCGGACAAGTGGGAATACCCGTGGTTCGCCGCCTGGGACCTGGCCTTCCACATGATCCCGTTCGCGCGCATCGATCCCGACTTCGCCAAGCAGCAGCTGTTGCTGCTGCTGCGCGAATGGTACATGCACCCCAACGGCCAGATCCCGGCCTATGAGTTCGCCTTCGGCGACGTTAATCCGCCGGTACACGCCTGGGCGGCGTGGCAGGTCTATCGCATGGGCATCGACGCCGGCGACAAGCCCGACGTCGATTTCCTCGAACGCGTGTTCCAGAAGCTGCTGCTGAATTTCACCTGGTGGGTCAACCGCAAGGACGTTGCCGGCAAGCACCTGTTCTCGGGCGGCTTCCTCGGCCTCGATAACATCGGCGTCTTCGACCGCTCGAAACCTCTGCCCGGCGGTGGCTCGCTCGAACAGGCCGATGGCACGGCGTGGATGGCCTTCTACGCCGGGCGGATGATGACCATCGCCCTCGAACTGGCGACTTTCAACCCGGTGTATGAGGACATCGCCTCGAAGTTTTTCGAGCACTTCATCGCCATCGTCGACGCCATGAACGGCCTTGGTGGCACCGGCCTGTGGGACAAGACCGACGGCTTCTACTACGACCAGCTCTCGATCGAGGGGCAGGCGCAGCATCTGCGCATCCGCTCGATGGTCGGCATCATCCCGCTGTTCGCCGTCGAAGTGCTCAGCGCCGAGATCTTCGAACGCTTCCCCGGCTTCGCCAAACGCACGCTGTGGTTCCTCAAGCACCGCCAGGACCTCGCCCAGCACATCGCCTACCTCGACGTCGGCGACGACGGCGCGGCGAAGGCTAACCGCCTGCTCGCCATCCCTTCGCGTGAACGCCTCGAACAGGTGTTGAAATACCTGCTCGACGAACGCGAGTTCCTCTCCGCCTATGGCGTGCGCTCGCTGTCGCGCATCCACCACGAACGGCCGTTCATCCTGGAAGGCTTCGGCTCCGACTACCGCGTCGACTACGACCCCAACGAATCGACCAGCGGCGTCTTCGGCGGCAACTCGAACTGGCGCGGTCCGGTGTGGTTCCCGGTGAACTTCCTGCTCATCGAAGCCCTGCGCAGCTACCACCGCTTCTACGGCGACAGCCTCAAGGTCGAACTGCCAACGGGTTCCGGCAACCTGGTCACCCTCGACCGCGCCGCCGACGAGATCGCCACCCGTCTGGCCCGGCTGTTCCTGCCGGGACGCGACGGGCAGCGTCCCTGCCACGGCAACGAACTGCGCTACCGCGACGACCCGCACTGGAAAGACCTGCTGCTCTTCCACGAATACTTCCACGGCGACAACGGCCGCGGATTGGGTGCCAACCATCAGACCGGATGGACCGCGCTGGTGGTGGAATGCCTTGGCAAGGCGGACGGCGGCGGCGCACCGCCCGTGAAACCCACGAAGACCGCGAACACGGCAGCACCAGCGTCAGCGCAGCGTGCGACGGCGAAGCCGGGCGCGAAGGCCAGCAAGGGCGGGAAGACCGGCAAGGGCGGGAAGAAGCCGGTGCAGGTGACAACGTCACGCGCAAGGGGCGGAAAGTCCAAAAAACGCTGAGCCACGGCTCAGCGCCTAGCCTTCACCCGTGCTCGCAGCCGCGCCGCCACCGCCTTGGTCGACGCGCCGCGACCGGCGGCCACGCTGCGCTCGGACAGCGCGATGATCTTGAGCATGGCGATGGTGTCCTGATCGGCCTGGTACGACGCGACATCCTGGCGCTGCGCGTGCTTACCAGTTCGGTTCCAAGGCTCTCCGCTCACGCAGCGCCGATCGCCTGGATGGTCAGCGCCAGCCCGACCGCTGCGACGCCGCAACCCGCGAGGCGGATCAGCGGGGTCTGGACTCCGCGCAGCAGCAGGCACGCACACGCGAAACCGCAGGCGTGCAGAACGACGGTGGCGATGAGGGCGCCGGCGACGAAGGGCAGATCGGATGCCTGCGCAGCAATCGCGCCCGCGTGCGCCTGACCATGCAGCAGGCCGGCGATCGCCGCGATCAACGCGACGGTCGCGATCGGCAGCGCCTGACGCCAGGCCGCCAGAACGCCCAAGGCGAGCACCGTCAAGGCCACGAGCACCTCCACCAGTGAACCCATCACGCCAGCGGCGCCGATGAGCATGCCGATGGTCATGGCACCCACGAAGGCCGTCGGGACGGCCCAGCGGGGCGCCACCGAGTGGCGCCGGGCGAGCAAGCCCACCATGAGCATGGCCAGCAGATGATCGAGGCCGGTGAAGGGATGGACGAATCCGCTGGCGAGCGTCGGGTCACCGTGGCCGGGATGGCAGATGAGCGTGGCGGTGGCTGCGGTGAGCAGCAGGACGGTTCTGAGCAGGCGCTGCATGGTGGGACTCCGGACAGGGGTGGGGTTAGCGATGGACGTGGAAATCGCGCAGATGCGGGGCCAGCGTCTGGGACCGTTGCCAGAGCTCGCGGCCACGCGCGCGATCGCCAGCGGCGACGGCGAGGCGCGCGGCGGTGTCCAGCAGATGGCCGTCCTGGACGCCGCTGGCCAGGGCCTGCTCCAGGTAGGGCAGCGCCTGCACGGTCGCTCCTGACCGGTGCATCGCCCAGGCGAGGGCGATCTGGGCGGCAAAGTTGGGGCGGAGATCATGATCGCGGCCGGCCCAGAGCACCGCTTGGGCGGCATCGATGCAGAGATCGGAATAGCAGGCCGTGAGGTGATGCCAGTAGTGGCATTCACCGGCCTCTGCGGAAACGAGGTAGGCATCGCGCGCGGCGGTGAAGCAGTCGGCCGCGCAATCCGGCTTCTGCCAGAAGAGGTACATCTCACCGAGCGCCTGGTGCAGTTCCGGTCGGCGCAGACTGGCGATCAGTTGGAGATACAGCGTCTCGGCCTCGGCGTAGCGTCCTTGGGCGCCAAGCAGCTCGGCGCGGTGCTCATCAACCAGCCAGTAGCCCGGGTAGGCCTGGTCGGCGATGCGGTAGTGCTCGGCGGCCGCGTCGTAGCGTGTCTGCACGAGATCGAGCAGTCCGCGTTGCAGTTCAAGCCAGGCGAAGGGGCGCATCTCCTTCGCGGTCAGCGTGTCCTGCGCTTGGACATACAGCCGTTCCGCCTCTTCGGCATGGCCGAAGAGGCGACGGAAGTGGGCGTAGCGCGCGAGATCCTCCCAGCCCGGTGCGTCCGCCAGCAGCCGACGATAGCCGGCCTCGGCGTCGCCGTAGCGACCGATCTGGAGATCGCGATCGGCGATCAGCGCGATCCCCGGACGTGCCGCTGCCACACCCGGCGAGCGCTGCAACGCCGGCAGCACCTGATCGACACGATGGCGCGCGCTGGCCAGCCGTGCCTCGATCAGGCAGAGATCCGGCCAGGGGCCGACCACGGCGTAGGCGCGTTGCAGAGCGTCCGCCACCGCGCCGAGAGCGCGGAGATCGCCGCGCAATTGCGCGTCCTGGAACAGGCGAGCGACATATCGGCTGGCGCGCTCGACATCGCTGCCGGGAAGCAGCGCGGTGGGCGCGAGCTCCTGCAATTCCGTGGCGATGCGCGCCAACGCGTCGGCATGGGACGACGTCCGCACCGGGCGCGGCGCTGGCGCCAACCCTACCACGGCGCGGCCAGGTAGGGGAACACGGTGAGGAAGTCCTTGTCGTTGCGGAGCGGATTGGGCGGCGTCTTCGGCGCCACCGGCGCCTGATCCCAGAGTTTCTGATCGCTGAGCAGGTCGACGTGGTACTTGCGGCCGTTGAACTCGGCGTCCATGTCCAGGAACAGCGACAGGAAGCGGGTGGCGACCTGATCTTCCAGACGTCGTCCGAATGGCCACGTCCCGGTGGTGTCCATGTCGATCGCGCACACGTTGGGCACGAAGATCTCGACCGAACGGCGCAGCGGGATCGGCAGTCCGCGTTTATTCCAGGTGTCATCCGGCATGTTCAGTTGCTGAAAGAGCACCTTCTTCACCAGCGGGAAGGCCTTGGTCAGCAGCGCGTAGGTGCGGTGCACGGAAACCGTCGCGTCGCCATGGTCGAACGCGGATTTCAGGCCGAGGGCGGTGATCGACGGGCCGAAACCCCAGCCGAGATGGGCGAGGCGCTTCACGAAATGCGGACCGAGCCAGAAATTGTTCCCGCCAAGCTGCCGGCTGTTCTCGCGCTCGCTCAACGCCGCATCGGCGAAGGGCTGTCCATCGGTGTCGACCAGCTTGTACTGGTTCAGCTCCTGATCCGAACCGAGGCGGTCGAAGATCGCGCCCAGATGCTCGCCGAGCAGCGGATGGTCGGGAATGGTATCCACCTTGCTCGACGCCTTGCGCACGTAGCTCTCGCCCCAGCAATTGACGATGCGGTCGCGCTGCGGATTCCGTGTCAGGAACGCCATCGGCAGTTCAAGCACGATGGCGTTGCAGTTCTTGCCGGCACGCGCGTCCTCACCGGTGTAGACGAAACGATAGTTGCCATCGGCGTCCTTGGCGAAGCGATCCCCCTTCCATCCCCATGGCCCTGGCGGCAGCGCGCGCTTGACCGTCTTGCCGAGTTCCGGGTCGCGGGGATCGAAGTTGAAGAGGTGGTTGCCTTCAAGCTCCAGCAGGGTCTTGGGGATCGGCAGCTCGCGGGCGTCCTCCTGGTCGTGCGGGACATGGTAGAACTGCGGCGCGTAGTTGATCGAACGGAAGAATCCGGGGAGGTCGTTGAAGAACGCCTCCTCGCGCCCACCGATGAAAGCCTGGATGACATTGCCGTCGGGAGCCTTGATCCCGACCACGCGATTGGTCTCCACGGTGATGGTGAAATCGCCGCCGGGGAAACCCATGAAGGAGACCACCGCCCGGCCTGCCGACGCGTGCCGTACACGCACCTCGGCCGGCTTGAGGACCTCGATGAAGCGCGTCTTGACGCCGTCGAGGAAAGTGAGCAACGCCTTGATGGAATGATCGTCAGCGGCCGGACTGGCGGGTCGGGGCGCCGGCGCCACCCGGATGCGGTAGAGCATGTCCGCATCGAGGACACCCACCTCGGGAACGTGGGCGAAGGTCAGGGCGATGACGGCCTTTTCCCCGGCCGACTCGTCGTCGCTGGGGAAGCCGAACAGGTCGTAGAGATCGGCGGCACTGACGTCGATATCCGAGAAGATCGTGTTGACGGCATTCGGATCATTGTGGTCAGCCATGATGACGCCTCCTGGTCAAGTGACGGTGGATGGACGCTGATGAGGAATCCGTTGCCGTGAGCGCTGACCTCGCGACCGCCGGTGCAGGTCGGCCATGCCGCGCAGCACGTGGGAGCAGGTGCGCTCGCGCTCGACAACGCGTGGAAGCGATCAGTTGCGGAAAGCGGGCGGTACGGCATCGCGGCAGGAGCGACGTCGGGTTCGCGGCCGGCGCCGCAGACCTGCGCTGCGGCCAAGCCACAGGCAGTGGCTGTCGCTGACGAAACACTCGCCCGGCATCTGCCGAATTGGTCACGGGACGCATCCTGCGTTCTCCGAGCAAACGGCGTAGCGAGCGTCGCTGATCCGGCCAAGAGAAATCCATGCCGCGGGGCGGACGCTGGCGTGCTTCTGGCTGCGACGAGCAGGCCGTTTTTTCAGCCGCCTGCTACCGCGCCCGCCGCGCCACCACCAGCACCGCCGCCGTCACCAACGCGCCGCCCAGCGCGGTGATCCAGGTCAGACGTTCGGTCGCCACCGCCACCGACCACAGGGTCGCGCACAGCGGTTCGAGGCAGTAGACCACGCTGGCAGTGGCCGGTGACAGGATGGGCTGGGCTCGGTTCATGACGTGGAAGGCGGCGACCGAACTGAACAGGACGATGGCCGCGCTCCACAGCGCGAAGGTGGGATCGGCGAGGACGCTGACGACCACGGCCGGGGAGTGGAGCCGCCCACCACCGGCAGCGAGGCCGATGGCGGCGCTGACCAGCGTGGTGGTGGCGAACATGGCCAGGGTCAGGACTGCAGGGTCGATCGGGCGCGCCGGGGCGACGGTGCCCGGAGACGCGCCAGCCGTCGCATCGCCCCCGAGCGCCGACGTGCCTTCGTGTGATGACGTCGAGCTTCCGCTGCGCCCCCAGTGGTCGACGGCGAGAATCTGCGCGGTGAACAACAGCATCCCGGCGATCGTCAGCAGTTCGCCCAGCAGCGGCAGGGGCGGCACCGCCACCACGCTGTGCATGGCACCGGCGCCGGGGTTGGGCAGGCCGAGCACCGCACAGCCGATCAGCGCCAGCGCCACTGCCGGCAGCGTGCCGGGGGGCAGTGGTCGGCGCAGGACGACGCGCTGCACCAACGGCGCCAGCAGCACCGACAGGGCGGTGAGCATCGCCGACACCGACGGCAGGCACCAGGCCAGGCCGGCGTTCTGCAGGAACAGGCCCAGTGCGAAGACGCCGCCGATCAGCGTGCCGCCACGCCAGGCGCGGACGTCGCCAGCGCGCTGACGACGCCAGGTCAGCGCGGCATAGAGCGCGGTCGCTGCCAGGAAGCGCCAGGCGTTGAAGGTGGCGCGCCGCGCCAGTTCGTCGCCGACACCGGCGTGTCCGTGGTCGACCCGGCCGAGCTCGGCGAGGGCGAGCTGCATGCCTGGGAAGGACAGACCCCAGGCCACGCAGCACAGCGCCAGCAGGACGACAGCGCGCCGCGGGGTGAGGACGGACGCGGGCATGGGTGGATCATGGACGCTGCGCTGGCGAGGCGAGCGGGGCGCCCTGGGGTGCGCCGAGCAGCGGCGCAACGTCCGCGGCTCGGGCGCTCGGGGCAGACCACGCCGACCACCTCGTGCGCTGCGTGGACACACCGTGCGGCGGGCTGCCGGTACGCGATCCGTTCGCGATCCGTTCGCGATCCGTTCGCGATCCGACTGGGATGCGGTCAGTGCTCACCAGCAGAATTTGGAAAAGAGGTCCCGGTCCAGGTCGGCAGAACACCCGCCGACACCACAAGGCCTGGACCGGGACCAAAACGAGAGGCACGCCTAAAGTTTGTTCGATCAACCATTCGATGCGGGGGCGGACCATGCGACTCCGCGTTCCCACCGCAACACCATCATGGGTACCTGGTGCAACTGTTGCGAAAACGCGTTCACGCCGAGCTGTCGCTGCACGCGGAACACGAGAAGCGGGGGAACATCGCGTTCGTCCTGCTGGCGGCTGAACGTGGACGAGGCCATAGGCGACAACCCCTGGACGGTCATCCGTGACCGTCCAGGGGTGCGCCGTTGGCAAGTCCCGTCCGCGCCGGATTGGCCGGAGCGGACGGGCGGAGACGCGCATTGATCCCTGGGAAATCCAGGGTGATCCTTTGCCGATCGTCAGGTCCATCCAAGCGAGGGACGCAGCCCTCCGACGGTACACCCGTCGCACCACGACTTGGTCTTTCCCGGGATTGGCGAAGGGATCTGAGGCTGTGCATCGCTCCGCTACGCCGGTAGGTACGCGGCCCGATCGGAAACCGGAAGTCGCGTGGTTACCTCCTGACCGGCGGTGAGCCCTGGTGGCAGACGTGCCGGGCTCCACCCTCGCCAGCAACGACGGTTGCCCGCGACGTCGACCTGCGTGGCGGTACAGGACCAGCGCCCATGAGTCCGAACCTGCCGGATTGTCCGCTGCAACGGCTGAGCGCAGCGTGGGTAGTGCAGCAGGGGCAGGACGTAGCGCCGATGGCCAGGAGACTCCACCCCGATTGCCCCACCGTGCAGCGCTTCTAGCATCCGCGTCCGCATCTCCGTGAAGTCCTCCGTCCGCTCCATCGCCGGTCTGGCACTGCTGCTCACCGCCTGCGCCACACCGGCGCCACGATCCCCTCCGTCGTCGTCCGCTCCCGGCACCACCACCTTCGCGCCCCCGGACCTGCCCGGCGAGGCGGCCGCGATCGTCGTCGATTCGGCCCAGCCCGAACCGGGTGCGACCTCCGCCCTCCCGGCGACCGCGCTCGATCGCATCGCCTGCCTGCGCCAGGCGCGCAGCGGCAACCGCCCCTATCGCATCCGTCTCAGCGAACTCGAACGCACCCGGCTCGAACGCTCGATCGCCTTCTACACCGTCTACCAGCCCAAGCTAATCGCCGACTACACCGTCTCGAACAGCGAGGATTTCGGCGGCGCCGCGCTCACCGCCAACCTGCCCGTACTGGGGTTCGAGATCCAGCCGTTCCTGCGGCTGAACTATCAGCAGGTCCCCGGCGATCCCGCCCAGGAGCACACCACGTCCCAGGGCGTGGCGATCAGCCGGGCGTTGTTCGGCATCCACGAACACCTGCGCCAGCGCCTGCCCATCACCCAGGCCGAATACGACCTGCTGGCAACCGCCAACCGGGTGCAGCTCGATGCCCGGCGGCTCGATCTCGACGCCACCCGCGCCTTCTTCGCGCTGCAGCGCGCCGAACGGCGCCGGCAGGTCCGCCAGATCCGCGTCGCCAGCGCCAAGGAGTTCGTCGAGACCACCCACCAGAACGTGGTGCAGGGATTCAAGGCGCCGATCGAAGACCTCAATGCCGAGATCGACCTCAACCAGGCGGAGGCGGACCTGCTCAGCGAGGAGACCAACGTCAACGACGCGCGCGAAGTGCTCGCCCGCCTGCTCGGCGTCCCGATCACCACGCCGCTGACCATCACCCAGGAGGACCTTGCCAACCTCGCCGTCGTTCTGCCCGACCTCGACGGCGATCTGGCGCTGGTCTCAGCCCGTCATGAGGACTTGATCAACCGCGCCCTCGACATCGATCTCTCGCTGCAGGACAAGCGCATCCAATCCGACCGGCTGCTCCCGCGCATCACCGCCAGCCTGGTGCTCGAACATCGCCAGGACGGTTCGGCCTTCTTCGACGACGAGGCCGGCAACGAGAACATCGCCGCGCTCACCTTCACCTGGGTGCTGCCGCTCGACCTCCTCGCCAATGACCGCAACCGGCTGCGCCAGCTCGAACGCCTTGTCAGCGAACGGATGATCGCCCTGCGCGACGCCCAGGCCGCGCTCGAACAGCAGTTGCGCGGGCTGTACCGGCGGATGGCCCAGTTCCAGCGCTCGGTCGAACTTGCGCGCATCCGCTTCGAGGCGGAAAAAGCCAAGCTCACCGCCACCCTCGCCCGCTACCAGGCCGCCGTCATCGACAACCTTGAGGTCACCCGCGCCAAGGCCGATCTCGACAACGCCGCACTCAACCTGCTGGAGACGCGCATCGGTCTGGTCACCGCCATGGCCGAATACATCGCCGTGCTGCCGGCGCGGCCGGGGACATGAGCTCTGCAATGCTGCGGATCTGCGGACCTGCCCTCATCGCGCTGGTCATCCTGAGCGCCTGCGCTCCCCCTCCTCCTGCCGTCACTGCGGTCGAGGAGTCGTATGCCGCCCTGCCCCTGGCCGGCGATCTCGCCCTGCCGCTGATCGGCAGCCTGGGCAATCGTCAGCCGGTGGCGCATCTGGCGCCGATGCCCGGGGTACCGGTGGAATGGGTGCGCGACGAAGGCGAGGCGGTGCGTACCGGGGAGCCGCTGCTGCGCTTCGACGCCGTGCCGGTGCGGCGCTGGATGGGCGAGACCGACCGCCTGATCAGCGAACAGCAGGCCGGGCTCGATCTCGACCGTCTGCGCACCGATGACCGGCTGACCGAACTGCTGGCGACCCGCGATGACTATCAGGCCCAGCTCGCGGTGCTCGCCGCCGCCATCGCCGCCACCGCCGTGCGCGACGAGGAGCAACTGGTCATCGCCCGCGCCGAACTGGCCAAGGCCGAGCGCGAGCTGGCGCAGGCTGGCGACCGGCTGACCCGGCTGCGCGCCCTGGACGCCGGCGGTTTCGCCTCGCGGCGTGCCCTCGACGAGGCTGCTGACGCCGTCGAACTGGCGACGGCGCGGGTCGAGGTGCCGCGTCTGCGCCTCCAACTGCTCGCCACCACCAGCGACACCGCCACCCGCCGCCGGCTGCAGATCGACGCGCTCAAGCAGGGACTCGACCTCGGTAACCAGGCCGACAACACCGGCATCTACAGCACGCTGTCCGCGCTCGCCGCGCTCCAGGACAAGCAGGTCAAGGCCACCCGGCGCAACCTCCACAACGCCCGCCGCGAAAACGCCGCGCGCGCCGAGATCCTCGCCCAGCCCGCGCTGGCCGCCGCCGCCGATGGCCTGGTCCAGCATCGTCGCGGCGGACTGTCGGCCGGCGCCAAGGTGACGCTGTCGGCCAGCATCTTCGTGCTCGATGAACGCGAACTGGTGGTCGGCTTCCTGATCCCCGAGCGCTGGCGCGGACTGGTCGCCGCCGGCGACGACGGCAGCACGGTCGAGATCGCCTTCCCAGCGCTCGATCATCGCCCGCTGCTTGGCCGGGTGCTGTCGGTGGGCAGTCTGCCCGAGACCAGCCGCGACGGCACCGCTCGCGGCTTCGCCTGCACCGTCCGCCTCACCGGCCTGCCCGATGACCTGCGTGGACGCCTGCGCCCGGGCATGCACGCCGCCGCCGAGCTGCGCGTGGCGGCGCCGGCGACAGCGGTGACGGTGCCGCTGTGGTGCGTCGACAATCTCCAGCGTCCGAGCGTGCGCCTGGCCAGCGGCAGAGAAGTCGCCATCAGCGGCTTCGCGATCGGCGCCGACTTCGTCGCCTTGAGTGGATTGGAACCCGGCACCCGGGTGCTGCCGCGCGCCGGTCGGCCGGCCACCGGCGCCCGCCGCCTGGCCGGTGTCGTCGAAGCGGCGCAGGCCAACCGCATCCTGCTCTCCAGCGATGGCTGGGAACTGCGCGAGATCGTGCCCGACGGCGCCACGGTCGCCGCCGGCGCGGTGGTGGCGCGGATGAACAAGGCCTTCGGTTTCGGCTACGGCGGCAACCGCAATGATCCCGGTCAACTCGCCTTCGACGTCCAGTTCGCCGAACTGGTGGCCAAGGCCGATCTCGAACTGGCGCGCCAGCAGGCCGACGCCGACCTCGCCAAGGCGCGCGTCGAAGCGCGCAAGGCGGTGCTCGACGCCGAGCGAGCACGCATCACCTGGCTGCTCGCCGCCTTCGCCAGCATCGATCTCGACAGCGCCGAGGCGCGCGCCGCCGCCACCTCCGCCCGCATCGCCCGCGGCAATGCCGCCGAGAAGCATGCCGCCGCTGCCGACCCGGCGGTGGCCATCGGCCTGTCCGAACACGCCCGTCGCGATCTCGTCCGCGACCTCGCCGTCGCCCGCTTGAAGGAACGCCAGAGCGAGCTGACGCTGGCGGCGGCGACGCATGGTCGCGATGCCCTCGCCACCTGGTCGACGCACGCCGCCTGGCTCGATAGCGAGTCCGCCGCGCAGCTCGCCCGGGCCGCCGAAAGCATGGCCATGGAACGTCACGCGCTGACCCTGGGCATGGCCGCCGATGCCTACCAGCAGGCGCTGCGCCAGACGCGCTGGCAGAAGGCGCAGATCGCCGATGAGGAAGTGCGCGCCCCCATCGCCGGCCGGGTCTATCACCGGCTGATGGACGATGGCAAGCCGCTGACGGTGGGCAGCCCGGTGCGCGCCCGCGAGCTGGCGCGCATCCCTATCGGACCGCGCCGGCAGTTCGTCATCGAGGTGCCCGCGCGCTTCTACGGCCGCTTCGCCAGCGGTCAGACCATCTCCTTCATGGCCCCCAGCGTCGCCGCCGAACCCCTCACCGGCGAGATCGCCGCGGTGGCCGCCTGCTTCGTCGCACCCAGCGCGCTCAAGGACGCCGCCAGCCGCGCCGTCGGCCTCGCCGAGCCGGTGTTCACCGTGACCATCGCCTTCACCCTGCCCGACCATCTGGTCGAGCTCGCACCTCCGGGGATCACGGCGTATGTCGATCTCTGAATCGCTGCCGCGGTGCGCTGGTCCGCAGATCAGCAGCGGCCTGCGGGCCGGGCTCCTGGTCGCCGCCTTCGGCGCCCTGGTCGCGAGCGATGCGTGGACGGTGCCCGCCACCCCCGAACCGATCGTCATCACTTTCAGCGGCCTGGTGGTGGCCGACCGCGACCGCGTGCAGGGTTTCAACGCGCCGGCGATCAACGCCATCGTCGACTGGCATTGCCAGGTCGGCCAGGCGGTGCGGCGCGGCGATCGCCTGGCCACCTTCGACACCGCGCTGATCGCCGAATCGGCCGCCCGCAAGCGCCATGATCTGCTGGTGGCAGAGCGTGAATTCGCCATCGCCGAACTCGCCCTGGCGCAGGAATTGGCCGCGCTCGACGACGAACGGCGCGCCGCTGAGAGCGATCTGGCGGTATGTCGCGCCGCTCTCGCCACCGCGGCCGCCGGCGATCCGCAGCGCCTGGCGCTGCTGGCGGCGCAGCGCATCCGCGCCGAGCGCGAAGTCGCCGAACGCGAATCGCTGCGCCGCCAGCAGGACGTGCTGCAGCGCTCCGGCCAGATCGCCGCCAGCGAGTTGGCGGCGGCGGTCAAGGCGGTCGAACTCGCCCGCCTGGCGCTGGCCCGCGCCATCCGCGAGGAGGAGATCGCCCGCAGCGATCCCCGCCAGCTCGCCAGCGACCGTCTGCGCGTGCAGGAGGCGCAACTGCTGGCGCGGATCGGCGCCAAGCCGGTGGGGAAGAGCGACGCCGAGGCTGGCCTGAGCGGGCGCCTGGCCGCGGTGGGCGACAAGCAGGCGCGCCAGCGCACCGGCGCCAGCGCCGACCGTGATCGCGCGGCATTTGACCTCCACGTCGCCGAGCGCGACACCGCCGATCGCACGCCGTTGGCGTGGATCGAGATCGCAGGCGGCGGCAGCGTCCGACGCTTCTCCTTCCGTCCCTCCGACGCGCCGGAACCGGCGGGCTGGACCGCCGACCATGGCGATGCCTTCACCGCCGAACGCGGCTGGGGCTGGGACGCCGCCGTCACCGGCGCGGTGGTTGAACGGGGTCAAGGCGAAGGCGGCAGCCGCCAACGCCGTGGCCGGCGCGGTCGTCCCGGCGTGACCCGCGGCAAGGAGGGTGCCGCGTCACCTGAGCGCCTCGATCCGCCACCGGCCGACGCCGACGCGATCGCCCCCCGGCCTTGGCTGACCCTGGCGCTGATCCAGGGGCAGGCGACCTGGCGGCTGCTCCTGCCGGCGGGCGACTACCACCTCGCCATCGGCCTCGACGACGTCTGGGACTGGGATGGCGCTCTGCTGCGCGTCGCCGATGGCGCCGCGTCAGCCGAGGTGATCCACGTCGGTGGACGCCAGGCGGCGCGCGCGCGCCTGGTGGTTGAGCACCGCCTGCGCGTCGACGCTGGCGAGCTGCGTGTGGTCGTCGGCGACGACGTCGGCAAGGCGCTGCGCGCCCCTGGCGATGGCGTCGCCTGGCCGCGCGATGGCCTGGCCCGCGGCTGGCGCGTGGAATGGGTCGAGGAACCGCTGGTCTTCTTCGCCGACCCGCACCGCTTCAGCATCAGCGCCCGGGTGCGCCAGGACCAGGCCGGCTCGCTGCATGCCGGCAGCGCCGGCGAGCATGCCCTGGCCACCGACGAGGTCGCGATCAGCTCGCCCGGGCTCGCTCCGCTGCGCGGCCGCATCACCGCGGTCGGCACCAAACCGGTGGCCTGGTCGACCGCGCCACTGGCCTGGCGCGAGCGCAACCAGCAGAACGAACAGGACCTGATCGCCCGCGAGGTGAGCGTCGAACTCTCCGGCGACGACGCCGCCCGTCTGCGTCTGGGCAGCCCGGTGCAGCTCGCCGCCTGGGTGACCCCTCCGCCGGGCACGGTGGTGCTGCCCGCCCATCTCGCAGTGAGCGACGGCAGCCGCTGGTGGGTGCAGGAATCCGGCGCCGCCGCCCGCGAGGTGGCGGCGACGCGCATCGGCGGCCAGGTGGCGGTGCGTTCCGGCGTGGTCGCCGGCGCCCGCCTGGTGCCACCGGCACCACCGGCCGCCACCGACAGCGCCACCCTGCCGGCCGGTGTGCTGGTGCCCGGTCGGCGTACGCCAGTGGCGATGACCCAGCAGTCATGGGGCCGCATCAAGGATCTCGTCCCCGGCGGCAGCCAGGTGCGCGCCGGCCAGGAAGTGGTGTCGCTCTACAACCCGTCACTGGAGGCCGAACGCGAGAAGATCGAACAAGACAAACGCAAGGCACGCCAGGATTTCCTCATCGCCGGCGAGATGCGCCGGGTGAAGGACATCGCCGGCAAGCAGGAGCAGGCCGAGCGCCAGCTCGCCGGACGCTCCGCCCGCCTGGCCGTCAGCGAGGCCAGCCAGGTGGCGCCGACGCTCGCCGCCGATGCCGATGACGCGCGCCAGCGTGCCGAACTGGAAGCGGCGTTCGCCAACGAGCGCCTGCGCGGACTCACCGCGATCGGCGTTGCCGATGCCGCCGCCGGCCGCCACGAGGACAGCCGCGTGGCCTCGGCCCGCGCCGAAGCGGCGATCGCCGGACTGGCGGCGGCGAAGGCGCGGGTCGGCGAGGTCGCGGCATTGCGCGCCCGCGACTGGTTCGCGGTACGCGGCGCCAACGCCGCCTGGCAGGACGCGCTCGGCCAGGACAGCCTGCGCGAAGGCCAGTCGGCGATCACCCGCACCGAGGACGAGATCGCCGCCCAGCAGGCGCAGTATGCCCTCGCCCAGGCGCTGGAAGGCAGCCGCTGGGAACAGAACTTCGCCTTGGCGCGGCGCATCCTCGCGCCCGCCGATGGCCGCATCCATTACCTGACCGGCTGGAACGATCAGGACGACCGCGTCGGCACCATCGGCCGCGACTTCCTGGTGTGGTCTGGCCTGACCATCGCCGAAGTACTCGACGAACGCAGCCTGGCCTTCCGCGTCGAACTGCCCGAGCATCGCTACCCGCAGCTGAGCGTTGGCACCAAGACCACGGTCATCCTCGCCACCGCCGACCGCCGGCGGCTGGACGGCGCCATCAGCGAGATCGGCAAGGCGGTGTTCCCGCCGCGCGACAGCCGCACCCGCGACACCGGCCAGGCGGTGTCGAGCCAGCGCGTGTTCACCGTCACCGTCGAATTCGCCGTGCCCGACGATCTCACCGGCCGGCTGGAGCCGGGCATGAAGGGCTGGCTGGATCTGCCATGAAGTGGGCCGCCCTGGTCCTGGTCGTCCTCGCCGCCAGCGCCGCGGCCTGGCATTTCACCCGTGCGCCCAGGGCCGCGGTCACGGCGCGCTTCCATGAAGCCGTGGTCAGCCAAGGCGATCTCACCTGGACGCTGCATGAGGCCGGGACGCTGTTTCCGCGCGATCCCCACCTGATCAAGGCGCGCTTCGCCGGACGCTTGCAATGGATGGCTGAGGATGGCACCTGGGTCGAGGCCGGCGACACGGTGTTCGTGATGAACGAGGAGGACGAACTCAAGCGCGTCGCCGAGGAGCGTTCGCGTCTGCTCAGCGCCCGCCAGGAGCAGCGCCTGGCGCGGCTGCGGCGTACCCATGCCACCACCGCCGAAGCGCAGAAGCTGGCGGTGGTGCGCCGCGCCCTGGAGATCGAGCAACTGCGCCATCGCATCCTCACCACCACCCCGCTGGGCGGCGAGGAACTGGTGCGCCTGCACCGCGAACTGCTGCCGATCGAGGCCGAGACCGCCCGTCTGCGCCTGCGCGTCGATCAGGCGCAGGACGCCTTCCTCATCGCCCAGGACGCCTACTTCGCCGCGCTGGACAGGTGGCAGGATCATCGCGCCGCCCTGCTGCGGATACAGGCACGCATCGACGAGCAGGTGACCGCCGGCACCGGCGCTGCGCCCGAGGAGAGCGCCGCCGAACGCAGCGAACGCGAAGTCGCGGTCGCCCGTCTGGCCGAGGCGCGCGCCGAATTCGCCGCCCTCGGCGGCCGCACCGCCGGACTCGCCGGCACGCTCGCCGCCACGCGCAGTGAGCGCGATCGCGTGAAAGCCCCCTACGACGACCTTTCTGCGCAGCTCACCGCGCGCGAGGAACGCGAACGCGAATTGGCCATCCGCATCGAGATCGAGAAGCGCGGCCTGACCGCCACCCAACTGCGTCTCGACGAGGAAGCGCAGCGCCTGGGACTGGCCGAGGCCGAGCGCAAGCTCGCCGCCGGCACCGTCACCCTCGCCGCCGGCGCGCTCAGCCGCGCCGGCTACGAAGCGCTGGACACCGCGGTGCAGTCGGCCCGCGCCACCCTCGACATCACCCGCGCCCGTCTGGCCATCGCCGAGCGTCCGCCAGCGCCGGAGATCCTCGCCGAGGCGGCGATGAAGCTCGAACGCGCTGCGACCCGGGCGGCGGCGGCCCAGGCCAACCACGACCGCAACCTGGCGGTGATCGATCAGGAGATCGCCCTGGCCGAGGCCAAAGTGGCACGCCTGCGCGCCTCGATCACCGCCCGCAGCCGCAACTTCGCCGCCCTGGTCGAAGGCAGCCTGCAATTCGCGGAGCGCGAGCTCGGCCTGCTCGGCCCTGACGAAGGTGATCGCCGTCGTGAGGTGGAATCCGAAATCGCCGAGCTGCGCTCCCAGCTTGAGGCCGCCCGCGCCAACCCGCCCAACATCGAAAAGGCGCCGGTCGCCGGCATCGCCATGGTCAAGAAGCAGGGCGACCGCCCGCGCCAGGCCGGCGACCGCGTCCAGGACGAGGACGTGCTGATCGAGCTCTATCCCTCCGCCAACATGGAGGTGCAGGTCAAGGTCAACGAGACCAACGTCGGCCGCCTGCGCCCCGGTCTGGCCGCGCGGGTGGTCATCCCCGCGCTCAAGGATCTCGCCTGCGTCGGCAACGTGCACCAGGTCGCCGGTGTCGGCCGTGACAAGGCCGCCGATAGCGGCGGCTTCGCCGATGTCGTCCAGTTTGACGTGCGCGTGCGGCTCGACCGTGCCGAAGCCGCCTTCCGCCCCGGCATGACCGCCCTGGTCGACCTGGTGGTCGAACGCCGCGACGGCGTGCGCTGGCTGCCGCGCGCGGCGATCCGCCGGGATGGCGACACCTTCGCCGTCCTGGTGCCCGGCGCCAAGGTCCCCGAGCTGCGCCGGCTGCGCGGTTATTTTTTCGCCGACGATGCCTTCGTCGTCGAGGACGGCCTCGCCACCGGCGACCGCGTGCTGATCGAACGGGTGGTGGAGGAGTGACCGCCCCCCTCATCGAACTGCGCGGCGTCACCCGCACCTATCACGTCGGCGACGCCGATGTGCACGCCCTGGCCGGGATCGACCTGATCATCCGCCGCGGCGAACTGGTCGCCATCGTCGGTCCGTCGGGCAGCGGCAAATCGACGTTGATGTACCTGCTCGGACTGCTCGACCAGCCGACCACCGGCAGCTACCTCCTCGATGGCCAGGAAGTCGCCCACCTCGGCGACCACGAGCTGTCGCAGGCGCGCAACCGCGGCATCGGCTACGTCTTCCAGCAGTACCACCTGCTCGCCGAACTGACGGTGAACGACAATGTCGGCCTTGGTCTGGTCTACGGCGGCGTGGCGCCGGCGATCCGCGCCGGCATCGCCGCCCGGCTGACCGCCGCGCTCGGTCTCGGCCACCGCACCGCCCACACCGCCCGGGAACTGTCCGGCGGTCAGCAGCAGCGCGTCGCCATCGCCCGCGGTCTGGCCTGCTCGCCACGGCTGATCCTGGCCGACGAACCGACCGGCAATCTCGACCGCCGCACCGGCGCCGAGATCCTCACCCTGTTCAAGCAGTTGCACGCCCAGGGCCACACCGTGGTGGTGATCACCCACGACCTCGACGTCGCCCACCAGTGCGAGCGCGTGGTGCGCATCATCGACGGTCGCATCACCAGCGACGAGCCGGTCGCCGCCGCCTCCAGTAGCGCGGACTCGCAGGCCGCAACCCCTGCAACGCAGACGGCCGATCACGGACCGGACGTCCGTCCATTGTCTTCACGCGAAGGGGGCAGCGCCGAAGGCGCGTTCGTTGGGGACGCGAGCCGGCGTCGAGCGCCCCCAACCAACAGCGGTGTCCGCCTCGCCGACCTCGTCCGCATCGCCGTGAGCGAAGGCCTCTACGCCCACAAGCTGCGCAGCCTGCTGACCATGCTCGGCATCATCTTCGGCATCGCCGCGGTGATCGCGATGACCGCCATCACCGAGGGCGGCAAGCGCCGGCAGCTCGAACAGATCCGCCAGATCGGCATGAACAACATCCAGGTGCGCGCGCGCGACCTCGACGGTCTGCGTCTGCTGCGCCTGCGCCGGCTGAATCCCGAAGGCGTTTCGCTCAGCGACCTCGACGCCATCCGTAAGCATGTGCCCGGCATCGCCGCGACCACGGCGTGGAAGGGCGTCCGCGCCGAGCTGCGCCGCGGCGAACGGCTGGTCGACGACGCCGGCGTCACCGGCGTCACCGGCGATTTCGAGACGGTGGCCAACTTCCACGTCGAGCACGGCCGCTTCCTCGCCGCCGAGGACGAAGCGGCCAGCCGCCGGGTGTGCGTGCTCGGCGCCGTAATCGCTGACCGCCTCGGTCTCGATGGCAGCGCCGCCCTCGGCCAGCAGGTGCTGGTCGGCGACGAGCCGTGCACGGTGATCGGGGTGATGCGTCGACGGCCGTTCACCACCAGCGACATCGCCGACGTCGCCATCGTCGACCGCAACCGCGAGGTCTACCTGCCCTTCGCCACCCTGCGCGCCTTCTTCCGCAAGGAGCCGCGCGCCACCTGGTTCGACGCCATCTCGCTGCGCATGGACAGCGACGAACAACTGCTTGAGCGCAGCAAGCTGATCCACCGCATCGTCGGCGACCTGCACCAGGACGCCGACGACTTCCAGGTCACCGTGCCGCTGGAATCGCTCAAGCAGGCGCAGCAGACCAAGGAGGTGTTCAACGTCATCATCATCGTCATCGCCGCCATCTCGCTGATCGTCGGCGGCATCGGCATCATGAACATCATGCTCGCCTCGGTCACCGAACGGACGCGCGAGATCGGCGTCCGTCGCGCCGTCGGCGCCAGCCGCCGCGACATCATGCGCCAGTTCCTCGCCGAATCGCTGGTGCTGTCGCTCTCCGGCGGCGTGCTCGGCGTCGGCCTCGGCGTCGGCGCCGGCCTCGGCATCCAGGCCGCCTTCGGCTTCGCGGTGGCGTTCAGCCCGCTGATCATGGCCATCGCCACCGTCGTCTCGATGGCCATCGGCGTCGGCTTCGGCCTCTACCCCGCCTGGCTGGCGGCGCGGATGAATCCGGTGGAGGCCTTGCGAAGTTGAGAGGTTGAGAGGTTGAGAGGTTGAGAGGTTGAGAGGTTGAGAGGTTGAGAGGTTGAGAGGCGGTGGAGGTGAGGTGAAGCGGCTGCGCGTCGCGATGTGTGCGTCAGCCGGCTCCGGCCTCACGCTGGCGAGCGATCAAGCCGATCGCTCACCTCTTCTGCGTCTCAACCTCTCAACTTCTCAACCTCTCAACCCTCGACGATCACCCATCCATCCGCTCCACCCGCATCAGAAAGATCTTCCCGTCGCCGATGCGGCCGGTGCGGCAGGTGCTGACCACCAGGTCGCAGAAGGCGTCGCGCTGCTCGTCGCGGACCAGGGCGGTGATCACCACCTTGGGCAGGAAGTCGATGCGGTACTCGGCCTGCTGGTAGTCCTCGAGGTGGCCCTTCTGCCGCCCGTAGCCTCGCGCCTCGGCGGCGTCGAGGTCCACCACCAGGTCGCGTTCCAGCAGGCGCTGGCAGAGCACCTCGGCACGCTGCGGCCGAACCACGACGACGGCTTTCAACATGGCGCCTGGCTTCTGGCTGCTGGCATGGTGCGGTAGATCGCTGTGAAGGCGACCGCCAGGCCGCCTTACGAAGCGATCGCGCCGATGGCGCGATACTTGGCGTAACGGCGGTCGAGCAGGGCGTCGACCGGCAGCGCGCACAGCGCGGTGAAGTTCCGCACCACCGCCGCCTTGAGCAGTTCGGCCATCGCCGTGGGCTGGCGGTGGGCGCCGCCGGCGGGCTCTTCGATGATCTCGTCGACTATGCCGAAGCCTTTGAGCGGCACGCCGGTCAACGCCAACTTCTCGGCGGCGACGTCCTTCTTGCTGCCGTCCTTCCACAGGATCGCGGCGCAGCCTTCCGGGCTGATCACCGAGAAATAGCTGTTCTCGAGGATGAGCATGCGATCGCCGATGCCGATGCCGAGCGCGCCGCCTGAACCGCCCTCGCCGATCACCACCACCACGATCGGCGTGCGCAGCAGCATCATGTCACGGATGTTCTCAGCGATGGCGATCGATTGACCGCGTTCCTCGGCTTCGACGCCGGGGTAGGCGCCGGGGGTGTTGATCAGGCACAGCACGGGCAGGCGGAAACGCTCGGCCAGCCGCATCTTCAGCATCGCCTTGCGGTAGCCCTCGGGGTGGGGCATGCCCCAATTGCAGCGGTGCTTCTCGGCCAGGTCCTTGCCCTTCTGCTGCCCGATCACCATGCAGCCGATGCCCCCGATGCGGCCGAGCCCGGTGATGATCGCCTCATCATCACCGAAGGCGCGGTCGCCGGACAGCGGCACGAAGTCCTCGACCAGGTAGTCGATGTAGTCCGAGGTCTGCGGCCGCTGGGGATGGCGGCTGAGCTGCACGCGCTGCCACGGCGTCAGCGTGGCAAAGGTGCGCCGGGTCTCGGCGGTGAGTTTTTCGCGGAACGACCGGATCTCGCCGGCCATGTCCATGCCGGTCGACTCTCCGAGCTGCTCGAGTTCGGCGATCTTGGTCTCAAGCTCGACCAGCGGGCTGAGGAAGTCGAAGGGGCTGCTCACTGACACGGCTCCAGCGGTGCGCCGCGCAGGGTAGGGGCCTGTGGGGGGAAGGGAATGTCTCGCGTGGGGAACGGAATGCCTCGACGTGCGTGGTCGCCAGGGGGCGGGGAACGCTGAGAGGCTGAGAGGTTGAGAGGTTGAGAGGTTGAGAGGTTGAGAGGCAGAAGAGTGGGGCGACGCATGCGCTCTCACCGTACCGCTGCCGCCTCTCAACCGCTCGGCCGCTCAATCTCCCGCTGCACGCCCCGGCCGCCTGGCCCCCGCCGCCAATGGCCACGACAGGAAGCCCTTGGCGGCCCCGGACTCCGCAGCATCATGCGCCGCGCCGCGAGGAGCCTTCATGACCGTCACCGTCCGCATCCCCAGCGTGCTGCGCAACCTGACCGCCGGGAAGGAGACCATCGCGGTCGCGGCCGGCACCGTCGATGAGGCGCTTGGCGCGGTCGAGACGCTGCATCCCGGCATCAAGGCGCGGTTGTGCGATGAGGCCGGCAAACTGCGCAAGTTCGTCAACGTCTTCGTCGCCGAGGAGGACATCCGCTTCCTCGACGGCCAGCGCACCGCGGTCAAGGACGGCGACTTCATCGACATCGTGCCGGCCATCGCCGGCGGTGCTGGCGGCGTCCGTTGAGCCAGACCGGCGGCAGCGCCGCCGATGCCGCCCTGCCTGAGCTGGTGCGGCTGCGCCTCGATCTCACCAACCATGGCGTGCGCCTGGGCGATGACCTCATCACTGCGGGTTTCGCGCTCGCGCTGGCCGGAACGACGGTGGCAGGCGAACCCGGTGCCGAAGGCATCGATCTGATCCTGCCCGGCGGCTTCTGGACCAACGTCAGCGTCGCGCCCGGCTACGCACGCACGTCGCCCTACACGCTGGTGCAAGGCGGCGATGGCGCGGGGTTCCTGCTGCGCCACCGCAGCCGAGGCGACATCGCGGTCTCCGTGCCCGACACCGTGCGTTTCCGTCATCAGCGCACCCACACCGGCTGGTCGTGCGGGGACATCGGCGCCATCCACGGCAACTGGCTGGTGGTGGCGCCCTTCGCGGCGCAGCGCGAGCTTGATCTCGACCGGCCGCGACGCTTTCTGGGACTGCCGCCGCAGCGGCCGCTGACCAAACGCCAATGGCCGGTCGATGAGGTGGTGGCCTGCGCCGAGGCGGCGTGGCGGCACGCCGGCGCCCGGCTGGTGCATCTCGAAGCCGGACACCTGCTCAAGGATGATGGCGGTCTGGCCGACCTGGCGCCCTACATCGCCGCGCTGCGTCGGGCGCTGCCCGTCCTGATCAGCGTGGCGGTGCTGCCGCCCGCGGATCCGACCCTGTGCCTGGATCTCTATGCCGCCGGCTGCGACGCGATCAGCTACCACCTGTTGGCCTGGGACGAGGCCAGCGCCACCCGGGTGGCGCCGCTGCGCAACCGTTTCGTGCCGCATGCGCGCATCCGCGCCGCCCTGGCGGCGGCGGCGCGCTGGTTTCCGGCCGGCGCGGTGTCCACCGACCTGCTCATCGGACTCGAACCGCTCGACCATCTGCACACGGCCCTGGCCGCGTTGATGGCGGAGGGCGTGGTGCCCAACCTGGCCGTCTTCCGACCGCTGCCCGGCGCCGAGGACGAAGCGCCGCACGGTGATCTGGTGCCGACCGAACCGCTGCTGGCGCTGATGGCCGAACGCAACCGTCTCGTCCGCGCACATGGCCTGTGGCACAACCGCGTGCGCGGCTTCCCGCGCACCCTGTCCGGCATCGACCGCTATGCGCCTGGTCAGCTCGATCGCGTCTATGCCGGTGTGCGCCGTGCCCTGCGCGTCGAATCGGCGACGCCGTGAGCAACGCCCCCCTGCTGCCGCCCGGACGCCCGCGCTATTTCGGCGCGCCGGCGCCGTGGCTGGTGGTCCAGCGCGGTTGGCGGCCGCTGGTGGTGGCGCTGGTGATGGCCGGGCTGATCGGCGCCTTCTGGTGGTCGGACTCGCTACCCGCCCAGGGCACGCCTGATCAGCTCGGCCGTCAGGGTCTGCGCACGCTGGCGGTGTTCATCGCGGCCGTGGTGCTGTGGGTCACCGAGGCGACCCCGCTGGTGGTGACCGGCATCGGCGTCTTCGTGGCGCTGGTGCTGTGCGGCTACGACGTGCCGGCCAAGGGCGCCGCGCCCGGCCTGGTGCGCTTCACCCCGCAGCAGGTGTCGAACTGGTTCGGCGACCGCGTGGTGTTCTTCCTGCTCGGCATCTTCCTGGTCGCCGGCGCGCTCAGCGCCGCGCATGTCGTCGATCACGCCGCGCTGCGCCTGCTGAATCTAGTCGGCACCAGTCCGCGCCGGCTGCGTCAGGGCGTGTTCTGGACCACCTTCTTCGCCAGCTTCCTCATGGCCGAGCACGCGGTGGCGGCGATGCTCTTCCCGGTGGTGGCGCGCATCCGCGATGCGCTCGGCCGACCGCGCCAGTCATCGACCTGGGTCGCCGGCACCTTCCAGGCCCTGGCCTGGGGTGCCACCATCGGCGGCATCACCACCTATCTCGGCGGCGCCCGCATCGCCCTGGCCATGGGCATCGCCCGCAACCAGGGCATCGAGGTGCCCGGCTTCTTCGAGCTGATGGCCTACAGCCTGCCCATCGCCATCCCCTTCGCGCTGCTCGCCGCCGTGCTGCTCGAGTTCGCTTTCCCGGTCGACATCGATTCGGTGCAAGCCGCGCGCGATGCTCTCGGGGAGCGCCGCCGCGAACTCGGCCGCTTCGGTCCGCGCCAGATCCTGGTCACCACCGTGCTGGCGCTGACCGTGGCGGCGTGGGCCGGCTTCGGCGTCTCCTACCTGGCGCCGGTGGCGCTGGGATCGGCGGCGGTGCTGCTGGGCAGCGGCCTGGTGCGCTGGCACGAGGTGCAGCCGCACGTGCCCTGGGATCTGCTGATCATGGAAGGCGGCGCCTTGGCGCTGTGCGCGGCGCTCGAAGCCACCGGTGCCGCCACCTGGGGCGCCCACCAGGCCTTCGGCCTGCTCGGGCAGAATCAGTTGCTGATCATCGTCGCCATCACCGTCGCCACCATCCTGCTCACCGAGATGTTCAGCAACCCGGCGGTGGTGACCATGCTGGTGCCGTTGCTGCTGGCCTCGTCGGCGACGCTCGGCTTCAAGGGTCAGGAGATCATCCTGGTGCTTGCCGTGGCCCTGCCCTGCGGGCTGTCGTTCATCCTGCCCACCGGTTCGCCGCCCCTGGCCATCGCCTTCGCCAGTGGTGAGTACAAGGTCGCCAAGGTCGCGGGCTGGGGCGTGATCCTCGACCTGCTGGCGGTGCCCATCATCGTGGCGGCGTGGTGGCTGGTGTGGCGGGGACTGGCCGGCGGCTGAGCCAGGCCGGTCGCTGCTCATGAAACCCATGAAGATCTCGCCGCGAAACTGATCAAGCCGCCTCAGCGGCGAGGCGCAGCCTTTCCCCCGCACGCCCCGTCGCTAGCACTCAGCCACCATGCCGGTCCTGGTGCTCAACTGCGGTTCGTCCTCGGTCAAATACGCGCTGATCGACCCCGCAACCGGTGAACGCTTGGCCGTCGGCCTGGGTGAACGCCTGGGCACCGGCGAGGCGGTGCTGGTGTCGACCATCGGCGCCGCCAAGGACCGCCAGCCGCTGCCCGGAGCCGACCACGCCACGGCGTTGCGCGCGGTGGTGGCGTTGCTGACCAGGGCCGGCCTGCTGACGCGCATTGACGCCGTCGGCCACCGCGTGGTGCATGGCGGCGAGCGCTTCACCGCCTCCTGCCTGATCACCGCCGAGGTGGTCGCCGGCATCGACACCTGCGCCGCACTGGCACCGCTGCACAATCCACCCAACCTGGTCGGCATCCGCCTGGCGCAGGAATTGTTTCCGCGCCTGGCCCAGGTGGCGGTGTTCGACACCGCCTTCCACGCCTCGCTGACGCCAGAGGCCTACCACTACGCGCTGCCGTGGTCGTGGTACGCCGAGCACGGCGTGCGCCGCTACGGCTTCCACGGCACCTCGCACCGTTACGTCGCGGACGCGGCCGTGCGCACGCTGCGACTTGATCCCGCCGACCACGCGTTGGTCATCGCCCATCTCGGCAACGGCTGCTCGGCGACGGCGGTGCGCGACGGCCGCTCGATCGACACCACCATGGGCCTGACCCCGCTCGAAGGCCTGGTCATGGGCACGCGCTGCGGGTCGGTCGATCCCGCCATCGTCACCCACATGACCGCCGCGCTGGGCCAGGACGCCGCCCAGGTGATGGCGGCGATGAACCGCGACTCCGGTCTGCTCGGCCTGTCCGGGCGCAGCAACGACATGCGCACGCTGCTCGCCGACCGCGCCGCGGGCCATGAGCGCGCCGGCCTCGCCATCGCGGTGTTCTGCCGCACCCTCGCCAAGGCGATTGCGGCGCTGGCGGTGCCGCTCGGCCGGCTCGATGGCCTGGTCTTCACCGGCGGCATCGGCGAAAACGCCGCGCCCATCCGCGCCGAGGTGGTCGGTCGCCTCGGCCTGCTCGGCCTCACCCTCGACGAGACCGCCAATGCCGCGCACGGACGCCAGTACGGCGGCCGCATCTCGCGCCCGGGCGGGCCGCTGGTGGCGGTGGTGCCCACCGACGAGGAACTGCTCATCGCCCGCGACACCGCCGCCTGCACCACCGGAAAGCCCGGCGAGGTGCGAAGAAGCGCGCATTCCGAAGGAACCGACCGGTGAGTCCCCGCGCCCTGCTCGTCGTCCCCGCCATGCCCCGTGCCGGGTTGACCTCGGCCTGCCTGGGCCTGGTCCACGCTCTCGACCGCCTCGGCCAGCGCGTCGCGTACGTCAAGCCGATCGGCCAGCGCGGCGATGTCTCGCCGGCGCTGCTGCGCTTGGCCACCGGCCTCGTCACGCCTGACCCGCTGCCGCCCGCCGAGATCGAACGCCTGCTGTCGAGCGGCGACGACCAGCTGCTGCTCGAACAGGTGGTCCGCCAGTGCGAGGAGGCCGGCCGCAACGCCGACGTGCTGGTCGTGGAGGGCCTGGTCGGCGAGCCCGGCGCCGTCTACGCCGCCCGCGTCAACGCCCTGATGCAACGCGCGCTCGATGCCGAGCTGGTGCTGGTGGCCAGCCACGTGCGCGACCAGACGCCGCAGGCGCTGGCCGATGCTGTCGCCATCGCCGCCCGCGGTTACGGCGTGCTCGGCGATGGCCGCAAGCCCGGCTGTCTGGTCAACCGCGTCAGCCCTGCGCCCGACGCTGCTGGCGAGGCGCAGTGGCGTGCCGCCCTGGCTCACGAAGGACTGCGCGCGCTCGCCATCGTGCCCTGGCAGGCCGATCTGGCGGCGCCTCGGGTGAAGGACGTCACTGCCGCTCTGGGCGCCAGCGTGCTGCGCGTCGGCGATGGCGGCAGCCGCCGCATCCGCGACTTCGTGCTCTGCGCCATGACCGTGCCCAATGCGCTCAAGGCGTTGACCCCGGGCGCACTGGTGATCACTCCCGGCGATCGCAGCGACATCATCCTCGCCACCGCCCTGGCGGTGCTCGGCGGCCTGCCCCTGGCCGGACTGCTGCTCACTGGCGGCCTGCCGCCTGACCCCGGCGTGCTGGCGCTGTGCGATCGGGCGCTGTCGACCGGGCTGCCGGTGCTGCTCGTCCAGGACGGCAGCTTCGCCGCCGCCGCCCGAGTCGCCGGCCTCGATGCCGGCATGCGACCGGATGACAGCGAGCGCGCCGATGCCGCCATGCACGCCATCGCCGACCGTCTCGACGCCGACTGGCTGCGCACCCTGGCCGCCAGCGGGCGCGAGCCGCGGCTGTCCCCGCCGGCGTTCCGCCATCATCTGGTGGCCGCGGCGCGCGCCGCCGCTCTGCGTATCCTGCTGCCCGAGGGCGACGAACCGCGCACCATCGCCGCCGCCGTCATCGCCGCCGCGCGCGGCATCGCGCGGCCGGTGCTGCTCGGCGATCCCGCCGCCATCGCCGCCGCCGCCGCCAAGGCCGGCCTCGACCTGTCCGCAGGCGTCGAGGTCATCGACGCCGCCGCGGTCAGCGAACGCTACGTCGACGCGCTGGTGGCCGCGCGCCGCCACAAGGGCATGACCGCCGACATGGCGCGCAGCGAGCTCGCCGACCCGATCATGGTCGGCACCATGATGCTCCACCTCGGAGAGGCCGACGGTCTGGTCTCGGGCGCGGTGCACACCACCGCCCACACCATCCGGCCGGCGCTGCAGATCATCAAGACCGCCCCCGGCGCCAGCCTGGTCAGCAGCATCTTCTTCATGTGCCTGCCCGATCAGGTGCTGGTCTTCGGCGACTGCGCCGTCAATCCCACTCCCAACGCCGAGCAGCTCGCGGACATCGCCATCCAGTCCGCCGATTCCGCCGCCGCCTTCGGCATCACCCCGCGCGTGGCGATGCTCAGCTATTCCACCGGCGCCAGCGGCAGCGGTGAGGACGTCGAGAAGGTCCGCCGCGCCACCGCGCTGGCACGTGCGCTGCGACCGGATCTCGCCATCGACGGCCCGTTGCAGTACGACGCCGCGGTGATGCCCGACGTCGCGCGCAGCAAGGCGCCGGGTTCGCCCGTGGCCGGCCGCGCCACCGTGCTCATCTTCCCCGACCTCAACACCGGCAATGTCACCTACAAGGCGGTGCAGCGCTCGGCCGGGGTGATCAGCATGGGCCCCATGCTGCAAGGACTGGCCAAGCCGGTGAACGACCTGTCGCGCGGCTGCCTGGTCGACGACATCGTCTTCACCATCGCGCTGACCGCGGTGCAGGCGGCACAGGCACGCGCACGGACGGCCGGGATGACGGCGAAACAGCAGAGCGGTTAAGCGGGACGGCTGACCGCCGTTCGTCGCTGGGGCTTGCAGCAGTTGGAACGTTCACTGGGCGGGGAAGCCGTCGGTCCCCGCAACCAACCCGAGCAACCGGCGGGCAGTCTGCGGCCAATCGCTCCGTTCAATGGCTCGTTGTGGCCGCTACTTCGCCAGACCGTGCGCGCTGACGCGGATTTGACCCCAGCAACGATTGATTGGTGACGGTGTACGACCTCGCGGCCTGACCGGAGCGTGCCCCGCGCATGACCTCGCCGCTTGAAATCGTCGTCTGCCCCGCCTGCCGGGCGCTGTACCGGCTGCCGGGCGGACGCGACGACGCCCGTCTGCGCTGCGGCCGCTGCCATGAAGGGTTCAGCGTCGCGGGCGCGCGTCGGCACGCGCACGACCAGGAGACCGCCAGCGGTCTGAGCGCCGCTGCCCATCTGCACCGCTACCAGGTGATCGGACGCATCGCCCGTGGCGGCATGGGCGAAGTGCTGCGCGCACGCGATGGCGAGCTCGACCGCGAGGTGGCGCTGAAGACCCTGCTGCGTCCCAAGCATGCCTCCCTGCGTACGCGCTTCCTCGCCGAGGCGCGGCTGACCGGCCAGCTCGACCATCCCAACATCATCCCGGTCCATGAGATGGGTTCCGACGACCAGGGCCGACCGTTCTTCGCCATGAAGCTGATCGATGGGCGCAGCCTGGCGGACGTCATCGCCGAGCTGCGCGATGGCGATGCCGCTGCGCTCAAACGTTGGACGCTGCCGCGGCTGCTCACCGTGTTCATCGGCGTGTGCAACGGCGTCGCCTACGCCCACGACCGCGACATCGTGCACCGCGACCTCAAGCCGGCGAACATCATGCTCGGCTCCTTCGGCGAGGTCTGGGTGCTCGACTGGGGCCTGGCCAAGCGCCTGCGACCAGCCACCGCCGGGGTACCGACGGGCTCTCCGTCGGCGTCGCCGGCGGTCGGCGCGCACAACGACGGCAGTTCCTCATCCAGCGCGCGGCCGGCGATACCGGCGGCACCATCAGCCGCTGAAGCGCCGACGCTGTGCGCCCATGGCAGCGCGGAGGGCGAACTGACCCTCGACGGCCACGTCCTCGGCACTCCGGCCTATATGCCGCCCGAGCAGGCGCGCGGCGAGCACGCGGCTACCGATCAGCGCAGCGATGTCTGGGCGCTCGGCGCCATGCTCTACGAGATCCTCGCCCTGCGGCGCGCGCTGCCCGGCCGCAGCTCGCGGGAACAACTCGAAGCGGCGCGTGCCTGCGCGGTGCGCCGCCTCACCGTCAAATCCGGGCGTCGGCCACTGCCGGCCGAACTGATCGCGGTGGTCGACAAGGCCCTGGCCGAACGCCGCGAGGACCGCTACCAGCGCGTCACCGATCTGCGCGCCGACATCGAAGCCTGGCTGGATCGCCGCGCCGTCAGCGCCCATCACGAGACGCTGTGGCAGGCGCTGTGGCGGCTCGGTCGCCGCCACACCGCCGCCGTGGTCGCCGGCAACCTGGTGCTGGCGGTGGTGATCGCCGCCGCCGCGGTGGTGGCGGTGCATGAACTGCAACGCCGTGCCGAGCGTCGCCACGCCGCGCCGGCGTTCGTGGCCATGGCCCGCGCCGCCATCGATCGTCGCGATTTCGCCGACGCCCTGATCGCGGCGCAGGCCGCCCTCGCCGCCGAGCCCGACCGCGCCGATGCCACTCTGGCGGCGGTGCACGCGCGCATCGGCCTGGCCGACTGGCAGGGCGCCGCCGAGGCCGCTGAGCGTGCGGTCGGCGATGGCGTCCTCAGCGAGGTGTCGCGGCTGTGCCGACTGGCGACCACCCGACCGCCCAGCGAGGTCGCTCTGCCACTGGCGGTGGTGCTCAGCCGCCAGGGTGCCGGTCGCTTGGCCGACCATCTCCTCGCCGGCACCAAGGAGCTGCTCGACCGCTGCCGCCAACGCCTCGATGCCACCTACCCCGGCCACCGCACCCGCGAAGCTCCGATCGGCCTGCTCGATATCGATCTCAGCCAGGTGGCCCTGATCGGTGATCTCGAGGCGCTGCGCGATATGCCGATCGCGTCCTTGCGCACCGCCCACCCCAATCGCCGGCAAAAGCTGTTCAGCCTGACTGCCCTGGCCGGCATGCGCCTGGTCCAGCTCGACCTGACGAACACCGACGTCGTCGACCTTTCCCCACTGGCCGGCATGCCGCTGACCCGGCTCGCCTTGGGCAACACCCCGGTGCGCGACCTCGCCGTGCTGGCCGGCATGCCGCTGACCCGGCTGGATCTCAGTGGTTGCCGGCAGATCGAAAGCCTGGCGGGCGTGCACGGACTGGCACTGACCGAACTGGACTGCACCGGCTGCACGCAGTTGTCCGACCTGTCGCCGCTGACCGGCTCGCCGCTGCGCCGGCTCCACCTCGGCGACACCGCGGTGACCACCTGTGCGGCGCTCTCCGGCCTCCCGCTCGAACTATTGACGCTCGACGGGACGCGGGTGAGCGATCTCACCTGCCTGGCCGGCGCCCCGCTGCGATCGCTCAGCCTGTCCGGCTGTCCGATCGACGACGTGCAAGGGCTGGCCGGCATGCCGCTCGAAAACCTGTCCCTCCGCAACTGCACCCGCATCGACGCGATCGACCCGCTGGCCGAGTGCACCCTGCGCGATCTCGACCTCACCGGCAGCGCCGTGAGCGATCTGCGGCCCATCGCCAACCAGCCGATCGAGCGCCTGTTCCTGCCCACCGCCAGCATCGATCCCGTCGCGCGCGCAGTGCTGCTGCGCATGTCCAGGCTGGTGCGGGTCAACGGCACGCCGGTGCGCGAGGCGCTGGTCGAGGAGGTGCGGCGGGTGAAGAGGTGAGCGGGGGTGGGCGGAGGTGAGCGGAGGTGGGCGGAGGTGAGCGGAGGTGAGCGGAGGTGAGCGGAGGTGAGCGGTGGATGCAGCCTGCGGGTGTCAACGGACAGACGCGAATTACACGAACAACCCGTCGGTGCGCGGTTGGGCGTCGGCCGTGGACCCCGCTCACGCAGGTCGCCGACGACGGCGACCCGTACCGGCTAGGCCCGGTACGCCGCGCGCGCAGGCGCGCGGTGCTTCCGCTCTCTACGTGTCGCGGGGTCGTAAACGCGGGGGCAAGCCCCCGCACCCCCGCGGCTGGGTCGAACCGTGCTGCGCGCCACGGACGAGCTTCTGCCAGCCTAGCGCTGTACGCGCGCTGAGCCGCCGGCGGCTACGGCCTGCACCTGTTCGGCGGTCACCATGGTGGTGTCGCCGGGGGTGGTGGTCAGCAGCGCGCCATGCGCCCAGCCCAGGCGCAGCGACGGTTCGGGAGCCAGGCCGGTGAGGAAGCCGTTGAACAGGCCGGAGGCGAAACCGTCGCCGCCGCCGATGCGGCAGACCACGTCGAGTTCGCAGGTCGGGCTGACCCAGGTGGCGCCGTCGAGCCAGACCACCGAGGCCCAACTGTGGCGGTTGACCGAATGCACTTCGCGCAACGTGGTGGCGACCATGCGGATGTTGGGGAACACCTTGCTGACCTCGCCCATCATCCCGAAGAAGGCTGAGGGATCGAGCTTCGACGCCGCTTCGACGTCGGGTCCGCGCAGGCCGAGGCCGAGTTGGAGATCCTCCTCGTTGCCGACCAGGACATCGGTGTGGCGGACGATCTCGCGCAGCACCTGCTGGGCGCGGGCGGTGCCGCCCAGGCGTTTCCACAGCTTGGCACGGAAGTTGAGGTCGAAGGAGGTGATCGCGCCGGCGGCCTTCGCCGCCTGCATCGCTTCGCTGATCAACTGCGGCGTGGTCTCGGAGAGCGCGGCGAAGATGCCGCCGGAATGGAACCAGCGCACGCCAGCAGCGAAGATCGCCTTCCAGTCGAAGTCGCCCGGCTTCAGCAGCGCGGCGGCCTCGTTGGCGCGGTTGTAAAACACCACCGGCGCGCGCACGCCATGCCCGCGGTCGCTGTAGACCGTCGCCATGTTCGGCCCGGTGACGCCGTCATGGACGAAGCGCTTGTAGAACGGGGTGACACCCATGGCGCGTACCGAACCGGCGATGAGATCGCCGAGCGGATAATCGACCATCGCCGTGGCAACGCCGGTACGCAGGCCGAAGCAGTCGGCGAGATTGGCGGCGACGTTGTACTCGCCGCCGCTGACCCAGACCTCGAAGCTGCGCGCCTTGCGGAAGGGCGTGGCGCCAGGATCGAGGCGATGCACCAGGGCACCAAGCGACAGGAAGTCGAGGCCGTTGGCGGCACGAGCAGGGATGGTCAGGGCGGGCATCGATGGTCTCCGGGAGTCGCGGCGGCGAGCGGCTTGGGCGCCGAACGGCCGATGGGTGGCGCCATGGCCATCGCCCACCAGCAGGCGCGGAGGTCTAAGCGCGCTGCCGCGCGGTTCCAGAGGGAAGCCCGCTGACGCCCACTGTTGTGAAGCTAAGGCGTCGGACGCCGCCGAACGCTCGCCGTGGACTCGCTCCGCTGCGTGAAGGCGCCAGACGGCGCCTTCACGCAGCGGAAAGACGACGATGCGCGCGGGCCGCGCGCGGTCCCAGGCTGACGTTCGACCGCGTCCGACGTCTTAGCTTAACAGCATTGGCTGGCGCCCCGGTGCGCGTTCAGGCCGCCGCCTGCGGGCATCCCAGTGGATCTACGATTCCAATACCGACGCCAGCCGCCGCAGCGCTGGGACGCGCTCGCTGATGACCTTGATGAAGGCCAGGATGGGCACGGCCATGAAACCGCCGGTCACTCCCCACAGCCACGTCCACAGCAGCGTCCACAGCAGGGTGACCACCGGATCCATGGCGAAGCGTCGGCTGAGCAACCACGGCGTGACCACGTTGCTCTCCACCACCGTCACCGCGGCATAGATCAGAGGCGGGGTCAGCGCTGCCCCGACGGAATCGAAGGTCAGCAGCGACGCGGCACCGACCAGGACGATGCCGAGGATGTTGCCGAAGTAGGGGATGTAGTTCAGCAGGCAGCCGATGACGCCCCAGAGCACGGCGTTGGGCATTCCGCAGAGATGCATGGCGACCCCCAGCACCACGCCGAGGCCGATGTTGATCGCGGTGATGGTGCCCAGGTAGGCGGTCATCTGCTGCTCAGCCTCGGTGAGCAGGCCCTGAGCGTCGTCCTGCTCCTTGCGACCGAGTTCGACCGCTCCCGAGGCCATGCCGCTGCGGGGAAATAGCCGGGCGATGCGCCCCAGCACGGTGTCGCCCGACGCGAGCAGGAAGAAAAGCAGCACGGAGGTGATCAGGATTCCGGCCACGACTTCCTGGGTGCCCCACAGAAGCGACTGCGACAACCCGCCGTTGGCGACCTCGACCTGAAGTTTGTTCGATGACTGGGTGGTCAGATCGTCGACCTGCTTGGCCGCTGCAGCGACGTTCTCCATCGGCTTGAGCAGGATGCGCAGCTTGCCCTGGATCTGGGGCATGCTGTGCGGAATGCGTTCGACCCAAGCCTTCGCCGGGGCTGCGAGATAGGTGATGCCGACGCCGAAGACGGCAGCGAGCGAGATCAGCACCGCGGCCGCTCCGACCGCCTTGGGCACGTGCCAGCGCTTCAGCCAGCGCACCACCGGCCGGAAGAGGAAACTGAACAGCAGCGCCACCGTCACCGGAATGAACACCGTGCGTGCGAGGTAGAGCACGGCCATCACCGCGATGACCAGCAAGCCGATCAGGGCAATGCTGCTGCGGCGCTGCGCCGGTGATTCCGCCACCACCTCGACCTTGGGCTGGGCGACGTGCACCTCCGCCTCGGCCGTGGTCACGAGCGCTCCGGCAGACACAGGGTTCGCCACCGCCATGGAGTCCTCCGGGCGTGTCCGCCCGCGGGACATGCAAAGCGAACGGCTGGCCAATCAGGGAGGAGACTGGTGACCGGTCAGGTAGGTGTGCGTTGTCCCGGCGCTGGCGGTCGCGAACGCCGGTGTCGCCAGTGCCTGGCGCATGAGCGTGGTGCAAGAGCCTGCATAGGCTTGCACGCGGCCATCCGCGTCACCTCACCCCGGTGCCGTACTCCCGTGCAATCCGCATTCCTTTTTCGTCGCGTCCTCCCACCACCAGCGTCCCTCACGTTCGTGCTGGCCGGGAAGGGTGGGCCGGGTGCAGGGTTCGCAGCCGATCGAGCTGTAGCCGCGTTCGTGCAGCGGATTGAACGGAACGCCGAGTCCGCGGATTGCGAACCACACGTCGTCGCGGCTGGTCTCGGCGAGCGGATTCCATTTCACCAGGTCGCCGCCGTCCCGGCCGCGGAATGCGGGATCGATCTGCACCAACGGCACCTGGCCGCGGGTCGGGCTCTGATCGCGACGCTGACCGGTGATCCATGCACGCAGGCCGGAGAGCTGGCGGCGCAGCGGTTCCACCTTGCGCACCCCGCAGCATTCCTGGTGGCCGTCCTCGTAGAAGCTGAACAGGCCCTTGGCGCGCACCAGGCGTTCGAGTGCCGCCGCCTCGGGCACGCAATACTCGATGCGGATCTGGTAATGCAGTTCGACGGCGTTGAGGAAGCGGCCGGTCTCGGGATGCAGCCGGCCGGTATCGAGGCTGAAGACGCGGAAGGGCTTGCCGGTCTGCTTGGCGTACTCGATGAGCAGCACGTCCTCGGCGCCGCTGAAACTGATCGCGATATCGTTGCCGAACTCGGCGAGCGCACGGTCGATGATGGCACGCGGCGACAGACCCTGGACGGCAGCGGGTTCGATCACGGCGCCGGTCCGCAGGTCGCAGGACGCGACGATCCGACGGTCGCAGCGGCAATCATAGGAGATCCGTCCCCTGATCGCCGCCGGGTTCCTTGAGGATGCTGCGCAGGCGACGCAAGGCGTGGAACATGCGGCTGCGCAGCGTCCCCAGGCTGATGCCGCCGAGGATCACCGAGGCATCCTCATAGCTGCGTTCCTGGAAGATGACCAGTTCGATGATCTCGCGATACATCTGCGGGAGATCGGCGAGGGCGGTGGTGAGCAGACCGTTGGCCTCCTTGCGCGCGAGCTTCGAGTCGACGTGTTCGAGCGGAGCGGTGGCGGTGGCGGCCATCGAGTTGTTCTCGTCCTCGCGGTCGAGGTCGGTGAACGTCACCATCACCTTGCGGCTGCGCGACTGGAGGTAGTCGATCGCGGCATTGCGCGCGATGGTATAGAACCAGGTCGAGAAGCGGCGGGTGATGTCGAAGCGGTCGACGTGCTCGAAAACCTTGAGGAAGACGTCCTGGGCGATGCAGGCGGCCTCGTCGTAGTTGCGCGTGATCTGGTAGATGTAGGCCAGGATGGGGCGCTGGTAGCGCTGATAGAGCGTCTCGAAGGCGGTGAAATCGCCGGCTTGGCAGCGGGCGACCAGCGTCTCGTCGCTGTCCTGACCCTCGGGCGCTTGCATCGGCGGCAGCTTAGAAGCGGCGTGTTTGCTGCAAAGGGGTTCTAACAGGCTGATGAAAAACTCCGTTCTCCATCAGCCTGCTTCCTTCGCGCTCCCCGGGGGCGACCTGCGGTCGCTATTTCCCCCGGGAATCGCGAAGGGAGCTTTTTCTCCAGGGGGGCAGACGTCCCCCTGGAACCCCCCGCAGGCTGCTTTTTCAGCAGCCTGCTAACGGCGCTACGTCCCAGCCCGTCCAGCCCGGACGGGACCCGGTCTCACTTCGCCTGCACCGTGACCTCGGCGAGCACCGCTTCGCCCGGCCGCACGATGCCACGGAAGGCGATGCGCTTGGTGGCGGCGATGCGCGGCGCCGGACCGTCGCAACCGGTGAGGGAGAGGTCGCGGATGTCGACGATCTCGGTGCCATCGATCCGGCGCAGCACGCCCTGGGCGACCACGGTGGAACCCAGCGCGAAGCGCCGCGCCGCGATGATGGCGGCGTCGGCGACCGCGCCCCACTGCATCATGCCCATCATCAGCGGGCCACCGGCGAAGTGGCCGGGCACGCAAGGGTGATCGACGGGATAGGTGTAGGCGGTGACCAGCCGCCCGCTGGCCGCATCGGCGCTGACCACGCGGTCAGCCAGGCGCATGGTCGCCGGCTTCCACGCCAGCGCCGTCGGGTCGATCGCTTCCCCCGCCGGGGCGCCGCCGGCAGCGGGAGCGGCGGCGCTGAGGATGGCAGCGAGGGTCGAGACGCCGGACATGACCTCGGCTTCGACGATACGCCTGCCCGCGCATTCGGCCCAGGTCGAGAAGATGGTGAAGGCACCACGGTCACGGGTGATCTCGGTGGAGACGACGACCTCGGCATCGAGCGGAGCGAAGCCGTGGATGACCACCCTGCTGACTGAACTGAACACCGCCACCTGCCCGGACGGTGCCAGGCGTTCGTGCAGCAGCGACACGCCGGTCAGAGCCATCAGTTCGCCCAGGAATGGTTCGTACCAGCACACGCGACCCTCGGCGTCGCGACGACCGAAGACTTCGCGTCCACGCGGATCGCCCGGCGGGATACGGGTCAGCGAACGCGACTTCGTGCCGCCATCGAACAGCTCGACCTGGTCGGGCATGAGGTTGATGCCCCGGTGCGGGAGGTAGGCCTCCAGGGCGCGGTGGTCGAGGATCTGGCTGGGCATGCGGGGGCGAACCTTGGCGACCTGAACGCGCTGCACAAGGAGGTCGGCCAGCCGTTCGCATGCGTGGGTGGGGAGCCAAGGCCCACTGCCACGCCTGCCACGCCCCATCCACCCCGGCGAACCCGGGTGGATGGGCGCACCTCGAGGCCTAAACGCGGCAGTTGGGCCACGACGCAAGGCGGCCACAGAGGGCGATTCCTGGTGGAACGACCGACGGAGCCAACGCCGCGCGTGGCCCAACTGCCGCGTTTAGGCGGATCCGACCAGCCACCACGGAGGCACGTGGCGCAGCAGCAGGTTTCACGGCGCGGGCCGGATGGGAGCCCTGGGCTGGGGATCGTCGAGTCCGTCCAGCCACCAGCCCTGCGCGCCCTGGCGTAGGCCGCCACCCAGCAGGGCGGCGAGGGCACGCGGGTAGAGCTCGCGTTCGGCGTCCTGGACGCGCGCCTGCAAGGTCGCCGGGGTGTCGTCCGGCAGCACCGGCACGGCGCGCTGGGCGAGGATCGGACCGCTGTCGTAGTCGCCGCCGACCAGATGCACCGTGCATCCCGACAGCTTGCAACCATGTGCGAGCACGGCCGCGTGGACGTGCTCGCCATACATGCCCTTGCCGCCGAAGGAGGGCAGCAGGGCGGGATGGACGTTGATGGTGCGGCGGCGGAACGGCGGCGGCGGATCCCAGAACCTGACCCATCCGCACATCGCCACCCATTCCGCCTGCGCGTCGAGCAGGGCCGCCGTCACCGCCGTCGCGTCGCGCGCGATCACTTGGACGTGGCCGAAACCACGCGCGCGTTCCAGGCCACCGGCGTCGGCGCGCGAGCCCACCACCACGGCGATCTCGGCGGACAGGCGACCGGCGGCGATGTGCGCGACCAGGTTGGCGTACGTGCTGCCGGCTCCGGACAGCAGGATGCCGAGGCGGGGTGCCATGCGGCGCGTGGTCGTATCTGCGCGGGTCGACCCCGGAAGAGCCGAGGTCGATCCGGAACCGGTTGGACGGCCCCTGCCGTGAGGCGTGGTGCATCAGCGCGGAATCATCTGCGCGCAACCAGTCCCGATGGTGGCCGCACGGTGCGTGGGCCGAGCGGCAGGCGGACGATGAACGTGGCGCCCTGGCCGGGCACGCTTTCGAAACGGATCTCGCCGCCATGCCGATGGGTGACGATCGCGTGCGCCAGGAACAGCCCCTGGCCGCCGCCCTGACGGGTGGTGAAGAAAGGCGAGAAGATGCGTTCCTGGGCCGTCTCGGCGATGCCTATGCCGGTGTCGGCGATGCGCGCCTCGGCCCAGTCGCCGTCGCAGCGGGTGCTCAGGGTGATCGTGCCGCTGGCGCCGGGCCCACGCTCGGCGATGGCCTGTCCGGCGTTGACGATGAGGTCGAGGAAGACCTGGTTGATCTCGCCTGGCTGGCACGTTACGGGCGCGAGTCCGCTGGCGAAATCGGTGACCAGGTCGGCGACGTCCTGCCAACCGCCCCGGGACAGGGTGGCGGCGGCGGACAGCGCTTTGGCGAGGTCGATCGGTTGACGATCACCGCCATCGCCGGCGGTGAACTGCCGGAGCGCCCCGACGATCGCGAGCGCACTCGTGACCGCCGAGCGCGCGGCGCCGATGGCGGTGGCGGTGCGCCCGGCGAGGTAGTCGCGTTCAGAAGCGGCGGCGTTGGTCGCGGTCATGGCGGCCAGTAGCCGATTGAGACCGGTGCAGGCGTCGCCAACGATGCCCAGCTCCTCGTCGATGGTGCGCAGGGGCGCCGCCAGGTCGCGGGCGACACCGCCGGCCAGGCTGCCGATGGTCTCCAGCCGGCGACCATGCTGCACGTGGCCTTCCAGTGCCTTCTGGGTGGTGACGTCGAAGCCGAGCAGGAGCACGTCGAGATCATCGCCCCCCTCACCGAGGTAGGGCGTGACCACCAGCGCCAGGCAACGATCGCCGCTTCCAGGCATGCGCTGCATCACCGCCGGCAGATGGCGGGCGGTGCGGCCGCTGCGGGCGGCCACCACCGCCTCGGCCACCACCGCACCATCGACCCCGGGCAGCGCCAGGCCGAGCGGCCGCCCGAGCGCGGCCATGGCGGGAAGGCCGAAGATCTGCGCGGCGGTGTCGTTCCAGCGCACCACGCGGCCGGCGCGGTCGATGCCGACCAGGATCGCCGACAGTGAACTGAGGATGCGTTCGGTCTCGGCGTGCAGGCGGCGCAGGCGCTGTTCGTCCTGGCGCCGTTGGGTGATGTCGGTGGCCAGGGCGAGGGCGCCGATGAACTGGCCATGGTCGCCATACACCGGACTGGTGGCGAGCAGCGTCCACACCTCGCTGCCGTCCTTGCGCCGGAAGCGGAATTCGTGGTTCTCCGACACCCCCTGGCGACGGCGCTCGAAGTTGCGCTCGGCATCCCCGCGCGCCTCGGCGTCCATGAATGACCACAGCTCGCGACCGGTCATCTCGGCGATCCCGTAACCGAGGATCTCGGCCATGCGCCGATTGACGAAGGTGGTCATCGCGTCCTGGTCGATCAGCCAGATGCCCTCCATGGCGGTGTTGACGATGTTGCGGAAGCGGTCCTCGCTGGCGCGCAGGGCCTCGTCCTGGACGCGCTGCTCGCTGACGTCGCGCAGGACGGCCACCAGATTGACGATGGCGCCGCCGCGGTCGCGCACCGGGCCGGCCTGGATCTCGAGGTGGATGACGACGCCATCGGCGCGTCGGCACGAACCCCGGGCATTGACGCTGTGGCCCTGCGCCGCGCGCGCCAACGGCGCCACCAGCGGCGGCGCCACATCGTCAACGCCGGCAAGCAGGTCGGGGCCGCGACCCTTGGCCTCGTCGGCGGTGATGCCGGTCAAGGCGGTGAAGGCGGGATTGGCGAATACCACCGCCGCCGGTGCGAGCGCCGAGCGGGTGGTGATCAGCACCGCGTCGGCGGTCTGGTTGACCGCCGATTCGAGCAGGCGCAGCGCGTGCTCGGCCTTGCTGCGCTCCTCGACCTCGCGCTGCATGCCCTGGTTGGCCGCCGACAACGCCAGGGTGCGCTCGTGCACCAGCCCTTCGAGGTTCTCATTGAAGCGCCGAAGCTCGTCGCTGCGCGCCTGCACCGCCGCCCGCATGGCGGCGAAAGAGCGCGCGAGATGGCCGATCTCGTCGTTGCCGGCGTCGTCGATGCGATGGTCGACATCACCGGCGGCCAGTCGGTCGCTGGCCTGGACCAGCCCGACCAGCCGGCGCGTCCAGCGCGTCACCACCCAGGCGACCAGGGCGGTGGTCAGCAGCGCCACCACCGCGAACACCACCAGGCCAAGATTGCGCGCCTGGCTCGAACGCATCGCCGCCTCTGCCAGTTCGGTACGCAGGCGGTCGGCCATGGCGCCGGCCTGGCTGGCCAGCCGGCGCGCGAACTGGTCGGCGATGGCGTTGAGCGCCGCCGCCTCGACGCCGGCCTGGGCCTCGACGGTGGTGCCAGCGAGCAGCGGATAAGTGCGATCGGCGCGCTCGCTGAAGGCACGGTGCTCGGCAGCCAGTGCCCCCACGACCAGGCGGCGCTCGGCATCGAGATCCGGCAGCACGGCGATGGTGGCCAGGGCATCAGCAACCTCGCCACCGCGGCTGCGGGCTTCGGCGAATCCGCCCTTGTCGCCGCTGAGCACGGCATCGAGGTAGGCCTGACGCTGCGCCTTGAAGGCGGCTTCGGCCTTCTGGCTGGCCATGGCGTCGGGGAAGATAACCGCCGCGCTGGCGATGATGCGGCTCTCGCCATCGAGCGCGATCAGGCTGTTGGCCACCACTGTCGCCAGATAGCCGAACGCGAAGGCGCTGATGCTCAGCCATATCTTGGTAGAGATGCGCATGCCGGTCCGGGATCACCCGGCGGCGGCGAGGGCCGGGAATGGCTGCTGGGCAGCCGCACGGTGGTTGGTCGCCCCAATTGCAATAGCAGCGTACTCCGCGGACGTCCCCGCTGTCAAAGACCGGAACTGTTTTCCCGCGCGCTCGCGAGCAGGCACGGTAGCAGGCCGCTGGGAAAGCAGCGTCACGGACCCCGCTGCCCTGGGCTGTCCAGGCAGTCAGAGCCCGCAGAGCGGGCGTCACCGGCGACGCCCCGCGGCGCAGCCAAGCGCGTCGGGTGGTCGTCGCTCGCGCCGCGGTTTGGGGCAACGCTATGCATTTGGGGGGCCAAAGGCCCCCTGAAACCAAAACAGAAGCACCATATTTTCTTGCAAATTGGCACGCCAGCGCCGCGCGAAAATGCGCGGCGACGAGCAGGACGCTGTTCTTCAGAGCCTGCTCGCGCTCTTGCGCACGGCTGCGATCCGGGGGTATGCATGGCGGTCCGCTCTGGCGCCCCCGGTGGGAAGGACCCCTGCCAATGTCTCCGCTGCGTCTCCTGCTTACCCCGTCGCTCGCCGCCCTGGCCGTGGTCGCCACCGCCGCCGACGGCTTCGACGTGCAGATCCATGGCTTCGTCAGCCAGGGCTATCTGCTGACCAAGGGCAACCACCTGTTCGGCGACACCAAGGACGAGGGCACTTTCGATTTCAACGAGTTCGCGCTCAGCGCCACCGCCACGCCCATCGAACGCCTGCGCGTCGGCATGCAGATCTTCGCCTTCGATCTCGGCGACATCGGCGAGGACAAGCTGGCGCTCGACTGGGCCTTCGGCGACTACCGCATCCCGGTCAGCCAGGCGGTAGAGGTCGGCATCATCGCCGGGCGATTCAAGATCATCCACGGACTCTACAACGACCAACGCGACCTCGATGTCGCGCGGCCGCAGGTGTTCCTGCCGCAGAGCGTCTATCCCGCCGCCTATCGCGACATCTTTATCGCCATGAATGGCGCCCAGCTCTACGGCCGCGCGCGCACCGACCGCTGGGGTTCCTTCGAACTGAACCTCATGGCCGGCGGTCAGAACTTCGATGAGAACGACAGCGGCATCGCCGCCGCGCTGCTCGACACCGGGCTGGTGGCCTCGGTCGATCAGATCACCATCGACAGCATCGTCGGCGCGGCGCTGACCTGGGAGACGCCGATCGACGGTCTGCGCCTGCGCCTGTCGGCGGTGCAGGCGCGCGGATTCGAGGCCGAGGCCACCGGCGTCGCCGGGCTCGGCAACGCCCCGTTGCTGATGCAGATCCCCGACTACTCGATGGTGACCATCTCAGCGGAATGGCAGCGCGGCGCGTTCACCTTCGCCAGCGAGTATCAGCTCAACGACTACCGCCTGATCATCGATGCCGGCGCCCCGGTCTCGGCGAACCTCACCAACCTCGATTTCTCGGTCAACAGCTTCTACGCCTCGGCCGCCTGGCGCTTCCACCGCGCCGTCGAGGGCTTCGTGGGTGTCGAGTACGCCTACCGCGACGACAGTAACGGCGGCCGCAAGGACACCCGCGGCGTCACCGCCGGGCTGTGCTGGAACATCACCGATCACTGGCTGCTCAAGGCGCAGTACACGCACAACGATGGCATCCTGCTGCTGGAAACCTCGCCCAACGACGTTGAACGCGATGACTGGGACGTCATCGCGATCAAGACGACGTACGACTTCTGAGCCTGGTCATGCACCCGCTCCAGATCCTGCTTCTGCTCACCGCCCTGGCCGCGCCGCCGCTGGCCGGCGAAGACGTGCTCATCGTCAATGCCGGCAGCCCGGCCATCGACATCGATGAGGATCACCTGCGCGACCTCTTCCTCGGCCGCCGCCAGACTTGGACCGAAGGCGGCAACGTCGTCATCGCGGTGCTGCGCAGCGGTCCCAGCCATGACCGCCTGCTCGGCCGCCTTGGCCGCACCGCCCAGCAGTTCCAGGTGACCTGGAAGAAACTGGTCTTCACCGGCAAGGGCGCCATGCCGATGACCTGCGCCGACGAGGACGAACTCGCCGCCCTGGTCGCGCGCACGCCCGGCGCTATCGCCTGCGTCGACCGCGCCAAGGTCCGCCCCGGGGTCAAGGTTTTGGCGATCCGGTAACCGGCGGGATTCCTCGCCGAGCAGCTGGTTCGTCATCCTGGCACGGCATGTGCATGGCTTGGCCACGCCATGCCGACCCCCTCCCCCGTCGACCGGCTTGCGGCCGAGCCGCGCTGACCGTGCGCTTCCTCGGCATCGGCGACGGCAACGACCTCGGCGATCTGTACCTGCGCCTCGCAGCAGCGGGCCATGAGGTACGCGTGCACATCGCCCTGCCGGCGGCGCACGACATCCTGGCCGGGCTGATTGAGCGGGTCGACGACTGGCGCAGCGAACTGCCCTGGATCGCCGCCGCCGGCAACGATGGGGTGATCCTGTTCGAGACCGCGACGCACGGGCTGCTGCAGGACCAGCTTCGCCGGGACGGTCACCAGGTGATCGGAGGCAGCGGGTTCGGTGACCGCCTGGAACAGGATCGCACGTTCGGACAGGAGGTGATGCGCAGCTGCGGCATGCAGACCGCACCCGTCCATAGCTTCACCGACCACGGCGAAGCTGCGGATTTCGTGCGCCGTCATCCCGGCCGCTATGTCTACAAGCCCGATGGCGCCGGCGGCGTTTCAAGCCGGACCTACATCGGGAGCCGCGCCGACGGCAGCGACATCCTCGCGCTGCTGTCGGTGCGCCCTGCTGCCGGCGCCTTCGTGCTCATGGAGCACATCGTCGGCGTCGAGGTCGGGGTCGGCGCCTACTTCAACGGTGAGCGCTTCCTCACCCCCGCCTGCCTGGATTGGGAGCACAAGCGCTTCTTTCCCGGCGATCTCGGTGAACTGACGGGCGAGATGGGCACGTTGGTGACCTATCGCGGTGCCGAGCGGTTGTTCGCCGCCACCCTCGCCGGCGTCGCCGACCGTCTGCGCGCCGCGCATCATGTCGGCTACATCAATCTCAACACCATCGTCGACCGTCAGGGACAGGTGTGGCCGCTGGAATTCACCAGCCGCTTCGGCTATCCCGGCTACGCCATCCTCGATCCGCTGCAGGAGGCGGGCTGGGATGATCTGCTGCGCCGCCTGCTGCGCCGCGACAGCGATCGCTTCCCCACCCGTGCGGGCTGGGCACTGGGAGTGGTGCTCACCGTTCCGCCCTTTCCGCATCCCTACGGCTACGCCGAACTGTCGAAAGGCCTGGCCATCGGCTTCGCCGACGACCTCACCGCCGAGGAACGTGACGGCATCCATCTGGCTGAGGTCGCCCAATACGACGGGCGCCTGGTCTGCGCTGGCGAGCTCGGCTACCTCATGGTCGCCAGCGGTCGAGGCGACAGTCCGCAGGCCGCGCGGACGCGTGCCTATGCGACCGCGGCCAAAGTCGTGGTACCTGGCTTGCGCTACCGGCTCGACATCGGTGAGCAGTTCATCGCTCGCGACCGCGCCGAGCTGGAACGCCTCGGCTATCTGCCCACGTCCTGACCGCAGCGCCGCGCTCACGCCGGAGGTGATACCCCAGCGCTGACGGCGTCGACACCGAGTTCGGCGCGATAGCGAGCGAAGCAGCGGCGACCGGCTTCCAGCCGCATCAAGGCGCCTTCGGCGAGGAACCGCGCCAGGCTCGGCGTCGCCGCCACCAGCGGATGCAGCACCTCGCCAATCCACGCCGCGGCATGACGCACATCCAGGCTGGCGTGGACGGTGAAGTAGCGACGCGAGCGCGCCGGCAGGCCCAGTCGTTTGAGCCCGCGATCGACCAGCTCGACACGGCCGGGGGCGGTCAGTTCGATGACACCCAGGGCGCCAAGCGAGTGCCAGGCGTAGCGACGATTGACGGCGAGGGCGACCATGAGATTTCCGAGCGCGAGCGGTTCCCAGTGCGACGCGACCTGCAGGCCGGTCAAGCCGAGATCCTCAAGCAGACTGTCGAGCATGCCGCCATGGGTGGCCTCGGCGTCGCCGCGCCCGACCTCGTCCCAGTAATTGCGCGCGAGTTCGAGCTTCGCGCGCGGCGGCAGCTTGACCTGCGTCATCGCCACCAAATCGTCGAAGCCCGCTTCTCCGCCCGCCTCCTGGGCGATGAACCAGCGCATCTGCGCCAGGGTTGCCTGCTCGGCCAACCAGGGGAACAGCGCATCGCCCTGACCGGGACCGCTCAGTCGCAGATCGGCGAACCAGCTGACGAACGCATCCGCACTCACCGGTGCTGCGGCCGCGGCGTCGGCGACCGCGGTGCGCTCGCCTTCCACGAAGGCCGCCTCGCTTCGCCGCAGGGCCGACTCGTGGCGGAGCTGCTGGCGCCAGTCGCCATCGCCGCCGGGTTGCAGGCGCTGGCGGTTGAAGGCGGCGAGGCGGCGCTGCCGATTGATCTGGCAGGGAGGATCGACAGGGATGGCGCGCACGGCGATCATGACGGTCACCGCTGGGGGAGATGGGCTGACAAAGTCACCGCGGCGATGCGCTCGACCATAGCGTAGGCCGGGGCGTCGAGTTCGTCGCCGAAGACATCGGGATCGACCTCGCGGTAGTCGACCGCGGCGCCGGCGGCCGCGAGCAGCGGTCCGACGTCTGCGAAGAAGCGGTCGACCCCCGCCACCACCGGTGCGCCGGTGTAGAGCGCCAGATGTCCACCGGGTGGCAGACGTGCCAGCGCCTCGCGCACGATGCGTACGCCCAGTCCGGTACCGAGGTCACCACCTCCGTCGCGATAGGTGCGCAAGAGCGCGTCGGCGAGATAGGGAGGATTGGCGATCACCACATCGCATCGGACGGCGATGCCGGCGAGCACATCGCTGGTGACGGTGCGGGCATGGGCGCAGCCGCGCAGGCCGGCGTTGACCTGCGCATGGCGCAGCGCGACCGGGTTGATGTCGGCGAGCAGCACATCGCTGCAACGATCGGCCAATGCCAGTCCACCGGCACCGCTGCCGCAGCCGACATCGACCAGGCAACGTGACCGGCCGACGACGGCGGTGATGAAGGCGACGAAGCGCGCCGTATCCGGCCCGAAGAACACCGCGTCGGCAGCCAGGGTGGGATAGGCGGAATGCACATGCAGATGCCCTGCCAGCGTGCTGAAACGGACGCGGCTGCGATACCGGCCGCCGCAGTCCTCGACCGCTCCGGCGCTCAGCAGGGGTCCGAGAATGGCGTCGGGCAGCAGCCCAGGTGGGAACGCGCGGCTCCAACCGAAGACGTCGCGGAGATCCTGGGCGACCTGATTGGCCGGACGGGCATTGATCCGCCGCTGGGTCTCCGGTGTTACCGTGGTGAAGTGGTAGCCTCGCGTCGCCAGTTCGCGACCCACGGTGATCAGCGCCGCCACCGAACCATCCGCTGCTGCCGGCACGCGGGGATCCGACGCCAGGGGCGATAGCGGCGCAACCGGCGATAGCGGTGTCAGCAGCGAAGCCGTGTTCATGACGTGAGTCCTGGGCGCAGCACGCTGATCAGTCGTCCTGCGAGGGCGGCTCGGCGTGGACCAGCTCGGGCGGAGGAGGTGCCTTCGGCCGCTCCACGGCCTGGTCGGGATGGGGGACGCGCGGGGCGGATCGTGGCCATGGGTCCCCTGGTGGCGGTCGGTGAAGGGCGGGATCACCGCCCGATACACGGCGGCTTGCGTGAGCGCGTGAGGGACGCGCTCACGCATCCACGGCGCAAGGTCCGTGCCAACCTCCTGGCGACCCGCCGGACATGCGACGGCCGGCGAGCGTTGGCCAGGGCGGCCGACGCCGCGCCGCCGTCAGCGTCGGCGCCGCGGCGCCGACACTGGGACGCGCTGCCAATGACGGTGCTGGGCGATCGCCGTGGCGAAGGCGCGCGCCACTTCGGGAGCACGGTCGCCGATCACCAGTCCGTCATCGGCGGCGCCCACTGCGACGCCCGACTGCGCCAGCAGCGCCTCGATGACCTGCACGCCGGCACCGATCGCGGCGATCGATTTGCAGTGGCGGTACGCTTCCGCGACGAAGCGCATGGCGACATCGTTTCCGGTCAGCGCGTTGGCATTGTCCTCGCCGTCCGGGATGAGCACGGCGTCGTACATCACCGACGAGGCGGTGAGCAGCGTTGTCACCGCCTCCACGCCAGTGCGATCCGTGCTGTCCACCGGACCGAGCGACCGTGCGATCACCTCGACAGTGGCGCCGAGCCCCTCCAACGCCGTCTTGATCGCGGCGGTCGATTTCCCTGCGACGCGGTCGATGGCGAGTACGGCGACGCGCCGGGTGCGGATCGAATCGTGGACGGTGTTCATCATGCTGAGCGCCGGCGAGGCGGCCAGCCCACCCGGCATCTTGCTGGTCGGACGTCGCGCACTGGCGGCGGCAGCGTCCATGATCACTCCGACCGCTTCGGCCACGGTCTTGGCCAATCGGCTGTCGATGTTGGCGAGGATCGCGTTCACCACCCGCGTGCGCACCGCAACGCGTTCCACCTTGCTCAGCTCGAAGCACAGCGCCTCGGTGAGGTGGGTACGTTCGACCGCGGACAGGCTGTCGAGAAACAGCCGGGCCTGGCTGAAATGGTCCTTGAAGCTCTCACTGCGCGCGCGGACCACCCGGCCGTCAAGACGCTCGGCGAAGTGGGTGTAGCCGCCTTGCGCCGGCGTTGCCGGGCGGGGAAAACCGTCGCCCAGCGAGTTCGGCAGGTAGTTCGCCACGCCAGCGGGGATGCTTTGGCGGCCGAAGCCGTCGTGCTGGTTGTTGTGTACCGGTGCCAGTGGGCGGTTGATTGGCAGTTCGGCGAAGTTCGGGCCGCCCAGGCGGGTGATCTGGGTGTCGAGGTAGGAGAACAGCCTGGCCTGCATCAGCGGATCGTTGGTGAAGTCGATACCAGGCACGACGTTGCCCACGCAGAACGCGACCTGTTCGACCTCGGCGAAGAAATTCACCGGATTGCGGTCGAGCACCAGCTTGCCGACGCGTTCGATCGGCACGAGTTCCTCCGGCAGCAGCTTGGTCGGATCGAGCATGTCGAATCCGTACGTCAGTGCCGCGGATTCATCGACGACCTGGAGGCCGAGTTCGTATTCCGCCGGGGCTCCTGCCGCGATCGCCTCCCAGAGGTCGCGACGGTGATAGTCGGCATCCTTTCCGGCGATCTGCTGGGCTTCCTCCCAGGCCAGCGCGTGCATGCCGAGCAGCGGCTTCCAATGGAACTTCACCAGCCGCGCGGCGCCGCGCGCATCGATCAGCCGGAAGGTGTGGACGCCGAAGCCCTCCATCATGCGGTAGCTGCGCGGGATGCCGCGGTCGGACATCACCCACATCACCATGTGGGCGGTCTCCGGGGTCAGCGAGACGAAGTCCCAGAAGCTGTCGTGGGCCGAGGAGGCCTGCGGCATCTCCTGGCGCGGATCCGGTTTGACGGCGTGGACGAGATCGGGGAACTTCATCCCGTCCTGGATGAAGAACACCGGCATGTTGTTGCCGACCAGATCGAAATTGCCGGCGCTGGTATAGAACTTGACGGCGAAGCCGCGGACATCGCGGACGGTATCGGCGGACCCGCGCGATCCGACCACGGTCGAGAAGCGTACGAACACCGGGGTCTTTACCTGCGGATCCTGGAGGAACGCCGCGCTGGTGTAGCGCGCCAACGATTTGTAGACCTGGAAATGGCCGTGCGCTCCCGCCCCGCGGGCATGGACCACCCGCTCCGGGATGCGCTCGTGGTCGAAGCGCATTATCTTCTCACGGAGATGGAAGTCCTCGAGCAGGGTCGGCCCGCGGTCACCGGCGCGCAGCGAGTCGTCGGTCGACGCCACCCGGACGCCCTGATCGGTGGTCAGGAACTCGCCCGCAGGCTGTTCGTGCTGGGCAGCCAACTGGGCGGCCTTGCCATCCGTGTCCTGGTCGGCGGGGCGCGTGGCCTTGGACGTCTTCTTCGCGGGCATGGTTGTCCTTCAAGCGGTGGGAGACCCGCCGGCCGGCGAGTACCCGCAGCGTTGAGCAAACACCGGTCCAACGCTCAGGCGACGGTTTCGCAAGCGCGCTCGGCTCACCGGCAGGCACGCTTGCGCGCTTCAATTCCGGTGATGGGAAAGGGCGTGCAGAATGCCGGTGCCGGGCATGCAGATTGCACGGCACAGCGTTTGTAGCAAACGTGTTGAGAACCACTCGACATCCACTGCCGACACCACGCTGACGAGCTCGGGACGGCGTCAGTCCAGCAGCGCCCCGCGCTGCCGCAGCCTCGCCGGCGCTGTCCTCACCGCCCCAAGGTGAGCAGCAGGTCGCGCGCTGCGAGCGCGTGTTCACTGCGACCGCCGGCGATGCTGTTCAGCACCTTGCGCGCCTCGGGCAGACGGCGCTGGGCGATCAGGCATTCGCCGAGCAGGCAGGTCGCCTCCTCGGCATGCGCACTGGCGCGCTGCACCGTGACCAGCACGGGGATGGCGTCGGCGAAGCGGTTGAGCGCCATGAGCACGTGCGCGTGCTCGACGCGCACGGCGTCATCGACCAGCGTCGGCGGCAGCGTCGAGGCCAGCTCGGCGGCGAGCGCGAGGTGGTTGGTGCGGCGCAACAGCCGCAGCTCCTCGCCGGCGGCGGGACCGGCCAGGGTGCTGGCGCGCAACTGCACGTAGAGGTCGCGGGCGGTGGCGTGGTCATTGCGCGCGGCGGCGGCGCGCGCGTGCTCGAGCACCAGCGCGGCCTCGCGTCCACTGAGCAGTTCGCGCGGCGGCGGCACCGGTGCGGCCGCCGCCAGGGCCGGAGGCTCGGCCGGGCGCAGCGCGCCGGGCGGCCGTTCGCGCTGCGCCCACTGCGGATCAGCGGTCACCGGCGCTGCGCGCCGACGCAGGTATTCGGCTTCGATGCCGCCACTGGTGAGCAGCGCCCCATCGGCCGAAGGTGGAGGCAGCAGCGGACCGGCGGGGACCAGCGGCGGAACCGAACCGGGCGGGATGACGATGTCGGGCCGACCGGCGGCGGCGCGGACGGGCACGGTGTCCGGAGTGCGTGGCGGGGTGGCGGCCACGGTCGCCGGCGCTGCGGGGACAGCCCCTGCCGCAACCGCCGGCGTCGCCACCCGTTCAACCGCAGCCGCATCTGGTGGTCCGGCGACGCCGCTGGCCGGCAGGCTGCGCAGCGCCGTGCTCAGGCCATCGTCGGCGACTGGTGCCGGCGCTACCGTCAACGGCAGCGCCCGCGGTTCGGGGAGGACGATGGTCTGCACCGCGCTGACCATGCGGTTTCCGGCGCGATCGGTGGCGGTGAGACAGAGCGGCAGGACGCGCGCGTCGCCAGCCAGAGCCACCACCACCACCGCCTCGCCGCTGGCAGCCAGACGCTGCACGGCGACGAAGCTTCTGCCAGCATCGGAGCTGACTTCGACCTGCACCGGCTGTTCGATCAGATTGGCGTCAGCGGCGGCCCAGCGCAGCCGCACGGTGGCGGCGCCGGCATCACGGCCGTCGAGCCGAACCGGTTCGACGGTCAGGGTGGGAACGACGGTATCGATGAGCACCGAGAAACCCGGGGTCTGTCCCGGACGGGGATCGGACTCGCCATGCTGGTCGCCGTAGCGCACGGCGGTGGCGAAGCCGAAGACGCCATCGCGGTCGGCGGTGTAGCGGAAACGCGGCACCTCCTTTGGCCCAGGCGGAAGGATGCGTTCCTCGACCAGGGTCCAGGTGGCGCCGCCGTCGGCGCTGACGAAGAAGCGCGCCTTCACCACCCGGTTCAGGTCCTCGCTGGCCAGGCTGAAGGACAGCGTGCGGCGGTTGAGCGGCGTCGGTCCGTCCTCGGCGACGGCGAACACGGCCAGGTAGGCGAGTACGAGGGCGGCAGTGCGCATGGCGGGACTGTCCTTCCGGGGCCGGAGGCTAACCGCGGCGCCCTCCATGGCCAGCCGGCGTCACGAGCGTAGGCAGGGCAGGAAGACCGAGCCTGGCACCGTCACCGCACCGGCACCACCCGCCGCAGCAGCGTTTCCAACGCCGGCAATCCGGCCGCATCGACGACCGCGCGCACGTGCAGGACCAGGCAGGGCGCGGTGCCTGGCAGCAGCGCGACGAGCTTCACCGCGTCCTTGGCGGTCACCACCAGGGTGGCGCCCGCGGCACCCACCGCGGCGAGCAGGTCGCGAGCGTCGGCGCTGGTGTAGTGGTGGTGATCGGGGAAGCGCCGGTGACCGCGCACCTGCCAGCCCAGGGCGGCGGCAGTGGCAGTGAAGCCGGCGGGATTGCCGAGCCCGCTGGCCAACAGCACCGGCTGACCGGCCAGTGCCGCTGGCGGACGCTCGCCACCACCGTCCAGGGCGCGCAGGGCGACCGCCTCCTGGCGCATGCGCAGCAGCGGTCGCCCGATGCCGGCCAGCCGGGTCTCCAGGGCGAGCAGTGACGCGGCAGCGAGCTGATCGCTGCGATTGATCAGGATGGCGTCAGCGCGGCGCAGCGCCGGGATCGGTTCGCGCAGCATGCCCAGCGGCAGTACCGCCGGCACCCGACCCGTCGGACCGAAGGGACGCAGCGCATCGACCACCACCAGATCGGCGTCGCGGTGCAGGCGGCGGTGCTGGAAGCCGTCGTCGAGGATCAGGCAGGTTGCACCAGCGGCGATCGCGCGACGCCCTCCGGCGTGGCGGTCGGCGTCGCACTCGACCGCGCAGTCGAACAGCCGCGCCTCGTCGTTGCCGCCGCCGGGCAGGGCGCGATAGCCGCGGCTGATCACCGCCGGGACCTGCCCACGGGCGCGACACCAGTCCACCAGCCAAGCCACCAGCGGCGTCTTGCCGGTGCCTCCGACGGTGAGATTACCCACCGACAGCACCGGCACCGGCAGGCGACGCACGGTACGCCAGCGGTGGTCGAAGAGCGCGCCCCGCAGCGCGATGGTCGGCCGCGTCGCCAGCCACAGCGGCGCCGCCAGCCAGCGCAGCGGCGACTGCCACCAGCATTCGTCGAAGCGCGTCGGCGTGCTGCCCACGGCCTCAGATCACCAGGCGGTCGAGGCTGGTGCCGGTCCCTTTGCGCAGATGCAGGGCGCGCGCACGCGGGTCGAGCACCGCCACCACCACCGCGTCAGGATTGGCGATCACCGAGTTCTCACCGCGCGCTCGGCGCTGCTGGCCGGTGGCGCCCGGCAGATCGCTGCGCAGCTCGAACCAGTCGAGCACGTCGTCGACGGCGAACTTCGCGGTCTTCACCACCCGGCTGGCGATGTGGCCGAGGCGGGTCTTCGACATCGCGATCTCGGCATCCCCGACCACGTGCCGGGCGATGTTCTCGGCGATGGCGTGGTTGGTATGCACGCGCGGAGAGTTGAGCAGATGGTCGGGCAGCACCGCCGCCTCGGCGCCGGAGAGCTCGACGCTGGCGCGTACGCCCTCGCTGTCGAGCAGGTGCAGTGCACGTCCGCCCCAGCGTGGTCCGGCCTGGATGCGCGCCAAGGCGTCGGCGAAGCTGGGCGCCGACAAGGCGGCCGTGACCAGGTTGGCGGTGAGGTGCCCGGGCGTGCCGTCGCTGACGCGCAGCTCGTTCGACGCCACCGCCACGCGTTCCTCGGACAGGCCGGCGATCGGTTGCAGGCCGGCCAGGGTCAGACTGATGTTGGCCGGACCGTGGGCGGGCATGCGCTGCAACACAGTCAGATAGGGCACCAGCGCCGGATCGACCTCCCAGGCCAGGCCGATGAGCGGATCGCCATTGGCGGTCTGCTCGGCCGGCAAACCGATGAAGGTGCTGCGGGTCGGCGGTGCCGGGCGGTGCAGCCGACTGAGCAGATCGGTCCAACCCTGGATGAGCAGGACGTCCTCGATCGGCAGCTCGGCGCCGGCGGCGACCGATTCGACCTCCATGGCCAGTGACGGTTCGAGGTCGGCCAGGCGGGCGAGGGCGGGGCGCAGCAGACCGCGCACCTGATCGAGGTCGGGCCGGTCATCGCCGATGGCCAGACCCGCCGCGAGCTGCTCGCCAAGGAACTGGGCGAGCACCTGCAGACGCGGGCGCATGCGTTCACCGAGGCGGTGGCCCATCGTTCGCGGCGTGCCGATTACGGTAACCACCGGAATGCCACCAAGAACGTCGACGTGGGCCACGGGTGGTGTCCTAACTGCATCACTCCCCCCTTTCCACCCCGTGGTTGCAGCGCCGGAGCGACCACAGCCCAGCGCCGATCCGCGGGCCCTGCGATCGACGCCGCGACGCGCTCTGTCCGCATATTTTCCGCTGCGCGACAACGAGCCGGCACTTCGACCTTGTAATGGGGCCCGGCAATCTATCGTTCCGCCCCATCTCCGCCGCAAGGAATCGCACGATGTCGAAGCCGGACAAGGCCAAGAAGACCAAGCCCGCCGCCAAGGTTGCGGAGCGCGGCAGCAGCCGCTTCTCCAAGCCGGCGGTCAAAGCCAAGGAGACCGGCAGCAGCCGCTTCTCCAAGCCGGCGGTCAAAGCCAAGGAGACCGGCAGCAGCCGCTTCTCCAAGCCGGCGGCCAAGGCCAAACCGGCCCCTGCTGCGGCCAAGGCGAAGCCGACGGCCACGACCGACAAGGCCAAGGCCAAGGCGATCACCGATCGCATCGCCAAACCCGCCACCGACCGCCTGGTCAAGACGGCCACGGTTGACAAGGCCGCCAAGCCCACTGCCGAGAAGCCGGCGAAGTCGGCGAAAGCATCCGAGCGTGCTGACAAGCCGGACGAGTCCGAGAAGCCCGGCAAGGGCGCCAAAGGCCGCGAGACCAAGGAGCGCCTGCGTTCCGCCGAGGTGATCACCTACAAGTGCCCGTTCGGTTCCAGCGAACTCAGCGAGTGGCGGAGCGTCCTCTTGCAGCGCCGCGCCGAGATCACCAACGACATCCAGGGGCTGTACAAGGACGCCATTGAGGCCGAAGACGGCCACACCACGCCCAACCACATCGCCGAGCGCGGCTCCGACGCCGATCTCCAGGACATGAGCCTGGGCATGGCCGGCGAAGAGGAGAACATCCTCTGGCAGATCGATCGCGCCCTGCACAAGATCGAGACCGGCACGCCCCTGCCCTTCGGCGTGTGCGAGTTCAACAAGCAGACCATCCCCCGCACCCGCCTGCAGCTCATCCCGTGGACGCCGCTCTCGTTCGAGGGCGCGCAGCACCTGGAAGACAGCCGCTTGGCGCTTGAGGACCTGCTGGTCGACGGCTGACCGACTGACGCGCTCAGCAGACGACGTGAGCGCGGGAGAAGTGCGCGGCTGAAGTGCAACACGCCAGCCTGCGCCTTTTTGGGGCAGGCTGGCGTGCTGATCATGTCTGAGCTGTAGCGTCGCACGGTGTCCGTCCACGTTCCCCGCGCCTCGTGCCGCAGTGATGGGGAGCGTGCGGACAGCCGCAGGCGCGCGGGATCTTTCCCCGTTGACGCCACCGGAAAACGCCTGTGCTGCCGCGAATGACCAGCACGCCGACCAGCACACGCGCACGCGCCGGGTTGATCCCGCTGCGCGTGGCGGTCGGGCTGTTCCTCGCCCTGGTCGCGGTGGTGGCGGTGTGGACGTGGCGGTCGACCCGGCAATCGTCCGACGGACGCCAGCGCATCGTGTTCTGGGCGCCGGTGTGGGCGATGGGCGAGGACATCTACAACGTCCTCAACCGCTTCGAACAGTTGCATCCCCAATACGAAGTGGTGCTCGCTTCGGCGGTGTCGCGCGATCTCACCAGCGACGCCCAGCGTCTGCTCTGCGCGGTCGCCGGCGATGTGCCGCCGGACGCGGTGTGGTTCGACCGCTTCGCGGTTGCGGAGTGGGCGTCGCGCGGGGCCTTCCTCGACCTGCGTCCGCAGCTCAGCGCGCAGCGCAGCGACGATCCCTGGCGGATCGATCTGAACGACTACTACGCATGGACGGTGGCCGAGGCCAGCTACGCGAAGCCAGGCGCGACCACGGCCGCCGGGGTCTACGGCATCCCCACCTCGATCGACATCCGCGTGCTCTACAGCAACGCCAACCTGCTGCGCCAGGAAGGCCTGGTCGATGAACGCGGCGAGCCGCGGCCGCCACGCACCTGGGAGGAGCTGGCCGACTACCACCGTCGGCTGGTGCGCTACCGCGACGGCAATGCGCAGAAGGGCATCGAACGCCTGGGCTTCTCGCCCGGCTCGCTCAACGGCCTGACCGGGATGGGAAATTCGTGGCTGTACATGTACGCCTGGCAGGCCGGCGGCGAGTTCCTCGATCCCACCCGCACGCGCGTCACCCTCGACACTCCCGAGGTGGTGCGCGCGCTGCGTTTCGTCACCGGCTTGTGCGATGACGTCGGCGGCATCGAACGCATCAAGTCCTTCCAGTCAGGCTTCCAGACCGGCGAGAACGATCCCTTCCTCAAGGATCAACTCGCCATGCGCATCGATGGCGACTGGGCCCTGCCGCAGACCATCGCCCGCTACAAGCGCGATCTCGATTTCATCGTCTCGCCGGCCCCCATCCCCGCCGACCGCAAGGCCGCCGGTGCCAAGGAGCCGACCTGGGCCGGCGGCTGGGCGCTGGTCATCCCCGCCACCGCCAAGCAGAAGGATGGCGCCTTCCGGTTGATCCAGTACCTGCGCAGCGATGGCGTGATGCGCCAGCTCGAAGCCGGCAAGCGCGAGCAGATGCAGGCCGAAGGCCGCCTGTACCTGCCGGCGGGCAATTCCAACCGCGCCTTCTACGAGCATCTCGTCCGCGAGCATGTCGACGGCAATCCCGAGGTGCCGCGGCGCATCAAGGAGGCCTACGGCGTGATCAAGGAGATGCTGCCGGGCACCCTGATCCGACCGGTGACGCCGGTCGGACAACTGTTGTGGAACAAGCAGGTCGAGGCCACCGAGCGCGCCTTCGGCCATAGCCTGCGCGAGCGCGCCAAGGCGACCGGCGTCGATGAATACGCACTCTGCCTGCGCATCGCCCAGGGCGAGGTGCAGACCAAGCTCGACCGCGCGCTGGCTCCTCCGCCGGGCGGCGAGGTGGCGTGGACCCCCTTCCTGTGGCTCTATGGCGCGCTGATCACGCTGCCATTCCTGGCCATGTGGCTGACCTACCGGCGTCACCGCAAACGCTTCGGCTGGCGGCCGCGCGAAGTCGGCGCCGGCCTGCTCTTCGCCAGTCCTTGGATGCTTGGCTTCATCGTCCTGGTCGGCGGACCGATCCTGTTCAGCCTGCTCTTCAGCTTCTGTCGCATCGATCTGCTCACCCCCGCGCACTGGGTTGGTCTGGGCAATTTCCGCGCCGCTGCCGACGATCCGTTGTTCTGGAAATGCCTGGGCAATACCGCGTTCATGGTCATCCGCATCCCACTGGGCATGGCGCTGTCGTTGGCCATCGCCCTGCTGCTGAATCGCGGGCTGCGCGGCCTGGGCACCTATCGCACGCTGTTCTACCTGCCGGCGGTCACCCCGCTGGTGGCGTCGAGCCTGCTGTGGTGGTGGCTGTTCAATCCCCAGCAGGGTCCGCTGAATCTCGTCCTCGACTGGTTCTTCGACTGTCCGCTGGGCGAGGGTATCGAATGGGTGGTCTCCGGCGTCGCCGGGCACGACATCGAGATCACCGCCCCCGGCTGGCTGAACGACCAGGCCTGGTCGAAGCCGGCGCTGATCATCATGAACCTGTGGACGGCCGGAGGCGGCATGATCGTCTGGCTGGCCGGCCTGCAGTCGATCCCGCAGTACCTGTACGAGGCGGCCAAGATCGATGGCGCCGGAGCCTGGGCGCGCTTCCGTAACATCACCCTGCCCATGCTCAGCCCATATGTGCTGTTCAATGCGGTGATGGGACTGATCCACACCATGCAGATCTTCGGCGAGGCCTTCATCATGACCGGCGGCGGACCCGAGAACTCGACGCTGTTCTACGCCTATCACCTGTTCAAGCAGGCGTTCCAGTTCCTCGAGATCGGCTACGCCAGCGCCTTGGCCTGGATCCTCTTCGTCGTGGTGCTGGCGCTGACGCTGTTCCAGCTCTGGCTGTCGAAGCGCTGGGTGCACTATGATCAGGTCTGAGCAGTCGGAGCAGAACCGCGACGAGCAGGTGAAACCTGGATCGTTGCATGCACCCACTCGCCGCGCGCGCTTCGGCCGCTGGCTCGCCAGCCACGGCTGGGCCCACTGCCTGCTGATCTGCGGCTCGGCGGCGTTCCTCTATCCCTTCATGTGGATGGTCTTCACCAGCGTGAAGACCGATGAAGAGATCCCGGACAAGCGTTTCCTGCCCACCATTCCGACCTTCCGCGCCACCTCACCCTGGGTGCGTCCGGCGCCCACGCCGGACCGGCCGCATGGGGTCAGCGAATTGACCTGGAACGGACTATTGCCGCAACTGGTGGACATCGCGCGCGCCGCCCTGCCCGCGCCCGATCAGGCCGCACCGGTGGATGCCGCGATCTGGGCCGAGGCCAGCGCGGTGCGCGCGGTCAGCCATGCCATCGCTCGGCTGCGCAAGGACCTGTGGACCGGCGATCCGGCGGCGCTGACCGCCGCCTTCCGCGCCGAGATCATGGCCGGCGACGGGCGTTCGCTGCGCGATGCCCGTTCCGCCAGCATCGGCCGACTGGTGCTTAAGGACATCCAGCTCAAGACCCTCGATCAGCGCGTGGTCAATCTGGTGGTGGCGGCCAGGAGCGCCGGCGTCTGGACGATCGAATCCGGCGCCGCCACGCTGGTGCCCGGGCCGGCCGGCACCCGGGTCGACTACGATCTCAGCACCGGCACGCCACTGGTGCTGCGCTGCGACCTGGCGCTGCCCGACGGCTTCACGTCCGCCAACCTGCACAAGCTCATCGTCGGCTATCTGCCTGATGATTCGTGGCATCGCCTCGACGTCACGCTCGACCTCGGCGGCACGCACTGGGTCGGTCAACGCACCACCTGGATCGCGCAGCATCAGGCCGCCAGCCTGATCATGCAGCCGCCGACCTTCGACGACTCGACCTACAAGGCGCGGCTGTGGGTGCCGCTGCGGGCGGAGGGCGCGTCGGCAGCAGCCGCAGCCGGCGGCCCGGCGGTGTTGCGGCTGACCGTCGAACCAAGCGGCACCCTGACCGCGATCGCCGGCAAGGCGCAGCGCAACTACCTGCGCGCGTTGTGGTCGATGCCATTCTGGATCTACGTCGGCAACAGTCTGTTGCTGGTGCTGCTGGTCATGGCCGGATCGCTGTTCTCCAGCGCCTTCGTCGCCTACGCCTTCGCCCGCCTGCGCTGGCCCGGTCGCGGTGTCGCCTTCGTCCTGCTGCTGGCGACCATGATGCTGCCGTCGCAGGTGACCATGATCCCGTCCTTCCTGGTGTGGAAGACCCTGGGTTGGTACAACACGCTCAATCCGCTGTGGATCGGTTCGTGGTTCGGCACCGCCTTCTTCATCTTCCTGATGACCCAACAGATGAAGACGATTCCCAAGGAACTCGAAGAGGCCGCACGCATCGACGGGCTGAATGCCGTGCAGACCTGGTGGTACATCATCCTGCCCCAGGTGAAGCCGACCCTGGCCGGGGTGGCGATCATGTCCTTCACCGGCACCTGGAACGAATTCATGGCCCCGCTGATCTATCTGCGCGACGCCGACCGCTTCCCGCTCTCGCTCGGGCTGTTCGGGGTGCGCGTCGATGTCAATTTCGCCAGCGACCTTGCGGTGCAGATGGCCGGCAGCCTGCTGATGACGGTGCCGGTGATCGTCATCTTCTTCTGCTTCCAGCGCTACTTCATCCAGGGCATGACCATGACCGGAATGAAGGGGTAGCAGGCAGCAGGCAGCAGGCAGCAGGCAGCCGCCTCAGCCATCCGCTTTCATCCCGCCGATGACTCCACCGGCCGGCGCGATATCCGCGATCAGATCGACCAGCGTACGGTAGCGCTCAAGACGCTCGCGCGCCGTCGCACAGCGCGCCGCGGACACCAGACCGGTGGTCTCGCACAGGAAACACAGGTAGCGCGCCACGCCTTGGGCGAAGCGCAGACGGCCGGCCGCGCTGATGGCGTAGAAGCGTGCGCGCTGGCGATAGCCGGCCGGGCCATGGTCTCCGAGCGCGGCCTTGTCGGCTCGGCCATCGGCGGCGAGCACGAACAGGAAGTTGTATTCGAACCAGAACATGTGGTCGGGGTTGGGGGTCAACCCGGCCAGCGCGCCGTGGCAGCTCTCGGGCGAGGCGAACACCTCGGTCGGACGCGATTCCAGGGCGAGGGCATGGACGATGAACTGGCGGGCGAACTGGCGTTCGGTGGTGTCGGCGGCGAAGGCGCTGGCGACGGCGAGCTCACGGGTGAAGGCGTACCAGTCGCACCACAACGTCTGGTCGCCGGCATCCGGTGAGCCCGCCAGAGCGACACCCATCTCGTAGGTGTAGCGGCCGCTGGTCTTGATTTCCAGTGCGCCACCAGTGATGCGGCCGCACAGCCGGTAGTTGTCGGCGGATTTTCCGGAACCGCTGTGGAACCCGATGGCGACGCCGAAGTGCCGGCACACCTGCCAGGCGGCAGCGACGCGACGTTCGAGTTCGGCCTGATCGGCGAAGGGGAAGTTCTTCTGGAAGCCGAAGGCCGGGGCCACGAATTGCACCGGCATGTCCAGCGCCTGACATAGCGCCAGCATGGTGGCCAGCGTCGCCGGCGTGGTCAGCCCGGGCAGCTCGTCGATCGACAGCTCGCGGAAATAGGCCCGGCCGACGGCGGTGGTGAAGGCGCGCTCGCGCGCCTTGGCGTACTTGCGGTCGCGGCGCCGCATCTTCTGCACCGCCGGCCACACCGCGCACAGCAGGTCGGCCAGCGCGGCGTCAGCGAGCGCGACACCGGCGGCGGCCACCGCCGTGCGCACCTGGATGAGCACCGCCGCCGGGACGTTGGCGGCGACGTAAGCGTCCTGGGCGGCTTGGCCGGCGGGCTTGACCGTGGCGGTGAGCTCCGGCGACAGGTCGAAGGTGATGAAGCTGGCGAGCAGGCAGCCCTGCACCAGGCGGTCCTCGCGGGCGTCAAACTTGCCGCCGATGGGCTGGTGGTCGGCGTTGAAACCCCAGGGGATGCGCGCGCGGTGGAAGCCGGTGATCAACTTCGACAGCACAGCGCCATGGCTCATGCCCTCGACCGATTGGCCCTGGTGGCCTTCCGGCACGTTGGCGCCGATGAAAGGGAAGGGGACGCTGTCGAGGCTGCCGGCGAGCATGGCGTCGACGTCGTAGACCAGTTCGCGTGGGATCGAATTCTGGTTGGCGGTCAGACTCACTCCGAGCTGCACCATCGCCCATTCCACCGCCGGCCAGTGCAGCGTGGTGAAACGCGCGCCGACGCCGATCGAACTGCGCGCCAGGCTGCCGCAGGCGCTCGGGAAGATGGTGCTGTCGCCAACGTGCTCCTGCACCAGGTTCTTAAGCCGCAGCAGGTTCTTCCAGGTGGCGGGGAAGACCACCACTCCCGGCGACAGGATGCAGCCGTCGGCGAGCAGGCCGGCGCCGGCGGATACGTCGGATTCGAGCCTCCAGGCGTGATCGCCGCGGACGTGGCCGATGAGTTCCCAGGTGCCGGCGGCGGTCTCGAAGCGGCTGAGCGGATTGCGGATGACGCCGAGATTGCTGCGCATGGCCGCCAGCAGTCCTGGCCAGTCCAGGCAGAAGTCAGGTGAGATGCAGGGATTGCTGGCGATGGTCAGGTCGTTGCGGCGGAGGAACTCGGCGATCGTTGTCATGACCGGGGATGGTGGTGAGGATCGGATGAGGACAAGTCGCGCGCCTCAGCGCCACTCGCATCGCGCGCGGCCCATGCCAGGGCGATTGCATGAGCCCGCGGCCGAGCGCAGCATCGCCATCGTGCTGACCTTCCCATCCACGCCTTGCCACCCGGACGTCCAGCATCCGCGAGCTGACTGTACAAGTCATCATTGCCGGGGATTGAGGCGGCCCGGGGCGTCCCTAGCCTGCGCCCGCCGGATGCCCGCATGACCCGATTTGAACCCTGGTACCGGATGCTGACGAGACTCGCGTCAGCGCTGATCGCCGGCGCCGTGTTCGCCGCCTGCACCGGTGACGGTGTACGCAGCGAGGCCTGGCCCGACGGCAGCCCGCGCAAGTCCGGGCCGCTGATCCAGGGTCGCCAGCAGGGGCAATGGAAGTTCTGGCATCCCAATGGGCGCACCGAGGCCGAGGGCGGTTTCCGCAACGATCACCAGCACGGCGAGTGGGTGTGGTGGCACGAAAACGGCCAGACCAAGCAGCGCGGACACTACCTCGACGGCCAGCGCAGCGGACCGTGGACCTTCTGGTACGACAACGGCCAACTGTTCTGCACCGGCGACTACCAGCGCGATCAGCAGGTCGGGATGTGGCGCTACTTTCATCCCAACGGCACCCCCAGTTCCGCCGGCGTGTTCATCGAGGGCCGCCGCGCGCTGGCCTGGACGCGCTGGGCCGACGACCGCACGCCGATCGACCAGGGCGGCTACCACGCCGGAGCACCGGTGGGCCCCTGGGTGACCTTCGCCCGCGCCGGGGCTGCACTGCGCCGGCGCGATTTCGGTGTTCCGGCCGGTTTCCAGGTCTATCGCGAACCGCTGCAGGGCGAGGCGCCGACGCGCTGGGGCATGCTGCGCGACCAACGTCCGGTCGGCCTGTGGATGACCTGGAACCCGACTGGCAACCTGCAAGCCGCCATGCATGCCGACGACGATGGAGCCGAGTGGCTGGGCATGCATCCCGACGGGGCGCTGCAGAGCGCCGGTCGCCTGCGCAACGACCGCCGCGATGGCCACTGGCGCTGGTGGGCGGTCGATGGCAGCGCTGCCGCGGACATGCTCGCCGGGGCCACTGGCCGCGAGCTGGCGCGGACACCACCGTGGAGCGCGGTGCCGGTGGACGACGCTCCCGGCGCCCATGCCGGCCTCGAAGGTTTTCACGACCGTGACCGCTTGCAGCTCACCGCCCTGCGCGCGCCACTGGTCGAGACCATCGAGGCGACGCCCCCGCCGCCACCACCGCCGCCGCCTGAATTCACCCTCAATCTGTCGCCTGCCGCGGTGCTGCCCGGCTTCTGGACGGTGCGCGAGGAGCGCAATGCCGCCGCCCTCGGCAACCTCTATCTCCACGCCACCCCGCTGCCCGCTGCGGCCGGTTCCGGCTATGCGCCCGGTTACGGCGACCCGTCGTCCGGCACCGCTGCGCCCGGGCGCGGCCGCAGCGATCTGGTCGGCAAGCCGATGCCGGTGAACCGCCTGCTGTCGGCGCAGGGCGAGGTGCTCGACCTGACCGAGCGTCGCGGCAAGCGCAACATCCTGCTCATCGTGCTGCGCGGCTTCTTCGGCCAGGTGTGCGTCTACTGCGCCAGCCACACCGCCGCGGTGGCCAAGGCGATGGACCGCTTCGAGGCGGCCGAGACCGAGGTGATCTGGGTCTATCCCGGACCTGCCGACGCGGTGCTGCGCTTCCTCGATTCGGTGCGCAGCCTGGGTGGCAATCCGCCACCGGGAGCCTTCGCCTACGACGTCGACCTGCACCTGGTCGAGGCGCTCAAGATCGGCGACCGCGCCACCCGCCTGGCGCGACCGACCTCACTGATCATCGACCGCAATGGAGTGGTGCAGTACGCCTACATCGGCGAGCAGCCGGTCGACCGGCCGCCGGTGCCCGAGCTGCTCAACCGTCTGCGCGAACTGAACAGCCGGTACCTTGCCGCACCGGTCACGCCTGCGGTCGAGAAGCGATGACCGCCGACGCGGCCGATGGCGGCACCACCCGCATGCTGGCCGCACGCAGCACCACCGCTGGACTGCCGCGCCCGATGCTGTCGCCAGCGCATCGCCCGACCATCGCCGGCGTGCTCATCGAGGACGAGATCGGCCGCGGGGGCATGGGCGTGGTCTATCGCGGCCACCAAGCCTACCTCGACCGCCGGGTCGCAGTGAAGCTGCTGCCGGTCGATACCAGTGCCGACTCGCAGGAATACGCCCGTCGCTTCCAGCGCGAGGCCAAGCTGCTGGCCGGGCTGTCGCACCCGAACATCGTCACCTGCTACCAGGCCGGCATCACCGTCGATGGCCAGTGCTACCTGGTCATGGAGTACATCGACGGTCCGAGCCTGGCCGAGTGGCTGCGCAACCATGGCGCCCTGCGCCCAGCCCAGGCGCTGGCGGTGATCGGCGATCTCGCCCGCGCCCTCGCCCATGCCCAGGGCCAGGGCCTGATCCACCGCGACGTCAAACCCGAGAACGTCCTGCTTCAACTCAACGAGCACGCCAGCGATCGCGATTTCCCCTACGTCGCCAAGCTCGCCGACCTCGGCCTGGCACGTCCCGCCAAGACCGGCGTCGGTGAGATGAACGTCACCGCCCACGGCCTGCTGATGGGCACACCCTCGACGATGTCGCCCGAACAGTTCGATGATCCGCAGGGCGTCGACTGGCGCACCGATATCTACGGCCTGGGCTGCGTGCTCTTCCATGCCCTCACCGGACGGGCCGCCTTCGCCGGGCAGACCCTGGCCCAACTGGTCAGCAGCAAGGTCTCCGGCAACGTCCCCAATCCCGCCGCCATCCGCACCGACCTGGCGCGGCCGGTGGCGTCGTTCTGCTGCTCCATGCTCGCGCGCAACCGCGCCGACCGTCCGCAGGACTACGCCGACATCGCCACCCGCTGTGCTGCGCTGGCCATCCTCGCTCCGGCGCGCCGACGCCAGGCGCCACGTTGGCCGCTGATCGCTGCTGCGGCAGCTCTCGCCCTGGCCGTCACGGCCTGGCTGCAGCTGCGCCCGTCCACGACCGACATCGCCCCTGCCCCGCGCAGCATCGTGCGCCCCGCCAAGACGGTCCCGCTGCGCCCGACGGTGATCGTGCCGCCGGCACCGGCAATCGACTCCGCTCCCACTCCCGCAACGCTGCCGGCGCCGCCGGTCGCGCCGCCCGTGGAAGCTCCGCCTCCCGTGTCGGTCCAGACCCTGGTCTTCGGCGAGGCCATCGATCTGACCCGGCTGGGCCCGGACAACCAGCTCGCCGACTGGCGGGTCGAGAGCGGCAACACCGGTGGCTGGGGCATCCACGAAGAACTGGAGCACAGCATCGTCGGCCACGGCGTCTCGCGGTTGACCCGGGATCTGAGCGGCCCGCTCCCTTGGCGCCTGAGCGGCCGCATCGCGCCGCGTGGACTCGACGACACCGATGCATTCCGCGAAGCCGGCCTGTGCGTGACCATGTGCAATGGCCGCACCATCACCGTCGGTGTCCAGATCATCGGCGCCAACGCCAAGATGCTGGTGGTGACCACCGCCGCGGCGGGTGAGCCCGCCGAACGTCTCCTCTATGCCAGTCTGCCGCCGGGCGATGAACTGCCCTTCACGGTGATCTGGCACGGCCGCCTCCACGTCGTCATCGACCAGCTGCAGGTGCCACCGCTGACCACCGGTGAACTGCCCGGTTCGCTGTCGCTCTACATCGATCGCGGCGCGGTGGTCTTCAGCGATCTGAAACTGGCCTTCGCCGAGGACCCGGTCGCCAGCCCGCCCGGACGCGCCCCGTCCGCCGCGCCTGGACCAGCGAAGGACCGCTGACGTCCAACGACGGCACTGGCTCGCGACCGGTGATCAGCGTCTACACCCGCCCATTTCGTCGATAGCGCGCCGGGGGCAGTCCGATGACCGCGGCGAACACCCGGCTGAAATAGAAGCGGTCGGGAAATCCGCAGGCGGCAGCGATGTCGGCGATCGGCTCCTCGCTGGCGACCAACCGGCGGGCGGCGGCAGCCACCCGGCGTTCGCGCACGTACTGCGCCGGCGTCTGCCCGAGGGCGGTGCGGAAGGCGCGGATGAAGCCGTCCTCGCCCAGGCCGCACAGCCCTGCGAGCTCGACGTTGGCCAGCGGGCGGTCGAGCGCCTCGTCGATGCGGCGCAGCGCCGGTTCAAGGCGACCGCTGCCCGCCAGGAGCTGAGTCAGCCGCTGTCCACGCTCAGCCGGAAGCCCGCGCAGGAGTCGCGCGAGTCCGAGCAGGACCAGCGCCTTGGCCTGGGCGAGGATCATCGGTGGTGCCGCCGATCTGCTGGTGATGCCATCAGCGAGATCATCGGCGACGCTCAACAGCAAGGCATCGCGCGGCAACGACAACGGCCGCGGGAACAACTCGCGCGCCGCCACCCCGGGCAGGCCGACGAGATCGAAGTGCACGAAGAGATGATCGATGCGCTGACGGTTGCGGCACGAGAAGCGCACCCAGGCCGGAATCAGATGCACCTGGCGGCCAGGCAGCGGATAGGGGCTGCCATCGGCGAGGAGGACCTCCGCCCCATCCCGGGAATTGACATAGAAGCGCCAGTAGCTGCTGCACACGTCTCGGGCCGCCCACTCCAGCGCGATGTCGAGACGATCGACAACCAGAACCTGGACGTGCAGGTGATCAGGAGCGGAGAAAGCCGGGGATGCGTAGGCCATGAGGGGTCGGACGCGGCGGTGGGGAAGCCGGCGCTGTCGGGAAAAGATATGCGGGCGCCGGAATTCGCCATTGCCTGCGCAGGCGTCGGCGCGCTATCCTGCGCGCCATGCCGCCCGTGGCTCGTCGCGTCGCCGGGATTCTTGTACTGAGTCTCGCCATCACCCTGGCGCCAGCCGCCGATCGCGACGCCGAGGGCATTGCCTTCTTCGAGAAGCAGGTCCGGCCACTGCTGGTCGAGCACTGTTACCGCTGCCATTCCGCCGATGCCAAGTCGCTCAAAGGCGGCCTGCGTCTCGACACCCGCGCCGGCGTGCGCGCGGGTGGCGAATCGGGCCCGGCGCTGGTGCCTGGCGATCCCGAGCGCAGCCGCCTGATCCAGGCGGTGCGGCGCGCCAATCCCGACCAGGCCATGCCGCCCAAGACCACGCTCGACGCCGGCCAGGTGGCGGTGCTGGTGGAATGGGTGCGGCGCGGAGCGCCGGATCCACGCGAAGGGACGGCGATGCCGGCCAAGCCGCCGCCCAAGCCCGCCTGGGCGCTCGCCCCGCTGTTGCCGGTCGTCGCGCCGGTGCCGCGCGACCACGCCTGGAGTCGCACGCCCATCGACCGCTTCATCGCCGCCGGCCTCGACGCTGCCGGGCTCGCACCCAGCCCAGCCGCCGATCCCCTCACCCTGTTGCGCCGCACCAGCATCGATCTCACCGGCCTGCCACCGACGCCCGACGAGATCGCCGCCTGTGCGGCTGACCACGGCAGCGATGCCTACGAGCGCATGGTCGACCGTCTGCTGGCCAGCCCGCGTCACGGCGAACGCTGGGCGCGGCACTGGCTCGATCTGGCGCGTTTCGCCGAGAGCCACGGCTTCGAGCAGGACTACGACCGCCCGACCGCTTGGCCGTACCGCGATTTCGTGGTCGACGCGTTCAACCGCGACCTGCCCTATGACACCTTCGTGCAGTGGCAGGTGGCCGGCGACGAACTGGCGCCGCAGGACATCCAGGCCAGGCGCGCCACGGGATTCCTCGCGGCCGGCATCCACGCCACCCAGATCACCAAGAACCAGGCTGAGAAGGAGCGCTACGACGAACTGGACGACCTCGTCAATACCGTCGGCACCACCATGCTCGGCCTGACCACGGGCTGTGCGCGCTGCCATGACCACAAGTTCGATCCGATCAGCAGCCACGACTACTACGCTCTCGCCGCCACCTTCACCACCACCGTGCGCAGCGAGCAGATCGTCGGCCCCGGCGGAGAGCAGGACGTCGCCGCGCTCGCCGCCTTCAAACGCGATCACGCCGCGCTGGAGGCGCCACTGCGCGCGCTCGAACGCTCCAGGCTCGCCACCGTGCCGGCCGATTGGCTGGCCAAGCCGCCACCGTCGCCGCCGAAGGACGCCGCCGCCGCACTGGCCAAACCACCGGCGCAGCGCGACGTGGCCGACGACGGCGTGCTGCTCGCGTGGTACCGCTCGCTGGATGCGGAGTGGAAGCAGTTCGACAAGGCGGTGCGTGACCACGCCAGCAAGCAGCCCAAGCCCGGCACTACGCTGATCTGCAGCGAGGGCGTTCCGGCGGTGCGGTTGCACACCCAAGGCCCGGACTTCTACCCCGAGACCTGGGAACTGCGCCGCGGCAGTCTCGACCACAAGGTCGCCGTGGCCCAGCCCGGATTCCTCAGCGTGCTGTCGACGCCGACCGCCGAGAGCCGCTGGCGGCTGCCGCCCCCGTCAGGCGCCACCACGTCGCACCGCCGCGCCGCGCTGGCGCGCTGGCTGACCGATGTCGAGCACGGTGCCGGCCGATTGCTCGCCCGGGTGGTGGTCAACCGTCTGTGGCAGCACCATTTCGGCCGCGGCATCGTCGCCACGCCGAGCGACTTCGGCGCCCAGGGAGATCTGCCGACGCACCCCGCGCTGCTCGATTGGCTGGCCAATGAACTGATCGCGCAGGGCTGGCGGCTGAAGCCGATCCACCGCCTGATCCTGCTCAGCAGCGTCTGGCGTCAGGGCTCCGGCGACGCGGCGCAGCGGACCAAGGACCCGACCAACCGCTGGTGGGGACGCCGCGACGCGCGCCGGCTCGAAGCCGAGGCGATCCGCGACGGCATGGCGTTCGCCGCCGGCACGCTCGACCTGCGCATGGGCGGGCCGGGCACGTTGGCCGACGACCAGCCGCGGCGCGCGCTGTACTTCACCATCAAGCGCAGCCGGCTCATCCCCTTCCTCACCCAGTTCGACTTTCCCAATCCGATCCAGGGCGTGGCGGTGCGCCCACCCACCACCACCGCACCGCAGTCGCTGTTCCTGATGAATCATCCCACCGTCCGCCGCTTCGCCGCCGCCCTCGCCGCCCGCATCCGACCGGCCGGATCCACGCCGGACGCCGCCCTCACCGCCGCCTGGCTGCGCACGCACGGACGTCCACCCACCGCCGGTGAGCAAGCCGCGGCGCAGCGCTTCCTCGCCGCGTACGCCGCTGGCGACGCGGCCGCGTGGACAGATCTCTGTCACGGTTTGTTGTGCGCGAATGGAGCGATCTATGTCGACTAGACGCTTTGAAGTGGGCACTGCTCGCCCCGCATCCAACCCGCCCCGCAGCCGCCGGGCGCTGCTTGCCCAAGCCGGGTCCGGCTTCGGTCTGCTCGCCCTCGCCGGACTGCTGGGCGAGTCCGCCGCCGCCGAACCACTCGATCCCCTGGCGCCGCGACCCGGTCACTTCGCGGCCAAGGCCACGTCGATCATCTGGCTGTTCATGAACGGCGGACCCAGCCAGGTCGACACCTGGGATCCCAAGCCCGAACTCGACAAGCGCGACGGCCAGGACCTGCCGGGATTCGACCGCAACACCGGTTTCTTCCCGGAGCAGGTCGGCGCGCTGCTGAAGTCGCCCTTCGCCTTCGCCCGGCATGGCCAGAGCGGCACCTGGACCAGCGAGCTGTTCCCCCATCAGGCGAAGGTGGTTGACGACCTCGCCTTCATCCACTCCCTGCACACCACCACCAACAACCACTCGCCGGCGCTGTTCCAGATCAACACCGGCATGAGCCGCATGGGCTTTCCCTGCCTGGGTTCGTGGCTGACCTACGGCCTGGGCAGCCCTACCCGCGACCTGCCCGCCTTCGTGGTCATGTCCGACACCAAGGGACGCGGCCTGCCCAAGGGACATGCCCAGAACTGGGGATCCGGATTCCTGCCCGGCGTCTATCAGGGCACCGCGCTGAATACCCAGGGCGCAGCCATCGACAATCTCACCCGCGACGCCGCGCTGGACGAACGCCGTCAACGTCGGCTGCTCGACCTGGTCGGCGATCTCGATCGCCAGCATCTCGCCTTGCGGCCTGGCGAGCGCGACCTCGAGGCGCGCATCGAAAGCTTCGAACTCGCTTTCCGCATGCAGACCGCTGCTCCCGAGGCGCTGGCGATCGATCGCGAATCACCGGCGACGCGGACTGCGTACGGCCTCGACAATCCGGCCTGTGCCCACGTCGCCCGCCAATGCCTGCTGGCGCGGCGGCTGGTCGAACGCGGTGTGCGCTGCATCCAGATCTATAGCGGTGGGATGGACAACCAGCTCAGTTGGGATGCCCATGAGGACATCGCCGGCAACCATCGCGGCTTCGCCGCCGAGACCGACCAACCCTTCGCCGCGCTGATCGCCGATCTCAAGCAACGTGGCCTGCTCGCGTCGACCCTGGTGGTGTGCTGCGGCGAATTCGGACGTCTGCCCGTCGCGCAGAAGGGCAAGAAGCCCGGCCGCGACCATAACCCGCACGCCTTCACCGCCTGGCTGGCCGGTGGCGGCATCAAGGGCGGGGTCCACCACGGACGCAGCGATGATTTCGGCCACAAGGCCATTGCCGACAAGGTCTCCATCCACGACCTGCACGCGACCATCCTCCACCTCATGGGTCTCGACCACGAACGCCTGACCTGGCGCTTCAACGGCCGCGACTTCCGCCTCACCGACGTCGAGGGTGAGGTGGTGAAGGCGATCCTGACCTGAAAAGCTGGGCGGCCGGCGGGGGTGCGGACACGTTCCGGCTCGACCTTGTTGGAGACGTGATCCGCCCAAGGCGCGCAAACCGTCCAATCCAACCGCTGCCGGCGGTCCCTCCCGAGGCCGACTTGAGCCCGGCCCCACCCTGGAGTACCCTTCCCCGCCTTATGACCATCCGACTCAGCGGCTCGCACGGTTCCTGGTCGATTCCCGACGGCGATGTGGTCATCGGCCGCGGCAAGGATTGCGGGATCTGCGTGCTCGAAGCGCGGCTCAGCCGCCATCACGCCTGCCTGCACGTGCACAACCATCGGGTCGAGATCGAGGACCTGGGCAGCACCAACGGCGTAGCGGTCAACGGGGATCGCGTGCAGAGCCGTCGCCAGTTGAACTCCGGTGACAAACTCGTGTTCGGCCCGTGTCTGATGACCCTGACCATCGACCACACCGGACGCCTGGTGGGCAAGATCGAGGGCCGTGCCATCACCCAGGCCGACGCTCCCGCCGCCTCCAGCGCCAGCGTCACCCAACCCATGCTCGAGTCGCCGGCGACCTCGGGCAAACGCCTCAACACCGCCATCGCCGCGGCGGTGACCCACACCAGCGGCCTGTACTCGCCGAAGTCGAAGCCGGTGACCGATACCCACCGGCCGACCGAGTGGGACGAGGCCACCTCGGGTCTGGCTCCGAATCAGCCCGATGCGGAGCCGCGACTGTCGTCCACCGAGACCATGCTGCCGAACGATCTCAAGACCCCGCTCGGCGTCACCGCTTTGGACGCCGGACCGCGGGCGACACCGTCGGCCCCACCCGCAGCGGTGCGGCAACGCGTCAACACCGAACGCTCGACCTTCATCCAGCCCGACGACCATCGTGTCGATACCAGCGCCGAACTGCAGATGAACCCTTCCGCGCTGCGCCGCGCCATGCGCCACCTGCCCATGCACCGGTTGATGGCCGGCGTCCTCGACAGCGTGCTGGTGCAGGTGGTGGCGTTGCTCCTGGCCGTCCCTGCCCTGGTGCTCGGCTATGCCCTCGCCCTGCAGCAGGCGCACGCCGCCATCGCCAACGGCCTGCCCGAGCTGCGCCCTGGCGACGCGCCGGTGCCCGGCGTGTTCGATCTGGTCGCCACCCTGTTCAGCGCCCGCGGTATCGATCGCGCCCTGGCTCTGGCACGCCAGTTGCAAACGCTCAAGGACGCCGAGCCGTTCCTGGTGCTGTTCTCCGGCGCCACCTGCGCCGCGCTGCTCTTCGTGCTCACCCATCTCGTGGCGACGGTGGCGGCGACGGTGATCCGCGGCGCACCCTTCTGGCATCGCAACCGCGGCCTGGTCATCGTCGACCACCGCAGCGGCCGCTACCTGGGCTGGGTGCGCGCGATGCTGCGCTGGACGCTGTTCTGGCTGCTCTGCCCGTTGGCGCCGATCACCGCCGTCCTGGCCAAGCGCGGGTTGCATGACCTGCTCTGCGGCGCCGAGGTCCGTCCGCGGCCGTGAGGGCTGGGCAATGAGCGCTGAGCTGCTCGACTGCGCGGCGCTTCGACTCCGCGCTCCGCCCTCCCCACCCGCCTGGTGTGGCACAGCAGTGCTGGCTTGGACGACCTGGAGGGAACCTTCCTCGGCGAGGACCGTCTACCCCCACGTCCTTTGCCCGGAGGTTTGCATGCGCATCGCCGTCCTCTGCCTCGCCGCCGTCGTCCTGGTCGCGGGGGAGGTGCCGCCTGAAATCCGGCGCGTCGTACCTCAGCCGCCGACAATCAAGCTGCCGCCGGGCGAACAGCCGGTCGAGATCATCTCAGCGCGCTACGACCTCGACGTGCGCGGGCTGCACGCCGAGACCACGGCGACCCTGGTGTTCCGCAACCCCAACCGCCGGGCGCTGGCAGGCGATCTGGAATTTCCGCTGCCCGATGGCGCCACCGTGTGCGGCTATGCCCTCGACATCAATGGCCGCATGGTTGATGGCGTCATCGTCGGCAAGGACCAGGGCCGGGTGATCCTCGAAGCCGAGAGCCGTCGCCGAGTTGACCCCGGTCTGGTCGAACACGTGCGCGGCAACCTCTTCCGCACCCGCATCTTCCCCCTGCCGGCGCAGGGCACGCGCACGGTGCGGCTGACCTGGGTGGGCGAACTGGCGGTGCAGGGCGACGAGGCTGCCGCCCGCGTTCCGCTGCCGCGCGTGGCGCTGCCGGTGCTTGATCTGCGCGTGCAGGTCGAGGCCGGTGGACGCGAACCGCAGCTCGGCGGATTCGGCAATCTCGCGCTCACCCGCTGGCGCAACGGCCACGCCGCTGAGACCCGGCTGACCGCGGTCACGCCCGGCGATGACCTGCTGGTGCGCCTGCCCCAGTTGCCCCGGCGGCTGGTGGTGATCGAGGAACGCGACGGTGAGCGCTTCGTGGCCATCGCCGAGCAGCCGCCCGCGCTGATACCGACGGCGCCGGCCCCTCCGCGCCGCGTCGCGGTCGCCTGGGACGCTTCCGGCTCGCGCACGACGGCCGGCATCGCCGCCGGTCGCGCGGTCCTCGCCGACCTGCTGCGCCGCTGGCCGGCAACCGTCGTCGACCTGGTGGTGTTCCGCGACGTCCCCGAAGCGGCCGTGGCCTGCGCCGACGCTGTCGCCCTGACCGCCGCGCTCGATCGCGTGCGTTATGACGGCGGCACCGGCCTTGCGCGTCTCGATCTGCGCCGCACCGCCGTGCCGCACGCCGATGACGCGGCCTGGATCCTGCTCTCCGATGGCCTGGGTACGGTCGGCGACGGCCTGCCCGCTGGCGATGACCTGCCGGTGCACGTCGTCGCGGTCGAGGCCACGCGCGACGCCGGAACCCTGCGCCTGATCGCCAGCCGCAGCGGCGGCCAGGTGGTCGATGCGTTGGCGCTGACGTCCGCGATCGCAGCTCAGCGCCTGGCCGAACCGCCCCTGCGCCTGCTGCGCGTCGACGCTGCCGCCGGCGTCCTCGCCGATGTGCAGATCGGTCACTGCCAGGATCGCACGCTGGTGCTGGCGCGCCTGATCGCCGACGGCGAGGTGACGCTGATCTACGGTGCCGCCGGCGCGCCGGTGCGCACCGGCGCGATTACGGTCAAAGCCGCCACCGCCGTACCCGGAACGGTGATCGCCCGCGCCTGGGCCGGCGCCGCCGCCCAGGACCTGGCGGTGTTCCCGGCCGAGAACCGCGAGCGCCTGGTCCAGCTCGGCCGCCGCTACGGCGTGGTGACGCCCGGCACCTCGCTGCTGGTGCTGGAGAGCCTCGACCAGTACGCGCGTCACCGCGTCGAACCGCCGGCGACCTGGCCCGAGCTGCGCGACCAGTACCTGGCCACACTCAAGGGCCGCGTCGCCCGCGATGCGCTCCGCGAACGCGACCACCGCGAAAACCTGGTGCGCCAGTGGCGCGAGCGGGTGGCGTGGTGGGAAGGGAAGCATCAGCCGGTGCGGGATGACGTTGAGGAGGCGGGGGTGATTGTGGCGGGTCGACGGGGCGGCGCGCGTGCGCGGGAAGCGGCTCCTCCGGTCGTCCCCACCACCCCGCCCGCGATTCCCGCCCCGGCGCGTCCGGCCAGCGACCCACTCCCGCCATCCCCCGGGCTGGCAGCGGCCACGGCAGCTCCAGCAGCGACGGGGGCGGGAGCTGCGAGCGGCCGCCCGATCGACGCGTCGCGTGAGGCACCTCAGGCCGACGACACGACGCGCGGCGAGCATGGCGGGCAACCCTTGGGTGGCGCCGATCGCCGACAGGCGGAGGCAGCCAAGGCCAAGCCCGGTCAGGATCCCGCCGTCGGCGGGACCATCGCCATCCAGCCCTTCGACCCCGACGCCCCCTACCTGCGCGCCATCACCGCCGCGCCGGCGGCCGAGGCCTACGCCGTCTACCTGCGTGAGCGCGCCGCGCGCACAGGCAGCCCGTCGTTCTTCCTCGACTGTGCCGGCCTGTTCCTCGCCCGCGATGCCGCCCTCGGTCGGCGTGTCCTCTCCAACCTCGCCGAGCTGCGCATCGAGGACCCTGCCCTGCTGCGCGTCTACGCCTGGCGCCTGGTCGAAGCCGGTGACGCCGACTCGGCGGTGGCGGTGCTGCGCACCGTGCTGCGCCTGCGCCCCGAGGAACCGCAGTCGTACCGCGATCTCGCGCTCGCTCTCGCCGAGCGCGGACGCGCTGCCGATGTCGCCGAAGGCGCGCGGCTGCTCCACGACCTCGCCCTGCGCCGGCCGGTGGGCGACGGTGTCCTCGGCGAGACCAGCGTGCTGCATCAGGCCTGGGACCGCTTTCCCGACGTCGAGGTGATCGCCCTGGAGGAACTGAACGCCCTGCTCGACCGCCTCGCCACCCTGCCCGGAGCGCCGGCCGGGCCGGATCTCGATTCGCGGCTGCGCCGCAGCCTCGACTGCGATCTGCGCGTGGTCATGGCCTGGGATCGCGACGCCACCGACATCGACCTGCACGTCATGCAGCCCGACGGCACCGAGGCCTTCTACGGCCGCAACCGCACCCGTGCCGGCGGCCTGGTCTCGCGCGACTGCACCCAGGGCTATGGACCCGAGGAATACCTGCTGCGCTCCGCCGCGACCGGTTCCTACCAGGTTCGCTGCCGCTACTACGGCTCGCAGTCCAACCACCTGTTCGGGCCGGCGACGGTGACCGCCACGGTCTTCCTGAATTGGGGCCGGCCGACCCAGCGCCGCCAGGTGATGACCCTGCGCCTCGATCGCCAGGGCGAGGCGGTCCCGGTCGGCGTGGTGCAGATCGGTGGCGGCGTCGCGCCAGTGAAACCTGGCGAGGGCGCCCAGCGCGCGGTGTCGCGGGTGATGGTCCAGGGCCTGCAACGCGGCCTGGCGCGCGACGAGATCGAAGCCCGCCTGGGCGTGCCGGCACGTGTCGACAGCGGCGGCGTCACCGTCCTGAACTATGTCCTGGTCGATGGCGGCAGCGTGCGCATCGGCTGCGGCCCAGGTCTGCTGTGGGCACGCGAGGTGCTCGACGGGGCGGAGCGCGATCTCATCCGCTGACCGACTCGGGTCAGGACGCGCGCTACTTCAGCCGCTGCGCGAACAGCCAGGGCAGCACCTCGGGATCGGCGAAAGCCTTGGTCCACGAGGCGTGGCCGACACCGGGATATTCCGTGTATTTCGGCGCACCGCCGGCGACTTTCAGGGCAGCGACGATGTTGCGCGAGCGCGACGTCTTGACCACGTTGTCCTGGTCGCCGTGGAACGCCCACACCGGCACCTGCGCGATCGACGCGGCTTTCGCCTCATCGGCGCCGCCGCACACCGGCACGGCGGCGGCGAAGGTCCGGGGATACCGGTAGAGCGCTTCCCAGGCGCCGAAGCCGCCCATCGAGATGCCGACCACGTATTGCCGGCTGGCGTCGATGGTGAACTCCTGCTTCAGCTTGCCGAGGACGTCCATGGCCAGACGCAGCGGCACGCTCGGCTCGGCGGGCATGGTGTGGGCCGCGCCGGACCACGGCACTTCGACCCACTGCCGATTCGGCGGGCACTGCGGGATGACCACGAAGCACGGGAACTTCGCTTGGCTGGCGGCGGCATAGAACGTCTCGGCGCCGTTTTTCAGGTGCTTGGCATTGTCGCTGCCGCGCTCGCCGGCGCCGTGCAGGAAGAGCACCAGCGGCCAAGGCTTGGCGGCGTCGTACCCGGCCGGCTTGAACAGCCGGTAGACGATGCGGTTGCCGGTCGCGTCGGACTGGTCCCGGGCCTCGCCGGTCGCCTCGCCAGCGATGAGGACGGCGGCGCTCAGGAGCGGGAGGAGGCGCGCGGGACACGTGGACATGGTAGCAGCGTGGAGAATCCGTGGGGCGGCGTCAGGAGAAATCGTCCGGTCCGCTGAGCCGCGGCTCATCCGTCACGCCTATACACGCAAGCCAGCCGTCCCGTCCCTGGTACGGCGGGTTGCCGCCCACCGACGCGTGGTCAGCATGCGCCCATGTCCGAGGTACCCGCCGCAACCATCGCTGCTGACACCAGCGAGCCCGGTACGCGGTCACGCCTGGTGGTGGCCGGTCTGGTGGTCGCCTGCGTGGTCGTGGTCATCCTCCTGCCCGATGCGGTGGCGCCGTGGCGACGCGATCTCAGCACGCGCGTACTGGCGATCGTCCTGCAAGCAGTGCCCTACCTGCTGCTCGGCTCGCTCCTGGCTGGGCTGATCGAACTGCTGGTGCCGGGCACGCTGCTGCCGCGGCTGGCGCGGCGGCTGGGGCCGCTGGGCGTGCCGGCGGTGGCGTTGGGCTCGGCGCTGCTGCCGACCTGCGAGTGCGGCGTGGTCAGCGTCACCCGTGGGCTGCTGCGCAAGGGTCTGCCCGCCGGGCATGCGATCGCCTACCTGCTGGCCGCGCCGATCTTGAATCCCACCGTCCTGCTCGCGACCTGGATGGCGTTCAAGGGAACCGGCGCCGGGCCGGCCATGGTCGGCCTGCGTGCCGGCGGCGCGCTGGTGGTGGCGATCATCGCGGGGTTGCTGGCCACGCGCCTGGGTGCCGACCGCGTGCTGCGCGCTGGCGTGGTCACGGCACCGGCCTGCTGCGACGACGACGGCCACGATCACGAGCAGCACGAGCAGCACGAGCAGCACGATCGCGGCAGTGACGGCCACGATGGCCATGACCATGCGGCGCACGGCCATCCGCCGGCGGCCGGTCCGCGCTGGCTGCGCTTCCCGGCCGCGCTCGGCAGTCACGTCGTGGGCGACTTCCTGGAGATGACCACCTACTTCCTGTTCGGGACGCTGATCGCGGCGGCGATGCTGGTCTTCGTCGGCACCGGCGTGCTCGGCTGGCTCGGGGAATCCACCGCCGGTGGCATCGTCAGCATGCAGGCGCTGGCCTTCGTGCTGTCGCTGTGCGCCGAGGCCGACGCTTTCGTCGCGGTGACCTTCCGCAACGACTTCGCCGGCGAGGCGCTGCTCGCCTTCCTGGTCTTCGGTCCGATGTGCGACATCAAGCTCCTGCTCATGTACCGCACCGTCTTCCGCGCGCCCTTCGTGTGCCTGCTGGTCGGCTGGCTGGTGCTGTCGACCTTTGCCTGGTGCTGGTTGGCGAAGGGCTGGCTGTGAGCGCCCGCGCACTGGTGCCGCAGCCGCCCGCCATCGCGGCCTGGCTGGCGTTCCTGGCCTGGGCGGTGAGCTTCGGCGATCTCAACGCCTGCATCACCCGCGATCAGCAGCGCCTGGTCACGATCGCGGTCGCCGTGCTCACCGTGCTCGCCGTCGTCAGCATCCTTGGCCGCCGCGGAGCGCCGGTTGCGCGCCTGCTGTGGATCGACGCGCTGGTCCATTTCGTGCCGTTGGCGCTGTTCGCCGTGGTCGGCACCAAGGTGCTGGACAGCAGTTCGCTGGCCACGTCGAGCGAATTCATACCCGACGATCGGCCGCGTACGGCCGCGACCCGGCCGTCAGCGACCCCAGCCACTGCCACCCACCGGCCCACCGACCTGCTCAAGCTGCGCTACGATCCGTTCCTGGCCGGCGGCGCCGTCGAACTGGTCGGCCGCATCGGCCGCGTCCCGGTCGCCGGCCGTCGCAAGGGCCAGCCGGTGATGATGCGCACCGTGCTCTATCGCCACCTCATCACCTGCTGCGCCGCTGATGCCCTGCCCATCTACGCCGATCTCAGCGCGGTACCGGCCGATGCTCCGATCGACCGTTGGCTGCGTCTGCGCGGCATCGCCGATACCCGCCACGCCGGAGGCCAGACGCCGGTGATCAGCGTCGAGTCCTGGGAAGCGTTGGCCGAGCCCGAGGAACCCTACCTGTTCCGTGACATCGAGCCCCTGCCCGAAGAGTTCGAACTGCCGCGCCCGCCCGGGGCCAAGCCGCCAGGAATGCTCTGAGCGGCGGGGAGCCGATGGCTCGCAACACTTCAGCCAGCAGCCAGCAGCCAGCCCCTACCTGCTGTTTCCAGGTTCAGTTTTTACCGACGTCCGCGCGCAGCAGCGACAGGCCGATGGTGCCGGGAGCGATCTCCAGCTTGCGCTCGCCGCTGGCATCCTTGGCGATCAGTTGCAGGGCGCGTGCCTTGCCCTGTTGCCAGGCGTACTGGAGGTAGTTCGCGGACAGCGACCCTCCCTCGACGATGAAGTAGGGCACCTCGCTGCCGTAGTCCTTGGCGCCGAAATGGTCGCGGAAGAAGCCGCCGATGATCTCGGTCTGGCCACCTCCACGGGTGATGGCGTGGATGGCCGGGGACTCGGTCTTGTAGCCGAGGATCCACACCTTGCCGCCATCGTTGATGATGTAGGTGCGGTGCTTCATGGTCGGACTCTTGGCGTTGAAGGGGTTGTTCTCCGGGTTGTATTGCCAAGCGAACACGCGGTAGTCGCCGTTGATGCGCAGATCGGGATGTGCTTCGAGCAGGAACAGCTTGCCTCCCGTGGCGGCGGCCGCGGTGCTCAACTCGCCGCCGGGATGGCCGCACACGTCGTGACGGATGTACACCGGACGGGGGCTGGCGATCTCGACGATGTGCACGCGGTGCGGCCAGGCGCTGACGTTCAGGTGCTCGATGGTCAGCGCATCGCTGGTCGACCCGCTGACGCGCAGGAACGGCTTGCCGCCGCCCATGCCCTTCTCCGACGGCTTCTGCAGGTCGCCGATGCCGAAGTTGTCCTTGCTGCCCTTGAAGCTGGCGCCGACGTCCCCGATCAGGCGCCGCACGGTGATCGGGATGACCACGGTGTCGTCGATCTGGTAGGTGCCCTTGCGGAAGAAGATGGTCTTGGCCCCGGAATCGAGTGCCGCTTGCACCGCCATGCGATCGGGCCCGCCGGACGGGGCGAGGATCGTCCAGGCGCTGAGCGGCTCCTCGAAGATCTCCGGGGGATCTTCGACCGGCAAGCCGAGGCCGGTCTTGGGTGAACCGGCGAGCAGGCTGGTCGCACCGCTGATGTGATCGGTGATCTGCGCGCCGGGCACCACCACGTCGACGTCCTTGAGCGCTGCCTGATAGCCGGAGGTCTTGATGGCGCGCAGGTGGTAACTGCCCTTGGCTTCGATGGCGACCGCGTCGGGCGCTCCGCCGGTGAGCTCGGAATCGATCAGCACGAGTTGTCCTCCCGGGCCGTGGCGGATGGCCGGCACGCGGTTCTCGCTGCGCAGCTTGCGGATCGAGACCGGCATGCGATTGACGAAACCGACGGTGCGCTGGCCACGCAGGGTGATGTGGTCGAAGGTGCCATGCGAGACGTTGTTGGGCGTCTCGATGCCGCTGGCGAAGCCCTCGACGGTGACGAAGCGCAGCAGGCCGGGTCCGAACTCGGTCTGGGTCATGTCGATGCCGATCGCTCCGCTGCCATCGCCATCGCGGACGGTCACGTCCTCCATCAGGCCATAATTGTGGGTGGTGTAGCGGATGCCGACGGCGCCTTTATTGCCCTTGCCGGTGTGGACGGTGAAGTTGCGGATGTTGTTGTCGAAGGCGGCGTTGGCCCAGGAATCCTTGCCGTAATTGGCACCACGGATGGTCGCGTGCAGCACCGGCTTGGGTTTGGCCGGATCGCCGAAGCCCTCGGCGCCGTCCTTGAGACGGATGATCACGCGATCGCGGCTCTGACCGATCAGCGTCCGCCGCCGTGGCCAGCCCAGGGTGTCGCTGACCAGGTAGGTGCCGTTGGGCACGTAGATGATGCGCATGGCATCGGTGTCCTTGGCCAGGGCCTCCTTGAACGCCGCGGTGTCATCGGTGGTGCCGTCGCCCTTGGCGCCCAGGACACGCACGTCGTGGATGATGGTGTCGGCGGGGAACTCGACCACGGCGGCAACCAGCATGGCGGGCAGCAGCAGGACGGCGAAACGGGGCATGCGCAGGCTCCGACTTTGGGATTTACGTAAATAAGACCGTAAAAGACCGACTGTGACAGTCAACGCGCCCAACCCCGCACGCGCTGGCGGTGGCCGGCGCACCGGCCGAGGGATGATGCGCCTCACGACTGGCTGGGATGGTGGCCCGCTGCTTTCGCGGGGATGGTGGTCGGCAGACGCATGACACTCGACCCGTACACCGGAAAGGTGGTCGCCGGATCGGTGCCCCACCCAGCCCTGTACGGCAACCGGGCAGTCGGGGCGCGCACTACGGCAGCGCTGCCGTGACCAGTCACGTCAGGCCGTGGCGACCTGGCAGGGACAGTGGCGGAGTCAGTGCGAACCGACGCGGCGAGATGCCGCGCAGGTCATCGCTTCGTCCACGGTCCGCTGATCGCCAGGGTGCGGGCGGGACCGTCCTGGATGTTGGCGAACAAGGTCGCGCCATCGGGCGAGAAGCACGCGCCGGCGAATTCGGATTTATTCTGGGCGTTGAGCCCGAGGTGATAGCAGCGTCCCTGCGGCGTGACGCCAACCAGGCGCTGGCCTGGCACCACGCCACCGCCGCCGGCGTCCTCGCACAGGATGAGGTCGCCCCAGGGCGCCACCGTCAGGTTGTCGCAGCTCTCGACCGCCGACGGGTCGTTGGGCTCGATGAACAGTTCGAGGCTGCCCGGCTGCGCCGTCTCGCCGGCCGTGCCCTCGGCCGGGCTGGGACGATAGCGCCAGACCTGACCGTGCTGCAGCTCGCCACCGCTGGTGCAGGTGAACCACAGCGTGCCGCGATCGAACCACATGCCCTCGCCACGGGCGAAGCGCGCCGCGCCCTGGTTGGCGCCCTGGACGCGCAGGCTGTCATCGGGTGAGTCGGTCTGTTCGAGGTCGATCCAACGCACGGCGATCACTTCACCGGTGCGCACCTTGCCGCCGGTCTTGGCCCAGTTGCGGGTGTCCAACGTCGGCCGATCGATCGCGGCCAGGGCTTGCAGCCGCCCGCCGTCGAGCAGCCGGCCGGGGGTCTTGGGGATGAAGCGGTAGATCAGGCCGTTGGAACGGTCCTCAGTCAGGTAGACCACCCCGGTCCTGGGATCGATGGCGATCGCCTCGTGATTGAAACGGCCGAGGCCGGTCAGCGGCACCGGCGCCACCGGACCGGTCGCCGCCGAGGGCACCTCGAAGCACCAGCCGTGCACGCGCGCGATCCCGGGCGGCTGCTGCGACAGCGGACGCTGCGACGACCACATGGTCTCCTCGCAGGTGATCCATGATCCCCACGGCGTCGGTCCGCCGGCGCAGTTGCGCGCCGTGCCGGCCAGGGTGAGGAACTCCTTCTCGCGTTTGCCGGTGCGCGGATTCCAGATCAGGTTGGTGGTTCCGCCCTGGGTCGGCACGCCGGCGGTGCCGGGATCGTAGACCTTGTCTCCGAGCCTGGCCACGGCGGCGGGATCCTTGGCGAAGGCGCCGCGTTCAGGGCTGACGTCGAGTTCGTGGTTGCGTACCAGGATCACCCGCCCGTCGGCACCAGCGAAGGCCGCCATGCCGTCGAAGGCGCCGGGCACCACCAGGCCATCGTCCATGGCATCGCCAGAGGTCGATATCAGCCGGTACGAGAACCCGGCAGGCAGATCGAGGATGCCGTTCGGATCGTTCACCAGTGGGCCATAGCCGACGGCGACCGCCTCGTCAGCGTACAGGCCATCGCGGCCGGAAAACGCGCGCAGCCCGGCGAACGCCAGGGCGACGGAGCCGGAACGGGAGAGGAGCTGGCGGCGGGAGAGGGGCATGGCGGGATGGTTGCGTGTGGCCACGGAGCTCAAGGGGGATCGGCGCGCCCGGCTGGCTCACCGGACGCCCGCGCTGACCTCATGTCACCCTCATACCGCGGTCGCCGCAGCCGCGGGCAGCGGCAGCACGATGCCCGGCCACCATTCCGGCCGCAGTGCTACCGGCCTGATCGCGGTGCTGGTGCCGCCCGTGCTCAGCCCATCGCCGCCATGCCGAAGAACACCTGCTTCTTCAGCAAGCGGTAGAACCAGTGGTTCTCGGGAATCTCCTCGCCGGCGAGGTGATGGCTGTGACGCGGGGTGATGGCGTTGATCTCGGCGAGCGCGTTGCCACGGCCGCTGTAGTCCTTGGCGTCGTGGCCGGCGATGTACTTCACCAGCTCCTGCGGGTGTTCGAGGATGACGCAGCCGTTGGTGCGCTTCTTGACGAAATCCTGGAAGCCGCGCAGGTAGGCGCTGCTGTTGATGGTCTTGAAGACGTCGCCGCCGTTGTCGCGCAGTGTCTCGGTGGCGAATGACAGCGGCGGGCAGGGCTCGATCGATCCCTGCGGACCGATGTGGAAGCCGAGGCCGGCGGCCGACGGGCAGAAGGCGACGCCATCAGCGTCCCAGTAGGTGTCGATGATGACGATGGGATGGCGGCGGCGGAGATCGAGCATGCGGCGGCGCAGCTCGATGATCTGCTCCTTCTGCATGCAGTACTCGGGGTGCGGCGACTCGCCGACCGGACGGTAGATGTAGTACCACAGGTACATCGCGCCCTTCTTGATGAAGTGCTCGAGGTAGAGGTCGTTCATCACCTCATCCATGTTCTTGCCGGTCGCCGTGCAGGCGATCCCGTAGAACACCTTGGCCGCCTTCAGCCGATCGAGGCCCTTGTCGACGGCGTCGAATACGCCCTCGCCACGGCGCATGTCGTTGTTCTCCTTCATGCCGTCGACCGAGATCAGCGGGGTGACGTTGCCGACCTCGATCAGGCGCTTGACGTTCTCCTCGGTGAACAGCATTCCGTTGGTGATGACCTGGAAGTAGCAGTCCTTGTGGCGACGGAAGACGTCCCAGATGCCTTTGTACATGAACGGCTCGCCGCCGAGCAGCGTGTAGTAGTAGGCGTCCTGCTTCTTGCCGCTCTCGATCAGCGCGTCGAGATCCTGCTCGGGCAGATGGTGGGCGGTGCCCTCCTTCTCGACCCAGCAGCCGTGGCAGCGCAGATTGCAGGTATTGGTCAGCGCCACGAACATGAACGGCGGGAACAGCTCGCCCTTCTTCAGCCGCTTCTTATAGGCGCGGATGGCCCGCCAACCCTTGTAGGCGTAGAGGTGCGCCACCTTCCACGCCAACCTCGGGCGGATCTGGGTCAGGCCACGGTAGGCGAGCTGCATGAGCATGGGCGTGGCCTAGTGAGCCGTGGCGTGGACGAGAGGCAAGCGAATGCGCGGTGGTAGGGAACACGGCGCGTGGCACCCGCGCTGCGGTCCGGGACCGCGACTAGGCCTTTCCCAGGGTTTGCGCTGTGCGGCTAGCAGGCTGATGAAAAACTCCGTTCTCCATCAGCCTGCTGCCTTCGCGCTCCCCGGGGGCGACCTGCGGTCGCTATTTTCCCCGGGAAACGCGAAGGGAGCTTTTTATCCAGGGGGGCAG